>Ga0214472_10008697_pt1 | contig 10597 bp, 11 predicted proteins | sample RVTome_6_FD_207662 | JGI IMG/M metagenome (GOLD analysis project Ga0214472, IMG submission 207662) | Soil microbial communities from uranium-contaminated site in the Upper Colorado River Basin, Wyoming, United States - RVT140D175 | ecosystem: Environmental > Terrestrial > Soil > Contaminated >...
GGCCTACAACTGCAAGCGCCTGGTCAACCTCAAGGCGGCCTGAGCCGCCCGGCCGATCGCTGCCCCAGGGAACCAGACACAAACCCGACAGACTGCTAGCGCTTTCGACGCTTCAGCATCTCTTTCGACGCCAGCACGGCGCCGAAGACGATGAGCAGGCAGGCGAGCGCGACCTGCCAGGTCGCCGCGGCCTGCCCGAAGGCGATGAGGATGAGGGTGGAGAGCAGCGGCGCTGCGTAGGAGAGCGCACCGAGCACCTGGATGTTGCCGTGCTTGGTGCCGTAGTCCCAGACGAAGAAGGCGGCGCCGACCGGCCCAAGGCCGAGCCCCAGGATCGCCAGCCACTGCAGGCCCTGCGGCACCACGGTGGATTCCATGAAGAGGTGGCACAGCAGGCCGAGCAGTGCGACGGCGCCGCAGAAGCCGCCGACCACCTCGGTCGGCACGGCGCCGAAACGGCGGTTCAGGACGGAGTAAGTGGACCACGTCAGCGCGCAGGCCGCGGCGGCGAGATAGCCGAGGGTGTAGCGCGCGTCGAACTGCAGCTGGCCGCCCTTGGTCACCAGCAGGGCGGCGCCGAAGAGGCCCATGGCGGCACCGGCGAGGTGGAACCAGCGCAGGCGCTCGCCCGGCAGCAGCGCCGAGAACACCACGATCAGCAGCGGCCAGAGGTAGGCGATGAGGCTGGCATCGACCGCCGGGGCGTTGCCCAGCGCGACGAAGTAGAAGAAGTGATAGCCGAAGAGGCCGCCGACCCCGAGCAGCCAGACCGCCGGACGCTGGCGCCAAGCGGCAAAGGCGCGCCGGCCGCGGGCAGCCAGCACGACGAGGCTGACCGCGAAGGCGACGGCGAAGGTCATGGCGAGCAACTGGAAGGGCGGGATGCCCGCCGCCCCGGTGGTGAACAGCGCCAGCAGCGCCCACAGCAGCACCGCGATGCCGCCGACGAGGGTCGCCTTCACGCGGCGCGCGGCAGCCGCCGCCGGATCTGGAGCCAGGGAAGTCATGGCTGCGCTGATAGCCGTCCTTGCTTGGTATGGCAAGCCGGCGCGTGTTTCGCTAAGGTCTCAGGCATGTTGGAGGAGAAATCGTGACCACCCGGACCGCCGCCTGCGCCTGCGGACAGCTGCGCCTCGCCTGCGAAGGGGAGCCACAGCTGGTGTCGGTCTGCCACTGCCTGGACTGCCAGCGGCGCACCGGCAGCGCCTTCGGCGTCGGCGCCTTCTATGCGCGCACGGCAGTGAAGAGCGAGGGCCGTGCGCAGACGACCCGGCGTCTCGCCGACAGCGGGCGCGGTCTCACCTTCCACTTCTGCCCCGACTGCGGCGGCACGGTGTTCTGGGAACCGGACTTCCGGCCCGACTCCCTCGCGGTTGCAGTCGGCGCCTTCGCCGACCCGTCCTTTCCAAAACCCGACAAGGCCGTCTTCGAGGAGCGCGCCCACCCCTGGGCGAAGATCTCATTCTGAGCCGCCGCCCCGCTTCGATCGCGCGAGCGCGATGATGCGCTCGGTTTCCTGCCACAAGCCGTAGGGCGCGAGGTCGTCGGGGTCGGCCCAGGTGACTTCCGCAGCGTCATGGCCGGCGACCGCTGCGCCGCCGCGCCACTCGGCGACGACATCGATCAGTGTGTAGTGATACTCGACCGCACCCGCGGCATCGCGGGTGATGGAATCGACCACGTCGACCAGGCCGCCGACGTCGATCTCGATGCCGGCTTCCTCGGCCACCTCGCGGGCGGCCGCCTGTGCGACACGCTCGCCGAGGCGCTGGCGCCCGCCGGGCAGCGACCACTGGCCCGCGCGCGGCGGCTTGCCGCGGCGGATCAGCAGCACGCGGTCGCCCTTGAAGACCACGACACCGACTCCGATGAGCGGCCGGTTGGGATAGTCGTTCACCGTCACCTCGAAACTCAGCCGCCTTCGCCGTGTGCCACCGCGCGCAGCCTGTCGTCGACCGGCACGCGGTAGCCGTTGACCAGGCTGTTGGTCTCGTTGGCCATGCCGACCACCGCTAGCAGTTCGTGCAGCATCGCGTCGGTCATGCCCTTCTGGATCGCCCCGGCGGTGTGCGAGGTGATGCAATACTCGCAGTTGTTGGTGACGCTGACGGCGATGTAGAGCATCTCCTTGGTCAGCGGATCGAGGGCGCCCGGCGCCATGACCTGCTTCACGCTCTCCCAGGTGCGCTTCAGCGTCTCGGGGTTCTGCGCCAGCGCCTTCCAGAAGTTGTTCACCCAGTCGGTACCGCGTGTTGCCATGATATCGTCGTAGACGGCACGCACCTCGGTGGAGGCGTCCTCGTAGTCGATCAGGCGGCCGAGCGGCATGGCGGGTCCTCCGGGTATGACGTAGAGACTAGTCGAGAAACTTCCAGGTATCGGCGCCGTCCAGGTGGCGCACGCGGATGCCGGCGATGACCTGCGGGTCCAGCAGGCGCGCGTTCACCCCCATGCGGTTCTCGCGCTCCGGCCTCAGCCCCTGCCAGTGAGTCGTGCAGCCGCAGGTGTGGCAGCGGTGGAAAGCGAGATCGCGGTCGCCCCAGGCGTAGGTTTCGGTCGTACCGCCGCCGGCAGTGAAGCGGACTTCGTCTTCCGGGTAATAGGCCCAGAGGGTGCCGAGCCGGCGGCAGATCGAACAATTGCAGTCGGTGAGAGTCTCCGGCACCCGCGGGAGTTCGAAAGCAACGGCGCCGCAGTGACAGGTTCCTTTCAGCATTTGTTCACTCCTCAAATCGGTGGCGCAAGGCGGCGTCCGGCACCATGCAGGTGTCGTAGCGGCCGAAGATGTTGTAGCGGTTGCGCGCGAGCAGCTCGTAGGCCCGGTCGCGCCAGCGCTTCGGCAGGAAACGGACTCCTGCGCCCCAAGACCAGGGCGCCTTCAGCCCCCGGGCGGTCTCCACCACGGCGTCCGACTTCAGAAAATATCGGCCAGCGTGGATCACCACCATGCTGGCGTTGCCGTCCAGCGGCTGGCCGAGCGCCGCGAGGACGCGCTGCCCCAGCACCGATTGCACCGGCGCAAAGGAAAAGTCGGGCTGCCTTTCACGTCGCAGCACGAAGCGCACGCCACCGTTGCACAGCACACAGACGCCGTCGAAGATCATGAGTTTCGGCGGCATGCCGGACTCGTCGGAGGCGAGTTCGGGCGGCAGGGGTTCACCGCCGGCCGCCACGCCCGGCCTCAGGTCATGTACTGGCCGCCGTTGGCGGTCAGCGTGGCACCGGTGATGAAACCGGCATCTTCGCCGGCGAGGAAGACGACGCAGCGCGCGATCTCCTCCGGCTCGCCGAGGCGGCCGACCGGGATCAGCGGCAGGATCTTGGTCTTCAGCACGTCCTCCGGCACCGCCTTGACCATCTCGGTGGCGATGTAGCCGGGTGCGATGGCATTGACGGTGACGCCCTTGGCGGCGTTTTCCTGCGCCACCGCCTTGGTGAAGCCGAAGACGCCGGCCTTGGCGGCGGAATAGTTGGCCTGGCCGAACTGGCCCTTCTGGCCGTTGATCGAGGAGATCGAGACGATGCGGCCGTAGTTGCGCTCGCGCATGCCTTCGATGACGTTGCGCGACATGTTGAACAGCGAGTCGAGGTTGGTGGAGATCACCGCGCGCCAGTTCTCCGGCGACATGCGATGCAGCGTGCCGTCACGGGTGATGCCGGCGTTGTTCACCAGAACGTCGACCGGGCCGAGGTCGGACTCGACCTTGGCGATGCCCTCCTTGCAGGCATCGAAGTCGCCGACATCCCATTTGTAGACGGCGATGCCGTGCTCGTCCTTGAACTTTGTGGCGGCCTCGTCGTTGCCGCCGTAGGTCGCCGCCACGGTGTAGCCGGCAGCCTTCAAGGCGATCGAAATGGAGGCACCGATTCCCCGGGTCCCCCCCGTCACCAGAGCCACGCGCGCCATTGTCCATCCTCCCCGCTTGCTGTGCTGCGCCGCCTACCCCGGCGGTCTGATTGCGCGCCTATCAAAACATGGATCATGGCCGGCGCCAACCGCCGCCAGGCGTCCTGGAGGGGATATTTGTCAATCAAAGCAATCCGCTGCGTGCCAATCCCCAGGCCGGAATGCAGGACGGCCCGCCCCCCGGAGGGACGGGCCGTCGAAGCTGCCGCAGTTGCCTGAGCGGAGCGGTCAGTCCCGTTCGAGGCACATGGCGATGCCCATGCCGCCGCCGATGCAGAGCGTCGCGAGGCCCTTCTTGGCGTCGCGCTTGGCCATCTCGTGCAGCAGGGTGACCAGCACGCGGGCGCCGGAAGCGCCGATGGGGTGACCCAGGGCGATGGCGCCGCCGTTCACGTTCACCTTCTCAGGGTCCCAGCCCATGTCCTTGTTCACCGCCAGGGCCTGGGCTGCGAAGGCCTCGTTGGCCTCGACAAGGTCGAGGTCGCCCACCGACCAGCCGGCCTTTTCCAGGGCGCGGCGGCTGGAGGGGATCGGGCCGGTGCCCATGATCGCCGGGTCGACGCCACAGGTCGCCCAGGAGACGATGCGGGCGAGCGGCGTCACACCGCGCTTGGAGGCGTCAGCGGCCGACATCAGCACCACCGCGGCGGCGCCGTCGTTGATGCCGCTGGCATTGCCGGCGGTCACCGAGCCTTCCCTGTCGAAGGCGGGGCGCAGGCCGGCAAGGGATTCGGCGGTGACGCCGTGGCGCGGATACTCGTCGCTCTCCACCACGGTTTCACCCTTGCGGGTCTTGATGGTGACCGGGACGATCTCGTCGCTGAAGCGGCCCGATTTCTGCGCCGCCTCGGCCTTGTTCTGCGAAGCGGCGGCGAAGGCATCCTGCTGTTCGCGGGTGATCTGCCATTTCTTGGCGACGTTCTCCGCCGTGTTGCCCATGTGGTAGCCGTTGAAGGCATCCCACAGGCCGTCCTTGATCATCGAGTCAACCATCTGCAGGTCGCCCATCTTCTGCCCGTTGCGCAGGTGCGCGACATGCGGCGCCAGGCTCATGCTCTCCTGCCCGCCGCAGACCACGATGCGGGAATCGCCGACCTGCACGGCCTGCGAGCCGATTGCCACCGCGCGCAGGCCGGAGCCGCAGAGCTGGTTGATCTGATAGGCCGTCTTCTCGTAGGGAATACCGGCCTCGACGGCAGCCTGGCGCGCCGGGTTCTGGCCGGCACCGGCGGTGAGAATCTGGCCGAGCACGGCCTCGTCGACTTCCGCACCTTCGACTTTTGCGCGCTTCATGGCTTCCTTGATCGCCACCGCGCCGAGATGGGAGGCGGGTACGGAGGACAGGCTGCCGCTGAACGCGCCAACGGGCGTGCGGGCAGCGCCTGCGATTACGACATCGGTCATCTTCGGAGTTCTCCCTTCTCGCGGACAAGCTGACGCCGCTGGCCGACGCGTTGAACCGCATTTGGGCGCAGGTCCCGCCGGCGGCGGGCACAGTGCGCAATCGTTAAACTTGCCCCTGATATAAGGACAGACACCCGGCCGGTGCAAGCCGCGCCTGGGAAAGCCTGCGTGACAGTTCTCTAACGACAGGTTCTACGGCGGGCCTCAGTCCAGCGCCCTGATCCAGGTCAAGAGCGGCTGCCAGACCGCCTTCTCCGCCTGCGCGCTGACCACCATGCCGATATGGCCGGCCGCCGGTGTCATGCGCTCGGCACCGGGAATCGCGTCGGCCAGGGCCGCCGCCGAGGCCGGCGGCACGATGCGGTCCTGCGCCGGGATGACGCAGAGCGTCGGCAGCTTCAAGGCGGCAGGGTCGACCACGGTGCCGGCGAGACGCCACTGCCCGCGCGCGGTCGTGTTCTCGCCGTACCAGCGGCCGAGGCATTCGCGCGCGACCGGCGCGGCGAGCGGGATGCCATCGTTGAGCCAGTCCTCCAGGGCGACAAAATCCCGCGCCTTGCGCCCCGCCGGATCGAGCCGCCCGAAGGCAAGGAACTTGCGCACCACGAGGTGTGGATCGAGGCTGGCGAAGAGCGTCTGCAACAGGTCGACCGGCATCTCCCCGGCGACCTCCAGCAGCGGTGCGACCATCGGCAGGCTGGCCGCCGCCATGCGGCTGTGCGGCGCGTTCTCCGCGTGGAAGTCCCACGGTGTCGCCAGGAGGACCAGCCCGGCGAGGTCCGACTGGCGCCTGAGCGCGAGGCCGAGGGCCAGCAGTCCGCCCATGCAGTAACCCAGCACGACGGGCGGCGTGTCCTCCTGGGCGCGCAGCGCCTCGAGGGCGCGCTCCAGCCGGCCGGCGATGTAATCGGTGAGGGTAAACTGGCGCTCCTCCGGGCCCGGGCGGCCCCAGTCCAGCAGCAGCGGACGCATCCCCTGACGCGCCAGCCAGCGCAGCAGCGAGCGCTCCTCGCTGAGATCGAGCACATAGGCGCGGTTGATGAGCGAGGGCACCACCAGGACCGGCCTGTCGCACGGCGGCATGCCGGGGAGCCCGCCGTAGTCGAGCAGGCGGCAGCTGCCTTCCTGCCAGAGCACCGGCGGCTCCGGCAGGTCGCGGCGGTAGGGATGGTGGCGGTAGGCTTCGATGCCGGCGGCGAGCGCCGCGACGCGGCCGCTCACCTCGCGCGCGACGGCCCGGTCGAAAGCGGCCTGGTCAGTCCCGTTGAGGCTTTGCCTTAGCGCTTCGGCGCGTTCGGCCAGTTCCCCCTTCCAACTCATGGACCCGCTTTTCCAGAGCGGCAAGGCGCTCCTGCAGGACGCCCAGGTCAGTCCCGCCGCCATCAGGTGCAGCGGCAGCGGCCGCGGCCCCAGGCGCGAGGGGGAATGCCCCGGAGCGCGGTGCAGCGGTGCCTCCGCTGCCGTTGGGCGATCCGCCTGCTGACTCACCTCGAGACTCCCTTGGTTGTGCCGGCCCGCGACTGTCCGTCCCCTTCGCCTCCGGGCGCGCCGCGGCCATCATGCCGGCGACCGCCGCGGGCCAGGCCGACAACATGGCCGGCAGGCCGCTGGCCGCCACGCCCATCGCGGCCATCACCTTCTGCAGCGATTCCGCGAAGTCGGGATCGGCCGCCAGCGCCGTCATCTGGTCCTGCCAGAGGTCGACGTAGCGGCGCGCCAGATCTTCCAACTCCTGCGCGCCTGGTTCGCGATGATCGTCCGGCATGTCCTCGCGCGGCTCCCTTGCGGCGTGCTCCTGCGCCCCCGCCGCGGCGGAGTATAGCCCCCGCCGGCGCGCCCTGGCCAGCGCAGCAAAACCGCGCAAGCCCGCAGCACGGCTGGGCTTTCTGGCTGCTGGAAAGAGCTTCCACGACTAGACGTTGACAGTCCTTGACGCGGCGCAGCAATATCCCATTAGCATATGCGGTATAATAAGCTGGCGGCTCCCTGCAAGGCGATGGAAGATCGTCCCCGCCGGGGAGAGCGCAGATGCGAGAGCGCAGCGCAGCCGACCGGAAAGACCGCGGTAGAAACTGCAGGGAAACACGTCCTCGCCTGTTTCAAGCGGCCTTGCTTCCGACCCGACGGAAGCCGCGCCGACCCGGAGATCCCGGACCGGGGATATCCTGAAACAGGCCAGGTACGGGAAAGGCGATGGAACTTGGCTGGCTCCGAAAAGAACGGCAAGAAGGGTGACGGCGACGGGCCGATCATCATCAAGAAATACGCGAATCGCCGGCTCTACAACACGGCGACCAGCAGCTACGTGACCCTCGACCACCTCTGCCAGATGGTGCAGCAGGACGTCGACTTCGTGGTCTTCGACGCCAAGAGCGGCGACGACATCACCCGCTCGGTGCTGACCCAGATCATCGTCGAGGAGGAGTCCAAGGGGCAGAACCTGCTGCCCATCAACTTTCTGCGTCAGTTGATCTCCTTCTACGGCGATTCCATGCAGTGGATGGTACCGCGCTACCTCGAGCACATGATGGAAGGCTTCTCCCAGAACCAGGACCGCATGCGCCAGTCGATGCAGGAAACCTTTGGCGGCATGTTCCCCTTCGGCAACCTGGAGGAAATGGGCAAGCAGAACATGGCGCTGTTCGAGAACGCCATGCGCATGTTCTCGCCCTTCGCCGACGCTGAAGGAAAGCCGAGGGAAGGAAAGCCGGGGGAAGGAACCCCTGGAGAGGGCGGGGCGAGCAGGCCCGCCGGGCCGCAAGGCGAGAACGCCGGCGCCAAGGAGTCCCTGGACGCCCTGAAGGCGCAGATCGATCAGCTGCAAAAGCAGATCGACACCCTCAACAAAGAAAAGCCGTGATCTGATCCGGAGGCGCCGGCCCCCGACGACGGACCGCCGTCAGTTGCCGCCGGCGGCCAGCGCTGGGGCCGGCAGCGCACCCGCCGCGGCGATGTGGCCATCGACTTCCGGGCGGCCGAAGTAATAGCCCTGCAGCAGATCGATACCGACGCCGGAGAGATACTCGGCGTCCTCGCTGGTCTCCACACACTCCGCCACTGTGGCCACGCCGAGCGCCCGCGCCAGGGCCAGCAGGTTGTGGATGAAGATCTGGTTTTCGGTGTCCGCCGTGATGTTGCGAATAAAGGAGCCGTCGATCTTCACCACGTCCACCGTCAGCGCCTTCAGGTGGTGGAACGTCGTGAAACCCGAACCGAAATCGTCGAGCGCCACCTTGCAGCCCAGCGCGCGCAGCGCCGAGACGAAACGCGAGGTCTCGTCGATGTCCTGCAGCGCCGCAGTTTCGGTGATCTCGACGATCAGCCGCGTGGCGATGCCGCGCTGATCCTTGAGGCGCGCGACCAGGCCGCGGAACCACGAACGCTCCGTCGCGGTCAGGCCGGAGATGTTGATGGCCAGGGAGACCTCGGGATTGAGTTCCAGCTGGCGGATCGCAAGGTCGCGGACACGGTTGTCGATCGACCGCATGAGTCCGAGTTGCTCAATGGCCGGTACGAAATGCGCCGCCGGCACGAGCTTGCCCTCGCGATCGAACATGCGTACCAGGCATTCGTAGTAGCGCACTTCGTGGGTTTCCGCGTCGACCACCGGCTGGTGCGCCAGGACAATGCGGTCCTCCTTCAGCGCCAACTGCACTTCCTCGCCAATATCCATGGAGGCGCGGTAGCCCTGGCGCTGCTCCTCCGAGAGCTCGAAGAAGCGCAGGCAGTCACGCCCGGCGGACTTGGCCTGCTGCATGGCGCTTTCCGCCTTGGTCATGGCGTCGACTGCGGTCTTGCTCTCGTCCGGGAAAGCGATGGCACCGATCGAAACCGTGACATGCACCTTGTCCGCGCCGACGGTGATCGGGTGGTCGCGCATCGACTGCAGCACACGCTCGGCGGCGTTTTGTGCCGTCTCTTCAGTGCAGGCGCTGAGGATGGCGCCGAAGAAGTCGCCGCCCGGCCGCCCGATGACATCGGCGGCGCGCAGGTAGTTGTCGAGCCGGCGCCCCAGTTCGACCAGCACCGCGTTGCCGGTTTCGTAGCCGTAGCCGGTATTGATGCGGTCGAGGTGGTCGACGCCGACCACCATGTAGACGCCGGTCTGGCCGAACCGCTGCGACTGCGCCAGCGCATGCTCCAGCGCCTCGCGCAGGCGCACCTTGTTGAAGTGACCGGTCAGGTCGTCGAAGTTGGCGAGGTATTCTAGGCGCTCCTCCTGCTGCTTGCGCAGGGTCACAAGACGGATGACGCCGCACATGCGCGCGGGCGTGCCCGCCGGCGAGAACTCCACGGCGCCGCGGTCATGCAGCCAGTGGAACTTCCCCTGGCTGGTACGCAGACGGAACTCGCAGTCATATTCGGAAGTGCCGGCGAAATGATCGGACAGCGCGCGGCGGCGCCGCGGCACGTCTTCGGGATTGATGCGCGCCTGCATCTCCTCGCCGGTTGCCGGCATATGCGAGAGCATGCCGCCGAAAAGACTGCCCAGATCGCCGGTGAAGGCGATGCGGTCGCTGGCGAGGTCCCACTCATAGACGACGTCGCCGGAGGCGCGCAGCGCCGTCTCGAGACGGGCAAGCGCCTTGTGGCAGTCGTCCTTTGACAGAGTGCCGGTCGCGGCAGCTTTGGGCACGGCACGGTTCTCCTACCTGAAGCGAACCCCCGATAGCGACGAAGGGGTTCCGGCCGATCCGGGCGTTCCCTTGCCCGCAAGGAGTCAAATGTGACAGTCGGCCCTTAAAGAAGGATAAAATACTGGAGGAAGAACCTTGCTGCCGGAATAACATCTATGGTGTATACTTGTTAATCTAAGAAAGACTGAGATACATCAAGAATTCATGCTTAATTTTTATAGTTAAAATGTAAACCATGTTAGATTCAATGCTTGATAATTTTTTCACAAGATGCATCTATTATAGGATCTGAAAAGAGAACTCCGTGGACCCCAAGGCATGACCGGTGTCCCAAGGCTGCAGCATCTGCCCGTACCCGTCGCTTCGGCGGGCGCCCCGGCTGTTGCCCGGCCGGACGGCGGCGCCGGGCGGCAGGTGAAGCCGGTGGAACCGGTCAGCCCGGTTCGCTATGGCCATGCCGAGCGGGGCCAGGCCGACTGGAACAGGGCCGACCGGGGACAGGGCCGCGTCAGTGAGGGCGCGAACAGCCGCCGGGAAAGAGGGCTGCAAAGGGGCCCCCTGAACGGGGAAGAGGCCACCGGCAACAAGCCGGTCACCTTTTCGCGGCTCACCTCGATGCCCTTCATGGTCCAGCTGCTGGGCCAGCAAG
>Ga0214472_10008699_pt1 | contig 10595 bp, 10 predicted proteins | sample RVTome_6_FD_207662 | JGI IMG/M metagenome (GOLD analysis project Ga0214472, IMG submission 207662) | Soil microbial communities from uranium-contaminated site in the Upper Colorado River Basin, Wyoming, United States - RVT140D175 | ecosystem: Environmental > Terrestrial > Soil > Contaminated >...
TGGGCGGTGCGGGGGGCGGCTATCGCAGCGGCGACCTCGATGCCGGTCTCGGCAGCCTGCTCGGAGGCATTCTCGGCGGCCAGGACCGGGAGCAGGAACTCACCGGCGCCAGTGTCCTCGGCTCCATCCTCGATGCCGACGGCGACGGCAGCGTCGCCGACGACATCCTGAGGCTCGCCGGCCGCATGATGCGGTAGTGCGGCGGGAGTCCTCGCCGATCAGCAGGATTTGGCGGCAATTGCCGAGTCGAAAGTCCGGCGCGCGCGCTCGAACTCATGGAGCGCATCGGAGTTGCCGAAGCCGACCACGCGACCGCGATAGCGGGTGAGCGCCGCCGAGGAAACCGGCTTGCCGGTCCATGGGCAGACCGAATTGACCGCATCGGCACGGTCCGGCTCCCGCGACCCGGCGTTCGGCGCCGTGGCGCGCCGGGCCATTCTCCGGCGGACCCGGGCCACGGCATCCTCGCTGTGCGGCAGGGACATGCCCCAGGACAAATCGTCGCGGGTCAGGCCGATGTCCCTCAGCATGTGATCGTCGAGCCGGCGCAGATCAGTGAACCGCCGCCGACGGCTCCAGGAGCGGAAGATGCCGATGACGGCCCGCAGGATGGACGGGTGCCGCAGGGGCGGCAGGCCGGAAAGGACGTGTCTCATGGCAATATCCTCCTGTTCGCGACGGCCTCGACCATCGCCGCCGGTGCCCCGGGGGCACCGTCTGCGTCGCTGTTTCGATGGATGGAAGATGGCTTTTCCGGATTGATCATTCAAACGAATATGTTTTATGATAAACATCAACGCTGTTCATTGAAGTGCCCCATGCCCCACAGCCTCGACGTCGACCTGCTCAAGACCTTCATCGCCATTTCCGACGGCGGCAGCTTCACCCGTGCCGCCACCGAGGTGCACAGGACCCAGTCCGCCGTGAGCATGCAGATGAAGCGGCTGGAGGAAGCGATCGGCCGGCCGCTGTTCGTGCGCGAAGGGCGCCAGAGCCGCCTCACCGCCGACGGCGAACACCTGCTCGACTTTGCCCGGCGCATCGTGAAGCTCAACGACGAGGCGGTCATGACGTTCACCGCGCCGGAGCTGTCGGGCCTCGTGCGCATGGGCACCCCCGACGACTATGCCGACCGGTTCCTGCCCGAGATCCTCGCACGGTTCGCGCGCACCCACCCGCTGATCCAGGTGCAGGTGGACTGCCGTCCGAGCGGGGAGCTGATGCAGCGGGTGGGCGAGAACGCCCTCGACCTCGCGCTCGTCAGCTGCGGCAGCGGTGTGACGGCGGGCGAGATCATCCGCCGCGAGCCGCTGGTCTGGGTGACGTCGGTGCGTCACTGCACTCACGAGGACGACCCGGTGCCGCTCGCCCTGCCCCAGCCCGGCTGCGCCTGGCGGGGCACCGCCCTCGAGGCCCTGGACGGAGCCGGCCGCGACTACCGGCTCGCTTTCGTCAGCCCGAACAGCACGGCGATCTCCGCCGCGGTCATGGCGGGCCTCGCGGTCTCGGCATTTCCGGAGAGCACGCTCCGGCCGGGAATGCGGGTCCTCGGGGAGGCCGACGGCTATCCGTCGCTCGGCACGTTCGATATCGGCCTGCTGCGCTCGAGCGAGGACCTGTCGTCGGCCGCCCATGCGCTCGCCGCCCACATCATCGACAGCCTGGGCAATCTCGGCGTGGAGTCCGAGCCCGTCCGGTTCGAATTCGCGCCCGCCGCGGAATAGGAGCACCTGTCGATGGCCGAACCCGACAAGCCCCACGACTGGCTCGCCTCGCTCGGCGATATCCGCGCCGCGCTGGCGACGCTGCCGGCGGACAAGCAGTATTTCTATCCCATCCGCCACGGCTCGATGCGGGTCGGCCTCTATGCCCCGCGCGGACGCGACCCGCAGAAGCCCCACGATCAGGACGAGATCTACATCGTACACAAGGGCACGGGCACCTTCCGCAAGGGTGCCGAGACCAGATCGTTCGAGCCGGGCGACGTCATTTTCGTCGAGGCCGGCATCGATCATCGCTTCGAGGACTTCAGCGACGACTTCGAGACCTGGGTGGTGTTCTGGGGGCCGAAGGGCGGGGAATAGGGCGCCAGTCGTCATCCTCGTACGCAGAGCCTGCCGAGCCCGGCCCTCGGGTCGAGCCCGAGGGCGACAGGGTCAACCGACTTGTCGTCCTCGTGCCTGACACGAGGACCGGCCGACCGGACGGCCCTCACCCGTGCTTGATGAACGTCCCGTCGCGCAATTCGGCGACCGCCTGCTGGAGCTCGGCCTGGGTGTTCATGACGATCGGCCCGTACCAGGCGACCGGCTCCTCGATCGGACGGCCGGAAACCAGCAGGAAGCGCACGCCCTCGTCGCCGGCCTGGACCACGACCTCGTCGCCCGAATCGAACACCACCAGCGAACGGTTGCCGGTCTGCTCGCGGACCAGTTCCTCGCCGTCGGGTCCCGCCTTCTCGGTCAACACACCGAAGGGCGTGGAGGCGTCGCGGAACGAGGCCGAGCCCTCGAAGACATAGGCGAAGGCGCGCCGGTAGGTCTCCACCGGCAGCACCTTGCGCGTGCCGGCGGGAACCCAGATATCAAGATAGCGCGGATCGGCGGCGACCCCGTCCACGGGCCCGCGCCGGCCCCAGAATTCACCGCAGACCACCCGGACCCGGGTGCCGTCGTCCTCGACGATCTCGGGGATCTCGGCGCCCGGCACGTCCTGGTAGCGCGGCGCCGTCATCTTGAGCGCGGACGGAAGGTTCGCCCATAGCTGGAAGCCGTGCATGCGGCCGCGGACGTCGCCCTTGGGCATCTCCTGGTGGAGGATGCCGCTGCCGGCGGTCATCCACTGCACGTCGCCGGCCCCGAGCGAGCCCTGGTTGCCGAGGCTGTCGCCATGATCGACCGTGCCCGCGAGCACGTAGGTGATGGTCTCGATGCCGCGATGGGGATGCCAGGGAAAACCCGCGACATAGTCGTCGGGCCGGTCGTTGCGGAAGTCGTCGAACAGCAGGAACGGGTCGGTCTCGGCGGTCTCGCCGAAGCCGAAGGCCCGGCGCAGGTGCACTCCGGCACCTTCCATGGTGGGCTTGGATTCGACGATGCGCTTGACGGGTCGGATGGACATGGCCGGTCTTACCTCCTGGCAGGGCCTCACAAAGGGCGGTCAGGTCGCGATCACCGGCATCTCGCGCGGCGCGCGGCGGGTGAGGATCTCGCAGCCGTCCCCGGTGATGACCACGTTCTCCTCATGGACGATCATGCAGCCGGGCGCATATTCGAGGCCGGGCTCGATGGTCATGACCATGCCCGGCACCAGTGGGGTCGCATCGTCGGCGGTGTTGGACGGCGGCTCGGTGAGCTGCATGCCGAGACCGTGGCCCAGCCGGCCGACGTTGAGGTCGATCGGACCGGCGGTTTCGAGCACGCCGGCCATGGCACGCCAAAGATCGGACGTGGTCGCACCCGGCCGGGCGGCGGCGATTCCGGCCTCGGTGGCGCGCCAGACGAGATCATGGGCACGCAGGGCCTGGTCGGAGACCCGCTCGATGGCGAAATTGCGGTCGAAGTCGCAGAAATAGCCATCCCAGGTGGCGCCGAGATCCATGAACAGGACGTGGCCCGCCTCCAGGCGCGCCTCGGTCGAGCCGACGATGATCTGGTCGTAACCGGCGTCGCCCGAGCACACGGCGAGGAACGGCACCGAATCGACCCCCACCTCGGCCAGGGCGATGCGGAACTTGCCCGCCGCCGCGCGCTCGGTGTCGCCCGCGCCCAGTCGCGCCGGCATCAGGTCGAACGCGTCGCTGCCGAGCCGGCAGGCGGTGCGGATGCGCTCGATCTCGGCCGGCGACTTGACCATGCGCAGGGACCAGATGACCGGCGAGGCGTCGACGAAAGCAAGGCCACCACGAACCGTGTCGCGCAGCCGGTCGAAATCGGCGATCGGCATGCGGATGACGGATTCGCGGCCCATCTCCCAGCCGATGCGACCGAAACGGCGCGGCAGGGCTTCCAGAACAGCCGCCAGGAGGCTCACGCCGTCGTCGGCCGGGCGCGGCGCGGGCCAGGTGCGGATGTCGGCAACCCATGCCCTGGCCATGGCCGGAGCACCGATCTCGGGAATGACGGCCACGGGCAGGCCCTCGCGGGGCACGACCACGAACCACGGACGGGTGGGGCTCTCCCAGAACTCGGTGGCGAAGCCGGAGAAATAGCGCACGTTGGGCGGGCTGGTGACGACGACGGCGTCGAGCTCGCCCGCGACCATCGCGGCCTGGGCCCGGGCGCAGCGGGTCTCGAACTCGGCGGTGTCGAAGCCACGGGCGGGCTGTGCAGAGTTCATGGCGCGGCCTCAGTAGGCGCAGTCGGCGAATATCCGGTCGATGTCGCCGTGCCACTTGTCGTCATAGAGCTCGAGCAGACGCTCTGCCGGCGTCTTCTGGTCCTCGACGATCTCCGCGACCGCGTTGAGGAAATGCTCCTCGGTGTCGCCGATGGCGTCGGTCCGGTTGCGTGCGGCGAGACCGGCCTGGGCGATCGACAGCACCTGCCGCGCGATCTCGCCGACCGTGGTCGAGCGGAACGGGGTGGCGAGCGCGGTCCGCGGCACGGCATCGCGCATGGCCTGGCGCTCCTCGGCGGTCCAGTTGCGCACAAGCTCCCAGGCGGCGTCGAGGGATGCCGGGTCGTAGAGCAGGCCCACCCACACCGCCGGCAGGGCGCACAGCCTGCGCCACGGGCCGCCGTCGGCGCCGCGCATCTCCATGTAGCCCTTGATCCGGACCTCGGGGAACAGGGTGGTAAGGTGGTTCGACCAGTCGGCCATGATCGGCTTCTCGCCGGGCAGGCCCGGCAGCTCGCCACGCAGGAAGTCGCGGAACGACTGGCCGGAGACGTCGTGATAGATGCCGTCGCGGTAGACGAAATACATCGGCACGTCGAGCGCCCAGTCGACATAACGCTCGAAGCCCATGCCGTCCTCGAAGACGAAGGGGACCATGCCGGTACGGTCCGGATCGGTGTCCTTCCAGATCTCGCTGCGGTAGCTGAGATAGCCGTTGGGGCGGCCTTCGGTGAACGGGGAATTGGCGAAAATGGCCGTGATCACCGGCTGAAGGGCGAGACCCACCCGGAACTTCCTGACCATGTCGGATTCGCTGGAGAAGTCGAGATTGACCTGCACCGTGCACGACCGGAACATCATGTCGCGGCCGAGGCGGCCTTTCCTGGCCATGTAGTCGCGCATGATGCGGTAGCGGCCCTTGGGCATCATCGGCGTCTCGGCGAAGGTCCACTTGGGCGAGAATCCGAGGCCCAGGAAACCGATGCCGAGCTCGTCGCCGATCTCGCGCACCTGGGTGAGATGGCTGTGCACCTCGTCGCAGGTCTGGTGCAGGGTCTCGAGGGGCGCGCCGGACAGCTCGAACTGGCCGCCGGGCTCGAGCGATATGGAGCCGCCACCCTCGGCGGCTGGCTGGCTGAGGCCGATGATATGATCGCCCTCCATGACCGGTGCCCAGCCGAAGCGCTGCTGCAGGCCCTCGAGCAGGGCCCCGACGCCGCTCGGTCCCTCGTAGGGAATCGGTGTGAGATCGGCGAGATGAAAGCCGAACTTCTCGTGCTCCGTCCCGATGCGCCAATCGGACGCGGGCTTGTTGCCGTCTTCGAGGAAACCCGCGAGCTGGTCCCGGCTCTCGATGACCCGGTCATCGTTCTGAATGGACGACATCGGCGCTTGCTCCCGGACTTGGTTGTCTTTCTCCTCCGGGGTCTGGCCAGGGACGGGAGGATGCATAGGGCGATTCCGCGAATAATGTAACAATGATTGGCACAGAAACAATGCCTGATTTCGGCGGGATCAGTCGATGAGACGCCAGTCGCCGACCACCGCCTGGACCACGGCCATGGCCGCCACGGCGGCGGTATCGGCGCGCATTATGCGCGGCCCCAGCGCGATCGGGACGACGAAATCCCGACGACGCAGGCTGGCGCGCTCCTCGGGGGTGAAGCCGCCCTCGGGGCCGACGAGGACGCCGACGGGACCCGGCGTCAGGCCACCGAGAGCCTCGAGCGGCGAGGCGATCGGGGCGGACTCGTCGCAATAGACGAGTGGCATCGCCGGCGGCCAGTCGTCGAGCAGACGGTCGAAGGTCACGACAGCGGCGATAACCGGGATGGTGAGCAGGTTGCACTGTTCGGCGGCCTCGATGGCATTGGCGGCCATGCGCTCGCCATTGACCCGGGCGGCGACGGTGCGCCGGGTCAGGACCGGCTGGAGGAGTCCCGCGCCCATCTCTGTCGCCTTCTGCACCATGTAGTCGAGCCGGGCATGCTTGAGCGGCGCGAAGCAGTAGTGCAGGCCGGGCGCCGGCGCCTGCGGCCTCGTGCGCTCGACGGCGTGGGCAGAACCCTTCTTGCGGTCGAGCTCGGCCAGGGTCATCAGCCATTCGCCGTCGCGGCCGTTGAAGGCGAGGAACTCCGAACCCGCGCCGAGGCGCATGACATTGCGCAGGTAATTCACCTGGGACTGGTCGAGAGCCAGCAGTGCCTCGGGTTTCAGGTCGCCGGCCACATGGAGCCGCGGCATGCGGCCGGGCGGTCCGGCGTCACGTGCGGATTGCGGCATGATTGTCTCCGGCCGGTGGACGTGGCGACCGTCCTATCCCATGGCCCGGCGGGCCACAAGGCCCGAGCGGCCGCCGGTGCGGCATCCCGTCTCCCGGGCTTCGTCGCTCTCTCACCCGTCATCACCGGGCTTCGACCCGGTGACCCACTCGCGTGCCTTCTTGCCGCAGGTCTTACGAAGTGGACGCTGTCGAGCAACGGGGTGGGACCGGAGATTCGCACGCATATTCACGTACTTGAGGCATTCGCCAATGGGCTCCCGGATCGAATCCGGGGGTGACGAGGGGGTGTGGCACCGTCGGGAGCACCCGGAAGATGTGTGAATACGAAAGGGCCGGAACCCGGGGATTCTTGCGATCGTCGTCCTCGGGGCGCGGTATCAGTGGTGGCGGTAGCCCATGCGCATGCCGCCCCAGTGCCGGCCGCCGATCACGACCGGAGCGGAAATGTCCTTCATGACGACGAAATTACCCCCGCCCATGTCGCGACGATAGGTCTGGAGCAGGAAGGGCTCGGTATTCTCGCCGGCGGCCTTGCCGACCTTGTCGGCGAACAGGCGCCGGTTGCGGCAATGGGCGGCGTTCCATACCGGGTCCTTGCCCTGGGGGGCGGAGAACTTTGTGTTGTGGGTCGGCACGTAGCCGCCATGGGTGCAGGTGCAGCAGAATATGATCCGGTCGTCACGGTTCAGCACCGCGTCGATGATCGGCGTGGCGACCCGGTCGGTGGTGGCGATGTAGCGGGTCATGAACTGCTCGGGATCGGACCCCTCGACCAGCGTGTAGTCGCGGTCGAACAGATCGGCCTGGGTGATCCGGCCGGCGCCGAGCTCGGCCTCCAGCGCCTCGGCGAGGCGCCGGGCGGCGTCGAGCACCAGCTTGAGCATGACGGTATCGGGCGTGTCGAAGGTGCGCGCGGTCAGGGCGACGAGCGAATCGCCGCGTCCCGCGAGGACGTCCATTCGCTTGGTCACGTCGACAAGCTCGTCGATGGTGCCGAAAATGGTCTCGTTCATCTTCTCCAGCGACTGGACGAAGATGGTGGAATTGTTGTCGATCCCGGCAACGCCGTTGGAGATGCTGTCCGTGGAGGTGGCGATGCGCTCCATGGCGCCGGACACGGTCGCGATCACCTCGTTCATGGAGACGGCGGCCCGTTCCATCTCGCCGGCGCGGCGCACGGTATCGCCGCCCTGCTCGATCAGCTTGCGGGCGCCTTCGGTCAGCTCCTGGAGGGTACGGTCGATCTCGGCGGTGGCGCGGCTGGTCTCGTTGGCCAGCGACTTGACCTCGCCGGCGACCACGGCGAAGCCCTTGCCGGCCTCGCCTGCCCGTGCGGCCTCGATGGTGGCATTGAGGGCAAGCAGGTTGGTCTGGCGGGCGATGGCGTCGATGGCGCTGGCTACCTTGCCGACATTGCCGAGCGCCGTCTGAAGCTCGGTCAGCTGATGCTCGATGACTCCGACCGACTCGGCCACTGCCCTGACCTCGGTCACCGCGCTGCCGAAGCTCTCCCGGGACCTTTGGACGTCCTCGGCGGCCTGGGCGGCGATCGACTTGGCTTCGTCGGCGGCGGTGAAGATGCTCGAATTGCTGGCCTTGACGTTCTCGGCGACCTTGGAGAGTTCCTGGAAGGTGTCGCCGGTCCGGGCCATCCGGGCATTGAGGTCGCCGATCTCGGCGGCGACGTCGGTGATGTCGACGGCGATCTCGCCGATCTTGACGCTCATCCGGTCGAGCACGGGCTTGAGCTCGGGGTCGAGACCCTTCGCCTCAGGCGACACGGCGTCGACAACCTCGTCACTCTCAGTTCGCGCTCGCGCCGAGTCCGGCTCGGTCACGTGCGATCGGGCGGCAATCGCCATGCTTCCCTCCAGCCCGCAGGGGCCCCGTCTTTCACAGCAATCTTGCCGATTATGCTTTACGTTCGGTTAACAGGCGTCTTTGCCGATTGCCGACGAGGCCGGTGACATCCGACCGGCCACGCGGTAGAGCATGGGGCATGGAGCGCCGCCCCCCATCACCGCCGGCCACCGGTGGCCCCCCCGTCGCCGATTCGAAGGGCAACTGGGTCGACAGCCTGGCGCCGGCGCGGGTCCGGCCCTATCTGAGGCTCGCCCGGCTCGACCGGCCGATCGGCACCTGGCTGCTCCTGCTGCCCGGCTGGTGGGCGCTTGCGATCGCCGCCCATGCGCAGGGGCCCACCGCGCCCGACTGGTGGCTGGTCACCCTGTTCGCCATCGGCGCGATTGCCATGCGCGGCGCCGGCTGCACCTACAACGACATCGTCGACCGGGACTATGACGGCCGGGTGGCGCGCACCCGCTCGCGGCCGATCCCCAGCGGCCAGGTCGGCGTCGGCCAGGCCAAGGCGTTCATGATCGGTCAATGCCTGGTGGGCCTCGCCGTGCTCGTCCAGTTCAACCCGTTCGCCATGGCCGTCGGAGCGCTGTCGCTGGTGCTGGTGGCGATCTATCCGTTCATGAAGCGGGTGACCTACTGGCCGCAGTTCTTCCTCGGCCTCGCCTTCAACTGGGGCGCCCTGCTCGGCTGGGCGGCGGTGACCGGGGGGCTCACCTGGACACCGGTCATCCTCTATGGCGCCGGCATCGCCTGGACCCTGGGCTACGACACGATCTATGCCCATCAGGACAAGGAGGACGACGCTCTGGTCGGCATCAAGTCGACGGCGCTGCGCTTCGGGCCGCAGACGAGGCACTGGATCGCCGGATTCTTCACGGCGACGACCGTGGGGATCGCGGTGGCGGGAGCGACGATCGGCGCGGGCAACCTGTTCTACGCCGGTCTTGCGTTCGGGGCGCTGCATTTCGCCTGGCAACTGGCGACGTTGGACATCGACGATCCGGACCGCTGTCTGCTGCTGTTCCGGTCGAACCGCGATTACGGGCTGATCGTGTTCGCGGCGATCGTCGCCGACGCCGTCATCTGACCGGGTCGAGCATGCGCCGGCCGGCCAGTAGCGCCCGGCGGCCGCCGACCTGGCCCGGCCGCTGGACGGCCCGGCGGTCGCGGACGCGGCGCACGACCCGGCCGATGGCGGCTTCGCGAGGCAATGCGTCACCGGGCGTGCGGATGGTGCCGTCGGCGTCGACGATCTCCAGCGGCAGGTCGAGGGTCCGTCCCCAGGCATCCCACAGGGCGGCGACGTCGGCGGTGTGATCGGCGGAATAGACGGGAATCTCCATGCCGCGCACCGTGTTGCGCAGGCTGATGGTCATGCGGAACCTGTCGCCGTCGGCCTGGGCGGCGCGCACCGCGACCGATTCGAACTCGGCCATCGGCACGACGATCGGCTCGTGACGCATGAAGGCGGCGTCACGCCACAACACGATGTGATCGCGATAGAGCGTGACCGCCCATTTGACGCCGGCCGCGCGCTCGAAATACGTCCGGCCCGGCAGTTCGTAGCGAACCGGCAGGCACGTGGGGTCGACATGCAGACCGCAGGTCGGCCAGAAGACGTCGGTCTCGTCGCATTTCGGGATCGGGGCCGGGCTCTTGAATCCGAGCATTGATCCGAGCATTTTCTTGTTTCCAATGACGCATTCCCTTGTCTCGGACCCTAGCGGACAAGATTTGGAATCCCGTTAAGGGACAGGGTTAATCCTTCCTGTTCCGGCGGTTTGCCATTGGCCTCGCCAGCCTGGTGGTATAAGCGTTGGCCCCGCGGCCGCCGATGGCAGCGCGGGCATCACGAGAAGGATCCATGACGGAGATCGCAAGCCAGCAGGAGCTGATCGATATCGCGGCGCAGGTGCTCGACCGCGCCCGGGTTCATGGCGCCGATGCCGCCGATGCGGTGATCGTCGAGGGCAGCTCGACCAGCGCCTCGTGCCGGATGGGCAAGCTCGAGGACATCGAGCGCTCCGAGGCCCGCGACCTGGGCATCCGGGTGTTCGTCGGCCAGAGCTCCGCCTCGGTGTCGTCGACCGACTTCTCGCCCGCACAGCTCGAC
>Ga0214472_10008700_pt1 | contig 10595 bp, 10 predicted proteins | sample RVTome_6_FD_207662 | JGI IMG/M metagenome (GOLD analysis project Ga0214472, IMG submission 207662) | Soil microbial communities from uranium-contaminated site in the Upper Colorado River Basin, Wyoming, United States - RVT140D175 | ecosystem: Environmental > Terrestrial > Soil > Contaminated >...
TCCATCGCACGGTATCAACCGTTCCGATGGCAAGATATCTTATCTCCTCGCTAGAATGAGCAGTATCAGGGTAGATGCTGGGATTTCCCGCTAACATCGCTTCAATATGATCAACGGGGACCCGTGCTTCGCATTTCGGCTGATTGTGTTCATCCCAATCAAAAAGAAGGTCTTGCATGCTCAACTATATACATAATGTCCATACATATGTCAATAATGTTACCGGTTGCGTGAAAATGTAGAACCATCGGCAGCTTGAGTGTCAGATAGCGCGGGCCTAGGAATTGGGGTAGTGTTGCAAAAACCGGTAGTGTCTCAAAAGTGGAGGTCAGCTGAAATTGATGCCATACTGGGCCACATCTTCCCAGCATCCATCAGGAAGGAGTGCTCCATGCCGGCATTTGCCACGGTCCGATGCCCTCACTGCCAAAACGATCAGGTGGACAAGCGCGGCAAAACCGCCCGCGGAACCCAGCGTGATCTCTGCCAGCACCCGACGTGCGCCACCGGCAGTTTTCTGCTCGACTACCACAATCGAGGCTGTTTGCCCGAGGTCAAGGAGCTCCTCATCGACATGAGTCTCAATGCCAGTGGGGTACGTGATACGGCCCGGTCGCTCCATATCAGTACCAACACCGTGCTCAGCGAGCTCAAGAAGAAAGAATCGGCGCTAGAGTCGGTCAACACAGCCTTGTTGAACACGTTGAATCCAATGGAGGTGACCGTGGACATTGAGCGGGCCGGCGAGTCGGAGATGGACGAAATGTGGTCGTACATCGGCAACAAAAGCAACCCGCGTTGGCTCTGGCCTGCCATTGATCACAGTACGGGAACGGTTTTGGCGTATGTCTTTGGACGCCGCTAAGATGAAGTATTCCTCGAGCTCAAAGCGCTCTTGGAACCCTTTGGCTTGACCCATTACTATACGGATAAGTGGGGGGCGTAGACACGTCATCTCGACCCGGAACAGCACACCACCAGCAAACGCTACACGCAGAAAATCGAACGCAAACATCTGACGCTTCGAACCCGCATCAAACGCTTGGTTCGCAAGACCATCTGCTTCTCGAAATCGACGCAGATGCACGCCCTCGTCATCGGCTTGTTTGTGAATCGATATGCCTTTGGACGGGCGGTGTAAAATGAGGCTGTCTAAATCGGCCTTCAGCCGTTGCCCGGTTTTTGGCTTCCTTATGTCGCAGCCGCTTCTGTCATCTCCGGTGGTCCAACATTTTCAATCACACCAGGGGACTGCTGGGGCACCAGATGAGGCCCATATTGATGTTCATAATCCATTGATAAATTGATGATTGTGCAATGATTTGAGCGGTTTTTGGAACTCGGTAGGAGTTCTACATGAGGCCCGCCTTGACTCTGGCCCAGACTCTCGAGAGCCTTGCCCTGGCCCAGAACTTTCCACTTGCACCCCGCATCGACCCGCATTCTTGGCCCGTCGCTGGTACGGAAGGTTCCCACTGCCATCACAGGTCGATTTATGGGTGAGCTGGAAGCCCAGCGAGAGGATGAAGGCCATGACGAACTCGATGAACGCCTTGCCCTCGTGAATCAGCTGAGCGTATGTGGATTCATCTTGGAAATCGACGGTGAGGGTGCGATTTTGGCGTGGTGCATTGGCGGTCTGGGCCATGTCTCATCTCCCTGTCGGCGGTGGTGGATGCGGATGACATATGATGAGGTTAACGTGTTGAAATGGCATGTGTATCGTGAGAGGATCGGAGCGTTACCACTTAATTCAGTGGAATCTGGGGCTCTTGACATTGGTATGACTAGGGTTATATTTTTTCACATGAAAACAGCAATTTCTATTCCCGATTCTATCTTTCAAGCGGCTGAGCAGCTCGCAAAGCGCAAGGGACTCTCTCGTCGCGCACTCTATGCGCAAGCCGTCTCCACCTATGTCAGTTCACATCGCCACGATGATGTGACGAACCTCGTGGGTCAGAGCCGGGGTATCGTCGCCCGGTCGTCATTGTCCAATCGGATGACTTTAATCGCAGCCGTATTCAGACAGTCATTGCGGCGGTCAAAGGAAAGCACCTTGTCAGAACTTATCACCGCCTGCGAGCCTTCCCTGCCAATGCCGGAAGGGGGGTATGTCCGGACATTTGAAGCGGAAATTGACAACCATGGGCCGCGATTGCTGCGGGTTCGCGGCGTGCTGTCGGATCACCGCTGCGCCCTTGAACATGTCTGGATCCTGCGAACGCCCGACTACGAGGTGCTTGAAGCCTCGGCGCGGCATCTGCACGGTGAGCCCGCCGTGCTGGCACCCGAACTCATCTCGCGCTATCCCCATATCCGCGGCGTGCGCATCGGCGCTGGGTTTACCCGCACCCTCCGAGAGGCGCTGGGCGATTTGCCTGGTCACCGTGAGCATTTGACTCTGGCCATCGACATGGCTCGCGTCGGGCAACAGGCGTACCAGTTGCCCCAGGACCATCACGAGCGCTTCGCGCCGTTGGTGAGCCATATGCCGTCGGGTTCGAGCCGCCTGGCGCGCCTGGCCTGGGAACAGGACCGCGCTTATATGCCGTCTCTGTGCGATTCGTGCTATGCCTACCGCGAGGCGACGGCCGCGCTTTTTGACGAGCGCGACGTGGTCTGTTTCGACTTAAATATTCTGTACCCCGAACCGGGCCAGAAGCGCATGTTTTGGCGCCAGAAGCGCATGCAGATCTCGCCCCTTGCGGATGGTGCGGGCTTCCACTGCCAAAATGAGATGGAAGACACCGTCCACGAGATCCGGGTGGCCTTTGATATCGCCGCGGATGGCACGGTCCAGGCGGCGCACAGCGAGGGGGTACGCCTGCCCTACCACGGCATTTGCGAAGACGCTCAACTGCGCACTCCCGGTCTGGTGGGGCAAAAGCTCGGTCAGGATTTTAGGCGACGCATTGCGGATCAGGTGGGTGGCGCTTCCGGGTGTGCGCATCTTTTTGATCTGTCTGTCGATTGTCTACGGTTTTTCAACTGGCCGGGCGAGGTGTAGACGACGTCTGGGCTTTGGCTTGAAATGGGGTTACAATGACCGTCCAGCTCCAGTCGTTTGGGAACTTTACGAACATCGTCTACGCTCAGCACGAACAGGAGAGATCGCATGACCCATGCACTCGATGGGATTCGCGTCATTGATTTTGGTCAGTATATTGCAGGGCCGCTGTGCGGCATGTTACTCGCCGACCAGGGGGCTGACGTCATTCGCGTCGATCCCCCCGGCGGCCCGGTCTGGCAGACCCCGGCCAACGCCACGTGGAACCGGGGCAAGCGCAGCATCACCCTCGATCTCAAGCAGCCGGACGATCTCGACGTGGCCCGGCGCCTGATCGCCTCGGCCGATGTGGTGATCGAAAATTTTCGGCCCGGGGTCATGGATCGCCTCGGCCTGGGGTCTGAAACGGCCATGGCCAGTAACCCTCGGCTCATCTACTGTGCCCTGCCGGGATTTGCCTCGGACGATCCGCGAGCCCAGGTGCGGGCTTTCGAAGGCGTGGTCGGCGCCGCCACGGCCACGTTTCGTCCGTGGGAGGGCAAAAGTGCCCGCCCCACCTACACCGCAGTCCCCATCCCGTCGGTCTACGCTGCCTTTCAGGCGGCAGTCAGCATCACCATGGCGCTCAACGCCCGCGAGCGCAGCGGCGCGGGGCAGCGCCTCGAAGTGCCTCTGTTCGACAGCATGTTTCCCTCCATTGGCAGCCGGGGCCTACAGGTGCACGATCCGGCCAAGGCCGTCCCGTCGCGCGCCGGCATTTGGGGCGGCAGTTTCGAATGCGCCGATGGCCTCTGGGTACAATACGGCAGCGGCAACCAGAATTTCCGCGAATTTGTCGAAGCCGCGGGGATTACCGACTGGGACCGCGAAGGGTTGATTGATATCGAGCAGATTATGAATGACCCTGGCCTGTATGAGAAACATTTACAGCGGGCGCGTGAGCTGTTCAAAACCCGCACGGCCCAGGAGTGGGAAGACCTGGTGGCCGAAGCCGGCAGCGAGTGTGCGGTCTGCCGCACCAGTGCCGAGTGGTTTGATCATCCCCAGGCCCGCAAGTCTAATATGGTGATCGAAGTCGACGATCCCGTCTACGGCCCCATGTTGCAGCCGGGCATTAATGCGCGCTTATCCCGCACGCCGGGTGAGGTCCAGCGCCCGGCACCCAAGCCCGATCAACACCGCGTCGAGGTGCTGTCGGAGCTGGAGAGGCGGCCGAGCCCCGCGCCGTCCTCACTGATTGCCACCATGCGCTCGGCGCTTGAGGGGGTGCGGGTGTTGGACTTGTGCATTATTCTCGCCGGTCCCACCTGTGGCCGGACCCTGGCGGAATTTGGCGCCGATGTCATCAAAATCGACAATCCCGCACGCGGCGGTTTTGTGCAGTCCCACAACGACGTCAACCGGGGTAAACGCAGTATTTTGCTCGACCTCAAATCCGACGAGGGGCGCGACATCTTCTGGCAGTTGGTCGACACCGCCGATGTGGTGGCCCAGAATTACCGGGCCGGCAAGCTTGAGAAACTCGGCTTGGGGTATGAAGACGTGCGCCAGCGCAAGCCGGATATTGTCTACGCCTCACTGAATGCCTATGGCCATCTCGGCCCCTGGGCCACCCGCCCGGGCCACGAGCAGTTCGCCCAGGCCACCACCGGCATGCAGCGGCGCTTTGGCGGGGACGGGCAGCCGACGCTGCAGCCCAACCCGGTCAACGACTACGGGACAGGCTTTATGGGCGCCTATGCCGTGGCCCTGGCCCTGCTGCACCGGCAGCGCACCGGTGAGGGACAGCACGTGGATTCGGCCCTGGCCTACACCGCCATGACCTTGCAGTCGCCCTTCATGCAGCGGTACGAGGGCAAGCAATGGGATGAGCCACGCGGACAGGAGACGCTCGGGTCGGGCCCCTTACACCGGGCTTACCAAGCGCGGGACGGCTGGTTTTTTATAGGCGCCAAGGCGACAGACTTGCCGCGTCTGGCCTCGGTGGAGGGTCTTAGTCAAGGCGGGGCTGAGATTGCCTCGCTGTCCGGTGCCGCCCTCGAACAGGCACTGGCGCAACGCTTCCTCACCCACACCGTCGATCACTGGGTGACGCGGTGTACGGCGGCGGGCATCGGCGCCCACCGCTGTATCCTCGATCTGCCCGAACTCATGCAGGACCCGTGGGTGGTGGCGCACGACCTCAGCGCCACCCGGGAGCATGACGAGATTGGCCTGGTGACCACGTGTGGCCCGGCGCCGCGGTTGTCCGCCACGCCGGTCACGATTGGCCATCCGGCGCCCAAACCCGGTTCGGACGCGGCTGACATCCTGGCCGAGATGGGTCTGGCGCACCGCCTCGACGACCTGGTGGCCGCGGGCGTCGTTCGCCTCGACGGCGTGGCTGCCGGCTAGGGCGCGTGCCGATCTCCAGCAGTGGCCGCACGGCGTCAGTCGTCGGCCACCAGCACCAGCGTCCCGGTGGTGGACAGCGTGCCACCGGTACCGTTGACCACGCAGGTGCGCGCCGAGGTCTGCTTGCCAGGGTCACCGTTGACCCCGTCTTCGGCAGTGCCGGAGAGCTGCCGGTACCCCTCGATTAATAAGGGCATGCCGTACATGCCACTGTGATTGAACGACAAGCCGCCGCCGTTGGTATTGATCGGGAAGCGGCCACCGGGTGCCGCGTGACCGTCCTTCCACAGCGTATGCCCCTCGCCGAGCGGGGCGAGCCCGAGCATTTCCGCCGTGATCGCCGCCGTGATGGTGAACGAATCGTAGATCAGCGCCATCTCCATATCGTCGGGTCCCATGCCGGCCATGGTGTAGGCGGCCTCGGCCGAGCGACGCGCGGAAGTGGCGGTAAAATCCTCCATCTCCAGCATGTTTTGGTGCCCCATGCTCTCGCCGGCCCCTGCGATCCACACTGGCTTGGTTTTGAGACTCGCAGCCACTTTAGGGCTGGCGACCAGAACCGCACCGCCGTGATCGGCGACCATACAGCAATGCAGAATGGTGAGTGGCCAGGTGATCATCCTGGACGCCTGCACCTGCTCGAGGGTGATGGGCCCCCCGAATGGGTGCTTGTCCTTCGAGTACATCGCGGCTCGTGGATTGAGAGTCGCCCAATCCCGGGTGACCGTCGCGACGTGCGCGAAGTCCTCAGGGGTCGTCCCGTAGCGGTGCATGTGCCTCACCATGGCATGGGCATAGGCGGTGGGGGCGCCGCCGAGGCCATACGCCAGGGTCATTTCGGCAGCCGGCGAAGCGTCACCGCTGCCCGGCCCGTAGCTGGAGCGCCCTTTGGCGCCGATCTTGCGCGAGGAAAAGCCGTTCTCACCGTGGCTGATCAGGGCCACATCGATAATGCCGCCATGGATCGCCGCCAGCGCGTGGTGCACATGCATCTCAAACGAGCAACCGCCGCAGGCCGTGGTATCGATGTATCTCGGGTGAATGCCGAGGTGCTCGCAGAGTTCGCTCGACCACCCCGCCGAAAACACCCCGTCGATCTTGGAGATCGGAATCCCGGTCTGTGCACTGACGTTGACAATCGCCTCGATATGCAATTGCAGCGATGATTTCGGTTCTTGCAGAAACCCAATGTCGTTGGCTTCCGCCGCCCCGACGATGGCGGCAGCCTTGTAGAGTGGACCTGGCATCACCTACTCCTCCACCACGCGCCAAAACGGGAGATGCATGTCCTCGCTGGCCGCTTCAAATTCCACCACCACCCGCGCCCCAATTTTAATGGCTTCGGGCTTCGTAGGATCGACACCTCGCAGGATCGTGAGCATGCGATCCCCCTCCTTGAGATCGATGTACGCCGTGACGTACGGCGCTTCGCCCTGCCAGGCGGGGGGCGTGAGATGCTGGACCGCAAACGTATGCACGGTGCCTTCGCCACTGCCCTCGATCCACTCGAGGTGCATCGAATGGCAAAACGGGCAGATGAATCTGGGATACCAGTGCACCCGATTGCACTCCTGGCACCGCGGCAACATCAACTTACCCTGTTTCGCACCCTCCCAAAACGGGCCGGTGTGCGTTCCCCGCGTGGGAATGGGTTTGTCATAAGCCATCTAGACAGTTCCTTCCATAGGTGAGCCATAGGTGAGATGCATCAATCAGTCAAAGCCCATTTTGGCGCGTGGCCCCCGAGCCTGTCAAGAGGGGGCCTCGATCGTGTTGAGGTGAACGGTTGGCATGGGGATCACTCGGCAAGGCGCAGCCTGGCTGCCCATGCATCGCGGTTTAAATTCGAGCAGAGGTACTGCAATAGGTGATCGACTATATCATACACGAGAGTTGACGCCCAACACCACACCTGAGGCGCGGCTGGATTCCGATGACGATCCGGATGGGATGAAGTGCTCGCCCCTCTTGTAAGTACTGCCCACTGCGTCCATAATTGAATGCTATCCTCATTCGCCCATCTATCGGTCGCCCGCTTTATCCCCCCCTCCTTGAGGTCGATGAGGGAGAAGAGGTGGTCCTCGACACGAGGGATGGGATCTGGCAGTAGATTGACGCGTCAGCAATGTCGTTGACGTCTCCAACTATGTCGTCTCAGCATTATTACCTGAAGATATTTTTCAAGGGTAAGGTGCTTTTCGGGAATGATTTGACCGCAGGGCTTCAGGGTCGGCGTAATTGAATCCAGGGCAGAAGTTGAGAGTGTTATTTTGGCTGGTCATCCACGTACAAAGGCAAATTGTAAGTAATGTTCAAGATGACTCCATTTCACCAAATGCTCATTATCGTCCTTTCAGGTATCACAGGTTTCCTGGTTGTGATTGGCATTATGGCTATGATAAAACCATCTTCTCAAATAGAAAATTTGTCATTGCCTGTTAAAGTTATAGAAAATTCTAAGAAATATATAGAAGTATTAGGAGAAAAACCATTTAACAAACTAAAAAACAATCAGAAACTGATTCTTATACACTCCTATTACAATCTTGAAAATTACAAAACGGTCACACAACACGCTGAGATGATGATTGATGAATTGAGAGCGTTGTCTCCAGAACGCAAACAAGCCTTTGCTGATATTGTTGAGAACTCTTATCGACACCTAGGACAAGATAAAATGATCATGGAATTTAGAGATGCAGTTGGCTTATAAGATAAGGAGCGGTTATGGCGTCGCTGCGGCAGGCTGTCGAGGGCGAGGGTCAAGTGGTGCTGCTCAGCGGCGAAGCGAGGTTGGGCAAGTCGCGTCTGACGCAGGCATTGTGCGAACGCCTGGGTGACGAGCCGCATCAACGGCTGCTCTACCAGTGCTCGCCCTATCACACCCACAGCGCCTTTTATCCCTTGATCACGCGGCCTACTGGCAGCAAGCCGGGCAGCAGGCGATGGCCCGTTATGATCACCACCAGCACGCTTCGCTAACCGTCACCCACGGCGAGAAGCCGGGCGTGGGGGGCCGTGCCTGGCTTGCCTGGGCGCTATGGTTGCTGGGGTATCCTGACCAAGCTCGGCAGCATCTGCAGGCGGCCATGTCGCTCGCCGAGGAACTCGCCTATCCGGTCACGCAAGCCTCGACTGCCTTTTTTGCTGCCTCTCTATACATGATCCGGCGCGAGTCCCCTCTGGCGGATGAACAGGCCGAGGCGGCCTCAGCGTTGAGTCGGCAATGGCGGTTGCCTGTTTTTTTAGCATTGTCTCTGATCATACAAGGTTGGCCCTGTGTCGCACAGGGTCGTGCAGAGGAAGGGGTGAGCCGTATACCAGCGCGGCTCGTGGTCGCGGGGGATGCCAAAGGCGTGCTTGCCAATGACCTCCAGCGCGTCATAACCGCCAATGGGCTGGATGGGGCCGGAGCGGACATCCCGGTAGTCGCGTTGGTGTAGCCGGATGCGCGCATGGCGTCAAAGTTCTCAAAAGGGAATCTGTTCTCCTGGTGTAAGCGTTCACAGGGGGGGTAGCTCTGCAACCTATTGATTTTTCTAGAATTCCAGATTTTGTAGTTTTTGCAACAAAAATGTAAACTCGTTTAAAATCAAAGCCTTGTGACTTCATAAGAGGAAATCACAAAAATAAACTCATTGATTTTTAAGGAGTTTACCCTGTGAACGCGTACACTTGATGAGCCACCTCGCTTGGTTTTTTTGAAAGGCGAATCCGACGACGGCGGCTTACTTGACGTTTGCGAAGTTTGATCCACGCGCCCTTGAAGGTGATCGACTTGGATTTGAAGGGTTTGGCGCTGCTGTTGGAGAGCATCAAGTTGGGTTTGCAAGGTCAACAGATGGGTTTGCACCGCACCCGGGGTTTGCTCCCAGTCTTTCTGGGAAAGTGGGAACGTCCAAGTGGCGTTTTCAGTTTGGGTGGCAACCGTCATGATTCCTACCCTGAACCGTTGGTGTGGATGTTAATTGAACAAAATTCTCAGGTCAAACAAGAGGTCAAAGTCAAGGATAAAATGCACCCTCAAAGAACCGAGAGACCCCTGTGAACGCGTACGTGCGCACTCTGGGATGTCGAGTCCTCCACGCGCCATGGAGGCACGATCAGCGAGAGTCTCATGAGGTGGCCAAGAGACGTCTGTCTCACCCCCTGCCAGCATTCAACGACCGCTTCACAGGCCTCCACCGCCACTTGGGCTTGTTGACTGGCCTCGCTCGTGGGATCGCTGTCCTGGCAGTGCTCCAGGCGCTCATGAGCCTGTTATAGGGCCTGGCGCGCTTGTCGCAGGTGTCTGGAAATGCTGAAGCCATAGCCTTTGACCCGTTCATGAATGAGGTGAAACAAATCGGGCACACTCAGGCATCCTATTAGTTATCTAATCTTTACTTGTTTGAGTGTCTCCGTTGTAATGTGGTCACGGATGTACTCAGATGGTGTTTTGCCTGCTTTTTTTGCGAGAGCTTGTAACTTCTTCTTGTACCTGTCGGCTACTTTTTGATCGTAACCTAGATAGACACGTAGTTCATGGGGTCTGTTCATGGGGTCTGTTCATGGCACATAAATGTTAGATTGATAATGTGTTCGAGCATCTTTCTTATAGCGCGATAGTGCGATAGTGCGATAGTGCAAGTATATGAGTGTGGGTAACTCGAATACTAAAAAACCATTATTTAGATCCATATTTAGATCCAATTCATACCCAGTTTTGTCAGGATACTTTTAAATTGTGAAATTTAAAAATCTGAAGTGATTTTTTGTTGACAGCTCAGATGTATCCGTTATATCTTAACCCCCTTTTTTGTGGAGCAGTTTTACCCAAAACCGAGCGGTAACTTTTCAAGGAGGTTAACTAGAGTAGGTCGCAAGCTGCTGTTCAGCCGCCAAAAGCTTAGTCAGTGGATTGCACTGGGCGGCGATCTGGCCGGTACGATCGTGGGCAACGAGTCATCGAGTCTTGAGCAAATGCTTAACAACGGCCAGGCGAGGGTTATACCGAAGCGCTAAACGCACGACATGCGCTGCTTCGTGGAGACGGCTCTGGCGGCGCATGGTTGTCGCTCGGCGCAGCACGCCTTGAGGCACGAACGATTTGACTTATATGTTGCTCGAAATTAGTCAACATGCCTCTCTGAACCGCCTATCATCCGGGTTTCAGGCTGTCCGACCTCGCCTAGAGCCTGTCGTATCTCAT
>Ga0214472_10008701_pt1 | contig 10595 bp, 10 predicted proteins | sample RVTome_6_FD_207662 | JGI IMG/M metagenome (GOLD analysis project Ga0214472, IMG submission 207662) | Soil microbial communities from uranium-contaminated site in the Upper Colorado River Basin, Wyoming, United States - RVT140D175 | ecosystem: Environmental > Terrestrial > Soil > Contaminated >...
TACGTCGAGCGCCTCCGAAACGGTCTGGAGTGCCACTTCCATTTGGTTGAGCCGCTCCCGCCGGCGCCGCTCGGCGTCCCAGATCTTCCAGTGCTCGACCGCGGAGCCGAGCAATGCCGCTATCGAGCGCAGGAATTCCTGATGCTCGTCGTTGAAAGCATGAGGTCGCGAGGCGCTCAGCCACACGCCTCCGGTGAACGATCCGTTGCTGCGGAAGGACTCCCAAAGGGTCGATCTCACGCCGGCCTTGAGGAGCTCCGCATCCCCCGGGAAGGCGGGGTCGAGCTCGACCTCGGCATCGTCGACCCGCTGGATCGGCCCCGGCCGGGGCCGGAGGCGCGGGGACCAGGAAGTCAGGTGGCAAGGCTCCGAGCATTTCCCCGCGGTGTCCTCGCAGTCGATCGTCGTGGCGTGCTTGACGGCCCACTCGCCATCGAGAATCCGAACCACACCCATGTGCTCGAAGGGAATGAGGCGCCGTACGGCCGCGGCCACCCGGTTGAATACCTCTTGCAGCTCAAGCGTTTCGGAGGCGGTTTCGGCGATTTCCGTCAGGACGCCCACCGCCGATCTGGGATCCATGCCGGCCAGTCTAGACAGCGCCAGGGAGAGTCGCAAGGCGATGCCTCCTGGCTCCGGTATGCCCGATCCGCGCCCCTCTAGGAACGACCGGCGCGTTGAGTAGGCGCTCGACATTGCTGGCGGGTCGAGAACGACTGCGCTAGAGTGATGGCCGATGCTTCGAGCGAGTCGGTATGCCGCTTTGGTCCTGTGCCTGGCGGCCGTAGGGTGTGCGGAGTCAAGCACCAGCGGTCCGTCCTCCTCCGTTCGAGTCACCGAAGCCGGTTGGTCCTTCGGGTTCTGCATCGGACCTGCCGAGGCCAGCTCAATTTGGCAGGAGATCAGCTCACTTATGAAGTCTCGAGTCGAACGGGAGATCAGGTCTTTGCGAGCAATCGTGGGCAGCTTACCTCTTCGGGAGCAGCACGACTCGAGTCTCTCGCCTCCGGCCTTCCCGAGGAGCTACAGGAGACTTACGGGTGCCCCGATTGTGCCGACGGAGGGGCTTCCTTTCTCACCGTCGTCCGAGACAGCGAATCGCTCCGAACCGAGTACGAGTACGGGAATCCTCCGGCAGAACTCTCTGCCATCGACGGCTTTCTCAAGGGGGTGATGGATGCTTTGGGCGAGTGTCGCGCCACTGCCGACCTGACGCCGGAAGGAAGCTGTACACCCCTGCCCGATTGAGAACGGCTCCCGCAGAGAAGACGGAAACCTCTACTGTTTCTTCGGGAACAGAGGCAACACCCGCTCGACGAGGATCCGAGTTAGGTGGCGATAATGCGCTGGCGAGGAGGCACTCGGCCAACGCGACGTCATCAGCACGACTAACTCACGCTGCGGCGACACCAGCAGAATCTGACCGCCATGGCCGAGCGCAGCGTAAGCTGCTTCACCGTTCACTTCGAGCAGCCACCATAGGCACCCGTAACCGCGCACCGGCAGGGTGTCGTGATTGACCATTTCGATTCTCGGCATGATCTGCACCGCGGTTGACGCACGCACGAATTCCTCCGGCAGTATTTCGCGGCCTTCGAAGCTACCGCCCAACCGGTAGAGCTCACCGAGCTTTATCAAATCGCGCGGCCGCACATAGGCATCGTTGCCCCCCAGCTCGATGGCCCGTGAATCAACGCGCCAATAAACCAGCTCGCCATCGAGGTGGGCAAACAGCTCGCGTTGCGCCAGCGCACTCACCGACATTCCACTGACCTTGCTCAGGACGGCGGTGAGCAACTGGAGCACCGGGGTGTCGTATACGAAGGTGTCCGTTGGGTGTTCGTTCAAAGGCTGTGCGAGCAGCGTTTCAACCCAGTCGGAGCTTTGCTGAATACTCTCATAATCTACCGGTGGCAGGCCGGACGACATGGTGAGAAGCTGGCGGATGGTGATGGCAGCCTTCTGCGGATGTGCTTCCAGTCGCTCCGGCACATAACGCCCGACGGGATCATCCACGCTTTCAATCCAGCCTTTGCGAAGCGCGACACCAACCAGAGCTGAAGTGAGGGACTTCGTGACCGATTTGAGGTTCGCGGCTGTCTCCGGACCGGCACCATTGAAGTAGGCTTCGGCAACCAGTTCGCCCTCGTGCATGACCAGCAGGGAACGCATGCGTTCCGATTCTCCCGCCTCGGGAAGTATCGCCTCGAGCCCCTTTGGCGCCTTGGGTGAAATGTGGTAACTCGATACGGAGCTGGCGGAAACGTCTTCTCTATCGGAATCAAGTGCCTCCGAGAAACGTTCTTCAATGGCAGCGGCCTCGATGTCATCCCATTGCACGTCTTCGGTGCTCAAGGGCTGCATGCGATAGAGCCAGGATAGGCCTTTGGGGCCAACGTAGTCATCCGGGCGCGAATAAACAGGATCGGCCAGCGCTTCCTCCAAAGTGATGAATTCCAAGCCTCTTGCGGCAAGCTCGAGGAGGAGGGCATCGAGCTTGTCTTCGACTAGCGTGTTGGCATGGAGCAGTAGCACCTGCGGCACGGAACGACCGACCTTGCGCCGCGCGACGCTGTCGGCGTGCTCCACGGCAGCAACGATGTGACGAATGAATTCGCGGCCGATGGCGTTTCGCAAAGCGGCGTCCTTGTTGGCCAGCGCGGCGGCATGCGCTCGGGCGAGGATCCATTCGGAGTTGTCGATGGTGACGTGCGCGGTTCGTAACCCAAGGTCTTGCAGTGCGGATTGCACCCGAGCACGTTTGTCCGTCGTGTCACCCTGGTGCAGCATCGGAAAGCGGAAGAACGGGACGTTCGCACTCCCGAATTTGCCGAGAAAGTCGTTACCGCGTCCCACATCGGCCAGCCATTCCTCCACCGGCGTGTGGTTGAGGTCGAGGTGGCTCGCGGAATGGTTCCCGATGGTAAGGCCCCAACTCACCCAGGTCTGTATAGGTTGCTCGTGCTGAACGGCCCGATCGCCAATAACGAAACCGGTTGCCGGCGCGTCGTGCACGCGCAGCACGGCCGCAATTCTTTCCAGAGCCTCATTGGCTGAATCGCCGTCAGGCAACGGACCCACCCACGGCAAATCATCGATCGTAATGGCGACTTGGGTGGCCGCGCTCTTGGCGGGCGTTCCGGTCGCCGTCGTGATCCCCGCCGCGAGTCCAGCGACGCCAATGAAGGAGTAAACACCGTGCTTGAGCAGATTGCGGCGGGCGTTGGCGAGGTAGCTTTCAAACATCATTTGGAGCCAGTTTTGCTGATGAATCGGGAGTCGTGTGGAGGCTTTGAGTCGAGCTCATTAGCCGACGCGTAAGTATAGTGCAAAGCGAACCGGACCTAGAAGACGAGCGACCCCGCACTTGCAGAAAGGAATTCGCGCGCATTGGCCATGGCTCAACTTTTCACTGGTGGCGAGTCGAATTGGACCCGGCTCATTCGTCTACTAGGAGGATGGCAGAAGAAAAAGAAATGATCTGCGCGAGCCCGACAGTTTCCGGCGAATCTCCAGGAGCGAATGCCGATGACCGGCGTGGGAGGCCTCGGGTGCTCATCGTCGATGACGAGGAGCTCGTCCTGGCATCGCTTCAGAACCTGTTTCGTTTCGAGACCGATTTCGAGCTCTGTGTCGAGACGAGTCCCTCGCGGGCATTCACCTCCTCTCGACCAAGCGCTTCGATGTCGTGATCTCGGACTTTCTGATGCCCGGCACGGATGGGATCCAGCTTCTCGAAACCGCAGCGAAGCTCCAGCCGGAGGCCACTCGCATCCTCCTCACGGGCTACGGGGACTCGCGACGCATCAGGCGAGCGGTTCGAGGGCTCGGTCTCCACTATCTAGAGAAACCCTGGAACAACTCCGAGCTCCTGACCATCATCCAGAGCACACTGCCCAAACCGGTCGGCGACGAAGCCCGATAGCCGATATCCCGAGGCACACGCTAAGCTGCTGCCGGACGGCTCGCCACTTTTTTCGTGATCTGCAGGGCCAGAGAGGCCGCACCCCACAACAGGAACGGAGGGATGACGATGCCGATGGTCAGGTGAGCCAGTGCGTGGACCCATTGGCTCTGGGCACCGAAACTGTATTCGGGAGCCGCGTAGATGTTGGGGAGGCCGGCGATAGCTAGCAGGATCCCGAGAACCGCAATCGCCTGCGCGAGCACTGTCTGGAAGAAAGCGAGCGGCAGGATCTGCTTGTAGCTCCCGAAGCCGCTCGTGTATACCGCCACGCCGTAATACAGGGCAGCGGACCAGCCCACGACGTTCACCGACAACCATGCGACGGTCGCGTTCGGTAGGCCTGCAAGGGACAGACCGAGCCGTGCTAGTCCGACGGCCGCGATGAGTCCGAGGATCACCTTCTGGAAGTCGAGGTAATGCGATACCCTTATCGAAACATCCGCTATCTCCTTTCATCCGTCTATGAGTTGAAATCCCGTGAGCTAGCCTTGGCCGACCGCACTTGGTTCCATGTTCCTGCCGCCCGGCGGCGGCACCCGGGAACCTGCCGGCGATCGCGGTAGCGAACCGATGACCGTGCCTAGCGTGGCGATCGCCGAGCCGCGGAATCGAGCTTCATGCTGGATTCTTCCTTTGGCGAGTCGTCTTCGTGCTTGCGTTGGGCATGGATTCGAGGTGTTGCTCGAGCGCCTCGAGGCGTTCGGTCCACTGCTCCGAAATGAGATCCAAATAGCGTCGCGCCACCTCGAGCTGGTCAGGCTCCACCGCCCACCGGCTTTCCCTGCCCTGTCGCACGCCTCGGACCAGCCCGGCGTCAGCGAGCACGAGCAGATGCTTGGTGACAGCCTGCCGAGTAATCTTTGTTCCGGCCGTGAGACGGGCGATGGACTGTGGCCCGCCCTCGCAAAGGCGGGCCACGAGCCGCAGGCGTGTCTCGTCTCCGAGCGCCGCGAAGAGGGGCGCCGAGCTCCTGAGCGCGCCGCTCTTTGCCGCCATGTTACGAAGACCTACCGAGATACTCCTCGATCGCCTTCATCTGTCCCGCCCAGCCCTCGTCGTTCTCACCGAGTGCCTTGGCGCGGCGTGCGATCGGGATCTGGTCGAATCCGGTTTCCACGACCGTCAGCAACGTACCGCCCGGGGCCTCTTGAAGCTCGAACACCACGAGCGTCCTGGGCTCGTCCGAGAAATCCTCGCCGGGCTCGGCGGCGCCCGGGTGCCAGCGCCACGAGAATAGGCGCTCGGGCTCCATGCGCTCGATCGTGATGTCCATCGTCATGTGCTCGTAGCCCTTGTGGGTGACCCTTCCCCGCAGTCGGGCGCCGGCCTCGAACGGCTCGGTGAAAACCGCCCCGAACCACTTGCTGAACTCCTGGGCGTCGGTGAGGGCTCGCCACACCTTGGACGGCGAGTGGCGAAGCTGGATCTTCTTCTCGATGCGATCGGTGGTGCTCGTGCTCATATGGCCTCCTCTGTACGTCGCTAATATGCAACCAACTGATTGCATATTAGTCTAGGTCCGCCAAATATGCAACCCAAAAGTTGCCCATGGGTATTCCGGTCGTAATCCTCGAGCCCGGAGGACGTAGATGACGGATAGCGCGGAGGCCACGATCGCCAGGTGGGCCCGCTCGCCGCTGCACCGAGCTCGAGTTATGTTTTGGGGTGCTTGTCGATTCCGGGCTTCTCTCATCGACTATCTGGTGCAGAGAGCGGTTCAACGACGTTCAAGGAGGAAGGTTATGAGGTACCTGTGCCTGATCTACGACGAGGAAAAGAAGCTGGGCGCCATGTCCAAGAGCGAGTCGGACGCCTTTATGGGTGAGTATTTTGCTTTCACCGAGGGAATCCGCAAGAGCGGTCACTACCTTGCCGGGGAGGCCCTACAACCCATTCAGACGGCTACGACCGTGCGAGTCCGGAACGGCAAGGTTTCCGCTACGGACGGCCCGTTCGCGGAGACCAAGGAGCAGCTGGGCGGGTTCTACCTGATCGAGGCTCGGGACCTGAACGACGCCATCCAGATTGCGTCGAAGATCCCATCGGCACGCCTGGGGAGTATCGAGGTGCGGCCCATCATGGAATTCGAGCAACCATGAGCTAGGATCGACCCACCGGTGAGCGAGGACATCGCGGCTCGTGTACCCGAAACGGTGGACGCCGTCTACCGTAATGACTCCCGCCGTGTCCTCGCCACCCTCATCCGCCTGCTAGGTGACTTCGACCTAGCCGAGGAGGCAATGCACGATGCGTTCACCACGGCCTTGGAGCGTTGGCCGCGGGATGGCGTGCCCGCCAATCCGAGCGCATGGCTCGTATCCACCGGCCGCTTCAAGGCCATCGACCGCCTGCGTCGGCGCGCCCGCTTTGACGCGTCGCTGACCGAGCTGGCCGCACGGCTCGAGACAAACGTCGGTGAGGCCGCTTCCTCGGAGGAGGAATGTGTCGAGGACGATCGACTGCGGTTGATCTTCACCTGTTGCCATCCAGCACTGCCGCAGGACGCGCAGGTGGCGCTCACGCTGCGCGAGGTATGCGGCCTCACCACCGAAGAGATCGCACGTGCCTTCCTCACCGGTCCGCCTACCGTGGCCCAACGCATCGTGCGCGCCAAGAGGAAAATTCGAGACGCCCGCATTCCATACGAGGTGCCGTCGCGGGAGGATCTGCCAGACCGGTTGGATACCGTGCTGCACGTGATCTATCTCGTGTTCAACGAGGGCTACTTCGCTTCATCGGGCGCGTCGCTAACGCGGTCTGATCTCTCCGGCGAAGCGATCCGCCTCGGACGGTTGCTCGTCGAGCTGTTGCCAGATCCGGAGGCGGCCGGACTCCTGGCGCTGATGCTGCTCCACGAATCGCGCCGCGCGGCGCGCACCTCGGCAGCCGGCGAGCTCGTCCTGCTGGACGATCAGGACCGAGCGCTCTGGGATCGGGACCTGATCGCGGAGGGGTCGGCGCTGGTGGAGCGGGCACTGACGTCGCGCCGGTTCGGTCCGTACGCTCTCCAAGCGGCGATCGCGGCGGTTCACGCCGAGGCGCCCAACCCCGGCGCGACCGACTGGGCCCAGATCGTCGGACTCTACGACGTGCTGGCGCGAGTGGACCCGTCGCCCGTCGTGGAGCTGAACCGCGCCGCAGCGGTCGCGATGCGTGACGGGCCATTGGCGGGTCTTGCCCTCATCGACGCGATTCTCGAGCGAGGCGATCTGCTGGACTACGCCCTGGCACATTCGGCGCGTGCCGAGCTCTGTCGGCGCCTGCGAAGAACAGCGGAAGCCCGAGCCTCCTACGAACGAGCGCTTGCCCTCACGCGGCAAGGGCCGGAGCGGCGGTTTCTCGAGCGACGCTTGGGCGAGCTCATGGAGTGAGGGGGCAATCACCGGCGGGAGCGGAGCCCCGATCTTCTCTGAGCTATGATGTCCGGGACGTCACCGGCATGAAGACCCGCGATCTGATCGAGCTATTCCTTCTCGCCGCGATCTGGGGCGGATCCTTTCTGTTCATGCGCGTCGCCTCGCCCGAGTTCGGCCCGATACCGTTGGTCGAAATCCGCGTCGCGATCGCCGCGGTGTTCCTGTTGGCGGTGCTGTCCTGGCGTGCCGGCTTGAGCGGGCTACGCGGCAAGACCGTGCCGTTGACCGTGCTCGGTGCGGTCAACTCGGCGCTGCCATTCTCTTTGTTCGCCTATGCGACGCTCTATGTCACGGCCGGGTTCGCGGCGGTACTGAACGCGAGCTCGCCGCTCTTCACGGCGCTCGTGGCCTACCTATGGTTCCGCGAAAAGTTGACGCGCGCTCGTCTGCTGGGCCTCGGTGTTGGGTTCCTCGGCGTCGTGGTGCTGGTCTGGGGCAAGATCTCGTTCCGGGGAGACGGCAACGGCTGGGCGGTGGTCGCGGCGCTCATGGCCTCGCTCGCGTACGGCGTCTCCGCGAACTATACCAAGAGACACCTGACGGGAGCCGACCCGATTGTGACCGCGACGGGCAGCCAGATTGCCGCGACCAGCGTGCTTCTCCCTTTGGCTTTCCTCTACTGGCCGGACGTGACGCCTTCGCTTGCGAGCTGGCTTAGCGCGATCGCGCTCGGCATCGCCTGCACGGGCGTCGCCTACATCCTCTACTTCCGCTTGATCGCACACGTTGGGCCAACGAGGGCCATCGCGGTCACCTACCTGATTCCTCTATTCGGAATGGTATGGGGTCTTGTCTTTCTGCGCGAGGCGGTTACCTCGAACATGATTGCGGGCTGCGCCGTGATCTTGCTCGGCACCGCACTAGCGACCGGCGCGCTGAGGTTCGGCCCCCGGCTGCCGGTAGCTGAGGACGCGTCAAGCGGACGAGCTGAGCTCCGCTGACGTGACCAAGTTTCTTTCTGCCGCGAATCGAGACCCCATTAGCCAGTCGCCTAGACCGATTTCGTCGCCCGACGGCATGTTAGTGTAAATGCCTGCGGGCGTCGTAAATGCCTGCGGGCGTCGGGCCGGCCCAATCGGACCGTCCGGATCGGTCTGTTCGACGACCGGTGCGTTGAAGTCGGGCGGATCGGGGGTAGGGGCGATTAACCTTGTGCAGTACGAGAGAGAAGCGCTTCACGCGGGCGACGAACCGCAGCTCTAGCTAAAGGCTGTTGCAAAATCCAGGCGAGCGCTCCTTGTTTGGCGCGAGCTGGCGCGGTTCGAATCTGGCAGATCTGACTGAGCACCCCTGACCCGCCCTAAGAAAGACGGTCTCTGGCCAAGATTGTTTCTTGACATAAGCGAGCGTACTCGATATAGTCGAGTACGCCATGATCGGTCCAACTACTCGTCAGTCGAACCTGTTCTATGTGCCCTTGGCCCGGCAGGCCGTCCTTCTCAAGGATGACCTGCTGGATCCAGTCGACGCTTTGCTCGATGACGCGGAACTCGTGGGACTCGTGCGTGAGAGGATGGCCGGACGTCGACGCCTTTCCCGACGCAGGGGGCGGCCCAGCATCGCGCCTGACCGTCTGCTTCGATGCTGCGTGATGAAGCACCTCAAAGGGTGGTCGTTCCGAGAACTGGAGCGGGAGGTCCGCTCCAACTTGGTGTATCGGCGCTTCACGCGCTTCGATGCGGACCCCACGCCCGATTACTCCACCTTCAGCCGGTGCTTTGCTCTTCTGGGCCCAGAGGTTACAAAGCAGGTCCATGAGAGGGTGGTTGCCAAGGCCCGAGAGGAGGAGAATGTAGCGCGGGGTTGGAAGCTGCGAACCGACACCACCGTGATCGAAAGCAACATTCACTACCCTACGGACAGCTCGCTGCTGGGAGACGGAGTCCGGGTGCTCACTCGAGCTCTACGAGGCATAGCGAAGCAGTGTGAGGCGGGTGTCGTTTTGGTGGTGAATCATGACCGTTCGGTGAAGCGGCGGCTTTTGGAGATCAGCCGGTCAGCGAAGGTTCTCACGGAGGCGAGCCAGCAGCGTCTCAAGGATGGCTATGAGAAGATTCTGAAGGTGACCAGAGGCGTCCTTCAGCAAGCTCGGGCGGTCATGGAGGATCTGCAAGCGGGGCAGCTGCCGATTGTGGGCTCGGTGGTATCGGTGATGATGCGAGAGGCGCAACTGCGGCACTTCGTCCCTCTGGTCGAGAAGGTCGTAGTGCAGACGCAGGAGCGTGTTTTCCTGGGGAATCGATACGTGAAGGGCAAGGTGCTTAGCCTGTTCGAGCCCCACACCCAAGCTCTGCGAAAGGGCAAGGCACACAAGCCGACAGAATTCGGGCGGCTGGTCCGGGTGGACGAAGTAGAAAACGGGATCGTGAGCTGCTACGAGGTCCTCGAGGGCAATGCCGCGGATACCAAGGCCTGGGGGGCGGCGTTGAAGCAGCCCCAGCTGAGCTTTGGCCGTCCCCCGCGGATGGCGACGGCGGATCGCGGCTACTTCTCAGCGAGCAACGAGAAGGAGGCGGAAAAATCTGGAGTGGAGAGAGTGGCGCTTCCCGCGCGGGGGCGTTTGTCGCAGGTCCGCACCAAGCGTCAGAAGCAGCGGTGGTTTCAGCGAGCGCTGCGGTGGCGTGCGGGAATCGAGGCGCGCATCAGTACGCTCAAGCATCCCTTTTCCATGGTGCGAGCGACCTACAAGGGAGAGGCGGGATTCGAGCGGTACGTCGGGTGGTGCGTCATCAGTCAGAATCTCGTATCCATGGCTCGCACCTTGGTGCAACGAAAGGCCGGTGCAGATGGAGGTGGCTGAGCGCCGGCGCAAACTCCTACGCGAGATCGAACGATTGGCCGAGGTGGCGATCTTCGGAACTCTCTCCGAGACCTATCGCACATGCGGTCACGCCGGCTGTCACTGCCTGGGGCCAGGACCCAAGCATGGTCCGCACCTCAACGTGAGCTATCGCGGCGACGACGGCAAGACTACGGGCTACTACGTACCCCAAGCGGCACAGCGTGCCACGCGCCAAGGCACGGCCGCCTGGGCAAAGCTGCAGCAGCGCCTGCGAGCGCTCGCCGACCTCAACAAGGAACGCATTCTGAAGGAAGCGCGCGAAAGCCGTAGTCGTTGAGCTAAGGCTCGCGCCAAACCGATTTTTGCGCTCGCGACGCCAAACGAATTTTGCAACAGCCTTTAGCTAGGCGGGCGCCATCTCGGAACGCGG
>Ga0214472_10008703_pt1 | contig 10591 bp, 9 predicted proteins | sample RVTome_6_FD_207662 | JGI IMG/M metagenome (GOLD analysis project Ga0214472, IMG submission 207662) | Soil microbial communities from uranium-contaminated site in the Upper Colorado River Basin, Wyoming, United States - RVT140D175 | ecosystem: Environmental > Terrestrial > Soil > Contaminated >...
CCAGCGTGTATCAAGAAAATAGGGGTCGGTCAGGCCAAGCTGATAGGTTGTACTGGAACCGCCGAGGGATGCAGCGAGATTCAATCGCCAGGCTCTGCCGAGAAAGTTTTCCTGAGTCACGGAACCCTGGGCGACGAAACCATCAACTGACGAATATCCGGCGCCGACACTGAAGGTTCCGGTTGAACGTTCTTTAACGTTGACGTCGACATCCATGAGATTCTCGTCGCTACCGGCACTGGTGCTGATGTCCACGGCTTCGAAAAAGCCCAGGTTGTTAATGCGTGCCTTGCTCATCTTCAAATTGGTTGCATTAAACAGGTCACCTTCCACCAGCTTCATTTCACGGCGGACAACCTTGTCGCGCGTCTTGGTATTTCCGGTAATATTGATTCGCTCTACAGACATCTGTGGACCCTGCTCTATATCGAACATCAGGTCGATCAGACGTGTCTCATCATCAGCCCGGGTCAGAGGCGAGATATTCGCGTATGCATAACCCTGATCAGCATAGACATCGGTCAGGACACTTACCCCGTGACGCAATTTTTCACGGGAGAAGACGTCACCGGGATCAAGGCCAACCAAATCGAGAAGTTTCAGTTTTTCTTGAAGCAGATCGCCCTGGACATCGATGTTGCCGATCTTGTACTGAGAACCTTCATCAATATGGATCAACAGAAGCATATGCTTGCCGTTATCTATGAGAGAGATGACTGGTTCACGTACTTTCACCCGCACATAACCATGGTTGAAATACATGTCGGCGATTCTGTCAAGATCCTGTTGCAACAATGGTTCATTGTAGTTACCACGACCGGTTATCCACGAGAAAATCCATTTTTCCCGTGTCTCCATGGCTTTCTGCAGTTCTTTATCGCTGAAAACCGTATTGCCATCAAAACGGATATCCTTGATGCGAACAATATCACCTTCCTTGATACGGAAAGTCACCAGAGTTTCATTGTCCTTATTGACATGGCTGTCTGCGGTAATGTCGGCTGCATAGTAACCTTCCTTTACATACTCAGCCTTGATCATGTCAATGCTCTTGGCAACCTCGAAAGGATCATAAATATCCGGGACACGGATGGTGATGACTTCGCGCAATTTTTCGGCTTTAAGTTCATCGTTGCCTTCAAAGCGGATATTCCTCACCAAAGGGCGTTCTTCAACTTTCAAGGTCAGAATCGTTATACCTGACTGCTCTGAAATCTCCGCGGCAATGTCAGAGAATCGCTCCATTCGATAAACATCGGCCATGGCCGCATCGATATCTGCAGGAGTCACGGTTTGACCAGGCTTGATCTGCATGGCATTCAGCACATCAATTGTCTTCACCCGCTGGTTGCCTTCAATCACGATGTCACCAAGAAGGAATTCCTGTGCGGCCCACGCAGGAAAAGCCAGCGTCAAACAAATGAGCAGCAAAAGTACCCTCTTAAACATATCAGTATCACTCCAGGTCAAGTTGACGACTAAAAATCGTGTCATTATAGGTGATCGTCAGCCGAAGGTAAACCATAAACGAGAAAGAGAATGGCTGAGAATCCTTTGATTAACGGTTGATTTGCCGGGCAGTCACCAGTCTGTTTGAAGAGTTGTCAATCTTCCAGATAACCGTCTTTCATGCGTATAACCCGGTCCATATGACCGGCTACTTTTTCGCTGTGGGTCACGACAATGATGGTCAGATCACGTTCAGCGTGCAACCGATCAAGCAGTGCCAGGATCTCATCCGAGGTCGCGCTGTCAAGGTTGCCGGTCGGTTCATCCGCCAGAAGCAGTTGCGGCGACATGATCAGTGAGCGAGCAATGGCGACACGCTGCTGTTCACCACCTGAAAGCTGGCCGGGCTTATGATCAAGTCGATGGCCCAGGCCGACAGCAGTCAGGATTTCACTGGCCCTGCTCTCGGCTTGTTTGGCAGGAGCGCGGCCGATCAAGGCCGGCATCATGACATTTTCGAGCGCACTGAATTCCGGGAGCAGTTGGTGAAACTGAAAAACAAAGCCGATCGAACGATTGCGAAAGGCGTCCAGTTCCTGTGCCGAGTAGTGAAAAATGTTTTTCTCGGCAAAGTGTACAGTGCCACTGGACGGTCGATCCAGCCCACCAAGCAGATGCATCAAGGTCGTCTTGCCGGCGCCTGAAGCGCCCACAACGGCAATCCGTTCGCCCGCATGAATATCCAGGTCGACATCCTTGAGAACCTCAATCCTGCCGCGATCGGTGATGAAGCCTTTTGATAATCCGCGTACAACAATCATTGATGGCCGCCTATTCATAACGCAGAGCCTCTGCAGGATCCATCCTCGAGGCTCGCCATGCCGGATAAACCGTGGCCAGCAGGGAGATGGACATGGCAACCACAACCACTGCGATCACATCGCTGGAATTAACCACTGAAGGGAAGTGCTCCATACCATAGACACTCTGATCAAATATCTTGACGCCGAGCAAACTTTCCAGACTCTTAATGAGCGGATCCGCGTTCTTGGCCAGGACCAAACCGAGCCCGGTTCCCAGCAGGGTGCCAAGGGTACCGATAATCAGTCCCTCAAAAACAAAAATCTGCAGAATGCTGCGCGAGGTTGCGCCCATGGAGCGCAGGATTGCGATGTCACGATGTTTTTCCATGACCACCATGATCAACGTCGTGGCGATATTAAAAGCAGCGACCAGAACGATAATGCCGAGGACGATAAACAGCCCGAGTTTCTCCAGCTTAAGTGCCGACAGAAAAGATCCGAACATATCCTCCCACGAGCGCACAGCATAGGGGAAGCCGTATTCCAGACGTAAAAGTTCGGCAACGGGAGCGGCCTGATCAAAACCGTCAACCTCAACTTCGACCCCGGTGACATCGTCATCCAGATCAAAGAATTGCTGTGACTGCTTAAGGTCGATATAGGCAAAATAGGAGTCGATGAATCCGCCCCGCTGTTTGAAAATACCGACAATTTTGAAGGGTTTCATCTTCGGAATCATACCGAAAGGGGTAATCGTGAACATCGGCGGGATGACATTGATCGAGTCACCAACAGCGACCCCCAGCGACGCGGCGGTATCAAGGCCGATCAGGATTCCAGGCGTGGTCGATTCGGGATTGTACAGGAGCTCTTCAACATCAGTTCCGGTTTCGGTCAGAAAACTCTGACGAAAAATCTTGTTTTGTCGCTCGACACCCTTAACGCTGACCGCGGCAACATTGCGCCGCGACAGGAGCATTGCCTCCTTGCTGACGAACGGTGATGCCTCGAGAACATGAGGTGACGCAGCCATAACCTGTGTGACGACCGCCTCCGGATTACCCAGATTCTCGCCGTGCTTTGACACCAGAACATGGGGAACATTTCCCAGGATCTGCTGTCTGACGCCATCATGGAAACCACTCATGACGGCAAGCACGACAATCAATGCCGCGACACCAAGGGTGATGCCGGCAATGGAGATAAACGAAATCACCGAGATGAACGTCTGTTTGCGCTTGGCCCGAAGGTAACGCAGACTGACAAAGAGTTCGTAGTTCATAAGATCCTGTGAGGGGTGAGGGGTGAAGGGTGAGGGGTGTAAGGGAACTCTCCTCACCCCTCACTCCTTACTCCTCACGTCTTACTTGCTTTCCGGGCGTAGTTGCGGGAAAAGGATGACATCGCGAATCGACGGGGAGTTGGTCAGCAGCATCACCAGTCGGTCTATGCCTATGCCTTCTCCTGCCGTTGGCGGCAGACCATATTCCAGGGCGCGTATGAAGTCCTCGTCCATGGCATGGGCTTCTTCGTCACCCGCTTCTTTTTCTATAAGCTGGTTAACGAAACGTTCACGCTGATCATCCGGATCATTCAGCTCGGAGAAGGCGTTCGCCAGTTCGCGGCCAACGATAAAAAGCTCGAAACGATCGACGACACTCTCATCCTGATCGTTTTTACGAGACAAGGGTGAGACCTCTGTAGGGTATTGCGTAATAAATGTCGGATGCCACAGATGCGGTTCCGCGACTTCATCGAAAATCTCGGTCAGTAGTTTGCCGTAACCGATCTGTTTATCGAGTTCCAGACCAAGCTTGTCGGCGTACGCCAGCAATTTGTCACGATCGCTAAGGTCGGCCTCACTGATATCGCCATATTTGAGAACGGCTTCCCGCACAGTCAGCCTTTGCCAGGGCCGACTCAAATCAACCTCGCGTTCTCCATATTTGAACTGCAGACCGCCAACCACCTGTTCAGCGACGTGACAGATCAGATCTTCAGTGAGATCCATCAGGTCTTCATAGGTTGCATAGGCCTGGTAGAACTCCATCATGGTGAATTCAGGATTGTGCTGAATGGAAATTCCCTCATTGCGGAAGTTGCGGTTGATCTCGAACACCCTCTCGAAACCGCCCACAACCAGACGTTTCAGATAGAGCTCCGGAGCGATGCGCAAGAAGAGGTCCATCTTCAACGTATTATGATGAGTCACGAATGGCTTGGCCGTTGCCCCGCCGGCGATCGGCTGCATCATCGGCGTTTCCACTTCAAGATAATCGCGCTCCACCATGTATTCGCGGATCAGGGAGACGATCTGGCTGCGCTTTCGAAAAACTTCGCGGACATCCGGGTTGACCATCAGATCAAGATAGCGTTGACGATAGCGGGTTTCCACATCGGTCAGACCGTGCCATTTTTCCGGCAGCGGCAGAAGTGATTTGGTCAGCAGCTGAATCGAGTCCGCACGCAAGGACAACTCATCGGTTTTGGTGCGAAACGGACGACCTGTCAGGCCGACGATATCGCCAAGGTCAAACTTGCGAAACAGATCAAAACTCTCTTCACCCAGCAGATTTCTGGCAACATAGATCTGCAGGCGGCCGGTCCGATCCTGGATCTGCACAAACGCGGCCTTGCCGAAATCACGCTTTGCCATGATACGCCCGGCAACGTGATAAACGGCATCAACCGACTCCAGCGCGACCGCGTCGTGGTCGGCATGCGCCAGCAAAACAGCCTTTGCGGTCGTATCGACTTTAAAATCGTTGGCAAACGGATTGACACCCTGGCCGCGGAAATCATCCAGCTTGGCACGACGCTGATCGACTATTTCGTTACTATTTTCTTCAGACATCAACTTGTTCCTTAAAATTTTAGAAATGGCCGGATATAGTGGCCAGCCTCCAGCCTCAACTCATTTCAACAGATAAGCCTCGATAAAGCCGTCGATGTCGCCATCCAGCACGGCATCGGCATTACCGACTTCATAGTCGGTGCGATGGTCTTTGACCATGCGGTAGGGATGAAGCACATAAGAACGGATCTGGCTTCCCCAGGCGATCCCCTTCTTTTCACCACCCAGCGCTTCGGCCTCGCTCTCTTTCTTTTCCAGCTCCAGTTCATAGATCCGTGCTTTCAGCTGCTTCATGGCTGTCGCGCGGTTCTTGTGCTGAGAACGTTCGTTCTGGCAGTTAACCACAACACCGGTGGGAAGGTGAGTGATGCGGATCGCTGAATCGGTTTTATTGATATGCTGGCCTCCAGCGCCACTGGCCCGGTATGTATCGACCTTCAGGTCTTTATCCAGGATTTCGACGTCGACATCGTCGGCCAGCTCGGGAAAAACAAACACCGAGCAAAACGATGTGTGGCGACGGGCATTGGAATCGAATGGCGAGATTCTCACCAATCGATGGATACCCTTTTCAGCTTTCAGATAACCATAGGCGTAGTCGCCCGACACCGTAAAAGTCACGCCTTTGGCGCCGGCTTCGTCACCTGGCTGATAATCGGTAATTTCGGCCTTAAAGCCTTTGCGTTCGCACCAGCGCAAGTACATGCGCAGGAGGATCTCGGCCCAATCCTGGGCTTCCGTGCCGCCGGCGCCGGCATTGATGCTGACGATGGCATGACTGGCATCGTGTTCCCCGGAAAGCATGCGGGCAAACTCCATCTGCCCGATCTTTTTTTCGAGAGCAGGTAGAATTCCGCGGATTTCTGCAAGGGTCTCCTCGTCTTCGCCCTCTTCACCCAGCTCGATCAGCACCTGGATATCATCCAGCTCGCGATCCACTGTCTCCCAGTCGATCACCAGTTTCTGCAGCAGGGTTCTTTCCTTCAGGACCTCCTGGGCACGCTCATTATCATTCCAGAATTCCGGCCGGGCGACTTCAGCATCCAGTTCGGCAACCCGCTCACGCTTGCTATCGATGTCAAAGGTACCTCCTCAGCTCAGCGAGCTTTTCCTGGAGGTTTTTCAGCAACTCAATCTCTTCGCGAAACATCATATACTCCTGTAATCAAGAATCGAACTGCGGATTATAACCGCAGACTGTAAAAGGGACAAGGAAAGTTTCGGAAAGTTTCCGGGGCTGAATGCCGGTTTTTGCCATCCAGCCACCAGCCTTATGTTTTTTGTCCAAATCGAGATTGCTATCGGGATCGAAATCGTTCTTGCCGTTGAAGTGTCATTTCTTTTCGATTTCGATTTCGATTTCGATTTCGATTTCGATTGTCCAGCCTCCAGTCTCCAGCCCCCAGCCTCAGAACCTGCGGCGCGTCTGCAGCAACCAGAGCAAGCTGATCAGCAGGAAAGCGCCGGGGATCAGATCACCCATGTGTGAATAAAACCCTGGTCGTGCTCCCAGACCGATCTCTTCGGTGAGAAAAGCCGTCTCGAAAAGACCGGTTTGCGCCACGACCCTGCCGGATGGCGCGATAAAAGCCGACACGCCGGTATTGGCGGCACGAGCCAGCCAGACACGATTCTCAATCGCACGAAAACGCGCCATCGCCAGATGTTGCCAGGGAGCCGACGATTCGCCGAACCAGGCGTCATTGGTAATGTTCACCAGCAGGTCACTGCCCTGACGGACATACTCGCGGGCCAGTTCAGGAAAGATCACCTCGTAACAGATCAGAACACCTGCCTGATGGCTTTGCATCGGCAGAGGATTGATCTCGCCAGCGGAGAAATCGCCAATCCCGGTGACCAGTTTGTTGACAAAGGGCAGGAACTTGCCGAGCGGCACATATTCTCCGAACGGAACCAGATGAACTTTATCACTGCGACCGAGTAATTGTGCTGTTGGTGACAACAGAAAAGCGCTGTTCAGATAGCGCATTCCGCCCAGGTCCCTGAGATAGGCCGGGCTGCCGAAAAGCAGCGAAGCGCCTGATTGCAACGGCAACCTGGTAACCGACCTGACCAACTGGCCGCCGTCCTGAAAATAAAACGGCATGGCGGCTTCGGGCCATATGATCAGATCACGCGCACCCGCCTGCCTGGCTTGCAGAGAGAGGTTCCGGTAAGTTTTTACCGTGCTGACCTGGTTTTCCGGTTGCCATTTGAGCCCCTGGGGAATATTTCCTTGAATAACGGCTGCCTGCAGCGTCTCGACACGACCATCAAGATCCTGCTGTAATGACCAGTAGCCATAGCCGTAATTGAGAAGAAGCAAGCAGGCTGCGGCAACCAACGCTGTGACAGGCAACTCCTGAAGACGTTTGCGCCGCAGCGCCGGAATGCTTTCAGCAAGCACCGCATTAAACAAAATCAACAGATAGCTCAAGCCGTAAACACCGAAAAGATCAGCGGACTGGATCATGGTCAACCAGGCTTGCTGAGAATAGCCGAGTGTCGCCCAGGGAAAACCGGTCAGCAGAAACTCACGCAGGAACTCCAAACCAACCCAGAGCACCGGCAAGGTTAAAACATAAGGATAGTCTCTGAACTCTTTGAGACGACAGGCCGCCCAGGTCGCTGCCCCCCAGAACAGGGCCAGGTAACAGGCAAGCAACAGGTAGAGCAAAAAAGAGATGACCAGCGGCAGGTGTCCATAAGTGGTCATGACGATATTGACCCAGTAGAGGGTCACCGCAAAAAAGACCAGCCCCGCAACGAATCCACTTTTGAAAGGGCGTTTCTGCATAACCACAAGCAGAGGGACAAGACCGATCCATGCCAGTACAGTGTAGTCCGGAAGGGGAAATGCACATGCCAGTAGCAGGCCTGACAAGGCACTGGCACAAATCACTCTATCGGGAAGGAAGCGGCGCATATCACTTGTCTTGAGGTGTTTCAGTGTCACGCCAGACGCGAACCTGGCCGATTTTGCGATCGTCTGACTCTTCGACCAGCAGAACCAGGCCATTATCGATGATTTTCTCCCCGACTTTCGGTACCTTACCCAGCAAGTGAAAAAGGTACCCGCCGACCGTATCAAATTTATCCTGTGATATCTCAATGCCGAAATATTCTTCCAACTCCTCGACATTGACCCTGGCGTCGACCAGAAGCGAGCCGTCTTCCTGAGGCCGGATCCAGGACACTTCGAGATCATATTCATCCTGGATATCACCGACAATCTCTTCAAGCAGGTCTTCAATCGTAATCAGACCGGAGGTCCCGCCATATTCATCGACAGCAATCGCCATATGGACCCGACGGGTGCGAAAATCCACCAGCAGATCTTCGATACGCTTGGTTTCGGGGATGAAGTAAGGAGTGCGCATCACATCCGTGAGTTTCAGCGTCTCATCGCTGGCCCCCCAGTTGCGCAACAGATCTTTCGCATAGACAACACCGACGATCCGGTCTGTCGAACCTTCATAGAGCGGAATCCGGGAATGGCCGGAGCGTATGATCAGGTCAAGGAAATCGCTGAGACTTGCCTCCGCGGGGGAGCAGACCATATCGGTTCGTGGCACCATGACTTCGCGAGCGATGGTGTCTCCGAATTCAAAAATCGACTGCAACATGTCGCCTTCGGATTCATTGAGGATACCTTCTTCTTCCGAGCTGTTAATCGCTTCCTGCAGTTCTTTTTCCGTCAAGGCACGTGGTCGTCCCCGCATAATACGGCTCAAAGCCGACATCCATGAGATGTGCGAGGGGGTATTGCCATCTTCCACCAGTAGAGACTCCTTTTCTTTGAGGGTGCCCATTCGGAAACCCCGGATGTCACAACCGCGGTTTTCGAACTGGAAACAAGCAATTTTTCGCAAGGTCAAGAAAATCAAGGGTTTGAGCGGAGGCGTAGTCGTTTACGCCACACAATCAAATCCGCGGATTGACGCAGAGATTGCGGAAAAGGGCCGTTTCCAGGCGAACACTAATGAAACGCCAGGTGCATGGCGATTGTCGTCAGGATGCCGAGCATACAGCCGGCGACCATTTCCTTGAACGTATGAATGCCAAGCAGAACGCGACTTTGCGCAACCAGAGCAGCCAGAAGCCAGGCCAGCAAAATGATGATCATACCAATGTCTGCAAAGGTAAGCGAGGTTGCAATTGAAAATGCAACCCCGGCATGGCCGCTGGGCATGCCACCGTGCAGCGGAGTACCTCGTCCAATCTTGGCCTTGGCCACGATCACCAGAAGGATAACGATGACAACCGACACAACGGCCAGATTGCCGGTTGTCCTCATAAAATCATGAGTAATCTTGACTTCGTCTATGAAAAAGAACCTCGACAAGGCCAGATAACCGAGAACCAATGCACCGACGCTGGCGAGCAGCACGGCTCCAGCGGCGACATCTTTCGCGCGCTGGGCAAGGGGATGAAAATCAGGAGACACCAGGTCAATAGTCACCTCAATTGCGGTATTGACAAGTTCGGCAAATAAAACCAGGGTGATTGCCAAAGCCAGAAGCGCAAATTCCTGCAGGGTGAGTCGCAAGATCAGAGCCCCGACGACAACCAGCATGGCCGCGACCAGATGGAAGAGCATGTGACCCTGGGTTTTAACTGCCCAGATAATACCTTCTATCGCACAGTTCAGACTACCGATGAATCCATTCGGCTTTATCGGCTCACCTTTCATTCGGCGAGAAACTCCTCACGGACCAGGGAAAAGATTTCCCGCTCTCTGGCTTCCATACGCTTTGCCTCTGTTCGCGTGCCACGTTCGTGATCATAGCCAAGCAGGTGGAGGATGCCATGCAGCAGCAGAAAATACAGTTCACTCTCGAAAGATGTCTGCGCGTCATCGGCATCGCGTGCTGCGGTTTCCGCGGAGATAACCACATCGCCAAGCAGGTCCGGCTGGACACCGCCACCCTCGCCTTCCTGCATGGCAAACGAGATGACGTTGGTCGGGCGGTCTTTCCCCAGATAATCGCGATTGATCTCCTGAATCATGGCATCATCGACGATCAGAATCGACAGCTGGGCATCAGGACATGCCGAGACGCTTAAGATCTTCCGTGCTACTTTTCTTAGGGGGATTTTCCTGATGCGTCGCTTGCTCTGGCGATTTTCGATCACGATCTTCATCTAGACTCCTTGCAACCTTTTCATTGACACGCTCCTTGCTGACCGGCTCCGGATAATCGACCCGATAATGGAAAATGCCGCCCAGAACAAGATTGAAACTCTTTGCAATATTGTGGATATCCTTGAGAGTCAGCTCACATTCATCAAGCTGTCCATCAATAAAAATATTATTGATGATCTTCTGTACCATCCCCTGGATACGAGCCGGAGTCGGGTCCGTCAAGGTACGGCTGGCCGCTTCAATAGCATCTGCGAGCATAATCAGCGCTGCTTCGCGTGTCTGCGGCTTCGGCCCGGGATAGCGGTAATCCCGTTCATCGATCTGCTCGACTCCCGGAAC
>Ga0214472_10008704_pt1 | contig 10590 bp, 7 predicted proteins | sample RVTome_6_FD_207662 | JGI IMG/M metagenome (GOLD analysis project Ga0214472, IMG submission 207662) | Soil microbial communities from uranium-contaminated site in the Upper Colorado River Basin, Wyoming, United States - RVT140D175 | ecosystem: Environmental > Terrestrial > Soil > Contaminated >...
TTCCTGGCTTCATCACCGGGGTGGTATACAGCGGCATGAATTTTCAGCCCGTGGCCGGGGCTACGGTGGAATGCAGCGTCCTGAACGGCCAGGCCGTCACCCTGCCGGACGGTTCGTATCTGATGGTGGTATCCGCGGGGACCGATACACTGCAAAGTTCGGCCGCCGGTTATGGGGCCGCCGAGGTACCGGCGGTCAAGGTCTCGGCGGGGGGGACTAGCACGGTAAATATCATGATGATGCCCGAGGGAGGCTCCGGACCCGATATCACCCCTCCGACCACCACGATTTATCCCGCCGGAGGCAGTTTCACCAGCCCGGTGAGCGTTACCCTGACCTGCACGGATGACGAGGGCGGCTCGGGCTGCGGCGCCGTTTATTATACGACCAGCGGCAACGATCCCTCCGCCGGCTCCCCGGTCTACAACAAACCGATCATTATTGATACAACTTTGGTGCTGAAGTTCTACGCCAGGGACAAGGCCGGCAACAGCGAGGCCGTCCAGAGCATTGCCTACGAGGTGGAGATCGATGCTACCCCTCCCACGACCCCGACCAACCTGGCCTCCTCCCCGACCAGGGAGACGCTGACCAATGACAACACGGTGCAGGTGTCCTGGGACGCGGCCACGGATGGTGAGAGCGGGGTGGCCGGTTACTCCTTCATCTGGGATACCGATACAGCCACGATACCGGACAGCACCGTGGAAACGGAGACCACCACCACGACCAGCCCACCCCTAGCCGACGGTAACAATCATTATTTCCATATCGTGACGGTGGACAACGAAGGCAACCGGAGCACCGCCGTCCATTGGGGACCGTTTGCCATCGATACGGCACCGCCCGCCGCAGTCCTTTTCGGGGTCCCCTCCGGGACAGTCTATCTCGATTCCGCCAAAGTCACGGTGAGCGGAGCCGAGGTGGTGCAGTACAGATACAAACTGGATGACGGTCTTTATCAGTCTGCCGTCGATGTGGAAGAAATGATCGTTTTGACCGGTCTTGGCCAAGGGTCCCACACCCTTTATGTGATCGGCCGCGACAGTGCCGGCAACTGGCAGGCCGAAATCGATGCGACAACGGCGTCATGGCAGGTGGTACCGGCGCCTTTCGGGGACGTCAATGGTGATGGAGATGTTAATCTGGCCGATGCGATTCTGGCTTTACAGATCGCCAGCGGGATTGCCGGCGCTGGCGGGAATATCGAAGCCGCAGCCGATATCAACAGTGACGATAAAATCGGTTTAGCGGAAGCGATATATGTAATGAAATTTTTAGTGGAAACAGTGGAAACAAAGGAGTAAGCAAGATTCACACATACGTCCTGCCAGGCCGGTGTGTCTGGGAATGTGCAAAAGTTCGTGAATGCCGGGTTCCGGGAAGATCCGGGAAGTAATCAATGGACCAGCCGGCTCCCCCTGCCGTTGGCCGGCGCGGCCGCGGAAGGGGAGGCGAGCCGGAGATCGAGATGCCATTGGGCCATTTCGACGCCTTCCAGCAGGAGTTTGCGCAGGGCGTGCAGCATGGCGGCGTTCAAGACCAGATTGATCCCCGTGCCGTTTTCCTGCTGGAGCGACAGGGCCAGGTTGTTGTCCGGCCGGCGCCGCACCCTGGCCCGGCCGGCCAGCAGGGGGGGCGCGGCCGGAGGGGCGGCGGTCTGAACGGGGGGTGTATAGGGTGTGGTGAAATCGGCCTGTTGCAGGGCCGCCTCTTCCTGGAATCTGATCAGACTCTCCTGGTGCGCCCGGGGCGCGGCGGGATAAACGGCCAGGGTTTCGGTCACCGTCCGCTCCAGGCTCTGCCACAGGAGCAGCACGAATCGGCGGGTCAGCCACAGCCGGAACTCTTGCAGCCTTTCCCCGTCCTTGGCGGTGATCTTCAGCAGCAGCCGATCCTCGCCCGGATCATAGGAGATGTTCAATTGATGCAGATTGGCCATGGCGGCGACGTCTTTAGGGCCTGTCCGTAAACAAGCCCTTACTCCTCGGTTTCGACGGCTTCGGACGCCACGGCTTCCCGGGGCTGGCCCAGGCCGTACCCCTGCCGGACCTTCTGCTCGATGTCGTCGGCCATCTCCGGATGTTCCTTGAGGAAAACCTTGACGTTTTCCCGTCCCTGGCCGATGCGCTCGCCGCTGTAGGAATACCAGGCCCCGCTCTTATCGACGATGTTCTGTTCCACCGCCAGATCGAGCAGGTCGCCAATCCGGGAGATCCCCTCGCCGTAAACGATGTCGAATTCCGCGGTCTTGAAGGGCGGCGCCACCTTGTTCTTGACGATCTTGACCTTGGTGCGGCTGCCGACGGAATCCTGACCTTCCTTGATGGCGGCCATGCGGCGGATGTCCAGCCGCATGGAGCTGTAGAATTTCAGGGCGTTGCCGCCCGGGGTGGTCTCCGGATTGCCGAACATGACGCCGATCTTCATGCGGATCTGGTTGATGAAGATCAGGGCCGCGTTGGACCGCTGCAAAACCCCGGTGAATTTCCGCAGGGCATGGGACATCAGCCGGGCCTGCAATCCCATGTGCTGATCCCCGACATTGCCGTCGATCTCCGCCTTGGGCACCAGGGCCGCCACCGAATCGATCACCAGCACGTCCACGGCATTGCTTCTGATCAGCACCTCGGCGATCTCCAGGGCCTGTTCGCCGTAATCGGGCTGCGACACCAGCAGATCATCGACATTGACCCCCAGGCGGCCGGCATAGGAAACATCCAGGGCATGCTCGGCGTCGATGAAGGCCGCCACGCCGCCCCGCTTCTGGGCCTCGGCGATGACATGCAGGGCCAGGGTGGTCTTGCCCGAGGATTCCGGACCGTAGATCTCGGTCACCCGTCCCCGGGGAATGCCGCCGACGCCGGTGGCGATGTCCAGGCTCAGGGCCCCGGTCGGGATCACCGGGATCGCCTCGTGGCGTTTTTCGCCCAGGCGCATGATGGCGCCTTTGCCGAACTGTTTCTGGATCTGAAAGAGGGCGCTGTCGAGCGTCTTTTGTTTCTGATCGGCGGTGGCCATTGCTGAAACTCCCATGTGAGGTTTAGAGAAGGTCGGGTTGTCCACAGTCTCTACTACAAAATCGGCCGAAGCTCAATATCGATGCGCGCGTGAGAGAAAAAAATCTTTCGCCACGGATAACATCATCGGCCCAATGGGGAAAATCCGTGTAGATCCGTGGAAATCCGTGGCTGAATTGTCTGAGAGGGTGACCGAGGCGCAGCGCCGCCACCGGGGTCTTCCGGTCATCGCCGACAGAACGGTGGCTCCGCCGGTCGGCGTGGTCCACCCTCTCAGGTTCAGGTCTTACCTCCGTTCAAAATTCGACGTTCGACGTTCGTGTTTTACTCCTCACTCTTGCCCATGAGGAACCCGGCCGCGCCAGGACGCGGGAGCGTGGGAGCGTGGGAGCGAGCATAAAATGAAAAAAGATGAACGTCGAACATCGAACGTCCAACATCGAACGTCGAATGAAAAACAAAACCGGATACGTGAAGTCGCGGCTTGATTGATCCACCCTGCCAACTGCCAAGTTTACGTTCCCGTGGCCTTCTTGGTCCCTTATGCAGCGGTTGCCCCGGCTGCGGCCGTTCCGCTGCCGGTGCGGATCATGGCTGCGGCCGTCATGGTCATGGCGAAGACCGTGAGGCCGATGACCAGAAAGGACCAGCCCAACCCGGCCAGGTCCATGATGACGCCGGCTCCCAGGGAGCCCAGCAGCACGCCGCTGCTCATGGCCAGACTGAAGACGCCCATCATGGTCCCGTGGCCGTGAATGCGGCCGTCTGCCGCGGCCAGGGCCCCGAGCACCGGCCAGATCATGGCCTCGCCGATACCCAGGATGACAAAGAGCAGCAGCAGGGACGGGAAATTGGCGACCAGGGGCACCAGGCACATGACCAGACTGATGATCAGGCAGCCGCCCTTCAACTGGGCGATCTTGTCGCCCCGGTCGGCCAGGCGGCCGAAGGGGGTCTGCAGCAGGGCGTTGACCAGGGTGCGGCAGGCGATCACCAGGCCGATCTGCATGCCGCTGGCCTTGAGCCACTGGTCCATGAGCAGGGGCAGAAAGGCCATGGTCGGCACCATGACCATCATGGTGGCCATGCGGGCCAGGAGAACGCCGCTGGTGCGGCGGCTGGCAAGCATAGTGGCCAAGGCCTTGAAGAGACCGGGCCGCCGCGGCCGCTCCGCCGGTTTTTCCATGACGGGCAGACGGAAGACCACGAGCAGCAGGGCGATGCCGCTCAGTCCGGACATGGCGTAAAAAGCGGCGGCCATGCCCCAGAGGTCGGCGAAAAAACCGCCCAGCAGGGGGCCGCCGCCGATGCCGCCGAAGATGGCGATATTGAGCATGCCCATGGAGCGCCCTTCCTGGCCCAGGGGCGACAGGTCGCTGACATAGGCCATGGCCACCGGCACGATCATGGCCGACCCCACCCCGTGGAAGGCGCGGATAACGATGAGATTGGTCACCGAGGTCGCCTCGGGCAGGGCCAGCCCCACCAGGGTGTAGACCGCCAGGCCGCCGATCAGAAAACCCTTGCGGCCCCAGCGGTCGGAAAGGGAACCGACCACCGGCTGCAGGATGCCGCGGCTGAGGGAAAAGGCGGCGATGATCATCCCCAGCCCCAAGCCGCCGGCCCCCAGGCTGCCGGCGAACACCGGCATCACCGGCACGATGATGCCGATGCCCAAAAGGGCGATGAACACCGAGAGCAAGAGAATGATCAGGAGCTGTTTACGCATTAATCACTCGTGCCGTAAAGCCACGATGGGATCCAGCCCGGCAGCCCGCACCGCCGGATAGAGGCCGAAGACCATGCCCACCGCCAGGCTGATGCCCAGGGAGAGCACGAGACTCGTCGCCGTGACCACGGTGGGCAGGCCGGCCAGCAGGGTGATCAGCCGGGGAATGAGGATGCCGATGGCCATGCCGATGAGGCCGCCGGTGGTGGAGAGCACCACGGTCTCGATGAGGAACTGCATGACGATCTGGCGCCGCTTGGCGCCGATGGCCCGGCGGATGCCGATTTCCCGGGTCCGTTCGGTGACCGAGGCGAGCATGATGTTCATGATGCCGATGCCGCCCACCAGCAGACTGATGCCGGCGATGGAGCCGAGCACGATGTTGAAGGTGCGCTTGGTGGCCTCGGCCTGGCGCAGCAGGGCCAGGGGGACCGCGATGGCGTAATCCTGTTTTTTATGGAACCTGGCCAGCATGGCCTCGATGGCCGCGGCGGTGGCCTCCACCTGCTCAATGGCGTCCACCTCGGCGATGATCTGGTGCAGTTCCACCCGTTCCCGGCTGCGCGAGCCGGCGGAGATTTGCAGGGTGGTATCGCCGAACCGTTCCCGGGCCACGGTGATGGGGATATAGGCGTCGATCCGGCGGTCCGGGGTCTGAAGCGCCCCCTCGCCGCTTTCGCTCCGGACGATGCCCACCACCTCGAAATAATCCCCCCCCAGTTTCACCGTCTGGCCGATGGTGCTCTCCGTGGCCAGGAGCTGCCGGGCCCCGTGCTCGGTGAGCACCGTCACGTTGCTGAAATTGGCCAGATCGTAGGGCGCCAGGGGGCGGCCGGCGGCCAGGGGGCGCCGGACCAGGTCGAACCAGCCCGGGGTGGTACCCATGATGCGCAGATCCATGGCCCTTTCTCCCAGGCGCCCCGGTTTGCGGACGATCTTGACCGGCACGGTGCGCAGCACATGCGGGGAACCCTCGGCGATCCGGGCCTCGTCCTCGTAGAGCAGGCCGTAGATGGACATGAAGGTCCGGGTGGTCTGTTGACTCTGTTCCTCCGGCGGCATCATGGCCGTGATGATGATATTGTTGCTGCCCAGCCTCCGGATCTGTTCCAGGGCCTCCAGGCTGGCCCCTTCGCCCACGGCCAGCATGGCGATGACGCTGCCCACGCCGAAGACCATGCCCAGCATGGTGAGAAAGGAGCGCAATTTGTGCTGCAGGAGGTTTTTGACCCCCAGCCTGATCTCCCTGAGATGTTTGCGGCCCGGCAACATGGTTGTCACCCCTCCACCCGGTCGACGCGACCGTCCTTCATGTACAGCCGCCTCCCGGCATAGGCGGCGATATCCGGTTCATGGGTCACCATGATGATGGTCTTGCCCTGCCGGTTCAGGTCGGTGAGCAGTCGCATGATCTCCTGGCCGGTGTGCGAGTCCAGGTTGCCGGTGGGTTCGTCGGCCAGCAGGATGGCCGGGTCGTTGGCCAGGGCCCGGGCAATGGCGACGCGCTGCTGCTGCCCCCCGGAGAGTTGCATGGGCCGGTGATCGAGGCGGGCCTCCAGCCCCACCAGGGCGGCCAGCCGCCGGGCCCGTTCGTCGCTGGCCTCCGGCTCCCAGCCCTGGTAATAAAGCGGCAGGCCGATGTTTTCCGCCACCGTGGCCTGGGCCAGCAGATTGAAACTCTGAAATATGAAGCCGATGCGGCGCAAGCGGATTTCGCTCAACGCGTCGTCGTCGAGCCGGCTGACATCCTCGCCGCCAAGAATATAACGGCCCGAGGTGGGACGGTCCAGGCAGCCCAGCAGGTTGAGCAGGGTGGACTTGCCCGAACCGCTGGCCCCCAGAATGGCCCAGAAGGAACCGCGCCCAAAGGCGATGGAAATCCCGTCCAGGGCCCGGACCTCGGTGGCGCCCATGAGGTAGATCTTGCGGATCTCCTCCAGGGAAGCCTCGACCTCCGCGGCATGGTCCGGCCGGTCGGGCGCCGGGGTCATCAAGGTTCGCCTCCGGGGCGGCCGATGGCGCGGCCCCGCTGTGGCCGGTCGGGCGCACCCCGGTCGGCCGCACCCCGGTCGGCCGCACCCCGGTCCGCTCCGGCCCCTCCCGGCCCGGCGGGGCTGGCGAGCGGCGGGGCGGTTTCGGCGGCGGTTCGATCTGCCGCGGGTACCGATGCCTCGCCGCCGGCCGCCTCCGCGGTGCGGCCCGCCGCCAGGGGCGGCGCCAGCAGCACGGTTTCCCCCGGCGCCAGGCCGTCGATGATCCGGACCATGCGGTTGTTGTCCAGGCCGATGGTCACCGGCCGGGGGAGGACTTTGCCCTCTTCCTCGACATAGACCGTGGGCTGGCCGGCCACCCGCAGCACCGCCTGCACCGGCACATGGATCGCCTCCGGATAGCGGGCCACGATGATCTCGGCCCGGCAACTCATGCCGTTGCGCAGCTCACCGCCATTGCCCCCGTTGGCGTCGATCCGGATGACCGTGTTGTACACCTTGAGATCGGGGTTGAGAAACATGCTGGTGGGATCGGGCAACGGCGCGATGGAGAAGACCCGGCCGCTGAAACTCTTGCCCGGCAGGGCGTCGATGGAGAGGAGCACCGGCATGTCCGGCCGGATTTTGTCGAGGCTCGATTCATGGACCTTGATCTCGGCGTTGTAGGAAGCGGTGGTGGGCAGATAGATCAGTTCCTGCCGTTCCCGCACCGCCTGGCCCTCGTCCAGCGGCTCCTCGCTGGCCCGCCAGCTCATCTTGGTGCTGGTGGCGTAGATGACGGTGCCGTCCATGGGGGCATGGATTTTGGTCTTGGTGATCTGGGTCTCGAGCTTGGTCAGCTTGTCCTGCTGCTGCCGGTATTCGGCCTCGCTTGCCTTGAGCTTGGCCTCGGCCTGGGCCACGTCCGCGGCCGCCTTGCGCTTGACCCGTTCCAGGGCCATCTCCGTCTGTTTCAGGTTGCTGGTCAGTTCGGCCATACGCCGCTTGTAGGTGAAATTTTCCAGCAGATGCAGGTCGTCCCTGGCCAGTTCCAGATCCAGCCTGGCCTTCTGCCAGGCCAGTTCATCCCGTTTCAGTTCCGTTTCCGACAGATATTTCTCGGCAAAGAGTTTCCGGGACCACTCGTGGGCGTTTTTGGCATTGGTCAGGGTCTCCTCGGCCAGGGTGATCTTGGCCTCGGCCTCTTTCTTCTGTTTCGGATATTCGCCCTCTTGATACTGCTCCAGATCCTGCCCGGCGAATTGCAGGTCCAGGGCGGTCTGATCCACATCGGCCACGGCCTGACTTTTCACCACCTCGAAATTCTCCCGGGCATTGATCAGGGCCGCCTCGGCGTTGATCACCTGGATCTGCTGGTTGACCCGGTCGTCCTCCAGTTTACTGACATCGAGTTCCACCAGCAGGTCGCCTTTTTCGACCTGGGTGCCTTCCTCGATGAGATAGAGAATGACCGTCTGCCCCTCGACCTCGCTCTTGAGGATGACCTGTTCGCGCGGCCGGATGGTGCCCGCCTCGGTGACGCTGATGGTCAGCGGCCCCTGCCGCACGGTGAAGGTGGGCCGGGGGCCGCTTTCGGGCGTTGCCGGGTCCCGGCCCCACCAGAGGGCCAGAGCGGCGACCGCCAGGACCCCCGCCAGTATGAGGACGGCCGGCCGGAGGCGCCTGGCGCGATTTTCGGGGTGGGGATGGTTATTCTTCATCTTGTATCTCTCCGGGTTTAAAAAATATCTTCCGCACATTTGAACTGTAAACGTTCAGCAGTGCCACAGATGTGCGCAAGCGGCCCGGCGAGCTGTAGCGGTCCTACGCGAGCCGGGCCGCTTGCGTGCAGATGTGGTGCTGCTGACGTTTACTCTTGCCAAAGGCCGTTATTGTCCACTTGCAGCACCCCGAGATCGCGCTGCATGGCCAGTTCGCCGACCCGGTAGTCGATCATGGCCGAGGTCAGGCCGTTCTGGGCCGTGAGCAGGGCCTCCTGGGCCTCAAGCAGGTCACGGATCTGGGCCCGGCCCGCCTCCAGCATCAGGGCCGCCCCCTTGACCCGCCGCTCGGCCAGCCGGACCGCCAGGTACTGGACCTGCAAGCTGGCCCGGGCCTGTTCCAGGTTGCGCAACTGATCGCGCACCGCCAGTTTGATCCGGTCCTCCAACTCCTGCAGGTCGCGCACGGCCCGTTCCAACTCGATATAACTGTCGCGATAGTCCCGGGCCTCGGCGGCCCGGTCCAGGGGCAGGTCCAGGGTCAGCAGCCCCTGGTAGACCCCCCGGTTGAAATCGAGCCGGTTGCCGTCATCGACCGGGGTGGAGCCGATGGCGGCGCCCCGGCCCACCGAGGCCGCGCCCAAGAGGGTCAGTTCGGGTCGCAAACCATCGGCCGCCACCACCACCCGGCGCTGGGCGTCCAGAATCCGCCCTTCGAGGATACGGAGATCGAGCCGCTCGGCCAGGGCGATGCGGATGGCCGCCCCGGAATCGAGTTCCAGGGGGCCGCGCCCCTCGTGGCCGACCGGCAGCAGGATGATGGGATCCTCGGCCGAGGTCGCGGCTTCCCGGGCCGGTTCGACAAAGAGCCCGGAGAGGCGGCCGGCGATATAATCCTCCAGACGTTGAAATTCGTTCCGGTCCAGTTGCAGGTCGCTGTCCGCGGGCAGACCGAGTCGAAGCTTGAACCGGTCCAGGGCCTGGGCATGGGCCTGGCCCGCCGCCACCCAGCGGTCCCGGGCCCGCAACTCGTTCTGCACCGACTGATCCACCTGAATGCGGGGCAGCTTCCCGGCCTCGGCCAGCCGTTCGGCCCGGCGGCTGGAGGCGATCAATCCCCGGTAATTCTCCGCCTGGTTGCGCACCTGATCGGCGCTTTGCAGCACGGTCAGGTAATCGTCCGCCACCGTGACGGCGAATTCCTTTTTGAACCGCTCGAAATCCCAGACCGCGTAAAGGGCCTCCCGCTCCGCCCGGGTCAGTGGTTCGGCAACGATATGGCGCCCGGCCCCCCGCAAGAGCGGCACGGCGATGCTGGCATCGCCGGTCAGACCGCCGGCAAAGGTCCGGCCCGGTTGCAGCATCCGCACCAGGTCCCAACCGAGCCGGGTGGTTAAGGTGATACCGGAAAGCAGGGTGCGGCTGACCGCGCCGGTCGCCGAACCCCGGCCCCCCTCGACCGTGTTCAGGCCGCCGCGGTCCTGAAGATATTCCCCTTCCGCCGCGGCCGCGAAGATGTTGTCGAAACGGGAGCGCTGAAAATCCAGGTCCAGGGCGGCCCGGAAGAGATCTTCCTTGCGGCTCTGGTAATCGCGGTTGTTCCGGGCCGCGATTTGCAGGGCCTCCGCCAGGGTAATGGTCACCCCGGCGGCGGTGGATTCAGGGAGCGGTGCCGTTCCTGAGGCCGGGACGGCAAGAGTGGCGGGCCTTGCCGCCGGTTCGGGCCAATGGTCCACGGGCCGCAGTTGATCGCGGCCCAGGGAAGCCGGGGCGGCATGGGGCAGTTCCTGTTCCAGCAGCAGACGGCGGCGCAACAACTCCTCCGGCGGTTCGAGAGCGAAAGGTTCGGCATGGCCCAGGCCGGTCTGTTGTTTCTCGGCGATGATGCGGTACGCCGCTTCGTCGGCGCGCTGGTAATAGCGGGCCGACGAGCATCCGGCGGCCAACAGCCCCGCCAGCAACCCGATGGTCATGCAACCCAAGACAGCGTTCAAATCCCTTCTCCGTTTCCGGCCCCGGGCCGGTCTGCCTGACCGGCATGTTGTGTGTTGCGCGGCGTGACTGCTCAGGCTATAGGCTGCAGGTGTTTAGACTGTAGCAACAGAAGGAGACGCAGCAGAGCCGTGCAGGGTGCCGACCATGGTGTGGCT
>Ga0214472_10008706_pt1 | contig 10590 bp, 9 predicted proteins | sample RVTome_6_FD_207662 | JGI IMG/M metagenome (GOLD analysis project Ga0214472, IMG submission 207662) | Soil microbial communities from uranium-contaminated site in the Upper Colorado River Basin, Wyoming, United States - RVT140D175 | ecosystem: Environmental > Terrestrial > Soil > Contaminated >...
GTTCGGGGAATCTGTTGGTAGAGATATCTTCCGAACACACCGCTCATGGCAACCGCCACCATTGACCAAAAACTTAAGGCTACCAGACCATCCAGCTTGAAAGAGGTGTGAAGCGTGATAAACAGGGGACCCATAATGCCGCAGAGGATGTGGAAGTTGAGCCAGGTTTTCACTTTGCCTTTGCTGCTGAAAACAGACGTTCTTTTGCGCAGGGAATAGACCAGCAAGCCGGTCATCATCAGGCTACCCAGGATTCCAAATTTGAGGCCCCATTCCCCGGCAGGCCGGAAGAGCCGGTAATCGGTATGATGCGGTCGCATTTCAAGCGAGGTGGTGTAGTAGCCAAACCCGCGGATTAGAAAAAAGACTAGTGCCGTGGCGCACAGGCTATATGCTCCTATCAAAACATAGCTGGAAAAGGGCCGTGAACGTTTTGATGAAACCCTGGGCGCGGAGCTTTGTGCTACAACCCCGTGACCCGAACGTCGTATGGGAATTTCAGAAATGGCCATAGCGATACTCCTGTGGCTGATTCTCCATTATTCATAGCCAGCTACAGGAAGTGTCAAATTAAAATTAATTAATGCGCACTTGAATGAATGAAGGTTTGATTTTTTTGGAGGTAAGATAAATGATTGTAGGTGTTTGCAGAAACATTGTCATTTCGTTAGGTAGGTTGAGATATGGTGATTCTTAAAAAAATGATCAAGAATTAGAATACTATGAAAGGAAGCAGATAGAAGGTAAATATTGCTGAATTCTTCAGGACTTTGAATGTGAATTTTTGCCGCTTTTGGAGTGGAAGTAATGTTGTTCCTGAAGTCCGTTTGGCACTTTTAGAGTGAACACTGATCCACCACCGCTGTTGGGCTCATAGGTCAGTTGTCCTCCCATGGCTTCGACAATGGCTCTGCAAAAAGTCAAACCCAAGCCATTGCCTGGCAAGGTCCTGCTCTTGTCGCTGCGGTAAAAGCGCTTGAAAATCAGATCTTTTTCATCTTCGGCGACGCCGATTCCGCTATCGATTACCCGCAGGTACACCCGTTGGTTTTTTTCAGATAATTCAAGGCTAATGGTGCCATTCTCCGGTGTGTACTTGATAGCATTGTCCAGCAAATTCGCCAGAATCCGTTGCAAATAGCCGCGATCTCCGAAGACATGACAGGTTTCGGGCAAAAGGCAGTGAATGGTGTGCCCTTTGTCTTCAATCATGGAGTCGAATAAGTCCAGCGCTTCGCGGATGAGGCGAACCATATCAACTTTTTCGTGGCGTAAAGGGGTTGTCCGTGCCTCTGCAGCATTGATTTCTAAAATGGTGTTGATCAAAACCAGGAGATGATCGCATTCTTCAATGGCATGGCCTGCCAATTCCACCTCGCGCTGGCTAATATCGGGCTCAGAAAAGATGGTTTCTGCATGGCTGCGCAGCCGTGTGACGGGGGTCCGCAAATCGTGGGCAACATCTCCTAGCACCTGATCCATGTCCACCATGAGCTTGTGGATGTTGGCAAAAACCTGGTTAAAAGTTGTGGCCAGCCAATCGCTTGCCTGATTGCCAGTAGGTGCTGGGATCGTCGTTGTAAAATCGCCAAACTGGGTGATGTCGCTGGCTTCCTGGAATACTCTTCCCATGCTGTGTAGTTGCCGTCGAATCACGAAAACGACAATGGCTGTTCCCATAAGTGCCACAAAGAACATGGCAATGGCAGTCATCCACCGTGCTTTGGTTTGGAAGGAGTCTACCTGCGCAAGGGAAATGCCCACTTGAACCAAGGCGCCACTTGCCAGTTGCGTTTCCAGTACCTTTGCTTTGCTGTGCTGGTTGGGGAAGGAATAGGTAAATTTCCTGGGACGACCCACACCCTCCTGGGGATCAGGAAAGTCTGGCCATGGGTCTAAATTGGAGTGAACCCAGATTTCACTCCCCGGTAGCCTGAGCCGGTAAAACACATTCTGGATGCCCTTTGCCTGACTGTGATGGTCGATTTCGGATTGGAAAAGTCCCACATCGATGGGATCGGCTTGCCAACCCTTGATTTCGCTGAGCATGGTTTCTAATTCATTGTCCAGCCTGTCACTGAAAAAAAGGCGTACTTTTTGATCGAAAAACAGAAAGGCCACCAGAGCAGAGGTGCAAAAGCCGACAGCTATCCACCCAACCAGAGGATAGAGCAAACTGGCAAGGGCTTTAGATTCGCTCTTTGATGACATAGCCGGCACCGCGAATGGTATGGATGAGTTTCTGAGGAAAGGGCTTGTCGATTTTATCCCGCAATCTCGACATGCGCGACTCGATAATATTGGTGTTGGGATCAAATTGGAAATCCCAGACGTTTTTGATAATCATATCCTTGGAAACTACTCGGGATGCGTTGGCCATAAGGTAAATCAACAGATCGAACTCTTTTTGCTGAAGTTGTATTCTCTGACCACCGCGGGTCACTTCACGGGAAATTAGGTTTACGGTGAGGTCTGCAATTTTGAGAACCCTCTCGCCTTGATGGGTGGAACCTCGCCTGACAATTGCTTTGAGGCGTGCTAATAATTCGGAAAATGCAAAGGGCTTAGTCAGGTAATCGTCACAACCTTTTTCTAGGCCGCGAACCCGATCCTCAACACCTGCGCGGGCACTTAAGACCAGAATAGGTGTCTGATCCTCACGAGCTCTTAATTTTTCAACAAGAGTCAAGCCATCCATTTCTGGAAGCATGAAGTCCACAATGCAGACATCGAAATTGCCCGTCATGATGCGTGAGAACGCGTCCAGGCCATTGTTGACATGCTCGACGCTCAAGCCAGCACGAGATAATTCACCAATCATGAGAGTGGCTAGTTTTTGATCATCTTCGACGATTAACAAGTGCATGGTTCTTGTGACCTTTCTTTAAAAAACTTACGGAAGGATGCTGGGATGTCTGTCAGAATTTAGGGACTCAAAGGAAACCCAATTGGAATGGGATTGAGATTGAAACCCACGGAGTGTCCTGTTGCAGAAAAAACCAAGCAGCTTGAACGTGGTTCTCGTCTGCGCCTACGGGATTGCTTTTCTTGCCCTAGGCTATGGGTTTTGGTTAGGTTTTGACTATTACAGCACACCTTATGCGCAACGTCCGCATCATCCAGACTTTCGCGCTTTCCGGCCAGGTGGACACCTGGGGCTGATGTTCGGCGTTATTGGCACCGTGCTGATGCTTGGGCTCCTGTTGTACGTGCTCCGCAAACGCACATCTCTGTTTGGTAACTGGTTGCGTTTGAGTGGTTGGTTGCGGGTGCACATCTTCATGGGTGTCATTGGTCCTTTTTTTATTTTGCTGCATACGTCATTTAAACTCAATGGCCTGGTAGCCATCAGCTTTTGGGCTATGGTCGCGGTTGCCCTGAGTGGGATCGTGGGCCGCTTCTTATATGTTCAAATCCCCCGAAACATTCGCGGCGATCAACTCACTCTCGCTCAGATTGAGGAGGAGGATCGTGCGTTGACTCAGCAAATGGTTCGCGATTCCGGGCTGGATGGGGCCGAGGTGGAGGTGTTGCTGGAAAACCTTCAGGAATTCTTTGCACAGCGGCGATTCGGGGGCATTTCCAGCAGGAGAAAACGCCTTGAATGGTGGCGGCAGGTAGCGCCAAAACTTGGATCTGTTGCAGGCAATCCACCTGCAGACCTGGCGAGACTGATCGGGTTGGCAAGAACCAAGATGAAGCTGGCAAAGCGGGTTGCCCGGCTTGACATGATGCACCGACTCTTTCATTATTGGCACATTATCCACCGCCCTTTTGCCGCGGTAATGTACGTGTTTATGATCCTTCACATAGTTATCGCGCTGCTCTTTGGGATTTCCTGGAATGCATCCTAAAGCCTCCATCGCTGGGATCAGTGCGGCCCTTGAGGAGCGAGAAGAGCATGCGCTTTAGCTGGGAAGTTATTCTGCTTTGGGGTGGATCCCTGCTGATAGTGATGGGCATCTTCACGGTGTATTTGAGGCAGTTCAAACGCCGGGAAAAGGATAATTTGTTCACCAAACGGGAAGCGGTGGAGTTAGGCTTGGATCGCCCTCCGGTACAACATCCGAATATCGATTCTTACGCGTGCATCGGCTGTGGTTCGTGTGTCGCTGCTTGTCCAGAAGGCGATGTCCTCGGCATGGTTTCTGGTAAGGCAACCATTATTAACGGATTGCGCTGCGTGGGCCACGGGGAATGCGCGAAAGCCTGCCCAGTAGGTGCAGTGAAGGTTGGGTTGGGCGATCGTTCGAAACGGGAGGATCTGCCTCTTTTGGATGAGCGCCTGGAGACAACTCGCGAAGGGGTTTTTATTGCCGGGGAATTGGGTGGGCTTGGCTTAATCAGGCATGCAGTCAGCCAGGGGCGAACAGCGGTCCTGAACGCAATTGAAGATCTGGAGCCCGCCAACAAGCATATTGGCACGAGCCAAACCACGGAACATGCAGATGTAATCGTGGTCGGCGCCGGTCCAGCCGGGCTTAGTGCCGCCATCACCGCCTGGCAGCAGGGGTTTAGGGTTATGGTTCTGGAACAGGGTGTCTGGGGTGGCGCCATGCTGCATTATCCGCGGAAAAGTCTGGTTCTGACTCAACCAGTGGAAATCCCTAATGTCGGCTGGTTGAAAAAGCCCCACTACGCCAAGGAAGAGCTCTTGGCTATATGGGAAAAGGCAATCTCAGATAGTGATGTTTGCATTGAAGAAGGGGTTCACGTTGCTGGAATTGAGGGCCAAAGGGACGCCTTTTTGATCCACACCTCACAGAAAACCTACACAGCCAGGAGGATTATTCTTGCCATGGGTCGCAGCGGCATCCCGCGCAAGCTCGGCGCGCCAGGCGAGGAAATGACAAAGGTTGCTTATCAACTGGTGGATGCAGTGAACTTCACAAACGATCACATCCTCGTGGTAGGCGGTGGCGATAGTGCTGTGGAAGCTGCTCTGGCATTGGCACGGCAACCTGGCAATACCGTTACCCTTTCCTACCGACGCGGGCGCTTCTTCCGGATCCGCAAAATAAACCTGGAGCGTTTGGATGCAGCCGTAGATGCAGGCAGCCTAAAGGTGCTTTACCATTCAAATGTGAGCGAAATCCGCAAGGATGACGTAGTTCTTCAAGTCCAGGACCAGAAAATCCTTCTGCCCAATGCCTTTGTTTTTGTCATGATCGGAGGCATTCCCCCTTTTGGACTTCTCAAGAAATGCGGCGTTCAATTAGGCGGTCCCGGTGTAACGACCGATTGGAACAAAGGTATCGCCTGATGGGAAATGCCTCTAATTCCCAACCGAAATAGTTGGTTGCTGGAAAGGGATCAGTGGCAGAGGTTACCTCCCAGCGGCTATACTCAGAGCCTGAACTTGGCGATGCTAAACTATCATTTCGTTGCGAAAAACACTCAGGCGGGTAGAAAGTGGGTGCCTTGAATTCAAGCGGAAAAAGGGAAGGTGCTTTTCCTGATCGCGGGCCAACACATCTCGTTGGGAACCTGAACTCCACTCAGGAATCGCCAGCACCAGACCATAACCACCTCGGCCACTTGCAAGCCGAATCCTCCACACTTTCCCTGAATCCAAAAGCCCGTTCCCAACCTGCTGACCCGAGCAGAAAGTATTACGCGCCTGGAACCCTTATTGGCAGCACTTATGAAATCATGGCATGTTTGGGCGAGGGTGCCACCGGCGTAGTCTACCGCGTGCGCAACCGCCAGACAGACTCTTTGGAGGCATTGAAAATTCCGCCTCCTAACCTTTTGGGTACCCAACACGCACTGGATATGTTTGTCCATGAAGCGCGAGTTGCCGAAAAATTGCGACATCCCTATTTGGTACCCATTCACAAGGTAGGAATGCTCCCTGAAACGCAACAGGTGTACTTCACCATGGCTCTCATGGATGGCGGCGATCTGGGGAAAGTTTTGGAACGCTCGATCCTTGAGAATCGCCCAATTCCCATTCAAGACGTTGTGCGCTGGATGCAACAGGTCGCCGAAGCCCTGGCATATCTTCATGGCGAAGGCTTGGTGCACCAGGACCTCAAACCTGCCAATATTCTTCTCAACAGCAAGAACGATGTCTGTCTGGGCGATTTTGGTCTAGCGTTTATGCCTCAGGATGAAACCGTTCGCGACCATTTACGGCAGTCGACCTTGGTGGGAGGCACCACCTATTTCATGTCACCCGAACAGCATCAAGCCATTTTTTACCGCAAAAAGGTGGCCATTACGCAAGCCAGCGATGTCTGTGCCTTTGGCTTAACGCTCTACAACTTGATCAGTGGCGAGATTATTGCCGGCAGCAGAGAGCCCATCGAAGAGTTTGTGGATGATCCAGATCTCGCCCAAGCCCTGGATGAATTTCTGGACCAATGCCTGGCGCGCAAACCTGAGAAGCGCTTCACCAATGGCCGCGACTTGATGTATGCCTTTCGCAGAGTCGCAACCCTTGCCCCACAGACCTCTCAGGGAACGCCCAAACCGCAAACTGGCCTGTTGGGAAAACTTCGCGCAAGTGTATTTGGCGATGCACTTGTCCCCGGTTCGCGCAGGAGGTTTTTCGTGACAAAAGGGTGTGAATGGGTAACCGTGTGGGTTCCTCCAGGGCGCTTTATCATGGGCAGTCCACCAGATGAGGTCGGTCGATTTGAAGATGAACTTCCCCATCAGGTTACCCTCTCCAGTGGTTTCTGGATGATGGAAACCCTGGTTACTCAACAACAGTGGATCGCCGTGATGGGCTCAAATCCCAGCTATAACAAGGGAAAAAGCCATCCTGTGGATATGGTTTCCTGGCAAGATGTTCAAGCATTTTTGGAACGCTGCCGCAGTTTGAATCCTAACTTGATCCTGAAACTGCCCACCGAAGCACAATGGGAGTACGCTTGTCGCGCCGGCGGCGAAACAACACTCAATCTGGATGCAGTCGCCTGGCATTCGGGAAATAGCCGCGGTAGCTCGCACCGCGTGAAATCTAAAAAGCCCAATGCTTGGAAGCTCTACGATTTGCAAGGCAATCTCTGGGAATGGTGCTCGGATTATTACGATGCATTTACCAACCAACCCGCGACAGATCCCAAAGGGCCTCGCAGAGGGACGCACCGGGTGTTACGTGGGGGAAGTTTCGACTATGCAGCCAAGTATGGTCGCCCTGCAGCCCGTTTCCGTTACCATCCGGAAAATACCAATATTAATATCGGCTTCCGGCTGAATGTGTTGCCCTGACGCCCACTAATTCCTCAAGCTTGCACATAAGGTAGCGGGTCGGTTTGGCCAGCAAGGGCAAATCCACGCAGGCGCAATGCACAGGAGTCGCAAGTTCCACAGGCAATATCCTCTGCCTGATAACAGGACCAGGTGAGGTGAAGAGGTGCCTTCAAAGCGAGTCCTTGAGCGACAATCTGAGCCTTATTCATATGAATCAGTGGAGTCTCAACCTGAATATGCGTGTCGGGTTTGGTACCCGCCTCGATAAGGTGGTTAAAGGCCTGAACAAATTCTTCGCGGCAATCTGGATAGCCGCTGCTGTCTTCTTCCACAGCACCATAGAAAATGCGAACGGCGCCAAGGATTTCAGCCCAGGATGTTGCAATAGCTAAAAGGTGGGCGTTGCGAAAGGGTACGTAGGAGGTGGGGATAGCACCCGTTTCTAAATTTGCTGGAGTTACGGGAAGATTGGGGTCGGTTAGCGAAGATCCGCCAATTTGGGTAAGGTGCGCGATGGAGGTTTCCATTCGGGTCTCTGCCTGGAAAAAGTCTGCCAGAGCATGAAAGGCAATGCGCTCGCGGTTCTGAGTTCGTTGCCCGTAACTGACGTGTAGCATGGCTAGGCGATAGGACTGCTTGGCAATAGCGGTTGTAACGCAAGAGTCCATGCCACCGCTGGCAAGCACGACTGCTAAGGGTTTCATCGTCCTGCCTCATTTCCCCACAGGATTTTGTGGAGTTGAACCTGGAAACGCGCCCGCAAACCACTTGCAAGTAAACGCTCGGCAACGACATGTTTTTGCGCCATGTCCGCCACCGGTGAAATGAGAACCTGGAAGCGTTGGTCCAGTTGTTTCTCTCGGATCTGGTTGGCGCTCCACTCGAAATCCTCAGGTGAACAAACGACAAACTTCACTTCGTCACTGGGTTTCAGAAACTCCAGGTTTTCCCAAAGCATCCTGCCCAGCTCACCACTTTCGGGTGTTTTGATGTCGAGCACGATATGCGCTTGGGGATGAAGGCCAGCTATGGACTCGGCCCCGCTGGTTTCGATCAGGGGCTTGAAACCGGCATCTATCAATTCGTCGACAAAGGGCCAAACACCTTTTTGATGCAGGGGCTCGCCGCCGGTAATCTGAACTAAAGGAGCCCCAAAGGCTTTTACCTGATCTTGTAGTTCTTCAAAACTCTGCCACTTGCCGCCATAAAAGGCATAGGCGGTGTCGCAGTAAGTGCAGCGCAAGGCACAACCGGTCAATCGAACAAAGGTCGTGGCCAGGCCTGCGTGAACGCCTTCCCCCTGCAATGAATGGAAAACTTCGGTAATCTTTAAACGCCGACGATAAGGCAGATACACGCCCCGTCGTTCATAGGTCAGCATGCTTAGAATCCGAAATCACTACCAAAAAGCAGCGACAAACGATCACCCATTTCGTAACCTTCGGGTATATTTGTGGCGAACTCAGCGGAGTCGATGTCTACATTGATCTCTATATCCGTCAATTCAAGCCGGTTAATATCGCCATCTGGCTCGTGCACGTGGACTTTGTAAATCAAGTGGTCGGCATTAACCCAAAGGTGTATGGAGTCGAACTTCTTTTTGTATTTGCGTTTGATGGGCGTTAACACCAGGTGGTGGTTGCCATCATCGTCTGGCTGCACGGTCTTGGAAATGGTGAAATACGCCAACATAGCTTCCAGTTTCTTTGAGAGAAGATGCTGGGTCAGGAAATCGCGTCGCTTTTTTAATTCCAGATGCGTCGCTTTTTTGGCCTTGGGTGATAGGGAAACGACTTCGGTCTCGGTGATGACCAAAATCAAATCGTCCTCTGCAACTGCAGAGAACTTGATACCATCGGGTTTCTTCAGAAAAAAGTTCCCGCTCAACTCTAAGGGCTCAGTCATAATCGAAAGGTCTTTGCGCTGATAAAACTTGGCGCGAATCGTGGTAATGGTCTCGGTTTTTTCGTCAATTTTTTGGACGAGTTCCGCAAGTCCCGGGTCCACAATGGAATTGTTCAAGCCAAAGGCAGGTACCATGAATAAAATGGGCAAAAAACTGTACTTCATTCTTTTCTCCAGAACTCCTAGCCTATCAATATTTGGCCAGTTGGATCAATCGTTAGGTTTAGGTGTTTAGGCGGGCAAGTAAAACGTTGAGGAAGGGAAGGCATTGATGTCAGGTTCTTCCCCCGTTGGTGCAAGGGCAAGTCTCATGCCGTGAAGCTTTGGAAAAGAGCGTGATGGATTTGGGTTAAAATCCACTGGCATCGAAAAAGATTCGGCTGTGATAGGATGGGCGCCATGACGCGATGGATGTGCATTTTCCTTTCCCTGACTTGTGCGGGTTGTGGCTACAAAATGGTGGCATGGTCATCGGCTAACTATCGCACTGTAGAGGTCCTGCCAGTTCAAGCGCTTGGCACCGGAGAAGCCCACGAATTGCGCTTTCGCCTGCGCGATGCATTGATGACGCGCTTTCTTTCGAACTCGGGGCTGAAACCGGTTGTTCAGGATGCCGATCTTGTGCTCAGCACGAACCTGACCAATGTTGGCCAGGAGACCCTTGCTACCGGAACAGACGGTCGAACCGAGCGCTTTCAATTGACGATAGTGGCCAGCTTTAAGCTTTTGGATGCTCAGGGTCAGGAACTGTGGCAACTTGAAAACTACCGCTATACGGAACAAATACCCGTCGCCACAACCACGCAGTCTTACACAGACGAAACGGTGCGAGTGCAGGAAGCTGCCATGAGCGCCATCGCGGATTTGGTGGTTAGAAACGTATCACTGGTGATTTCTGAACTGGCGGAATCTAAATGAGTGCGGACCTGAAATCCCTGGAGAAAAAACTGACTGCTGGTCAATTTGACGCGGTTTACCTGCTTATTGGCGATGAGTTCTACCGGAAAAACCAGTTTAAAGACCTGCTGAAAAAGACATTGGTCGACCCCAGTATGGTGGATTTTAATTTTGACCAACTGCAGGCTACCGACGCATCGGGTGTTTCGGTGGTGGATCGCGCTGGGGTTCTACCCATGATGGCGGATACACGTGTGGTGCTGGTGGAAAACTGCGATAAATGGAAAAAGAAAGACCTGGATGCAATCACGAAATATGTAGATGAACCCAATCGTCAGACGTGTCTGGTGCTGGACTTTCTTGCCGCAGATCGCCGTCGCAAGCTTTTTCAGGCAAAGAATCAAGGGGTAACGCTGATTGATTTCCCCAGACCCAAACCCTGGGAGCTGGATAAATACGTGTCCCAGATTGCTGGCGAACTGGGCCTGAAGATGGATCGAGAGGCAATTGCGCTGGTTTCTGAGATGGCAGGGGACGACCTCTCACGCGTCTATCGCGAATTGGATAAGCTGGCCCTGTACAAGCTGG
>Ga0214472_10008707_pt1 | contig 10589 bp, 6 predicted proteins | sample RVTome_6_FD_207662 | JGI IMG/M metagenome (GOLD analysis project Ga0214472, IMG submission 207662) | Soil microbial communities from uranium-contaminated site in the Upper Colorado River Basin, Wyoming, United States - RVT140D175 | ecosystem: Environmental > Terrestrial > Soil > Contaminated >...
GGGATATTCGCTTCATCCGGCTGTGGTTCACCGACGTGCTCGGCTTCCTGAAGTCGTTCGCGATCACACCGGCCGAGATGGCCGGAGCGTTCGAGCAGGGCATGTCGTTCGACGGCAGCGCCATCGAGGGCTACGCCCGCGTGCAGGAATCGGACATGCTCGCCCGGCCGGATCCTTCCACGTTTCAGGTGTTGCCGCAGGCGCAGGGCGCGCTGGAGGCGCGAATGTTCTGCGACATCACTACGCCCGACGGCGCGCTGTTCCCCGGCGACCCGCGCGCGGCTCTGCGCCGCAACCTTGAGCGTGCCAGCGCGAAGGGCTTCACCTTCTACGTGCATCCAGAGATGGAGTTTTTCCTGTTCAAAGATTCGACCAAGCCCGAACCGCTCGATCAGGGCTCCTACTTCGACTTGACGCCGCTGGACTCGGCGCAAGATTTCCGTCGCCGCGCAATCCAGGCACTCGAAGCGATGGGGATCAGCGTCGAATACTCGCATCACGAAGTCGCGCCGTCGCAGCACGAGATCGACCTGCGCTTCGCCGACGCGTTGACGATGGCCGACAACATCATGACGTACCGGCTCGTCGTCAAGGAGGTCGCGCAACAAATGGGGTTGCACGCGACGTTCATGCCCAAGCCGCTGCAGGGCGAATGGGGAAGCGGCATGCACACGCACGTATCGCTGTTCGAAGGCGACCGCAACGCCTTCTACGATGCGCGTGCCGCCGCAAATCTTTCGAAGGTCGGCCGCGCGTTCGTCGCCGGCGTCCTGCACCACGCGCGCGAGATCACGGCCGTGACCAACCAGTGGGTGAACTCCTACAAGCGGCTGATTCCCGGTTACGAAGCCCCGGCTTATGTGTGCTGGAGCCGGCATATGCGAAGCGCGCTGGTGCGCGTGCCCGGCGCGAAGCCGCACAAGGCCGCCAGCGCGCGGATCGAGATCCGCTCGCCGGATCCCGCCTGCAACCCGTACTTGGCACTGAGCGTGATCCTGGCCGCCGGTCTGCGCGGGCTCGACGAAGGCTACGAGCTGCCCGACGAAGTCACCGACGACGTGGATGCCATGAGCGAAGACGAGCGCGCCAAACGCGGAATCGTCGCGCTCCCGCAAGATTTGAACGAGGCGGTCGCCGAGATGGAGCGCAGCGAACTGGTCGCCGAAGCGCTCGGCGAGCACGTCTTCGAGCAGTTCATCCGCAACAAGCACACCGAATGGGACGCGTTCAAGTCCTACGTAAGCCCCTACGAACGCGAACGCTACCTGCCGATCCTGTGACGCTGTGAGTCCTTCGACGCACGCTCAGCGTGTCCTTTTCCACGGATTCGCTTCGAGACCGTGAAGCATCCTGCCCCGAGGAAGGATTGATTCCGGGCAGCGGAGAAGAAGACGAGGGAACTCGACATCGAGGGGGAGCAGGTCATGCGGGGGAAGATCTTGTTTCTGGTGCTCTTCGCCGTCCTGGCGAGCCTGGCGGTCGTCGCGCCGGCGCCGGCGGCGCATCTGGTGGGCGGCCCGATCGTGCTGATGGGAATCGACGCCGAGGACGGCGGCGTCGGTGGCCACGGCCCGATCACCATCTACGAGTCGGTCGTGGCCGACTTGATGGCAAGCGCGTCGAAGGGATCCGGTGTGCTGGTGATCGGGGGCGGCAAGTCGTCCACCGACAGCGTCACGCAGTTCTGGAACAAGATCGGGACCGATCTCGGTATCTCGATCACGTACGCGAACGGTTCCGCGGCCGGGACCGTGTCGCTGACGGCTTTCCGGCTGGTCGCAATCGTCTCCGACCTCAACAACACGCCCGGCGGCGGGCTGACCCTGGCGGAGAACGACCTGATCGGCAATCGCGACACAGACTTCGCCGCCCACATCAATTCCGGCGGTGGTCTTCTCGGCTTCTCTCAGACCGGACTTCCCCAGCCTTGGTACGCGTATCTGGATGCCCTGGGCACGTTCACCGTCGCCGGAGGCGGAGGAAGCAACATCACTCCGACCGCGGAAGGCAGCGCCATCGGCATCACCGACGCACTCGACGTGTGTTGCTGGCACGACGACTACATCACGTTCCCGTCGTTCCTGGTGCCGCTGGCGCACTATGCGGGCACGACGCGGATCGCTGCCATTGGAGGAGCGCGCGTCGTGGTGCTTCGGGACTGCACCGCGTCCGAGCTGACCGTGTCGATCACGCGTCCGGTCGCCGGCCGCCTCTACGAGGACAACGGTGACATCGGACCGAGCGGCGCGTCGCGCGCCTTCGCTCGCGGCGCGTCGCTCACGATCACGGCGTCGACGTCCGCGGCTGCCGAGGAGGTCGTCTTCCTGCTCGACGGTGTCGTCGCCGGGGTCGATCTGAGTACTCCGTTCTCTGCGACGGCGACGCTTCCGCCCGTGATCGGGCCGCACACCATCGAAGTGCGGGCGATCTCTGCCGTCACCGATTGCATCGCGAAGACGTCGCAGATCTTCGACATCGTCTGCTTCGATGCAGTCCCCACGATCATCCGTCCGGAGGCGGGACGGCTCTACGACAATGATGTCGATATCGGCGTCTCCGGTTCGCCCGACGCGGCCGTGGTCGGCGGCGCGCTCACGATTACCGCCACGTCGTCGAAGCCGGCCCGCACACAACGAATCGATTTTCTCGCCGACGCGATCCCCGTCGGGTCCGTCACGACGACGCCCTACAACGCGACGCTCAACGCGGGCGCGCTTTCCCCGGGCGTTCATGTGCTTACGGCGACCCTGTTCGAGCATTCCGCCGGCTGCACGCGATCCGTCACCGTGCTCCTGCGCAAGGCAGATCCGGCGGTGCTGGCGGTTGCACTCGGCGTCAGCGTCACCAACGCGGTCCCGACCGAGGTCATGGTCACCGCGGGCGGCGCTCGCGTCTCGGGCAAGGGAGGATCCGCTCAGGTCCGGATCGTGGACGAGTCCGTTTCCGTCGTCGATTTCCTTCACGTCGTCACGGACCGGGTGGATGCGTCCGTGGCCGGCACCACGCTCGAGTCGACGGCGGTGTCGCTGCTTGAGAACGTGAGTCTGCTGTCGGGTCAGATCACCGTCGATGTGCTCGAGTCGCGCGTTAAGGTTACCTACGACCTGAGTACGCGCCAATTGACCATGTCCGACGCGGGAAGCCGGATCTTGGGGCTGAACATCCTCGGAACGCCGGTGGACGTCACCGAGCCGAACACGACGATGACGGTGCCCGGCGTCGGCTCGATCACGCTGCAGGAGACCCTTTCCAACAATGACGGCGTCCGCGGCGAGATGACGGTCAACGCGCTGCACGTGTTCCTCGATCCGGGCTACCCGGCGCAAGAGATCATCCTGTCGTCGGCGCACGCCGGCACGAACGGGATCGTCGACTCGTTCGTCGGACCCGACAGCGACTTGATCCACCGGCCCGACGACCTCCACACCGGAGCCGACGCCGGCGGCGAGATCGCCGCGGCGATGCCGATCACGCCGGGCGTTTCCTCGGCGGCGCTCTCGAGCGGCGATCAGACCGACTTCTACCGCTTCGAAGCGGGCCAGGGTGACCGGATCCTCGCCTCGATCAAGCCGGCCGAGCGCACGGTCGTCAACGTGATCACGCCGCCGGCGCTGCCGGGTGTGTCGCACGCCCGGCCGTCGGCGCTGCTGTATCTGCGCGATCCGTCCGGCGCCATCCGCGCGCGCAGCGAGCTGTCGCTCGGGGGAGCGGAGCCGCAGAAGGTGGAGCTCAACGCCGATGTTCCGTTCACGCCTCTGAACGCGAAGGCAACCTGGACGCTTGAAGTGCGGCGTCTTGCCGGGTCGCCCGATGGCTTCTACACGATCGAGTTCGCGCTTCTTCCGGTCATGCTCGCCGCGCAGGAGGACGGCGGGCAGGCAGGCGACGCGTCCGACTCGTGTTTGGCGCCGCGACCGCTCACCGGCGGCCCGCTTCCCGCCGAGATCGACAACATCACCTTCACCGGCGTGATCCGTGACGCCGACCAGGCCGACTTCTACTCCCTCCACGCGACGTCCGGACGGCTTCTCACGATCGCGATGAAGCCCGACGAGCTTGACGACGGCGCCGACTTCGATCTGTTCCTGTACCGGCCGTCAACCTCGGGCGGGCTCGACAGTTGCACGTTCCTGGAAGCGTCCTCGACGCTGTCGCACCCGCAGGCAAAGGCGCTACCGGAAGTGATCGCGGTGGCGCCGGTGATGAGGACGGGTCTCTACATCCTGGAGATTCGGCGAATCAACGCTGTTGCCAACTACACGGTCGAGATCAACGCGACGAATCCGATGCCGACGATCCCCGGCAACGATGCCGGCACCGGGGCCGACGCCGGAAACGCCTGTGTTTCGCCCACGCCGGTCACGGTCGGCGCATACCAGGGTCAGTTCGTGCAGTTTCCCGGCGACGACGAGGACTGGTATTCGGTCTTGGTTCCGGCGGGGGAGGACCTGACGGCCGTCATGAAGCCGAACGATCTGTCGAATTTTGATCTGGCGGTGTTCGACGCGAGCTGTAGCGCGGTCCCGCACATGGGCGTGACCGGGCTGACGCTGTCGGCTCCGGAAACGGTCGTTCTGCAGAATGCGCCGGGCGGCGTCTACCGGCTGCGCGTGAGCCGGGTCGCCGGCGCGGGGAATTACGCGTTGACGATTCTTCTTTCGCCGTAGCGGGGACGCGGCCGGGACGCGGCGGGGGTAGGCTCACCATCGACGATGGCCGAGCCGACGACCCTTTCCGAGTTGCATGCCGCGTTGGCGCGCGCGGGATTCGCGCGACCGGTTGACGCCGCACGGCATCTGCAGTCGGTCGCGCTTGGCCCCAAGGGAATGGAGCGAGTTGCGGCCGCGGCTTCCGACGCGCCCGATCCGGATCTGGCGGTCGCGCAGATCTGCCGGCTCATCGCGATGACCGGCCGGGTGCCGTCGGCCGCGATGCTGCAGCGGCTCGCCGCCGTGCTGGGGCTCTCGACCAGTCTCGGTGCATTCCTGGCGCGCCACCCGGATGCCGCCGAGATGCTCCGCGAAGACGCGCTTGCGGCGCCTAAGGACATCAAGACGCTCCGCACGCGCGCGCGAAAGCTGGTCGCGTCCTCGGACGACCCGCTCACCGCCCTGCGCATGTTCAAACGCCGCGAGCTGCTTCGAATCGCCGCTCGCGACTTGGCGGCCGGGGCGCCCGTCGCGGAAGTGGCGGCCGAGCTTGCCGCGCTCGCCGAGGCGACGCTGCAAGGAGCGCTGGACCTGCTGCTTTCGCAGAACACGCCGCCGTCCGGCGCGCGTTTCACGGTTATCGGGATGGGCAAGCTGGGCGCCGGCGAACTGAACTACGCGAGCGACATCGACGTCGTGTTCGTCTACGACGCGCCCGACGAGAGCGAAGCCGCCGCATGGGCGAACCGGCTGGCCGAAGGCCTGATCAAGCACCTGGCAGCCACCACCGAAGAGGGACAGGCATTTCGCGTCGACGCCGGCCTGCGGCCCGAAGGACGCGACGGCGCGCTCGCGCGCTCGCTCACGGCTTTCCACGCATACTGGGAGCGGTGGGCCAAGCCGTGGGAATTCCAGGCGCTGATCAAAGCCCGCCCCGTCGCCGGTGACGACGCGCTCGGCGAGGAGTTCATGGCGGCGGCCGCGGGCGTCGTCTACCCCGAGCGGCTCGCGCCCGAAGCGATTCGCGAGATCCGCGCGATGAAGGCGCGCGCCGAACGAGTGATCGCGCAACGCGGTCTGGGGAATCGCGAGATCAAGCGCGCGCCCGGCGGCATTCGCGACATCGAGTTCGCGGTGCAACTTCTCCAGCTCGTGCACGGCCGGCGCGACGCAAGCTTGCGCGGGGGCGGGACGCTGCCGGGGCTGACGGCGCTCTCGCGCGGCGCGTACGTCGGCGACGACGACGCCGACGAGCTCGCCGCGGCCTACGTGTTCTTGCGTCGCGTCGAGCATCGCCTTCAGCTCGCCCAGGAACGCCAGACCCACACCGTCCCCGAAGACGAGGCGCACCGCCGCACGCTGGCTCGCTCGATGGGATTTCGCGACTCGGGAACCGAGACCGCGCTGGAGGCGTTCGACACGTCCTGGCGCGAGATTCAGGCGGTCGTGCGCCGGATTCACGAGAAGCTGTTCTATCGGCCGCTGCTCGAGCGTTTCGCGCAGGCGCCGGCGTTGGCGCCGGACGCCGCGCAAGAGCGGCTGGAGGCGCTCGGGTTCCGCTCGCCGGGCCGCGCGCTGAAGTTCCTGGGCGATCTGACCGCCGGCTTGTCGCGTCGCTCGCAACTGATGCGCACGTTGCTTCCGGTCATGCTCGACTGGATGAGCGACTCGCCCGACCCGGACCTCGCCGTGTCGAATTTCCGCGACGTCGCTTTGGCGCTCGGCGGCAATCCGGCCGCGCTCGCCGCCCTGCGCGATTCGCCGCCTGTGGTGGAACTGCTCTGCCGGGTGCTGGGCACGTCCCGCTTGCTCGCCGAGCATCTCCTCCATACGCCCGAACTGGTTCCCGCGCTCGTCGAGAAGCATGCGTTCGCGCGCAAGAGCCGCGAGAAGTTGATGCAGGAAGCGACCGAGCACGTTGAATGGCGAGGCGATCCCGATGCGCGCGACGCCGCGGTTCGACGATTCAAGCGGCGCGAGATGCTGCGCATCGCCTGCCGCGATCTTGCCGGCGGCGTGAGCCCCGAAGACGTCGGACGCGAACTGTCGCACCTCGCCGAAGCGGCGCTCGAAGCCGCTCTGGGCTCGTTGCACGAAGAGCATCCCCCGCCGCCCGGCGCGCGCTTCGCCGTCGTGGGCATGGGAAAGCTCGGCGGTGAAGAGCTGAACTATGCGAGCGATATCGATGTGATGTTCGTCTACGACGCGCCCGATGAGAAGGCGGCGCACAAATGGGCGACGATGCTGGCGGAGGGGTTGCTGCAACGCTTGGCGGCGACCACTGAAGAAGGCCAAGCCTTTCCCGTCGACGCGCAACTTCGCCCCGAGGGAAAGGACGGTCCGCTCGCTCGCTCGCTGACCGCCTACCGCGCCTACTATGAGCGCTGGGCCAAGACGTGGGAGTTTCAGGCGCTGGTCAAGGCGCGGCCGGTCGCCGGCGACCCGATGCTCGGCCAGCAGTTCCTGGATCTCACGCGTCCGTTCGTGTATCCGGAGCGGCTTGATCCCGAAAAGGTTCGCGAGATCCGCTCGATGAAGGCCCGAATCGAACGCGAGCGGCTGGGTCCTCGCCAAGATCCCAAGACCCAGCTCAAAGTCGGCCGCGGCGGAACCATCGATGTCGAGTTCACCGTGCAGCTTCTACAACTCATGCACGGCGCGCATCATCCAACCGTTCGCGTTCAAGGAACGGTCCTGGCGATCGCCGCCGCGGCCGAACGGCAGTTGCTCACCATCGAACAAGCGAAGTGGCTGCTGGAGGCGTACCGATTCGTCAACCGCACGCGCAACACGCTCTATCTGATCCGCGGCCGCGCCGTGGATGCGCTGCCGGCCAAACCGGAGGAGTCCGAAGTGCTGGCCCGCGCGCTCGGCTATCCGGGGCCCGGCGCGCGCGTGGCGTTCACCGAGGACTATCGCCGCGTGACCCGGCGCGCGCGACAGGTCTGCGAAGACGTTTTCTACGGAAAGCGAGCATCCCGATAGCTTCGGCGCCGGGACGGTCTGGCGCCCACTCGTCGGATTCGTCGCACTGGACTCGGCGTGCGGCCCGTCCATGCTGTTCCCATGGAATACGTGCGCTCCGCGCGCGGCCGTCCCGACGAGACGCGCCGCCGCATCCTCGACCCGATGTTCGCCGGCGATCCTGCGCATCGGGCATGGCTCGAGCGCACGCTGCTTCGCCCCGGCCAGGTTGCGATCTTGCTGCAAGTCAGCCGCCGCAGCGTCGCGTCGTGGGCGAGCGACGGCCGCCTGCCCTCGATCACGACCCCCGGCGGCCATCGCCGCTTCCTGGCCGAGGACGTTCGTCGGCTGGTCGAGTCGCTGACCGTGACGCCCGAGCCGTTCCGCAGTAGCCTGCGTCGCGAATGATCACCCGATCCCGTCACGGTCACGTCGAGCAGGTCCGTCTGGACGCACCGCCCCTGCATCTGCTCGGCCGCGCGATGATCGACGCGCTTCGCGGCGCGTTTGACGATGTGCGCCGCGACCCGCCGCGCGCCGTCGTGCTGCACTGCGCCGGCGGGGGAGCCGACGTGCGCGAGATGGCCGTCCTCGACGAGGCCGGTGCGCGCGAGTTCATCTCGGCGCTGCACGCCGCCTGCGCCGCGATCCGGGCGCTCGACGCGCCGGTGATCGCCGCGATCGACGGGCCGTGCGTCGGCGCGCATCTCGAAGTGGCCGCCGCGTGCGACCTGCGCGTCGCGTCGGGCCGCTCGGTCCTGGCCATGCCCGAGATCAAGGTGGGCATCCCCAGCGTCATCGACGCCTGGTGGATCACGCGAATATGCGGCCTGGGGGCTGCAAGCGCGTTGTTCTTCGACGGCGAGCCGATCGATGCGTCCGAGGCGCACCGGATCGGTTTGATCAACCGGATCGGCCGCCCGGCGGATGCCCTCGCCTGGGCGCAGGACATCGCGCGACTGTCTCCGGTTGCGCTCGCCCAGCAGAAGCGCGTCCTTCGCGACTGGACGCACGACGAATACCAGCGCGCGGCCGCGGCCAGCATCGAACGGTTCGCCGCGACGATCGCGGCCGGCGAGGCGTCCGTCGCGATGCAGGCGATGCTCGACAAGATAGAGGCGGTGTTCGAATGACGGAGAGCAAACCGACGCTGCAGCAGGGATTCGCCGACGTCGCGCAACAGCAACAGGATCCCGCGCTGTTCTTCCGGATGCTCGACATGCAGGCCGCCCATCCCGCAATCGTGTCGATGCGCGCTCGCGCGCTCGACCTGCTTGGGCCGGCCTCCGGCGGACGGTTCCTCGACGTCGGGTGCGGCACCGGCGAATTCGCGCGCGCGCTGGGCGAGCGAGTCGTGCCGGGTGGGATCGTCAGCGGCGTGGACGCGAGCCCCACGATGATCGGAGAAGCCCGCCGCCGCACCGGCGACGGGCCGCTTATCGAGGTCGTCGAGTTCGCCGAGGAGGACGCGCAGTCGCTGCGCTTCGCCGACGAGACCTTCGACGGTGTTCACTGCGAGCGGGTGTTGCAGCATCTGCCCGATCCGGATCGTGCGCTGGGCGAGTTCGTTCGCGTCGCCAAGCCCGGCGCCGCGATCGTGATCGCCGACACCGATTGGGAGACGGCCGTTCTTGGTCCGCTCGATCCGGATGTGGACCGAAGGCTTCGGACCGGCCTCGCGATGAGCTTCCCGAACGGGCTCATCGGGCGGCGACTCTTCGCGATGATGCATAAGGCGGGACTGGCCGGCGTCGCCATTGGATCCGAGTCGCTCATCTTCACCGAGTGGGACGAAGAGCGCTTCATCGGCCCGCCGATCGGTCGGCTTCTGCCGATGGCCCAGGAGCAAGGGCTTCTGACCGCCTCCGAAGCCGAAACCGCGCGAGCGGCCGTTGTCGAAGCCGCCGCGTCGGGCACATTCTTTGCCTCGGTCACCATGTTCCTGGCGTCCGGCCGCAAACCCGCGACAGATTTGTCCTGATTTCCCCGCGTAAGACTCCCGGGTTCTCAGCGTATGCCCTATTGTAACGCTAGAAACCCTGAGAACCAGGGAGAAGGAAGGGGGAGATCATCGTGAAGAAGATTCTTGCAGCGGCCGCCGTGGCCGCGGGACTCTTTGCCTCACTGCCGGCATCCGCCGAGCCGATCAACATCGCCGACACGATCTACGTCGACGATGCGGACCTCACGGTCTGGCAGGAGACCAACGGCGTGCCGGGCCTGCAGCGCGAGGCCACCGACGACGCCGACGCCGACACCAAGCTCCTGTAGTTCTGCTTCATCGCGCATCCCCGCACAGGAAAGGGGCCCGAACCATCGGGCCCCTTTCGCGGTTGTGGTGACTGAAATTAGGCCGCGTACACGGGTGCCGCCTCGCGAACGTTCCCGTCACTCGCGCACGTGGGACACGAGGGCAAGCCCCCTTTGTCGTGGCCCTTCCGGCACTGCCCGAGCGCTCGCTTGCGCTCCCACGCTTCGGCCACGCACCGGGGGCAGCCGCTGCGCTTGCGCTTGACGTGGCCGCGTTTGCACAGCTCCGAGCCTGAGAGCGTCGCGATCGCCTGCTGCTTCTTCGCCTCGCCGAGCTTGAACCAGAGCATCGCCGCCAGCGCCTGCGTGTGCTCGAAGCGATTCGTCCGCCAGAAAGAGAAGGGTTGATGGGTTTCGCGCCGGGCACCGCTGTTTTCGTACGGCCCGTAGATGGTGCCGAAGCCGACGGTTGCCTGGAATCGCTCAAGCACCTCACGATCGACCTGTGTGATCGTGGCAATGCGGGCCGATGCGGCGCTGAAGCACCCGTCCCCGTCGAAGAATCCGGCCGCCCAGGCAAGTGATTCCCGGCGTGTCAGCGCCCGCTCGGGCCACGTGCGGTTGGGAAACAGCGCGGCGATTCGCGCCCGCTTCTGCCCACCCAGAAACGGCCACGTTGCTTCGGCGACGCTCTCGGATTCCTTGAAGCAGACGTAGACGTGCTGG
>Ga0214472_10008708_pt1 | contig 10589 bp, 8 predicted proteins | sample RVTome_6_FD_207662 | JGI IMG/M metagenome (GOLD analysis project Ga0214472, IMG submission 207662) | Soil microbial communities from uranium-contaminated site in the Upper Colorado River Basin, Wyoming, United States - RVT140D175 | ecosystem: Environmental > Terrestrial > Soil > Contaminated >...
GTTTTTCTGGACCCCGGGGGGGGGCGGGGGGTGGGCGGGCAAGGCGCGAGTCTACACCGGGCTTGCGCCCGGTTCGCGCCCGGTACCGGCGAGCGCCTCGAGGTCTCGCGTGCGGTAGGCGCGGTGCCGCTGCCGCACTCGCCGCGCGGGTTGCATTGGGGGTACATTCACGCCATGCACGGACAATGAAGTCATGCTGCCGCGCAGTCCGGCGCGACTGACACGAAACCGCGACGCACCGGTGCCGGCACGCTGAGCGAGCTGCTCGTGCGCGACGTCGCGAGCACGCGCTGCTCGACACCCTGGGCGCGGCCTGGTCCGCGGCGGGCAGTGCCGGGGTCGCGCAACTGGTGGACTACGCGGCGGGCAACGGCGGCCGCGGCGAGGCCTGTGTGTGGGGGCACGCGCTGGTCGTGCCGGCAGCGAGCGCGGCGCTGGTCAACGACACCCTGGCTGCAGCGCTCGATTTCGACAGTATCCACGATCGCGGCACCGCGAGATCGGTGGAGATCGGTGACAGTTCACTTATCTCGGCCCGAATGGAACGAATGGAACGGTGACAGTTCACCTGATGCGAAGAAGTCTGCGACAGTTCACCAGGTTCCTTGCGAGATAAGTGAACTGTCACCGTTTTTTTCCACCGTTTTTTTCTGCATGAGACTCGGCGGTTACGCCGGGAAGGAGGACAGGGTGAGTCACGCAACAGGTGATGGCGGGATCCCGGCGCGCGATGCGGCGGCGCGCGGGCTGACGCGGGTGATGACGCTGGGCGGTGCCTACGGCACCCGCAACTACACCGTGCAGGGCCTGCGCGAGCAGAAGGGCCGGCGCGTGCTGGTCGAGACGCTGCCGTTCTCGCCCGAGGAGGCGGCGGCGGCCGAGCAGGCCGGGATTGACATCATGAAGGTGCGTTTCGATTCGAACCAGCCCGAGCTGGCGGCAGCGGTGCGCCGCGCCGCGCCGAACACCTTCATGGCCTTCTCGGTGCCGCTGGTGGCGGCGGCGAGCGAGGTCGAAGCCGTGCGGCTGGGCTACCAGGCGATGGCGCTGGGTGCCGACGCGATCATGTGCCAGTGGAGCGCGCGCTTCATCCGCGCGGCGGCCGAGGCCGGCATCCCGGTGCAGGGCCACGCCGGACTGGTGCCGCGCAAGAGCACCTGGACCGGTGGGCTGCGCGCGGTCGGCAAGACGCTGGACGAGGCGCTGTGGGTGTATCGCGAGATAAAGTCCTTCGAGGAAGCAGGCGCTTACGCGGTGGAGGTCGAGGTGATCCCGGGCGAGCTGCTCGCCGCGATCAGCAAGCGCACCAGCTTGATGACTTCGTCGATCGGTGCGGGCAGCGGCGGCGACATCCAGTTCCTGTTCGCCGAGGATCTGCTCGGCAACAACCCCCCGCCCTATCCGCGGCACTCCAAGCAGTACCGCGAGATCCACAAGCTCGAGGCGCAGATGCAGAACGAGCGCGTGGCCGGCTTTCGCGAGTTCATCGACGACGTGAAGAGCGGCGGGTTTCCCGGCCCAGAGCATGTCATCAAGGCGCCGGGCGGGCTCATCGACGACTTCCTGAGCGCGATCGATGACGGGACCTGACCGCCGCGGGGCCATCCGCCGCGGCCGCCTCGCGGCGTGGCTTTTCGAGGCTCGTCAGTTGGTGGATACTCGCACCGCGATGCGTTCGCCGCGCGCGGCCAGCCAATGCAAGGAGCAGCGACACACATGGAAATCCAACCGCTTTCCGGCACACTCGGCGCCGAGATCCGGGGCGTCGACCTGTCCCGCGAGCTGTCGAACAGCGAGACGGCCGACATCTACGGTGCGTTCCTGACGCACAAGGTGCTGTACTTCCGCGGCCCCGAGCTCTCGCCGCCGCAGCAGTTGCGGATCTCCCGCGTCTTCGGCGAGCCGGACGTCTATCCCTTCATCAAGGGCCTGGACGAGGTGCCGGAAGTCATCGAGATCCTCAAGACCGAGAAGGACGAGGTGAACTTCGGCGGCACCTGGCATTCGGACACGGCCTACATGCCCGAGCCGGCACTGGGCACGGTGCTGCACGCGGTGGAGGTGCCCGATACCGGCGGCGACACGCAGTTCGCGAACATGGTCGCGGCCTACGACGCGCTGTCCGACGGCATGAAGGCGATGCTCGAGGGCCTGCGCGGTGTGAACGACTCCGATGCGCTCTACGGCGGCAGCCGCGCCGCGGCGATGGCGAAGCTGGATGGCATGGCGAAGAACAACATCGAGCAGGCGCAGGGCTATGTCTCGGAGCATCCGGTGGTGCGCACCCACCCGCAGACCGGCGAGAAGGGCCTGTACCTGAGCCGCGCCCACACCCGGCGCTTCGCCGGTATGACCGAGGACGAGAGCCGGCCGTTGATCGAGTTCCTCGCCGACCACGCGGTGCGCCCGGAGTTCACCTGCCGCGTGCACTGGGAGCCCGGTGCGGTGACGGTGTGGGACAACCGCGTCACCCAGCACTTCGCGCTGAACGACTACCAGGGCAAGCGCCGGCGCATGCGTCGCGTCACGCTGAAGGGCGAGCGGCCGGTCTGATCACATCAAGCCGTTCTCGCGCACGTGCTCGAGGGTGTCGTCGAGCGCGAGCTGCCAGCGGTCGAACAGCATGTCGATCTCCTCCGGTTCGATGATCAGCGGCGGGCAGAACGCGACGCGGATCCCGGCGCAGGCGCGCAGCATCACGCCGCGGCGGGTGCAGGCGTCGGCCAGGAAATTGGCCACCGACGGGTCGAAGTTCTGCTTCGTCGCCTTGTCCTTGACCAGCTCGACCGAGCCGATCAGCCCGACGCCGCTGGCATCGCCGACTAGCGGGTGCTCACCCAGCGCCCGCAACCGCTCCTGCGCGAGCGGTGCGACCTTGCGCACGTGCGCGCCGATGTCGGTCTCCTCGTAGATCTTCATCGTCTCCAGCGCGACCGCGGCCGACACCGGGTGCCCGCCGTAGGTGAAGCCGGTGCCGAGCATGCCATTGGTGTTCGAGAACTCGCGGATCGGGCCGAATACCTTCTCGTTCATGATCACGGCCGAGATCGGCATGTACGCCGAGGAAAGCTGCTTGGCGATGCACATGATGTCGGGGCGGATGGCGTAGGTGTCGCAGGCGAAGGTGTTGCCGGTGCGGAAGAAGCCGGTGATCACCTCGTCCGCGACCATCAGCACGTCGTGCTTCGCGAGTACGGCCTGGATCTTCTGGAAATAGGTGCGCGGCGGAATGATCGCGCCGCCGGCGCCCATCACCGGTTCGGCGATGAACGCGGCCACGGTGTCGGGCCCCTCGGCAAGGATGAGCTGATCGAGTTCCTCGGCGCGGCGGGTCGCGAACTGCTCCTCGCTCTCGTCGGGGCGGCCCTCGTGATAATAGTGCGCGCTGCCGGTGTGCAGGATGTTCGGGATCGGCAGGTCGAAGCCCTTGTGCATCGCCGGCAGGCCGGTGAGGCTGCCCGAGGAGACCGCGATGCCGTGGTAACCGCCGATGCGGGCGATGATCTTCTTCTTGTTCGGCCTGCCCAGCGCATTGTTGTAGTACCACACGAACTTCACCATGTGATCGTTCGCCTCGGAGCCCGAGTTCGCGAACCACACCCGCGCCATCGGCACCGGCGTCATCGTGAGCAGTTTCTCGGCCAGCTCGATCACCGGCATGTTCGAGCGGTGGAAGAAGGTGTGGTAGGTCGGCAGCTTGCGCATCTGCGCGACGGCTGCGTCGATCAGCCGCTCGTTGTTGAAGCCGAGCGCGGTGCACCACAGCCCGGCCATGCCCTCGATGTACTCGTTGCCCTCGATGTCCTTGACCCACACGCCCTTGCCCTCGTCGAGGATGATCGGGCCGTCCTTCTCGTGCTTGACGAGATTGGTCATCGGGTGGATCAGCGACGCGATGTCGCGCGCGTGCGGGGAATTGGGTACTGCGGCCATGGTCTGGATCTCCGTGGTGGGCCGCCGCGCTGCGTGGAGTATTCCGGAAGTGGGCGGCCGGTGCGCGCAGTCTAGCCCGGACTATTCATGAACGCTTGGCTGCGGACGAGGATGGCGCATTCATGAATAGTCCGGGCTGGCCCCTTTCCCCCCCTGGAGCGACGATGCCGCCGCGCCGCGGCAGCCCGGTGCCGGTGCCGCTCAACGCCGCGCCGGGCGCTGGCTGGTGGTGCGCCGCCCCGGTCCCAGCCACATCGCGGCCGACAGGTAGACCATCGCCGCGGCCAGCGAGGCGAGGGTGCCCAGCGTCACTCCCAGCGCCGGGAACGCGACCGAGACCGCGAGGATGTAGACGACGATCGACCCCACCCCCAGCGGGATGTTGCGGATCATCGCGTGCGTGCTCGGCGCGCCGTAGGTGTGGTGCACGATCAGCAGCGTGGGCAGCATCGTCATCGGGTAGCCGACCATCAGCCCGGCCCAGCGCGGGCCCAGCGCGCTCGCGAGCGCAATCGCGCTGACCACGAACAGCGCGGCCAGCCCGGCGCGCAGCGCGAGCAGGCGCATCGTGAAGCGCACCGGGTGCGTGACCCGCACATTGGCGATGCGGCGCATCAGCCAGACCGCGCCGGCGCTGACGGCCACCGTGAGCGCGGTCGCGCCGGGCAGCGTGAACGGCACCTGCGCGAGCGCCCACGCGACGAGGAAGAACACCGCGGATGCGCCGATCGCGCTCGCGGCGATCGCGCCGCGGCGCACACGCGCAGAGATCTGCTGGTATGCGATCACGAATGCGATGGTCGCGGTGAAGGCCGCGACCCCGTGCGGCGTGCTCTGCACCACATAGTCGGGTCCCAGATCATGTCCGACGAAGAAGTACACCAGCAGCGTGCCATGCGGTGCGCCGGCGAGGATTCCGGCGACGCGCGGGCTGACACGCTCGGCGAGCGCGGACAGCGCGAGCACGATGGCGGCGGACCACGCCGCCTTCGCGAGCAGCGAGGCGTCGATCAGCACCGGCGTGCCTCGTTGCACGCAGGCACCTTCACGTCCACGTCGCGCGCGCTATGCGCGCGCCAGCGGTCCGCGCAACAGCTTGCCCGGAAGCGCGCCGGTGTGCCGGTTGTTCTCGAGCACCACCTGGCCGGCGACGGCGGTCGCGAGCATGCCGTCGGCGTACTGCTTGAGCCGCGGCGCCCCGCCCGGCAGGTCGTTGACGACCTGCGGCATGCGCGGCTCGATGCGCTCGGGGTCGAACACGACGATGTCCGCGGCCATGCCCTCGCGCAGCAGGCCGCGGTCGTGAAAGCCCCAGTTGGTCGCGGTGTCGTAGGTGATCATGCGCACCGCTTCTTCCAGCGTGAAGGCCTGCTCGTCGCGCACCCAGTGGCTGAGCAGGTGGGTCTGCAGCGAACTGTCCATGATCTGCGAGACGTGCGCCCCGGAATCCGAGAAGGTCACGTTGGAGTGCGGATGGCGCATCAGTGCCAGCGCGTCGTCCTGGTTCTCGTTCGCGAGCGGCTGGCGAAAGAACAGCTCGAAGTCGTGCTCGAGCGCGAGGTCCAGCATCGCCTCGGCCGGCGGCACGCCGCGCTCGGCGGCGATCTCGGCCACCGTGCGGTGCGGGCGCCTGATGCGATCCATCACGTAGAACATGTCCCACTCGGGCGGGCGCGGCTCGGCGCCGACGACTTCCGGCCCCTCGTAGGGCTTGCTCGCGACCTCGATGAGCTTGCGGCGCAGCGCGGCATCGCTCTTCAGGCGCGTCTTCTGCTCGTCGAGCGGCAAGGCGCGGAACTCGCGCCACACCTCCCAGGTGTCGAAGGGGGTGTGCGTCTGGAACGACAGGATCGAGTTGATCTCGCGGCTGTGCACCTGCGTGAAGATGCGTGCGCCGGCGAGGTTCTCCTGCGCGATGATGTCGTACAAGGCCTTCCACTGGCCGGGGTACTTCTTGCGGCTCAGGCTGCCGAAGGTGATCGGGCGTCCGGTCTGCTTCGACAGCGCCGCGAGCGTGCGGTACACGCCCATCATCTTTTGCATCTCGCCGCGCTCCATCGCGAGCTGGAAGATGCCGGCGCCGGTCTCGCCCATCGCGCGCACGATGTCGCACACCTCCTCGTCGGACGCCGCGCGGCTCGCGACGATGCGGTCATCGGAGGTCATGTGGCTGGGGCTGCGCGAGGTCGAGAAGCCCAGTGCGCCGGCGCGCACCGCCTCCTGCACCGCGGCCTTCATCTGCGTCAGATCCTGCTCGCTCGCCTCCTCGGCGAACGCGCGCTCGCCCATCACGTAGGTGCGCAGCGCCGAGTGGCCGATGTAGCCGGCGTAGTTGATGCCCTTGGGCAGGCGGTCGATCGCCGCCATGTACTCGGGATAGGTCTCCCACTGCCAGTCGATGCCGGCCAGCATCGCGTCGCGCGAGATGTCCTCGGCGCGCTCGAGGTTGCGGAACACCAGATCGGCCTCGGATTCGCGGCACGGTGCCAGCGTGAAGCCGCAGTTGCCCATCACCGCGGTGGTCACGCCGTGGTAGCACGAGCACGAGCCGAGCCGATCCCAGAAGATCTGTGCATCCATGTGCGTGTGGCCGTCGACGAAGCCGGGCGTGACCACGTGGCCTTCGGCATCGAGGGACTGCGTCGCCGCCGCCCCGTCGATGCGGCCGATGGTCGCGATCCGGCCGTCCTTCACGCCGACGTCGCCGCGGTAGCGCGCGCCGCCGGACCCGTCGATGACCATGCCGTTGCGGATGACCAGATCGTAGCTCATCGAATGCTCCTCATTCCCAGGCGGGGCGACATCGTCCGCGACGCGGCCTTGACCGTGCACGCGACCGCGCGTGAGCAGACTATGGCTTGATCCGGAAGGCGTCCAGTACTTCATCGCACTCGCAGCACCCGACCGACGGCGCGTGGATCATGCGTCGCGCCTCACGGCTCCAGCCCGAGCAAGGCCTGGCTGTTTGCCGGATCGAAGGGCACCGAGTAGTGCTCGTGCGCGATCAGCCAGCGGCCGTTCGTCTGGCGGCAGCAGACGGTGGCGCGCATGTACCCCGCATTCTCCTTGCCGTCCTCGCCGATGACGCCGCAGCGTATCAGGTAGTGTGCGAAACCGATGTCGCCGCCGGCCTGTATGGCCAGGTCATGGACCTCGAAGACCATCGGACCGGGGCACATCGCGGCGCACGCGAGCCAGTGTTCGCGATACGCCTGCACGCCGTCGAAGCGAAGCTTACCGATGGCGTCGAAGGCGACGATGTCCGGCGCATAGCTCGCCATGATGCGGTCGATGTCGAAGGCGCGCGCGGCCGCCGCCCAGTCCGCGATGAGTTTGCCGATCGCGGCGTGCGCCGTATTGTGTGCGGCGGTCATGAGCATCTCCAGTTGCTGTCCTCGTCACATGGTCGAACGGGCCGGCGCCGGATCGACACGGCTGTTGCACGCGCCCGATGACCCGTGCGGGTTGTCGGTTTCCAGCTACCGTACGCGTCGCATGGCGAGGCGGCGATGCAGCGATGGCACGGCGCGGACCGCGCCGGCCATGGCTGGCGCAGGAACGCGATGAAGCGCCTGGCTGCCGCGCTCGCCGCTGCCGTGCTCGCGGTGCTCGCGCTCGTCGCCGGTGCGCTGTACGCGAGCCTGCCGGTGCTCGATGGCGAGCGCGCGGTGCCCGGCTTGCAGGCCGAGATCAGCATCGCCCGCGACGCGCTGGGCGTGGTCACGATCCGTGGCCGCAGCCGGCTCGACGTCGCGCGCGCGACGGGCTTCGTGCATGCGCAGGATCGCTTGTTCCAGATGGACTTGCTGCGCCGCGACGCGGCCGGCGAACTCGCGGCGCTGGTCGGTCGCGCGGCGCTTCGCCACGACCGCTCGCGGCGCCTGCACCGCTTGCGGGCGGTCGCCGAGCGGGTCGTCGCGCGCGCCGATCCGGCCAGGCGGGCGCTGCTTCAGGCCTATGCCGATGGGGTCAACGCCGGCATCGCGTCGCTGCGCGTGCGCCCGCCCGAGTACCTGTTGCTGGGGGTGGCACCGCAGCCGTGGCGTGCGGCGGACACCGTGCTGGTCGTGCACGCGATGTTCCTGGTCCTCAACGGCGAGCAGCTCGAGCAGGCGGTGCAGATCGCGGTCGCGCACGATGCGCTGCCCGGCGAATGGTTCGAATACCTGAATCAGCCGGGCACGGATTGGGACGCGCCGCTCGTCGGCGCGGCCGTGCAGCCGCTGGCGGTGCCGGGCCCGCAGGCCTGCGATCTGCGCGAGACCGGCGCGCGCTCCGCGCGCGTGCGCGTGCGCGAGGACGAGGCGGGTGCATCCATCGGCAGCAACGCGTGGGCCGTCGCGGCCGCGCCGGGTGCTGGCGGCGCGCTGGTCGCCGACGACATGCACCTGGGGCTGCGGCTGCCGAACATCTGGTACCGCATGCGCTTGATCGTCGAGGAGTCCGGTGCGGCGGCGGGCAGCGATGTCACCGGCGCGGTGCTGCCCGGTGCGCCGGTCGTGGTGGTGGGCAGTAATCGCCACATCGCGTGGGGCTTCACGAACAGCAACGGCGACTGGCTGGATCTGGTCGATGTCGAAACCGATGCGGCCGATCCCGGCCGTTATCGCACCGCGCAAGGCTGGCGCCGCTTCGAGATCCACGACGAGCTGATCGAGGTGAAGGATGCGTCGCCGCAGCAGGTGCAGGTGCGCTCGACGATCTGGGGCCCGCTGATCGACGCGCCGGGACCGCCGCGCGCACTGCGCTGGATCGCGCACCTGCCCGAGGCGGTCAACATCGACCTGATCGATCTCGAGCGCGCCGGCAGCGTCGACGACGCACTCGCGATCGCGCCGCGCCTGGGGATCCCGCCGCAGAACCTCGTGGTCGGAGATCGCAGCGGGCGCATCGCGTGGACCATCGCCGGCCGCATTCCCGCGCGTGATGGCTACGATCCGCGCCTGCCCGCGTCCTGGGCGGACGGACGCACCGGCTGGCAGGGCTGGCTGAGTCCGGATCGCTACCCCGCGGTGGTCGACCCGCCGCACGGGCGGATCTGGACCGCCAACGCACGCCTCGTGGACGGCGCGTGGCTGCAGCGGCTGGGCGATGGCGGGTATGCGCACGGCGCGCGCGCCCGCCAGATCCGCGATCGCCTGCTCGCACTGGATGCGCCCGATGTGCACGACATGCTCGCGATCCAGCTCGACGATCGCGCGCTGTTCATGCAGCGCTGGCGGCAGGTGTTGCTGGCGGCGCTGTCAGCCGATGCGATCCGCGAACATCCGCGCTTGCAGCAGATGCGCGCGCTGGTCGTGCACTGGCACGGCCGCGCCAGCATCGATGCGGTCGGATACCGCCTCGTGAAGGCGTTCCGCAGCCGCCTGCACGACGATCTGATCGCACACATCGCGTCTGCCTGCGGCCGTTTCCCGGACGGTTTCGAGTACCGGCCCACCCGGCAGTCCGACGGCGCGCTGTGGCGCATCGTCGCGCAGCGCCCGGCACATCTGTTGCCGGCGCCGCATGCATCGTGGGATGCATACCTGCTCGATGCCGCGATGCACGCGACCGCGCAGTGCGGGGGCGGTGCGCTCGCGGCCTGCACCTGGGGCGAGCACAACACCGTGCGCGTTGCGCACCCGCTGTCGCGTGCGCTGCCGGTGCTCGGCCCGCTGCTCGACATCGCACCTGCGCCGATGCCGGGAGATGCGTGGCTGCCGCGCGTGCAGCGCGGTCTGCAAGGTGCCTCGCAGCGTTTCGCGGTCGCGCCCGGCGACGAGGAGCACGGCTACTTCCACATGCCGGGCGGGCAGAGCGGCCATCCGCTGTCGCGCTGGTATCGCGCCGGGCACGACGCCTGGTTGCGCGGCGAGCCGCTGCCGTTCCTGCCCGGCGAGGCCCGGCACCGGCTGACGCTGCGTCCGCCGTCCGGCGGGTGATCGGCACCGCATCCGGCCGACGAGGACGGAGTACGGTGCGGCGCAGGTCGCGCCGATCTGTGGCGAGGGTGCTCGCGCAATCCGGATCCCGCCGCGGGCAGGACCCGCTATCCTGCTGCGCACCACGCGACACGAAAGGCAACGGCGATGCACACCGGATTCATCGGCGCCGGCATCATGGGCCACGGCATGGCGGCGTGCCTGCTGGCGGCAGGACACGAGCTCACGGTGCTCGCGCACCGCAACCGGGGGTCGGTCGAGGATCTGCTCGCCAGGGGTGCTCGCGAGACCGCATCGGCCGCGGCAATGGCCTGCTGCGGCGCCCGGGTGATCTTCATGTGCCTGCCGAACTCGGACGCGGTCGAGTCGGTGGTCGCGCAGCTGGAGTCCGCGCTCGCGCCGGGTACGGTGCTGGTCGACACCACGACCGCGCTGCCGCAATCCACGCGCGCACTCGAGGCACGCCTGGCGGCGCGCTCGGTCGCCTATGTCGATGCCCCGATCACCGGCGGCCCGGCGCTGGCCGAGCGCGGTGAGCTGAGCGCGCTGGTCGGCGCGCGCGACGAGGCGTTCGCGAGCGTGCGCCCGCTGCTCGAGTGCTTCTCGCGCACGGTATTGCACATGGGCGGGCCCGGCGCCGGGCACACCGCGAAGCTGCTCAGCAACATCGTCAGCAACTCGGCCGCGGCGTTGCTGGCCGAGGCGTACACCGTGGCGAGCTAGCTGGGCGTG
>Ga0214472_10008709_pt1 | contig 10588 bp, 9 predicted proteins | sample RVTome_6_FD_207662 | JGI IMG/M metagenome (GOLD analysis project Ga0214472, IMG submission 207662) | Soil microbial communities from uranium-contaminated site in the Upper Colorado River Basin, Wyoming, United States - RVT140D175 | ecosystem: Environmental > Terrestrial > Soil > Contaminated >...
GGCGTGGGTGCCGCGGCGGCGGCGCGGGGGGGCCCCGGGGGGGCGGGGGGGTGGGGGGCTCCCCCCCCCCCCCCCCCGGGGTATTGGGTGGTTGTTGCCGGCCCCCCCCCCCCCCCAAAACTCGCCGTGATCGCCGAGATCAAGCGGCAGTCACCTTCGAAGGGTCCGCTGAACCCCGAGCTGGACCCGGTCCGGACGGCGCGCATATACCGCGATTGCGGCGCCGCGGCGATCTCGGTGCTGACGGATGGAAAGTATTTCGGTGGCTCACTCGACGATCTCCATATCGCCGCCGGGGCTTCCGGACTGCCGGTTCTGCGGAAGGATTTCATCTTTTCGCCGTACCAGGTCTATGAGGCCAGGGCTGCCGGGGCGAGCGCCGTGCTGCTGATTGCCGGGATGCTCAACGATACGGAACTCGAGCGGTCGATCGAACTTGCCCGGCAAACGGGGTTGGCCGCCCTCGTCGAGGTCCACGATCGGGCCGAGCTCGAACGGACCCTGGGGGCCGGTGCGGACCTCGTCGGGATCAACAACCGCGACCTGCACAGCTTCGAGGTGCGGCTGGAGACCACCTTTGAACTCCGCCCGCGGGTTCCCCCTGGGATCCCGGTGGTCGCCGAGAGTGGGATCCGGACCCGGGCTGATATCGATGCGCTGATTGCCGCCGGAGTAGACGGCGCCTTGATCGGCGAGGCGCTCGTGACTGCGGCGGACCCGGGCGCGCTGCTGGCCGAACTGGCGGGCCTGCGATGACGGTCAGAGTGAAGATTTGCGGCGTCACCCGGTTGGAGGATGCCCTGGCAGCGGCTAAGGCCGGCGCGGATTTCCTGGGGTTCAATCATTACGGCCGGTCACCCCGCTGCATCGCCCCAGGGTTGGCAGCCGAGATTGTCGCCGCCGTCAGGCAGGCCTGCCCCTCCGTGCGAATGGTCGGGGTCTTTGTTGATCATGGGAAAGAAGAGATTAGGGTTTTGATGGATAAGTGTGATTATGACTATGCGCAATTATCCGGGAACGAAGGACCGGATGACCTGCGCCGGCTCGGGGAACCGGCTTTCAAGGCGATCCGGCCCGCCTCCGAAGCGGATGCGCGGGCGCTCGCCGGTCGGTACGGGAACCGGCGGGTCCGACCTGCCCTGCTGCTCGATGCCCACGTCCCGGGCCTGTACGGCGGCACCGGATCCCGCGCCGACCTGGCCCTCGCAGCCGGCCTGGCCCGGGACTGGGACCTCATGCTCGCCGGCGGCCTGAGCCCCGACAACGTCGCCGAGGCCGTGCGATTGGTCCGGCCCTGGGCCGTCGACGTCGCCTCCGGGGTGGAGACCTCCACCGGGATCAAGGACCATGACAAGCTGCGGAGCTTCATTCTCCGAGTAAAAAATTCGGGAAATTGAGACCCACCAGCGTGGCTTCTCCACGCTGGTGGGTCTCAATTTCCTATTCTTATTCATAAGGAACTTGAATGGAAATGGAAGATAAACGTATATCCCTCACCGGCATCAAGCCCTCCGGCACGCCCCACATCGGGAACTACCTCGGCATGATCAAGCCGGCGCTCGAACTCGCAAAGGAGTACCGGGCGTTCTACTTTATCGCCGATTACCACGCCCTGACCACCGTCCGGGACGCGGCCGAGCTGCGGCGGATGTCCTACGAACTCACCGCCACCTTCATGGCGCTCGGGATGGACCCGGACGAGGTCGTCTTCTTCCGGCAGTCCGACATCCCCGAGATCTTCGAGCTGACCTGGGCGTTGTCGTGCTTCACCGCCAAAGGATTGCTCAACCGTGCCCATGCCTACAAGGCCGCAGTCGATGAGAACGTCGCCCGGGGCGATGATCCCGACGCCGGGGTCAACGCCGGGCTGTTCAATTACCCGGTCCTGATGGCCGCGGATATTCTCCTGTACGGCAGCCACATCGTTCCGGTAGGCAAGGACCAGAAACAGCACGTCGAGATGACCCGCGACATCGCCCAGGCCATGAACCATGGCTACGGCAAGGAGATCCTCGTCCTGCCGGAAGCCGTGATCCGGGACGAAGTCGCCACCATCCCCGGTATCGACGGCCGCAAGATGAGCAAGAGCTACGACAACGTCATCCCGATTTTTGCGCCGCCGAAAAGGCTGCGCCAGCGTGTGATGTCTGTGGTCACCGACTCCCGGCCGATCGAAGAACCGAAAGTACCTGAGCAGGACAATGTCTACAACCTGTTCAAGTATTTCGCTTCACCGGAACAAGATGCGGCGATGCGGGCGAAATACGCGGCCGGCGGCTTCGGCTACGGCGAGGTCAAAGGCGAGCTGTACAACCTGCTGGAAACGGCGTTCGGGGAGGCCCGGGAGCGGTACGACGCCTACATGGCCGATCCGGTCCAGCTGGAGAAGATCCTCCTGGAAGGCGCGCGAAAAGCGCGGATCCAGGGGGCGCAGGTCATGAAGCGGGTCCGCAAGGCAGTCGGGGTGCGAGCCGACCGGAAGCTGCTGCTCGAGGGGATCGATGGCTGAGATCCTGCCCAGGAAGTTTGGGGCTTTCGGAGGCCAGTTCGTCCCGGAGACACTCATGCCGGCGCTCGACGAATTGGAGTCCGCATATCTGGAATTCCGTCGATCTCCGGAACGGCAGGCGGAACTCGCCGGTCTGCTCGAGACCTACGTCGGCCGGCCGACACCGCTCAGCTTCGCAGCCCGCCTGACCGCCGATCTCGGCGGCGCACGGATCTACCTGAAGCGAGAAGACCTGGCCCACTCCGGAGCGCATAAGATCAATAACGCCCTTGGGCAGGCCCTGCTGGCGCGGCACATGGGCAAGCAGAGGTTGATCGCCGAGACCGGTGCGGGCCAGCACGGCGTGGCAGCGGCAACCGCATGCGCCTTGCTCGGGTTGGACTGCACGGTCTACATGGGGACGGTCGACATGGTGCGGCAGCAGCCCAACGTGTACCGCATGCGGCTGCTTGGGGCCGAGGTGCGGCCGGTCGATTCGGGGTCGCAGACACTGAAAGACGCCATCAACGAGGCGATCCGCGATTGGGTCACCAACGTCAGGGATACCTACTACCTGCTCGGCTCGGCGCTCGGTCCGCACCCCTACCCCACCTTGGTCCGGGACTTCCAGTCCGTGATCGGGGCCGAGGCGCGGCGGCAGATTCTGGAGGCCGAGGGCCGGCTGCCGGACCAGGTCATCGCCTGTGTCGGCGGCGGGTCGAATGCGATCGGGATCTTTTCGGCGTTTCTGGAGGACGAAGACGTCGACCTGATCGGGGTCGAGGCCGGCGGGACCGGGATCGACGGCGGTAAGCACGCCGCCCGCTTCGCCGACCCGGAGATCGGGCGGCCGGGCGTGCTGCACGGGGCGTACACCTACGTGATGCAGGACGCCGACGGCCAGATCGCCCTGACCCACTCGATCAGCGCCGGGCTGGATTATGCTGCCGTCGGGCCGGAGCACACCCGGCTGCGAGAGCTGGAGCGCGCCCGCTACACCTACGCCCTGGACGGCGAGGCGCTGGCCGCCTTCCACCGGCTGAGCCGGTCCGAGGGCATCCTCCCGGCGCTCGAATCCAGTCACGCCGTGGCGGAGGCGGTCAAGCAAGCGCCGCAGCTGGGACCGGACGGGTTGATCGTCGTCAACCTGTCCGGTCGGGGGGATAAGGATCTGGATACGGTTTTGAAGGCGGAGGGAATTGAAGATTGAAGATTGAAAATTCAGGGGTCGAACGGATAGCGAGGGTCTTTCAGCGGGAAGGGCGGGCAGCGCTGATGCCGTATTTCACCATCGGTTATCCGGATTACGAGACTTCGCTCGAGGTGATCGCGGCGTGCTGCAAGGCAGGTGCGGATTTGATGGAGCTGGGGGTGCCTTTTTCGGACCCGCTGGCGGATGGGCCGACGATCCAGCGCAGCACGCAGGTCGCCCTGGCGGGTGGGATCACCGTTTCACGCTGTCTCCAGGCGGTGCGGGAGCTGCGCAGCCGCGGCGTCGAGACCCCCTTTCTGCTGATGGGCTATATCAACCCGGCCTTGAGCTACGGGCTCGAGCGATTTGCCCGCGAGGCCGCCGAGGCAGGGGCGGACGGGTTCATCGTCCCCGATCTGCCCCCGGACGAAGCCGAATCGTTCTCGGCGCACTGCGCCGATCACGGGCTGGGTCTGGTCTTCATGGTCGCCCCGAACAGCACCCCGGACCGCATCGCCCTCGTCGTCGAGCGGTCGAACCCCTTCGTTTACCTGGTCTCGCTGACCGGGGTGACCGGCGCCCGGTCCAATCTGCCGGCGAACCTGGCTGCATATATCGATAAAGTAGCCACATTTAACCCCGAGGGCAAACCGCTCGCGGTCGGGTTCGGGATTGCGACCGGGGAGCAGGCCGCGGCGGTTGGGAAGGCCGCGGACGGAGTCATCGTCGGGTCGGCGCTGGTCGATGTCGTCGCCCGGGCAATCGAGGCGGGGAAATCGCCTGCTGAGGCGGCAGGGAGGTTTGTGAAAGGCTTAAGGTCCGCGATCCGATAAAAGTGCGCTTTCAAACCTGGCAGCGATCATTCTGCTTTTTACGGCCGTTGATCGAATGCTGCCTGGTCCAACCTGGCAGACTGCCAGGCAAGCGGACTTGCGGCAAACTTGGGGCTATATATAGTATGCTGGTAAATGGAAAAAGTCTAACTCTCGGCATGGTAGAATCCAGCGCTATGGTGCGCACAGCAGCCCAGCCGGTATACGATACCGTCAAGTTAAGACCTGATTTCATCGAGGAAAACGTCGGATCGTTCCGTTACCGGCACCTGATCCGGCAGCTGATCCAGCGGAATATCAACACGCGCTCCAAGCGGTTCTACCTGGGCGTAGCCTGGAGCATGCTCATCCCAATCATCCATCCCGAATCCCTGCTGCAGGACAACGGCTACGGCTGGCTGCCGCTCACCCGTTTTGCCGATGATTTCACATACCGTGTCTGACATGCCACGAGCCGACTCATCTGAGGTCCGGGCAGCGGAGGACGACGTCATCGTCATCTCGGACCTGGGGGTCCGTTACCACCTGCCGAACATCAAGACGCGCTCTTTCAAGGATTTTGCGATCAAGCTCGTCACCGGGCAGATCCAATACGAGCATTTCTGGGCGCTCAAAGGCATCGATCTGACCGTTGCCGATGGCGAGATCCTGGGCCTGATCGGGCACAACGGAGCCGGGAAAAGCACCCTGCTCAAGGTCGTGGCCCGAGTGCTCAAACCGACCGAAGGCCGCATAATCGTCCGGGGCAGTGTCGCTCCGCTGCTCGGGGTGGGTGCGGCATTCCACCAGGAGCTGACCGGGCGTGAGAACATCTTCCTGAACGGCAGCTTGCTGGGCTTCTCCCGCCGGGAAATGGAGGAGAAATTTGAACGCATCGTCGATTTCGCCGAGCTGTGGGACTACATCGATCAGCCGCTGCGCACCTACTCCTCCGGGATGCACGCCCGCCTTGGCTTCGCCGTCGCCACCGACGCCGTGCCGGATATCCTGATCGTCGACGAGATCCTATCGGTCGGCGACGAGGCGTTTCGGGTCAAAAGCGCCAACCGGATGCGCGAGTTCCGCGAACGGGGCGCCACAATCCTGCTGGTCACCCACAGCATGCCGACGGTGCGCGAGATCTGCCACCGGGTAGCCTGGATCCACCAGGGCGGGGTCCGGATGGAGGGGGAAACCGACGAGGTGGTCGACCAGTATCTGCTGGAACGGCAGGATCACCAACGCAAGAAAAACCCCGGACTGCGGGCATGAAGTTCCATCCGGTAGAACAGACCCAACAAGCGCTCCGGCTGGCCCACCGGATCACCCTCGACGCCGGCTGGTAGTCAGCGTCGAGATCGATTAAACTTCACCGGTAAAAGGCGGTTCTGACTTAAACCTTTATGCGCATCCTTGTTGCGAGTCCTTCAAAAACGGGGAATATCTGGGTAAAGTTCCTCCTCGCCGATATCTATGGATTGAAAATCCTGGACGAAGTCCCGGGGATTCCCACGGAATCTCTCAAAGAATTCGTCGACCAGGGAAGTTTCGTGGAGTCTTCGATTTTCCACCAGCATTTTCGACCGACGAGATCATTTTTTGATATCATGGACCGGCTGGAGGCCCATATCGTCACGACGATTCGGCATCCTTACGATGTTTTTGTCTCCCTGTATTTTCATATCCAGCGTTTATCCCATCTGTTTCTGCCGGGGACTCATTTTTATCCGTTGGTTGGCAAACCGATCCATGATCCGGAAATCATCCGCTACTTGAAGCGCGGCGAGGATGGGTTTGGGATGCAGGTTGCACTGGCGCTGGCCTGGATGGAGAGCCGCCGGTCGATTCTGGTCCGTTATGAGGACCTGGTGGCAGATACCCGGAAAACGGTCCGGGAGATTACCCGGAGCATCGCGCCTGTTCCCGAACGGGCGCTGCGACGCGCCGTGGAGGCGAACCGCGCGGACAGGCTGCGCAAAAAAGGTGACAATCTGGTCTATCACGTCCGAAAGGGGACCAGTGGGGACTGGCGAAACCATTTAACGACGGCTCACCTGGAAGCGATTAATTCGGTCCATGGGCCGCAGATTGTGCGGCTCGGGTACGACCTCCATGATGGCTGAAAACAAAATTCCATACGTGTACATCGCCGGCCTGTCCCACAGCGGTTCCACCCTGCTGGCATTTCTGCTCAACGCCCATCCGGAACTGGTTTCGATAGGGGAGGCTTCAAGAGTGGGTGAAGTGCTGCCGGATCGCTGGGCTACCCGGAAGGATCTTTGCTCGTGCGGAAAACCCTTTTTCTATTGCGAATTCTGGAATCGAACGCTCGCAGGATTGGCCGCGCGCGGGTTTGGCTTGCAAGCGAGCGATCCCTTTGATGGTCCCGAATCCGAAGCACAGCCTGACCAGAGAAAGTGGCAGGCCTTCGTGGAAGCGGTGCTGGACGTCAGCGGAGCGAACGTATTTGTCGATGCATCCAAGGCTGCCGCTTATGTAACCAGGCTTCAAGGGCATTCCGGCTTAGACCTAAAAGTGATCAACCTTCTTCGAGATGGTCGTGGGGTGATATTTTCCTGGATGAAAAGGCTTCCGGATACGCCTCCGGAGATCGTGATCGGCTCTTGGGTCCAGCATGAGAACGAGCGTGCTGCCAGGCTGCGGTCGATGGATCCGGATCGCATTCTGGAAGTCAGGTATGAAGACCTATGTCTGACCCCAGTCGAGACACTTGAAAAGATCTTCACCTTCGTCGGCGTGGATCCGGCGTTCGATGTGACCGTTGGTTATAAATCGGCAGTTAACCATCACGTAATCGGCAACCAGATGCGATTGACCGGGGATGAGCAGATCAAACTGGATGAGACCTGGCGGCGAGAAATGGATGACCGGATCATCGAAAAGTTCTTCGACCTCGGAGGGGCGATCAACGCGCGCAACGGTTATGCAGGCTGATGCATTCCGGAAAAAAAACCAAAACCCCTGAAAGTCTATGTGGATTCGTAAACTCGCGCATCGGTCGTGACCCGGTGCAACCGGGAGACACGGCTCTCCTCCTCGGCGGGTCGGATCATTGGTGTACGGGCGCTATATGACAGGTTGGGATTGAAGAACGGGTCCCCCTGCTCGATCAGCGGGATGAAATCATCCATTCCGACGAGGATATCGTGGGAAGGAATATGATCCCCGCGCGATTTGCTCTCGTAATGGCGTAGACGGGAATATGGAGTGTAGACGACGCGGTAGCCATGCTCGATGGTCCGCAAACAAAGCTCGATGTCGCTGAACGCCAATATATACTTTTCATCGAAACCGCCCACCGCTTCGAAGGTCGCCCTGCGCATCATCATGCAAGCCCCGGTGACTGCACTGAAATTACGGTACCAGTCCACCGAACCGAATGGGCCGCTCTGGCGATCGTGATAACCCCAGAAGATATGGCTGGCATGGCCTTCTAATCCAATCACGACGCCGGCGTGCTGAACGGTATTATCCGGATACATCAGCTTGGCCCCTACGACACCGATGGCCGGGAGCTCGGCCCAGCGCACCAACTCTTCCATCCAATCACCGTGCAGGATTTCAATGTCGTTGTTCAGGAAGAGCAGGTAGTCCCCCTCCGCGACCTGCGCTCCCAGGTTGTTGGCGCGGGAGTAGTTGAACGTTTCCTTGAAGTCAATGATCCGCACATTGGAGGCGCTCCGCAATGTATCGAAATAACGCAGGGTCTGTGTGGCTCGACTCCCGTTGTCCACGATGATGAACTCATACTCCTGATAGTCGGTAAGCTCATTTATTGAAGAGATCGTCCGCTCCAGGTAGTCGACCTTGTCCCTGGTCGGGATGATGATCGAGACCTTGCCCCCTGAAACCGGCCAAACGGCCCGCAGGAACCCGGGGACTGGGAAGGACGCCCGGGGTCCAAGTATTCCGGTCCGGCGCAGATGGTCCTCCACGCAGCGGAGCTGCCGGTTGAAGACGTAGGTTTTGGCTGTGAATTCCCCGGCCGTCGACCCGCCCACCTGACGCCAGTGGTACAGAACTTTCGGGATGTGTTCAATCCGGTTCGTTTTTTCGGTGATCTTGAACGCCAGGTCCCAGTCCTGGCAGCCGTCATAGGCCGGACTGAAACGCCCGACGTCCTCTACGAGCGACCGGCGGTAAACCGCATGCGTAAGATAGTTGGCGGAGATCAGCATCTCCGGCGAGAAATCTGGTTTGAAGAAGGGGTCGCGGCGTTGTGTTCCATCTTCCGAAAGCTTGTCCTCGTCGAAATAGATCACGTCGACCTGATCGTTCTCGCGGATCCGGCTGACCACTTCAAAGAGCATGTGCGGAGCGAGAACGTCGTCGTGGTCGAGGATGGCGATGAATTCGCCGGAGGCCATCCCAAACGCCGCATTGCTGTTTGCGGAGATGCCGAGATTATGGTCCAGAAACTGCACCCGCATCCGCGCATCCTGCCCGGCAAATTCCGCCAACAGCTGCCGGATGGGCGGAGAGTCTGGGCTCGCGTCGGCGAGGCAAAGCTCCCAGTTATCATAGGTCTGGGCCAGCACCGAATCCAGCGTCGCACGCAGGACCTCCAACGATGGTTTGTAGACCGGTGTGATGAAACTGATCAGCGGGCGCTGCTTCCAGGTGCTGGTCTGAGCCCGCTGGCGCTCCAGCTCATCCAAGCCAGGGGTCGTCCGCTCGACGAAACTTAGATACCGTTCGGCATTGATGAGTTCCGTGGTCTCGCCGGTAGAGGCAGCAAGGAACTCCTGGGAGTTGAACCCGCGTCGCAAGCGGCGGAAGAATACGGCCAGACCTTGCTTCTCAGGTCCGAGGAAACTGTCGCGCAGGGCCAGAAGCAGGTTATTGAGGCGGCCACCGGGGGGTGCTAAACGCATCCGCAGCAACCGAACAAAATGCAGCATTCTCCAACCCGTGCTGAGCTCGAGATCGGCCCACTGCGTTTCCCACCGCTGCAGTTGTTTGATTTCCAAATTGTATTCGTTCCGGGCGCGCTCAATCAGCAGATCCTGCGCTTTAACGTGCGCCCGAAGTGCCGTCGTTTCATTTTTCAACGGTAGGAATGCGTCCTCGTATTCCCGCACAAGGTCCGCAATCTGCATATCGGCACGGCGCCGGAAGCGGATCGCCCAGGGCGAGATAAAAGAAGCATCAAACTCGGTGGCGCGGAAGAACCCCCGGTCTGCAAACAGCCCGGCCCAGAAAGAATGTGATCGCCCGGTGCCCTCGCTCCCGTCCCCCATTCCTGGCCGGCCGGCGGAAAAAACGACGTCGTCCGTCCGGTCGCAGATGCTGCGGACCGCGGCGGTGGCCTGATCTGCCGGAAGATCTGTCAGCGCTTCGATACAGACAATCAGAGAAAAGGGACCTTCGGAAAAATTGGCGGTGTAGTCCGCCCGGGACAGGAACGGTCGAGTTTTCGGATCCGCCTGATCGAGCAGCGCTTCGTCAGGATCGATCCCGACCGCTGCGATGCGGCGTCGACGCAGACGTTCCACCAGCAGGCCGGTTCCGCAGCCGATATCGAGGACCGTCTCCGGGTGAATCTGATCCACGATTTGCTGTGCGACCCGATCGTAATCTTTCAAGCTTTGCTGATCCCGTTTCCTGGGCCGCCCGAAGCTGACGGGCTGGGACCTGGATAGCCCCGGGGGACTCTGTTGCGCTGGGTTGGTTTCCGGATGCTGTTCCGTCATTTCAATCCTCCCTCCGCGCTCCATTCTAACCCTCAGGTTGATTGCCTTCAAGAGCCGGAAACGATCCGCAATAAATAATTCTCAGCGGCTCTTCACCGTCGCCAGGGAAAATGAAGTGCGCAGGACGATTTTCGATCTTCAATTTTCAATTTTCTACCCCCGATCCAACCATAGCTCCCGATATTCCCTCCCCCAATCGATCGTAAACCGCGCCGCAAACACCAGCCCACTTAACAACGCGACCCAAAGCGCCGGCCCTCGCAGCCCCAGCAACCAGACCAGCGGCGCGGCCAAAACTCCGGTGAAAATACTGGCCCTGGCGCCGTGACGGAGCAGCAGCGTCATTCCGACCAGAAGCCCCAGCACGATCGCAAACCCGAGC
>Ga0214472_10008710_pt1 | contig 10586 bp, 13 predicted proteins | sample RVTome_6_FD_207662 | JGI IMG/M metagenome (GOLD analysis project Ga0214472, IMG submission 207662) | Soil microbial communities from uranium-contaminated site in the Upper Colorado River Basin, Wyoming, United States - RVT140D175 | ecosystem: Environmental > Terrestrial > Soil > Contaminated >...
TCACCTATGGTGGCGGCAGTGCCAAAAAATCAGGTTTGCTGGACAAGGTGAAAAAAGAACTGATGAAATCACCAAGAGAAGTAACTGAATTTGGCGGGATAGGTGCAAATCCTGAATTATCGGTTTTGATGGGAGCAATAGAGATAGTGCGTGAAAAACAGATCGACTTCCTGCTTGCCGTGGGAGGAGGATCTGTGATGGACGGGACCAAATTCATCGCGATCGCCTCTTTTGCCAAAGAGTTCATTGGCAATGAAGAAGGTCTTTTACACTTCGGATTTAGTCCGGTACCGGTCTATAATGTTGTATCTTTCGGCACTGTACTCACCTTGCCGGCCACAGGATCGGAAATGAACAGCGGCTCCGTAATCACTAATGGTGAAGATAAATTACCTGTTTTCAGCCCACTCGCTTTTCCGAAATTCTCCATACTCGATCCAGTCCTGACATATACACTTCCAGCCACCCAGGTGGCCAATGGCGTGGTCGATACTTTTGTCCACACCGTTGAACAGTATGTTACCTATCCGGCAGAAGCACGATTTCAGGACAGAACGGCTGAAGGCATTCTTCAAACATTGATCGAAATTGGTAAAAAAACGATAGATGAGCCGGAAAATTATGATGCCCGGGCAAATCTTGTCTGGTGTGCAACCATGGCCTTGAATGGACTTATTGGTGCAGGGGTTCCACAAGATTGGAGCACCCACATGATGGGCCATGAGATTACAGCTCTCTTTGGGATTGATCATGCAAAGACTTTGGCTATGATTCAGCCTGCTGTCTGGAAAGTGAGAAAGCAGCAGAAAAAGGAAAAACTCCTGCAATATGCAGAAAGAGTCTGGGATATCAGGGAAGGAAGCGAAGATGAAAAAATTGATCTCGCTATCCTCAGGACTGAAGAATTTTTCCAGAGTCTTGGGATAAAAACCAGACTGTCAGATCATAACCTCACGCAGAAGGATATCGAAAGGGTAATAAAATCCCTGGAAAAACATGGAATGACAGCTCTGTCTGAGAACGGCGACGTTACCCTTGATGTTTCAAGGGAAATTTTAAATGCTGCTCTGTAGTTCAGTTGTATGATTCTGTGGTTTTAGGAGACACCTCAATGAGTAGACATGAGCATGGTATTTCATGCTCGTGTCTCTTGTCACCATGTCACCAGCGGATCAGCTCACACCCCACAAGGGGGTATTCTTTTTAATCCACACGCTTTGAGGTGGATTCTTTTTAATCCCCATGCTGTGAGGGGGACTGAGTGACAGATTTTCTGGAGTAAGGCACTAAAATCAGCGAATAAAATTCATGAAGATCTTGCCCTCTTTTTCCGGAGGTGCAATGGTCCCTTTGCCATGCTCCACAAGTTTCATCAGCCAGGCCATATTCCTGCCGAGGGTTCGCATGATCTGCCGTCCCTCTTCATCCTGTGTTGCTTCTCCGGGCCTGGTTCCATGAATCACGTTCCAGTAGTTGGATGTCGGAAGCAGCATCTCGGTATAGCATAAAAAATTATTAAGCTGGTTGAAAGTCGGCAAACCGCCTGAACGTCGCACCGCGACCACCGCCGCCCCGACCTTGTGTCGCAGCATACTATTATTAACGCCGGTCACGTAAAAGACCCGATCGAGAAATGATTTCATGGTGCCGCCAATGGCCGAAAAATGCACGGGAGAGCCGAGGAGAATGCCGTCGGCGAGCTTCATTTTCTGAATGTATTCGTTGACTTCATCATCAACCTGCACACATTGTTCATTTTGCTTTTTTATACACTGCCCGCATGCGAGACAGCCTCTGATCGCCTTGTTTCCGACATGCAGAATTTCTGTTGCAATGCCTTCTTTTTCCAGTTCCTCAGTAACCATTTGTAGTGCATGGTATGTATTGCCGTTTTTATTGGGACTGCCGTTGAATGCTACTGTTTTCATAAATTCCCTCTCCCTTTTCCCCTGTTTTTATTTTCCTGTAATATTTATTGGTGGTCCTCTATTCCGACATTTGTGCTACAATCAACCATAGGAAACAAAACGTCAATAACGCACTTTAATGTAACGTAGTACCTTTTAAGTTACGTAGAGTTTTTCAAGAAACTGATAGGAACACAAGGAGTAAGCATGCAACCGGCTCAGACAACAACCGATCTCCTGATTTTTCGTGAGAAAGAATATAAATGCGGCATCGATATCACCCTGGCGGTGGTCGGAGGAAAATGGAAGGCTTCGATTCTCTGGCACCTGGCTCAGGAGACCATGCGATTTTCCGATTTGCAGCGGCAGTTCTCCAATACTTCCCGAAAGATGCTGACTCAGCAATTGCGAGAACTGGAAACCGACGGGTTAGTTCACCGTGAGGTCTACCCGCAGGTTCCCCCAAAAGTTGAATATTCACTGACTGAAAAGGGAAAGAGTATTCATCCCATTCTTGAAATGATGTGTGATTGGGGGCGGGAATTTTTGTTACCTTAGAAAAAAAACCTACACTCTCCGTAAGATATCTAGCCCCGGTAAACGGGAAATAAGCCAGGATTTGAACTGAGTGACATAATTTTTAGGAGTAAGACAATCTTTAAAAGAGATTTCTGCTCATTGGGGATGGTTGATTGTTATCGCTTCTTAAATGTCAAGCAATCGGCATTGCCGTTCTTCATACCGACCTTGATATTTTGTGCGGAACATTCCAGTTCCTCGTTAAAGCTGCAGTCATGCATCTTACATGCTCCAACCCCGGCGGTAATGTCTTTGATACCAGTGTGGGTGGAGTATTGAAAAAAGGTGTCGCATATCGGTTCCTGCGGGTCTTTACTTTCACCTATGGTAATGGCTTTTGCCTTACAGGCCTGGCTAAGGTTATAGGCACAGGCGGAAACAGTACAATCGGTAACCATTGGCATTTCAATCATAGTAAAGTACCTCCGTTGCCCCCTGAGCAGAAATCTCAAATACTGTATTTGATGGAATCGGGCAACTGACTCTAAAAGAAGTAATCAAACATAATTCTTTGTCAAGCGTTCGTGCGAACACGGCTATTCCCGCAAAGATTTCTCAACTTTTAGTGCCTTACTCCTGAAAACCTGCCACTCAGTCCCCCTCAAAGCGTGGGGATTAAAAAGAATCCCCCTCAAAGCATGGGGATTAAAAAGAATCCCCCTCACAGCATGGGGACTAAAAAGAGTCCCCCTCACAGCATGGGGACTAAAAAGAATCCCCCTCACAGCATGGGGACTAAAAAGAATCCCCCTCACAGCATGGGGACTAAAAAGAGTCCCCCTCACAGCATGGGGACTAAAAAGAGTACCCCCTTGTGGGCATAGCCGTCAAGCTAAGCGATTTATCCGTCTGACATTGGGGGCTGGTCCCCATGCGTTGCATGGTGACCTCTCCATGACTGCGCCGCAGTCTTCTGGTATTGAAGCAATAAGAGCTGATATACGGCAGGATGCAACGCATCCAAAAAAGGATCCCATGCGGCGCATGGGACCCAGAGCAAAACACGTTATCTCCCCTTCCCAGATTATTTCCCGTTTACCGATGTTAGATCCTCATCAATATAACGCTGAATATAGCGATTACCGTTGATAGCAGAAATAGCAATCCAAGCCACCAGAAAAACAGCAATGCTTAATGTCACAGGCAACGCTTTAGGCGACAATACAAAAACGGGCAGAAATACTGCCACTATCACTCCTATAAATTTCATCGCCCGTTTTTTCGTTTGCCTGATGACCTCCTGCGCTGCTTGCGGTGTGTCGATATGACTGTCACGCAAGGTGTTGCGCATAGACTCATAACCGGTCTGATGCCGCAACTCCATCCGACCAAAGGGATCATTAAGCTTCATAGAAAAACCTTTTTGAAAAATTGAAAATAGACAATTCGTGAAAACCAAAACCTATGAAGATATAACACGACAGCACTTAAAGTAAATCGTAAATCAATTGAGTCACAACCATAAGCAGATGAGACCTGGCCCGTATTTCTCACCAGTTCAGGCGGCGTCGGCTTCAAAGTTTTTGGCAGTGAACTATAGTAGGCTATGTTTACTGGCAAAATACTGCGGAAGATGGCGCCGCATGGACTGACCTTTGGTGAACATTGTGTTGATTTAGTAAAAATTAAAAGAATGTCGAACCCCTTGAAAAACAGATATATTCTAAAAATCAACACAATGTTCATGAGAAATGCGGGCTGGCTTTAACGACTGGCAGTATCCGGCAAAAACCGGCTTGCACTAATTTGCGGGAATCTTGCTTTTACCATTATGATGATTTAATTTTTCAGGTAACACAATAAAGAGTACGAAAGCACTTTCTAACTTTGAGAAACTTCTGCGTTTCCGGATTTGAAGAATATCTTCAGGCTGTGCATCATTTCCACTTGTCTCTCTTGCTTATTATGGGCACAGCAATTCATCAAAAAACTATCAAGGGGAACGAAAATGGATTTTGATCATACATATGCAGATTACCTCAGCGATGAAGATGTCCAGGCCATAACGGAACTTGAAAAAAAGATCGGTAAGAGGCTCCTGGCCTACTACACTCCCCCCGCTGCATCCAATCTGGATGGGGATGTGCTGGCAAAAATTCAAGACCTGGAGAAAAAACTTTGCGTCAGGCTCGTCGCCTACGAGTCTCATTGATACTCAAGCGGCCCGGGTGAGGCGCTAAATAATCCTCACCCGAGCATGTTGTGACATCATTCTCCTCTGACAGGCAGCATGACAGTGAAGGAGGCACTTCTTTTTCAGCCCTCAACAAGAATTTGATTATTACAGACAGCATCAGGTCCCCCCCCCAACCAGTCCCTTTGACTGCAAAGGGTTTTACAGAGGAAGATTCATTTCGTTAAGATGTTTAAAAAATGACAAGGAGGGCAAAAAATGAAAGAAGCACATACTATTGTTGTTCCTGTCGACTTTTCAGAGATTACCGATCAGCTGGTTGAGTATGCAGTCTATATGGCAGGTAAACTGTCGGCGGCGATCCATTTCATCCATGTCGTCCACTTCCATGTAGGTGACTCCATGCTGGGCTTCTCCTATGTTCAGGATGGTGAAGAAAGGCTTCAAACCCATGCAAAAGAAAGAATGTCGGATATCCTTTCAGCCAATAAGGACCGATGCGCGGGATGCACAGGAGAGGTAATCATTGGAGACCCCGTCGAAACAATCGTTGAATTCGCCAAAGAAAAGGATGCGGATATGCTCATTATCAGCACTCATGGCGCGAAAAGATTGGAAAAAATCCTGCTTGGCAGTGTGGCCGAACGAGTACTTAAACGCGCCCATTGCCCTGTACTGTTCATGAATCCTCATAAACACAAATAGGATAGCGTTATTTCGATTCTTCCAAGTTAAGTATACGTGCAGTGGAAAGACTGACCCAGGTAAACAGCATTAAGCCGGATAGGGGCGGGTTCTAAACCCGCCCTCCGAAATGCTACCTGCCTCATTTTTATTGCTAAAACGCCCGTCGCCCTGTTAGTTTGTTTGCGCCTGCAAGCATTAATGCCCTGACTGTGTTGGGACGGAACATTCTCAATTCTAATTGTCCTTTCTTTCCGGCCGGTTCCGGCCCGACTTATTCTCATTCAGCTTGACACCGTGTAATTTCGCAACCAAGATGATTAGTAATTCTTTTCACATCCTTTCGATATTGCGATGACCGTGGATTGTTACTGCCTGCTTATTTTAAGAGAGAATGACGGATGGCTCGATCAAGAGAATATGGACGATCTCGTCAGCTGTTGTGAAAACATTCTACAAACTACATTCAGTTTCTTAGGAATTATTAGTGGCAAGGAAAAAAGCAGCCCCGAAAAACGACAAAGGCTTCGAAGAATCCTTATAGAATTCGTCAAACCGGCTGCGCAGGAATTTTTACGACCGGGCAGGCTTTGTGAGCCATTTCCGCTCAGAGCCGGTCCAATGGGCTTTGTAGTTTCCGAATATCTCGAGCCATGACATGGGTATATATTTCGGTTGTCTTGACGTCGGCATGTCCAAGGAGTTCTTGCAACACCCGAATATTCACCCCATTTTCCAGCATATGCGTGGCAAAGCTGTGGCGCAACGTATGGCAACCGATTTTCTTGTCAATCTCTGCCGCTTTGGACGCCCGCTTAACAGCCTTCTGCAGGCCGGATTCAAGTACGTGGTGCCGCATTTCCCGGCCCGAACGGGGATCCATAGAACGTTTCTTTGCTGGAAACACCCACTGCCAACCGGTCGTTCTGCCGGCATTCGGGTATTTTCTGGCTAGGGCCTCCGGAATATACACATCTCCAAAACCTTCCTCGAAATCCTTGTGGTGCAGCACTCTTACTTCTTCGATATGTCTTCGCAATTCATCCTGTAAATTTTTAGGCAAGATGGTGGTCCGATCTTTCCCACCCTTGCCGCCTCTGACAAAAATAAGTCCCTGTCCGAAATCCACATCCTGAACCCGCAAACGAATGCATTCCATAAGACGTAGGCCGGAACCATACAGCAAACTGGCCATAAGGGAATGTTTACCTGTAATCGCAGCAAGCACCAGCTGCACCTCATTCTGGGTGAGTACCGTTGGCGGTCGTTGCAGACGTTTACTGCGAATTGGTGCAATTTTTCCATCCAATGGTTTGTCGATGACTTCCCTATAAAGAAAAACCAGGGCGTTTAAAGCCTGTTTCTGTGTAGAGGCGGACACCTTTCCTTCAGTTACCAGATGAGAAAGAAATTTTTCGACATTCGGGGCACCAAGAAGATTCGGATGGGTTTTGCCACCAAAATAATTGATGTATCGCAGTATCCATTGACAGTATGTCTGCTCGGTGCGATAAGCGTAATGATGATAGCGAAGCACCTCGCGCACCTGATCCATGAGTTTCAGGCTGGGATTAGGTCGAAATTTATGTGTATTTTTCTTTTTACTTTCCATATCCTATCCAGTAATATCATAATAAGTGGAATCAAACGGCGGAACAGTCAATAAGAGGAAACTATCTTTGAGAGTTTTCCGTATTTTATAGTTGAATATAACGATAAGTGGAAAACATGTCCATATATAAGTGGAGATATGGCGGACATAAATCCACTTATTGCACTGTTAGGACTCAAAACCATGTCGCATTGGCAAGCTGTACACGACCATTTCAAGAACAACAATGTTGCTGGCGCCATCTCGCAACTTGAGGAACTCATCTCGACTCACGACGCACAGAAGTTTGCTTGCGTTGTCGGCGCGTCGTTCTTGAATCCCCCTTCCTCCGCTCTCGCTGAGTTAAACCGGTTTATCGAGGCCAACGAAAAGCAATTTAACGTGAAGGCCGTTTATGTTGAGATGAACGGCTTCGATATCAACTACGACCGCTGGTATTTCGATCTCTTTGCCTACTCCAGTTATTCGCCAAACGTCGCTGACACCGAGTGGCTTTGCGAGTGGCAGTCAGATCATTGGCCCGAGATTGAACTTTCAGGCATGGCTTCTGCACAGGAAGCGTTTGCTTGGTACCACGAACAACGCATCTGGAAATCGCAGCCGGACTTTAAGCCCATCTATGAGGCGGCAATGCTTTTGATCATGGCAAAGTTCGCCGGTTTTGTTGGCTCTGTGTTAAAGGCTGGGCATCTCACCAAATCCATACCAATCCTCGTAACTGCGCATGGCTTCGAGTCGGTTGCCCGCTATGAGCCCTAACCCGTCGCTCAACCTCGCTCCTTTCAGTCGCTGGACGCTGCGCGATAAAGCCGCGCAGCGCCGGTTAGCTCTACGTTATACCCTATGATGCGGATACTACTACTTGTCTTGTTCCTGGCCCCTTGCCTGTGTTGGTCAGAGGATTTAAGCAGTTATACTGCAAGGCTTTCCATTGGGGAGTGGGAACCAAATACTAAGGATATCGTTTCTGCATTGGACCTAATAAAGCATGATGTTTTGAACAACAAATTCAGCCAATTCCGAGACTATCGATTCCAATATTACGGAATCAAGAAGGAAGGCAAAAAGGTGGTTGTTATAAACGCATTCTGTGTCACTTATTGGGAGCATGCTAAAGACTGGCGTACCGCCTTAGTTATGGTCATGGATGGTGGCGCGTGTTTTTTTCAAGCTGAGTATGATGTCACGGACGGCAAGATCACATCTGTTCGGTCAAATGGAGAAGCATAATAAACGGGTATAACAAAGCTATTACAGCATTGAAGAATTTGTGGCGCACATTGTCGACCAACAATTGCGCTGCCACGGCTTTGCTTCACTCAAAGGGCTGACTTACCAGCGCCGAAATGCTGAACTAGGCAAAGCAGTGAAAGCCTTGGTAAACGAAAAATTGGCGCAGCGTGCTTTAGAACAAGTACAAGTGAGCAGCGGCGAAGTATTTATATTGGAAACGGGTGCGCTCGAACGCCCCCTTCCCCGGTTGAACAACCGCATGTTGATTCTTTCACCATTCGACAACAGTGTCATTCAGCGCGAAAGGCTCAAAGCACTGTTTCAATACGATTATCAGTTAGAATGTTATGTACCTGCAGCCAAACGTCAGTATGGCTACTTTTGCCTACTGCTTCTTTACCGCGATGAATTTATTGGCCGGATGGATTGTAAAGCCCATCGAAAAACCAGACATTTAGAGATCAAGTCACTATATTTTGAAGCACACAATTTTGATGAAGATTTAGTCATTACTGCATTTTTAAACGCCGTCACACAATTCTGTCATTTTCAAAAATGTGACTCAGTGTCTTTGACTAAAGTCCGCCCAAAACATCTAAACCAACGTTTACGCAGTGCAAAGTATTGTCAAAACATTTAATGGAGAAAAGGGATCTTCTGAAGCAGGGGGCGATTTCTCCTTTATTCTTTACCCTCTGCCGAAAATTGCATTATGCTATATCTTCTATGAAGCAGATGATGATTTTCCTGCTTCTGTAAGATGCCTGTACTCCAATAACGCAAATCATTTTATGCCGGTATCCGAACTCGCGGATGTAGGTGAATACACATCCAAACAAATTTTCAAATTAATCGATCATTAATTAATGCTTGACCCTAAGAGGTGAGTAATGCTTGATCCAGCGTAACGAAAATAACTTTAATTAAATTGGCGCCCAACAAACAATTACTGCCAACGCCGGACAGCACCGTTAATTTTTTCGAGCGTCAGTGGCCCGGTGCGGCTGACCAGCACGTTCGGCTTCTATAATTGCATTAAATCGAAAAGCTCACTACAATCTAACACCCCTCAAGGGGTACTCTTTTTAGTCCCCATGCTCTGTAGGGGATAAGTGCCTTGGAGGTTATTTTTAACATTCGAATTTTATGATTCTCCAGATTTCTTGTTTTTTATTACAGGTTTTCTGGAGTAAGGCACTAAATACACGTAGCAAAAAAATTTAAGGTGAAAAGATGAAGACTAAAGACTTAATAAGTGAAGCACTGTCCTTGCCTATAGAAGAAAGGGCGCAAGTTGTGGATTCAATACTTAAAAGCATGAATCCTCCTGAAACTGAAATTGATAAAAAATGGGTTCAAGCGGCTAAAGTAAGACTTGCAGAACTTCGCTCAGGCAAATCTATTAGCATTCCAGGAGATGAAGTTTTCAATAAAATCTGGAAACGCTACTCGTGATGAAATATTCATTTCACCCAGATGCAGTTGCGGAGTTCAATCATGCAATTGAATACTATGAAGATTGTGCTATAGGCCTGGGATTAGACTTCGCAACAGAGATCCATACTGCTATTGGAAGAATCTTATCCCATCCCTTAGCTTGGACTGAAATCGAAAAAGAAATACGACGCTGCCTTGTTTCAAGGTTTCCCTATGGCGTTCTTTACTCAGTGGAGCCAGATCAAATCTATATTCTAGCAATCATGAATCTTCACAAAGATCCTGACTACTGGAAGTACAGAGCATAAAATCATGCCGAACAAAGCCATAAAGACGGACGGCTATCGCCGCCGCTTATGGCAGGCGTTGTGCATAAAAAAGCCCCTAACCGTTAAGCCAGGGGCCAGAGGAAATATAAAAAAGAGATGAGGGGTGCTAAAGAATAGAAACGTGGATCCGCCTACCTAGAGCTTTGGCAAATTTTTCTAAAGTAGAGAGGCGAATATCATTTGCATGATTCTCCATTCTGGAAATCACTGATTTGGTTGTTTTGAGTTCGCTGGCAATCTGTTCTGAGTTAGCCCTGCTTCCTTGCGAGCTTGCTTAAGCATAACGCCAAGTCTGAAGGTCTCGAAATTCTCATCATAGTTTTTCCAGAATTCCGGATCCTGCTTCATGCGTTTCTTTTTGGATTTCTGAAAATCACTCATATTTGCCTCCGATTTGAGATATAGTCATTTTTTCTGTTCTCGGCTGTTTTTATCTCTTTCTTTGGAGTTTTTTGGGTTTTCTTGGTAAACCAGCCGACATATTTGCCATCGCTTCGCTACAGTAAATCCGCGGCTGAAGCTGGGCGTTATACTGCAAGGGCCATAGGAGCCTGTCCGAGAATGGCCTTGGTGAGATGTACGGGTTAGCGTGACGGTTCGGGCTCAATGGATACGGCTTAAATAAAGTGTCTGCTTTTTGGTCATAACATGATGTAATTTCAGCGTAATTG
>Ga0214472_10008711_pt1 | contig 10586 bp, 7 predicted proteins | sample RVTome_6_FD_207662 | JGI IMG/M metagenome (GOLD analysis project Ga0214472, IMG submission 207662) | Soil microbial communities from uranium-contaminated site in the Upper Colorado River Basin, Wyoming, United States - RVT140D175 | ecosystem: Environmental > Terrestrial > Soil > Contaminated >...
TGGTATTAGCTATTTCAATCATTTCCTGAACGAAAGCTTTTCCATTAACATCATTGAAATCAATAATGTTTTTCCCCTCGAGATCCGGTTTAATGGGATGGAAAATTTCTATACCATTCACATCGAATGCGAAGATATAGGTATCACCTTTCAGCCACTGACTATCCTTCTTTCTAAATTCTGTAAAAGCTTCCGTCCCTTTGCTTTCCAGTAAAGCGGCTGCTTCATCGACTAAAGCCTGAGTTTGTTTTGCCTCCTCGGATTGAGTCTCTTGCGACGATGGATATCCTGTTGAAGAAAGCACAAACATAAAAACGAGCAGTAGGATAACACCGTAATATGTTTTTCTTCTCATTTTAGAACCTCCTTTAAAGATTTTTATTAGCGTTGAATGATTTTTTTCATTAGTCTTTGTTTCTACAATCCCATTTGTAAGGGCCCTTCAATATACTAATATAAAAAGTACTATTTTTCACTTCCAGTTAAAGATGGATTAATGGCGAATCCTTGTCTCATAAAATGGGCGGATCCCCTCTATACGTATGTTTATCTGAGCAGTCCAATTAGGTTTTGGTTAGATTCCAAATAAGCAACGCTTTTAAACTATCTCCTATGTTGTCAATTTTTCTACTGGATTGACCCGCTCCAGTACCATCACCGGTATCTTGCGCAAAGTACACAATTGATACTTTTGGAATCCTGAATAATTCTCTGCTGAAAGTTCCCACAGTCTTTCACGTTCTTCACCCTCTGCTTCGCGAGCGATACATTTTATCTGAATCCCCTGGTATTCCACAGTTGCTTCAGGATTCTTCTTTAAATTGCGATACCAAGCGGGGTTGTCTGGGTAGCCGCCTCGTGAGGCTATCAATATGATATCGTCACCGTCAAATGTCGGCAGCAGTGGGACAGTGCGATTTAAGCCAGTTTTTGCTACTTTGGAGGTAAGAAGCACAAATAAGTGGTTAAATCGTGTTCCAACACCGGTCGAAATACGGCCGCGACTCCACTTGAGAATGTGTCTGTCAAGCGGAGTTGCAATTTTGAGGAAAAACCACGCTTCTAACCATGTCGACGCAAGATATTCCGTTGTGTTGTCATAAAAAGTTGGCACAATGAATCCCCTTTTCTACAGGAGGAGTTTGATTTTAAGCTAAATCCTTCAATACCTGCCGTGCCTTTTCGGGCTCGTGAAGTGTGCCTAGCTTTTCGAATACGTGGAGGGCCTGAGTAACGTACTTCTTTGCCTTATCTTTTTCACCTTTTTCTTTGTATAACCTTCCAAGGCTAAGGTAACTCTTGGCAAGCTCATTTTTTGCCCCTACTTTCTTCAGGATTCTAATACTATCTTCGATATAATTTTTAGCATTCTTAAATTCGGTTTTATCGCATAGCTCTCCTAAGATTCTGTGGTGTACCCCTTCCCAATATCTATAACCACTATCTCTGATAGTTCCTAGAATATTATTCAAGATTTCGAGAGCTTTATCTTTATTATTAGTAGATAAATAAGCTTCTGCTAGGTAGGCGCTAAATTCAGTTTGGTGATGTTTCAGACCAAATTCATAAGCTTGCTGTGAAGCCTTTTCCAAATACTCTATTGCCTTCTCTAACTCGCCTTTTTTGTAATAACCGTATCCAAGATAACCTGTGCCAAATAAAGAGAATAGAGGAGCAGGAGATACATCCAAACATTTTTTACAATAATCAATCCCTACATCCCATTCCCCTTTATCCAAATGGGTTCTGCCTATAGACCAATATGCTAGAGACAATAAGTTAATATCAGAGACTTCTTCACTTTTTTTCAGAAGCTTTTGCATGTAGTTTATGTTTTTGTCCCAGTCACCCGTATGCCAATAACACGCCCCTATGGCTTGGAAAGACATACCAAGCCAATAATGATCTCCCAGCCTCTCCAGAATTTTTATACCTTTTTTCACGATGGGAATCGCCTTCTTAGATTCACCCTTGTACCAATAGTTGTATCCTTGCGGAACGGATGCTAATCCTATGATTCTTTCATTTTTTGTTAACTCAGCCAGTTCAAGAGATTTCGTACAGTACTGAATTGCATCATCAGTACTTCCCATTACTGAGTAATAAAATCCCATTTTAAAGTAGTATTCTGCTAATCTGTTTTTGTCTCCAAGTTCTTCTACTATTGGTAGGTTTTTCTCTAAGGTTTTTATGTGTTCCTTAAATTTACCTATAAGACGCATGACTCTTGCCTGCTTTATGAATATATCTACCGCCTTTTCTTTATTTGCCCTGGTATCAGGCATGTTATCCAGTCTCTTCAGACCTTCTTCATAGTAGCCTATCGCATCCTCAGTAGAATAAATCTTTGCCGACTTATCCCCAGATAAGGTTAAATAATCAACAGCCTTTTCATCACTGGTGCTCCTTCCATAGTGATATGCCAATAGTTCATAATTCTCTTCCAGCTTATCGCCATATAAGTCCTCTATTATCTCTCCTATCTTCCCATGTAATTCTTTTCTTCTTTTAATAAGGACGCTGTTATAAGCTACTTCCTGTGTAAGGCTGTGTTTGAATCGGTATTCTAAGTCTGGAAAGAGACTCTTTTCGTATACTAGTTCTAAGCCTTTCAACTGAGCAAGATAATCTTGAAGCTCTTCTCCTATCTCCATTGTCTCTTTTAGCAGTTTATAGCTAAATTCCCTACCAATAACAGAGCCATATTGAAGTACCCTTTTAAGATTCTCCTCCAACCTGTCAATCCTTGCCATTATAATGTCCTGTATAGTATCAGGTACATCCACCTCGGCTGTTTCCTTGCTAAGACTATAGCCATCCTCTCCTCTAACTATTATTCCCGCCTCAGTGAAGGATTTAATAATCTCTTCTACGTAAAAAGGAATTCCATCGGCTTTGTCTGTAACTAATTTGATTAGCTCCCCAGTTAATTTTTCACTATCTAAGATTGATTTTATCATCTCCTCTACTTCCTTGTCGGACAGACGGCTTGGGGCAAGCTGAATGTGATAGGACTTCTCACTCCACTTAGCCCTGTAACCGGGGCGGCTTGTAAGAATTAGCATTATTTTAGAGCTTGGTATGTTATCTATAAGAAAGGTTAAAAACTCCTCAGACGCACCGTCTATCCAGTGAAGATTTTCAACAGCTACAACAAGCGGTCTCAAGTTGCTATCGGCTAAAATTATATTCTTTAAGGTCTCAAGTGTCCTTTTCCTTTTATCCCTTAAATCTAAGCTCTTCAGGAGAGGGGCATCTGTCTCAATTGAAAGTATGTCGTAGAGGAAAGGAATACCACCCTCTAAGTTTGAGTCTATTTCGCTAATTCCTTTCTCTATCTTCTTTCTTATTGTTATCTCAGTGTCTAGCTTATCTACTCGAAACCTCTTTTTTATAATATCTATCACTGGCAGGTAAGAAATTGATTTTCCGTAGGAAATACATCTACCCTCTAAGTAACGGAGGTTCTCATCTTCCCGGAGTTTATTAAATTCATAAAGAAGTCGAGATTTACCTATCCCTGCATCACCCAATATGGTTACAACCTGTCCTAGCCCTTCCTTGGACCTGGCAAAGGAATCTCTTAGAACTTCTATTTCCCTTTCTCTACCTATAAATTTTGTAAATCCGTGCTCCTTTGAAATCTCAAGCCTTGTTTTCTCTTCTTCCTTTTGTGCTATAACCTCATAAGCTGGTACGGGTTTCTTCTTACCTTTTATGTCTAGAGCACCTAGTGGGTTAAACGTGAATTGGTCTTTGACTAATTTATAGGTATCTTCAGCAACCATTATATTTCCGGGCTGAGCAATCTGTTCCATTCTTGATGCCAGGTTCACTGTGTTACCTAAAGCGGTGTAGTCCATCTTAAGGTCATCTCCAATATTTCCCACTACAACAGTTCCGGTGTTTATTCCGATTCTCATCTTAAAATCTATATTGTTTTTCTTTTTCAACTCCTCGCTATAGTCAGCCATGGACCTTTGTATAGCCACTGCAGAGTAAATAGCTCGAATGGCGTGGTCTTCATGGGCGATAGGAGCACCAAAGAGGGCCATGAACCCATCTCCTAGAAACTGATTCACAGTGCCTTCAAATCGATGAATTTCTTTAAGCGAGATATGGTATGATTTTTCGATAATAGAACGGAGTTCTTCGGGGTCAAGCGATTCGCCTATCGAAGTAAAGCTTTTTACGTCAGCAAAAAGGACAGTGACAAACTTCCTTTCCCCTTCAACGCTGCCTCTAGTAGCCAGAATTTTCTCAGCGAGGTTTTGAGGTATGTAATTTTGGGGTTTATCTAGTTGAAGTTGTGTGGGTTCTTTTTCTTTTACATCCCGGTCTAACTTATACCCACAGTCATCACAGAATTTGTCTTTTAAATCAAATTTGTTGCCACATTCGGGACATACTAAATCTAATTTGGATCCGCATTGATTACAGTACTTTGCTTTTTCCCGATTTTCATAATTGCAATTAGGACATTTCATACGCCTACCCCTTCCCAGGTCGTTTTTTTATCCTATCGATGCTCTATTAATGTACTATATTCCAAGTAAACAAAACAAGCACAGCATTTATATTGAAAATGGTATTTGCATCTGTTACTCAGGAAGACCAAACATCCGTGAAAGGTATTTAACCTCTTCCGCTCTCTGTTCCTGGTTATCCCTAATATGCATCTGTATGAGCTTCTTATCCTTGAGATCTTTTTCCACCTGTGGGTCCATTTTCATAGGATTTCCCCATTTCTCTTCATAAAACATCTCCTCGAAGGGACGATGAGGTCTTTGCCCACCTCCTTCCCTCCCTTCCGCAGGGTATCCAATTGCCATCCCAAGACTTACATCTGCAGTGTCGGGAAGACTTAACGCCTTCTTTAACCTAGCGTCGGTTCTTCCAATATCCTCATGTAAACTAGTAAATAGACAAACTCCTAATCCCATATCAACCGCTGCTAAGACCGCATTCTGAACACCTAATGAGGCTTCTTGGGTTCCTATGAGAAATTCATTTATCGGTCCCCGAATACTGGGATTGAAGTCGCTTTCCTTTTCAACGAATTCCTCAATAACCTGATGGCTTAGGCCGTGACTTGGATTTAAAGCCTTGACGTCATAGAGCTCTTTAAGAGCATCTATCCACCCACTCCATTTGGCACGGTCAACAACAAAATATAGAATTAGAGGAGCCTGTTGTACATGAACCTGATTGTATCCACCTTCCTCAGCAGCTTTTATTATCTCTGGTGAAGCTTTTTTCTTGTTGATGACAATACAGCGCCAAACCCAGGTATTACCCCAATGGGAAGCCTGTCTCGCCGCCTCCAAAATGGTCTGAATCTTCCAGTCCTCAACATACTTCCATGGTTGGAAATATCTTATAGACCTTCTAGTTCCAATGGCTTCTAAGGTTTCCACCTGTTGTTTCCTCCTTTCTTCTATCTGTGGCTAATGTTTTATTTTGCAATCTGCTTCCCCTATTTTAAAGTAACCCCACCAGGATGAGACCAGACCTTGCGATTCCTGAACATTTTTATACCGTTAAAGATAAAAAACCCCTCCAGCATATTCCCATAGGTGTCTCTAATTGAAGAAATGCCTTCTAGTCCCTCAATAAATTTGTTTATTCTCTCGTTGTAAAAATCCCTTTTTTTGAGTTTCGGTTTATGGGTATTAAAATTATAAACCTCATTTACCAATTCGTCGGGGTTTTTTGTCACAAATTCACAGAATTTCTCAAGTAATTCCAGGCGCAGATTTATTTCATTTGGATCTTTGTATCGCCCACGAAGCTCTTTAAGCCATATCTGAACACTTTTATAAGTCTCAAGTTGCGCACGATCCTGCTTCTCCATCATAACCATCTCCGTTCATTAAACAATATCTCTCCTTAGTGAAGGCTAATAAAGTGCCTACGTTTTCAGATATCAGGCTTATATATGTTTAAATTTCATATTCTCCGTACCATTTTATCCTAACTTCGGTAGGAGAAACCGAGCGGCCTTTATAATTAACGCTGCCCTTTATTCCCTTGAACTTGCCTGTTCCTCCAACTAACTTTCATGTCCCTTCTAGAGTTATTTGGTCACCTGAAACGGTTGTCTCACCCTCGAGGGTACCCCAGTCCCGATCTCCATCTGGAAGCAAGTTAGTGTAGTAAGCTCGATGAGAACCCGTACTTTTAACAAGATCAGACATGACCAGTTAAGTAATAATTGCACCGTTCCATCTGGCGTCTGAACATTTCTGTAAGCCTGCCACCTGCGCTAGATTTAGCTCATGTTTAGCTAAATGAGGCAAAGATACAGCAGTTTGCCAATTTACTTTTCCAGTGAATGATCCAGAAAACTTAGTCATTTTTTCTATTCCTCCTTTCATTGTTATTTATAGTCGATTATTAATCTCATTTTCCGCATAAAGCGATTTTATGCATAAATTATTTCAATTCGTTTAATTCCTTACGGACTCTGGTTATGCTTTCTTCATCTCCTAGCTTCTCAAACATTGGGAGGGCTTGTTCTAAATACTCCTTAGCCTTCTCTATTTGTACTTGACTTTTATTTAGAAGCCCCAGTGCTAAAAAGCTGTAGGGGAGACTTCCTTCCGCTCCTGTTTCTTTTATGATTTCAATACTTTTAGTCAGGCACATTTCTCCTTTTCTCCAATAAGTAGACCCCCGTTGAGTATAAACCACGCCGAGAGTCCGGTAGGCATGGGCTTCTTCAATTCTATTTCCATGTTTCCTGGCAAGTTTTATAGCTTTAGTGGCATAGGCGAATGCTTTAGATATATCCCCCGCTCTAAGATATGACTCCCCTAAAAGCGCATCAAAAAGGACTCCCCACCAATAAGGACCTTTCTTTTCTTCAAGCATCAGCAGACTTTTCTCAAGAAGTTCTATACCCTTTTTTGTATCCCCCAATCTGACAAAGCCGTAACCAAGGAAACAGCTCGGAAGAAGCAGATAATAAATATCGCCGCTATCCTTAAAGAGGCTTATACTTTTTTGAAGAGTTTCTATTCCCTCCTTCAGGTGACCATGTAGTACATAGTTATGCCCAAGGTAATAGTATCCAGAGGCAACCCTCCTCACCTCTCCTATATCCTCTGCCATCTTAATGCTCTTCCATATATATTTTCCCCCTTTATCTAAATCCCCCATCCAAGAATACGCAGTGCCCATAAGTCCCAAGGAGTGGATGACCGCTTGAACATTTCCGACCCTTTCATTTAGCGTGATGCTTTCCAGGAAAAGTTCTATCGCACGGGGAAGGTCTCCCTTTTTAAAGTAAAGAGATGCAAGCACATAATACGCACTGGCTATGAGCTTCTCATCTCCTATATCCTTTGCTATCTCTAAGCACCTGTTAGCGAATTTAACCCCAATATCGGGATGCTCAAAATAATATATAGATATACTCATTTGATAATAGATCTTTGCTAATCTAGTGTCATCCTCAAGTTCCTCTGCTAAATTCTCTGCTTCCCCAAGGAGCTTTAGACACGTTTTTGCGGTTTCATAGAATATTAATTCACCTACTAGCTTGAGTATCACATCGGTGGTTCGAATTTGATTCTCCCTACTTTTAGGGAGCTTTCGGAGAAGTTCAAGGGCTTCTTCGTAGTAAGACCTTGCATCGATATGGGAGTAGAGCCCCACTGCTTTGTCCCCAGCCAGGATAAGATAATGAAGTGATTTTTCCTTGTTATCACTATTTTTATAATGATGTGCGAGTGTGTTGTAATATTCCTCCAGTCTGTCTACGTAAAGTTCCTTAATAGCATCTCCTATAACTTCATGAAGCTCTCTTCGCTTTTTAATAAGCATGCTTTGGTAGGCTACATCCTGCGTTAAGGCGTGTTTGAATAGGTATTCCCTCTCAGGGAAAATGCTTTTTTCGTATATGAATTCTAACCTTATAAGTTCCCTTAAATTACCCTCAAGATTATCCGCTACATCCGGTATTTTCCGTAACAGATTAAGTGCAAACTCTCTGCCTATAACAGAGGCAATTTGAAGGGTCTTTTTGAGATTTTCATCCAGCCTGTCAACTCTAGCCATTATAACGTTTTGCACTCTATCTGGAATATCCAATTTCGATATATCCTTAGTAAGAATGTATCGTCCATTTTCAGGTTTAAGAACTCCACCTTCCTTGAAGGAGGTGACAACCTCCTCTATGAAAAATGGGTTTCCCTCGGCCTGTTCTGTAATAAGCTTCTTTATATTCCCAGGGGCTTCTTTCCCATCTAGCATTGCTTCTATTATCTGTATGCTATCTGCTTTGGTAAGCTGGTTGAGGGGAATTTGCGTATAATAGGATTTGCCGATAAAAGGATGAGTATAACCCGGTCTGTAAGTTAGAAGCAACAGAAAAGGATACCTTTGGAGACCTTCGCCTAAATAGCTCAAATACTCTGCCGAAGCACTATCTATCCAGTGGACATTTTCAATAGTTACAACAAGCGGTCTTATCTGGGAGCCTATTAAGTATAAAGACCTTACTGCATCATAAGTTCTTCTCTTTTTTTCGCTATCGTCTAAGTCCTTAAGGAAATCATCACTTCCTTTTAGTGACAGTAGATAATAGAGGTAAGGAAGGATCCATTCTAACCCTACAGCCATCCTATCTATCTCTGATTCAAGTTTTTTCCTTATAGTTGATTCATCATCGATAGATTCTATCCCGAAATTGCTCTTTATTTGGTCAATTATAGGAAGATAAGGGGTTGGCAGACCGTATGAGAGGCATCTGGATTCTAGATAGGTTATTTTGTCCATCTCTACAGACTTGCGGAACTCATATATGAGACGGGATTTGCCAATTCCTGCTTCTCCAACAATGCCTATTACCTGTCCTAACGCTTCACTAATCTTACCAAGGTGGTAAATGAGTATCTCTAATTCCTTCTCTCTTCCTACAAATTTAGTTAGTCCCTTCCCCTTTGCAATATCAACCGGGGCTCTAGACCTCTTTAGCCTTCGGACCCTGTAGGCTCTTACAGGTAGTGATTTACCTTTGACTTCTAGATGACCCAGGGACTTAATATCGAAGTAGTCTTGGACGAGCTTATAGGTGCTCTCGCTTACAAGGACTGTTCCTGGCTCCGCTAAAGTCTCCAACCGCGAGGCTAGATTGGTAGTGTCTCCCATTGCTGTGTAATCCATCCTAAGATCACTACCAATGCTACCCACTACTACCAATCCTGTATTAATGCCTATTCTCATCTTAAGATCTATTCCTTTTTCTTTTTTAAGTTCATTCCCGTACTTATTAAGTGATCTCTGAATTGCTAAAGCTGCGTTCACAGCCCTGTAAGGATGGTCCTCTAAAGCCAGAGGGGCTCCAAAAAGAGCCATTGCCCCGTCTCCTGTAAACTGGTTTATGATTCCCTCAAAACGGTGTACTTCTACTATAATAATCTCAAAGCATCTATTCATTAGGGCGCGTACTTCCTCAGGATCCATCCTCTCGGATAGAGCAGTAAATCCGGATACATCGGCAAAAAGGACAGAAACTCGCTTCCTTTCCCCTTCGATACTGCTTCTTGTAGCCAAAATTTTCTCAGCAAGATTTTGAGGTATATAGCTTTGGGGTTTGTCTAATTGTAATTGGAGAGGTTCATTATCTTTTACAATCCGGTCTAACTTATAACCACACTCATCACAGAATTTGGCATCTGAATCCAGTTTGCCACCACATTCAGGACATACTAATTCTAATTTGGCACCGCATTCCTTGCAGTATTTTGCTTTCTCACGGTTTAGATAGTTACATGAAGGGCAAATCATCCGCCCACCGATTCCATTGTGTTTTCTGTACTTCAAATATTCTCAACTATAAAAGGTACTATATCACAGGTTTGAAATATATAAACCGGGGGCAGAGTTTTGTTATTTTATTTTGCTGTTGATGGGCGATTTCACACTCTCGATGAATACTAAGTGGATGACGAGCAAATACTCGCTTTTCGGATAATAGCCAAAAATGTGACAGACTTCATTTTTACTCTTAAGACTTTTTTAAGAGGATTTGGGCCACAGCCCTTTGAGACGAGACCCGATTTCTCGAATTTGATTATTTTCTTAAAATGGTATAAATCATATTTTTAGGCCCGCCGTACTGACCCTAACGGATTCCAGTGTCTATGTGTATGTCTACGCGCGTTTCCTGTCCTTCAGTTATGGTTACCGTAGCTGGTAAGTCCTTAGTAAACTCGATACCATCAAGAGAGGTGATATCGACAACATAGGTGCCAGGAGCTAGGTTGATGCTGTACAGACCTTGATCATCGGTTATTACTGAGCTGACTTCCTCTCCCGTTGGAGTCATGATCAGAAGTTCTTCACCGGGGGCAACCTCTGAAGAGGGTGTATCATCGCCCTCTACTGGCGATAGGGGCCCCCTCGTTACCTCGCCGTCAAGGGTTCCTGTCACTACCTCTTCCGTTTCGTCGTTAGGATTAAAGTTACCGGAATCAGTACCACACCCAACGACAGTTACGCCTATGACGAAAGCCAAAAGTAGAAAACCCAGATTATATTTAATGATTCCCATTGGATTGGCTCCTCCGCCTATAAAGATA
>Ga0214472_10008712_pt1 | contig 10586 bp, 8 predicted proteins | sample RVTome_6_FD_207662 | JGI IMG/M metagenome (GOLD analysis project Ga0214472, IMG submission 207662) | Soil microbial communities from uranium-contaminated site in the Upper Colorado River Basin, Wyoming, United States - RVT140D175 | ecosystem: Environmental > Terrestrial > Soil > Contaminated >...
GGCACGCGAGCTGATAGCGGCCCGGCTCCAGCTCGACGGTGATGGCGACGCTATCGCCGGGGGCGATGTCTTCGATCTCACCAAGCGGTTCCAGCGAGCCGTCGATAGCCACCCGGAGGATGGCAAGCTCATGCACAAGCGATCCGCTATCGTTGGTCGCCTCGAACCGCACGGTCCCGGCGCTCAGGGTATCGACGTCAGGTATGACCTCGTACTCAATCAGGCTGACCTTCACCGTAGCGTCCGCCTCGGGCGCTTCGCTCTCGCGTGCGTCGGCGCCGTCATCCCCACTGTCGCTGACTGTGCCTTCGCCGGCCCGTATCTCGATGATCGTGGACACGCCGCCCGGGACATAGCACTTGACCTTGCTGACGCCGCCACTGTTGGGCACGCTGAAGCCTACCGAGCGGGTCCGCCCGTCCGGGACCAGCACCTCTTCGAGGTTCGTCCCGTCGATGCCCTCGACCTCGTAGATGTTCCCCGTCTCATTCTTGACGCGAAGGTCAAGCTTCTCGCCCGGAGTTGCGTCGATCACGGCCGGGGTGCAGCCGTCATCACTCTGGACGACCTGGACCTCGCGGCCGCCCGCGCCGCTAGCCGCACAGCCAAGTGTCACGAGGGCCAGGAAGGCCAGGCCTGCGGCCGAAATGAGGCGAAACATGCGACTATCCTCCTTGACTGGATGGCTAGGATGTGGCGCGAGCCTCCGTGAGGCTCCGCCCACGATTAGCCCCGCCCATGTGCGGGAACGCGACGTATGCGAGAACCACGACGCAAAGGTAAGACCAGTAGACGACTATCTGGCTGATAGCGGGCGCTGAGTCGTAGCCGATAAGCGTATGCAGGTACTTCCCGAGCGACGACGTCATGGGGAGAGCGGTCTCGGTATCCCACGGGCGCACGCCAAGGTCCGGGATTATCGTCGCTTCGTTCAGCTCGGTCAGCGCGTTGGTCAGGAGCCCCGCGGCGATGACCATCAGCGCGACCGCCGACGCCGTGAAGAAGTGATGAATCGGGAGACGGGCGGCGCCGTAGTAGATCGTGACGCCCACCGCCGCGGCAAGCGCAAAGCCGGCCACACCGCCGACAGCGAACATCAGGTCGGAGCTGCCGCGGGTCGAGCCGGCGAACAGAAACAGCGACGTCTCCACGCCTTCGCGGCCGACTGACGAAAAAGCGAGCAGGCTCAGCGCGATCACCGATCCCCCGGACAGGGCGCGGTCAACCTTCGCGCGCAGGTCATTCGAGATTCCGGATGCCTGTCGCCTCATCCAGAACAGCATCCAGGTCAGCACCGCCACGGCGAACAGCATCGTGAAACCTTCGAACGCTTCCAACGTTCTCCCATCGAGCTCCTGGGCGACGATCTCGAGCGTGCCCGCGAACGCAAGCGAGAGCGCGGCGGCGGCGGCAACACCGGTCCAGATCGCGCGAAAATGCCGCTTCTCTTCAATGGTTCTCAGGTAACCAAGAAGGATCGTGATGATGAGGGCCATCTCAAGTCCCTCGCGGGCGGTAACAAGGAACGAGAACGTCATGCTTTTGCCTCCCCGGCCGTCAACGCCGACAATCTGATCGGCATTAGTATCCGCTAAGGCATGACATCTAGCGATGCTATGAATCCCGTAATCGTCGGTCACGTTTCGCCGGACATCAGGGGGGCGTTGCCCCACAGGTGCGGAAGCGCTACGTCGCCTTCGGAGGCTCGTACACGCAAGACGGGTCAGGCGCCAGGTAATCGCCTGTGACGCCGTATGAGCGGGCGCGGCTGCCGCCGCAGACGGAGCGGAAGTCGCAGGCGCCGCACTTGCCCTTCAGGAGCGATGGATCGCGCAGCTGACGGAACAGGGGCGATTCGCGGTAGATGTGTGAAAATGGCCGCTCACGAACGTTGCCGGCCGTGAGGGGGAGGAAGCCGGAAGGGTATACGTCGCCCGTATGTGAGATGAAGGCGAATCCCACCCCGTCGTTGATGCTGACTGATGGGCGGTTGAGCCCGTCCTGAAAGCGATAGCCGGCGCCGGCGACCGGCCCGGACGCGCCGTCTTCCCTGGCGCGCTGGATGGCGACCCGGCGATACGCAGGCGCGGCCGTGGCCTTCACGTCGTATGGGGCGGTGCGGGAGATATCGTAGAGCCAGTTGAAGACGTATTCGTGTTCTTCCGCGGAGATCATGTCCTGGAGGCGGCCGCGCCCCGTTGGCACGAGGAAGAACACGCTCCACTGAACAGCGCCGGAACGCGCGATGAGCTCCGGCATCGTGTCGAGCATCGGCAGGTTGTGCCGGGTGATAGTCGTGTTTATCTGGAGGGCGAGGCCCGCCTCCCGCACGTGGTCGATGATGCGCATCGTGCGGTGGAAGGAGCCGGAGAAGCCGCGGAATCGATCGTGGAGTTCGGCGTTCGGACCGTCGAGGCTGATCGCGATCCGGCTGACGCCCGCCTCACGCGCCCGTGCGAGGTTGCGCGGAGTGACCAGCGCAGTCGCCGTTGGCGTCAGTGATGTGCGCAGGCCGAGTTGCACGGCGTATGACAGGAGGTCGAACACGTCCGGTCGCATCAAAGGATCGCCGCCCGTTATAACGAGGATCGGGTCGCCGGTACCCCGGATCTGGCGGATGACACCGAACGCTTCCTCAGTGGTCAACTCCCGTGGGTCGCGCCGGGGTTGTGCCTCCGCCCGGCAGTGGAGGCAGGCGAAAGCGCAGGCCCTGGTGATCTCCCAGGCGACCGTAAACGGTGAGCTGTTGAGGTCGACCTGAGGCAGGCGGCGGTCGTTTGCGGCGCGCTGCTCAGCGGCGTCAGGACGGAGGGACGTCATGCGACGCTCTGGACGGGCACCGGGAATTCTGCGGCAGCGCGCGCTGCCGGGGTTCCGGGCTCAATACCGATCTCCTCGTCTGTCAGGTAACAAGCAGGGTCCGGCGCCAGGAAGTCGCCGAAGTAGCTCTCGGCGCGCGCCCGGAGGTTGCCGTTGCAGAGGCCGAGGAAGCGGCATCCGGTGCAACGGCCCTTGATCGGGCGCGGGTCACGACGCAGGTCGGCGAGCCGTGGGTCAGTGTTGTTGGTCCAGATCTCGCTGAACGGCCGCTGCCGCACGTTGCCGATGTTGTAGTTCCAGGAGAACTGATCGACGTGCACACCGCCCACAGGATCGATCGACGAGACTGCGATGCCCGATTGGTTGCCCCCGTTCCAGGTCAGCATCTGCCAGACTTCTCTCGCGCGACTGGGTTGGCTCTGTCTCACGCGGCCCAGGAGGAGGATGCTGTCCGCCGTGTTATCGACGGTTAGTATCTCCTTATCGAGACCGCGCCTGTGGAAGTCCTCGGCGCGTTCGAAAACGTACTCGACCGCGGTTCGTGTCTCTGCGGGTGTGAGGTCCGCCGACTGGATGCGCTCCCCGCGGCCCGAGTAAGCGAGGTGGTAGATGCAGCAGCGGTCGATGTCCTCTTGCTCCAGCAGATCGAAGATCGCGGGCAGTTGATCGATGTTCCTCTTGTGCATGGTGAAGCGCAGCCCGACTCGCATGCCGAGGTCGCGCAGCAGGCGCAGGCCGGCCAGCGAGGCGTCATAGGCGCCGGGCTTCCCGCGTACCTTGTCGTGTACGCCGCCAATCCCGTCGAAGCTGATCCCGACGTAGGAGAATCCTGCCGCGACAACCCGCTTCGCGGTCTCGCGATCGATGCGTGTCCCATTCGTGGACAGGACGCAGCGCAATCCGAGGTCGCGGGCGTGTGCCACCAGATCGAAGAGATCGTCCCTCATGAGTGGTTCGCCACCGGAGAAAAGCACCGTGGGCACGCCGAACGCGGCGAGATCGTCCAGGAGCGTTCGCCCTTCGTCTGTCGTCAGCTCGTTCGGGTATTCCCGGTCCTGGGAGCTCGAATAACAGTGGATGCAGTGCAGGTTGCAGCGCTGGGTGACGTTCCAGACGACGACCGGCTTCTTGTCCGCCGAGAAGTGGAGGAGGTGCGGAGGCATTCGCGACGAGTTCCGTCCGTATCGCAAGGCGTCGGCGGACGTCGCCGTTCCGTTTAGCAGCCGGGAGACGGAGAGCATCGCCTAGTTGCAGTTGTACGAGTCGATCACCCGCCGCGCCGCGCCCAGCGACAGCACCTCGTTCGTACCGTCCTCGATCATCGATGCACGAGCATCGCGGAAGAGCTTCTCCACCAGCATGCCTTTGGCCAGGCCCATTCCGCCGTGCAACTGGATTGCGTCGCTGGACACGGTGAATGCTGCCTGCGTGCAGAAGACCTTGGACGCGACGGAGTACTGGAGCGCCGGCGGTACTGTCTGGGCGTTGTAAGCCATCGCCGCTCGAGAGAGCTGGCGCGCAGCCTCAACGCCGATGAACATGTCCATGAGCTTTAGCTGGACGGCCTGGTGCTCGCAGATCGGCACGCCGCCCTGGACGCGTCCGAGCGTGTAGGAGAGCGCTTCCTCGAACGCTGCCCGGGCGACGCCGGTGAAGATGGCCCCCATGCCGGCGTTCGCACCCGCGAGAACGGACTCGATGATGAAGGGATAGGCTTCGGTCGGCACGAGCATGTAGTGCTTCGGGATGCGCACCTCGTCGAAGAAGATCTCGCCCTGGTTGAGGGCGCGCTGGCCGAGCTTGTCGAGCGGCTTACCGCGCGTCACGCCCGGACCGTCGAGCGGGATGATGGCGACGGCGCTGCCCGAGGCGCCGCGCGAACGGTCGACGCCGAGAAAGGTGAGTGCGTGAGTGGCGATCGTACCGTTGGACACCCAGGCAGACTTCTGACCGCTGATGACCCACTCCTCGCCCTGTTCGCGGGCGTAGAGATCGAACGCCGTCTCCGGCCGCGAGAATTGAGGGTCGCCGACGAGCAGGCTGTCGGAGCCATGGCGCGGCTCGGTGATCGCCCAGCAACCGATGTACCTCGCGTCGCGGTCCTCGGCGAATGGACGCACAAATCTCGTCGATCAGTGCGGGGTTGCCGCTCATAGCGGCGAAGTTGAAGGGGAACGGCGCCACGCCGAGAGAGATCGCGAAATCGGCGCTCGCCCACCCCATCTCTTCGGCGTAGATGTGCCGGGCAAGCGGCGACAGGTCTACGCCCCCCAGCGATTCCGGCAGACCGGAAGTGTGAAACCCAAGCTCATACGCCTTGCGGAAGACGGCCCAGAGCGGCGAGCCGGCGGCGATCACTTGCTCCGGTGACAACAGGTCGAGCTGGGCCGCGGCCGGGCGAAGGACTTCGGCGCCGAAGCGGTGGACCTGCTCCTTGATGTTCGATTCGTCGAACGTCAGCTGCTTGTTCAGTTCCAGATAGGTGGTCACTGTGATCCCTCCGTTCCGAATCGGCCTCAAGGCAAGTATCCGGCGGTGGGGCCTGCCCCTCTATCCGGCGTCCACCGGCGCGCCTGTAAGGGTTTCCCCTACAGCTTGCAAACACGGCGCAGGCTGCCGGGTATCAGCGCGGCGGCGGCGGGGTCCGGCTCCGGCAAGGCGAGGGCGTTGTAGGTGTGCCAGAAGAGGACCGGCCCGGGCAGGCTGCCAGTTCGCGAGAGGCCGATCAGGGCGGCCATCGACTTCGCCGTGTAGGCGGGATCCACGTGCAACCCTTCGAGGTCCTCGACCAGCGTCTGGGCCTCCAATCCGGCGGCACTTTCCCGTCCGAACCCCGGCCCGATCCAGCCCGCTTCGATGCGCAGGCCGTCGAGCCGCACCTGAGCGATGTTGTGCTCTCCGCTCTCGTGAGCGATGCGTTTGGCCACGGCTCGTGCGAGGCGCTTCACGGCGAGCCGCCACGTGGTCGGCGCGCGCGTCGCGGTCACCGCGACGATGCGCGTATCCAGCCCCGCCAGCCGCAGGCCGGCGAGCAGACCGGCAACGGTGCCGCCGGTACCCAGCGGTATCACGATCCACGCGGGCTCTGGGAGTTGGCCCGCGCGCACCTGGCCCGCGAGCTCGAACGCCGCGTCGGCATATCCGAGCGAGGCGAGGACGCTCGAACCACCCGGGCCGAGGAGGTACGGCATCCGCCGGTCGCGCAACCGGTAGCGCGCGATGAAGTAGGGCGCGACCGCTGCTGTCAGCGGATAAGAACGCGTGTAGTGGATGCGCGCGCCTGTGCTCGCTATCTGAAGAAGTGTGGCCACGTTGTCGGGCGAGGGTTCTTCGTACGCCAGCAGCAGCGACGTCTCAAGGCCGAACTCCCTCGCGTAGATCGCCGTCGCCAGGCCGTGGTTCGTGCCGATCGTGCCGGTGGTCAGAACCCTCTTTGCACGCTTTCGCAGCGCGTCGGCGAGCACGAACTGGAGTTTGCGGGGCTTGTTGCCGCCGTAGATAGTGCCGAAGAGGCCATCGTTCTTCAGCCAGATGTCGTCTCGGCCAAGGCTCGCTGAGAGTCGCTCGAGCCGGGAGACCGGGCTGGGCCCGTTGCTGAGCGACACGCGCGGGACACGCTCACCGAGCCGCGGAAAGTGAGCCGCCAGCGGGTAGTCCTGCCCCGTGTCGGCACGCGCCGGAGCGATCACTGCCAGCCGAGCGCCTGACGCGCCGCCGGCGTCATGCGCGAAGGCTCCCACGCGGGCTCGCGCACCAGCCGCACATCGACGTCGTCGAAGCCGAGCTTCCGCACCCGGTCACTGACGTCCGCGAGGACCTGGTCCGCCATCGGGCAATCGGGTGAGGTCAGGGTCACGGCAATAGAAGCGCGGTGTTCGTCGGCTTCGACCTCGCAGACCAGGCCGAGGTCCACGATATTGACGGGGATCTCGGGATCGTAGCAGTCGCGGAGCGCGTTCAGGATGCGCTGCCGTGGCGACGCGCCAGTGATTGACGCACCGCCGCGCTGGAGCGCGGTCAGGTCGGCGACGAGCGCGTCGAGGTCGACGCCGTGCATGCTGCAGGCCGTTCCCAGAGTAACGCTGGACGCGACACGCGCCCGCAACTCCGGGTCGGCCAGAGGCTTGAACCCGTAGGAGATGAGCGTCTCGAGTGAGCCGGGCACTTCGCGGATCACATCGGCGACGATGCTCGCTCCGGAGACCACGTAGGCCTCTTCACTTGGCCGTGTGTTCAGTTGCATCTGTTCCTCCGTTTCTCGCTCAGATGAGCGGCGCCGGCGGGGCGGCCGCACAGTGCGCACGATGTTGTATCCGAAGACGATCAGGGCGACGAGGGCGATAGCGCCGGCAACCGCGATGTGATCGAAGCGAAACGTTGCGGTGCCCCACGGGAAGAGGGCGTGCCCGACCCGCTGCAGCGTCGCCATGTTGATGAGCACCCAGGCGATGGTGACCAGCTTCTCGCTGTGCAGCTTCTTGCCCGCGAACGCCGGAAGCGCGCGCGAGCCAACGCCGAAGATCATCTGGGTCACGAAGCCCAGCGCGAGGGCGTGCCTGGCCGCGCCGTTCTCCAGAAAGTCGGGGCGAAAGTCGCCCGCTACGCCTTTTGAGGCGTACCACGCCTCGATGGCCAGCGCGATGACAAGCCAGACATAGGCCGTGCGGATGAGCCGTTCGTGCGGGCCCGGTGCGTCGCTGGCCTCGCCCCTGACGGACGGCAGATGAAGGTTGAGACCGAAGACGAACAGCAGCACGCCCGCGGACATCGCGTAGACGCTCGCAGCGAGCAACCAATCAGGCTGTGTCCAGCCGGAGTAGCCGGCGAGCCAGCCGCTGCCGATGAGAGCGAGGAGGCCCGCCGTGTAGATCGCCAGCGCGGGCGTGAAGAAATACACCCGCGGCGGGCGTAGGCTGAGGAAGTGTGGCAGCACCCGGATCGAGATGCCCAGCACAAACAGCGTGATGAACCCAAAGAAGTACATCTCCAGGAGCGGGGCGTCACGGGAGGCCCGAACAACCAAAGCACGATCGCCGGCGATCTCGCTGACAAGCACCAGGTTCATCACGGCGGCCGCAACGAACCACGAGGCCCCCGCGAACAGGTATCGGTCATAGTTTTTGCGTTGCGCCCGCGCAAGAGTGGCCCCAACGACAGCCAGGAAGGCGGAGGCCCCTGCCACTTCGAGGACCGCAGAGACGACGAGAAGCACCGCCATGGCATCGCTGTCAGCCCACGGTTGGCTTATCGCACGGAGGACGGCGCCGGCTGCCACGAGCGCGATCGACGGCAGGGCGAGACGCGGGAGAGCCAGCTCGGTGTTCTTGAAACGCGGGAGAACGTGGTAGGCGATGCCGACGATGAAGAGCCCGACGAAGCCCACCAGTTGCAGGTGACCGTGCGCCTGGACAAGCGGCGTCCAGCGGGCGCCCAGGCCGATGTCACGTCCTCCGCCAATGGCCGCCAGTATGCCCAGCGGGAAGCCACCGAGGACGGCGATCGCGATGGAGGTGATGACGGCGATGAAATAGAGCTGCGTCGCCTGCTTCGGCCGCTCGTCCATGAGCGGGACCGGCGCCGCGCCGTCCCTCCGCGTCGCAAAGTCGTTGAGCTCGCGAAGGAGGGCGGCTGGATCGACCTGGTGGACGCGAGCGAAGAAGGCGATCGGCTCGATGGGGCCGTCCGGGCCGCCACACCCTGCGATCCCGTGCTTCTCGAAGACGGCGTCGATTCCCGGGTAGCGTTGGACAGCCTCCCGGACCGTAGTGTGCGGGCCAATCGCTGGGCCCACCGAATCCTCCTGCGCCATCGTTGTCCCGGTCTAGGAGGTCGCGCCTCCGCTGACCGGCGGTATCAGGGCCAGTTCGTCGCCCGCGTGGAGGACGAACTCAGGACCGGCGTACTCCTCATTGGCCGCGAACAGCAGCCGCCCGTCCAGGTCGCGAAGAGTCGGGAAACGCTGGCATAGCTGAAGGAACGCCTCCCCAATGGTGAGCGGATCTTCGGTGGCCAGCAGGATTGTACGTGCACCCGCGATGTCGGCCGCGCCGGCGAACAAGCGAACGGTCACGGCGGAGGGTCCTTTCTCCGCCGTGACAGGAGGTGGGACGGCAGGTCTTGCTACCACTTGATTTCTGCAGGGTCCCGGGCGAACGGGCCCAAAGCGTCCTTCCATTCGTACAGGATCAGGGCGTCCATCACTTCGGAGCCTTCTCCACGGCGCTTCCTGGCGATCTCTTCCTTCAGGTTCGAAAGCGCGCCGTGCACCTCCGGGCCGAAAAGCGACTCGAGGTACTCCGGAGGTATGCGGTCGCCGTTTTCGTTGATGCTTCCGTCCGGGTTGAGCGGTGCGGGCGATAGCGGCGGCACGTAGAAAACGTTGGGCTTCGTGCCGAATTCGGCGTGCAGCGGGACAGCGACCTTCCAGTCGTGCACAAAGCGGTGCACCAGGCTCGTCTCGTCATCCATGAAGCCGATGAAGACGGCGCGACCGGGGCACTGGCGCACGCACGCCGGCGCAACGCCCTTCTCGATGCGGGGGAAGCAGCCGATGCAGTGCTGGCTGACGCCGCGCGCCTCGTTGAAGTAGATCTTCTTGTATGGGCACGCGGCCGAGCACTCTTGCTGTCCCTGGCAGAGGTCCTCGTTGCGGAGGACCAGCCCGAACTCCTCGTCCTTGAAGAGCGCGCCGTTGGGGCACGCCTCCAGGCAGGGAGCGTCGGTGCAGTGGTTGCAGAGGCGCGGCAGGTAGAAGAAGTAGGCGTTCGGCCAGACGCCGCCGCCCTCGTCCTCGTCCCAGTTCGGGCCCCAGTCTTTGCTGCCGGCGATCTTCTGGAGGTGCACGTCGCGGCCCTTGCCGCCGTGCAACACCTCGTCGTAGTTGTAGTCCCAGCCGCCGCCGAACTCGTCGTTGGTCGGCACCTTGCCCTTCTGCAGCTTGCCGTTCTTGTAGCCGCCGCCCATCGCTTCCCAGTCCTTCGGCGTGCCGCGGCCCGGCTGAGTGTTGACGGTCATCCACCACATGTGCTCAGTGCCGGCCTCGCCCTCGTTCCAGAGGACCTTGCAGGCGACCGAGCAGGTCTGGCAGCCGATGCACTTGTTCAGGTCGAAGACCCAGGCCAGCTGCTTCTGTGCCGTTGCCTTTCCGTTCTTAGCCCTGGTTGCCATAGCCTTCTCCTAACCCGCCGCCACCGGCGTCTTGATCTTCTCGACTGAAACAGCGACTGCGCGGTCCACGGGGACGGGCTGCCAGTGCCACGGCCTGTACTTCAAGTGCCCGTAACCGCCGGCCATGTGCAGCCACTTCACCATCCCCGGCTCCACGTCGCCCTGAGCGAACCAATTCTTGTGCTGGTAGGGCTCGAAGCCGTTGTAAACGATCACCTGTTTGGGGCGAACCGAAGGCGAGGTCTTGACCGCGATCTCCATCTCGCCGGCGCCGTTGACGACGCGAACGTACTCGCCGTTTTCGATGCCCTTCGCGGCCGCGTCCTGCGGGTTCATGAACATGAACGGCTCGCCGCGGTGCGTGTTCTGGATGATGTTGTTCGTCATGTTCATCGAGTGGATCGACCAGCGCGGGTGCCCGCTTGTTAGCCGGAACTCCAGGTCGCCGCCGTGGTTCGGGTTCTCCTTGTGCACAGGCAGCTGTTCGCCCGCCTCGATGAACCAGTCGTGGTCGATGTAGTACTGGGCGCGGCGCGTTAGCGTTGGATAAGGGATCTTGTCTTCGGTGTGCCAGCGGAAGGGGTTGTGCGTCTTGTCGG
>Ga0214472_10008713_pt1 | contig 10586 bp, 8 predicted proteins | sample RVTome_6_FD_207662 | JGI IMG/M metagenome (GOLD analysis project Ga0214472, IMG submission 207662) | Soil microbial communities from uranium-contaminated site in the Upper Colorado River Basin, Wyoming, United States - RVT140D175 | ecosystem: Environmental > Terrestrial > Soil > Contaminated >...
TGATCATCGCGCCAATCCAGATCCACAGCTAGGCCCTCCAAAAAAGTGAATCGCGTAAAATAACACAATCAACCTGAGGACGGCAAAACGTTGAAATTATTTTCATGACTCAGCAGGACTAGTGGCCTGCCCCAATCAAACTGATAGGTTTTATTGGGATAAGCAGCCCACTAACATATTGAATCTAGTGCAACTTTGCGTCACTCAAAATGAATGCCGGGCATTCATTTTGAGTGACGCGTTGCACTAGTGCGCTTCGCGGGCGCAGTGTAGCGGAAAATGCCCGCACGCCAAGGGGCTGATGCCAATGGTGAGACCTGGATGCGCGGGAGCGCTGCGCTCGTGATGATTTTTCGGGTGCGAGCGGTTTGGACGGGTCCCGGTCGGCAGCATCCGGCATGTCGGCGCCGCCCAGCTACCGGGTCCGACGCTCCAATGGCGTCACCGTCCTCAGATAAAATACCGACGCGACCAGCAGCAGCGCCGCGAGGCCCTGGTGCAGCAGCGCCCAGGAGAGCGAGACCTGGGTCAGCAAAGTGGCGATGCCGACGCTGGCCTGAACCAGGGTCAGCGCGCCCAGCGCGATGGCCGCTTTCGCGACTGCCGGCCGGCGGCGGGTCCGCAGGGTTCGATAGGTCGTGAACAAAGCCAGCGCCGTCAGCCCGTAGGCGGCCATGCGGTGCTGGAACTGGACGGTGGCGACGTTTTCGAAATGGTTGCGCCAAACGGGTTCGACGATCCACAGCCCGTCGGGGACGATCGCGCCGTCCATCAGCGGCCATGTGTTGAACGTCAGGCCGGCATCGAGGCCGGCGACCAGACCGCCGAGAAACACCTGGATCATGAGCAATGCCAGCACCCACCAGGCCAGATGCCGCAATCCGGGCGCCGGCGCGTCGCCTGCCGTCTGGCCGGGTGCCAGGCCGGGTGTCAGCCCGGCATAGAGCCAGGCGGTATAGGCGAGAATCAGAAAGGCAAGGCTCAGATGCACGGCCAGCCGGTATTGGCTGACATCGGTGCGCTCCACCAGGCCGGAGGTCACCATCCACCAGCCGACAAACCCCTGCAAACCGCCGAAAAGCAGCAAAAGCACCAGACGCGGCTTCAGCCAGCCGGGAATCATGTCCGCGATCCAGAAGACGGCGAGCGGCACGGCGAAGACCAGTCCGATGGCCCGCCCGAGAAGCCGGTGGCCCCATTCCCACCAGAAGATCGTCTTGAATTCGTCCAGGCTCATGCCCTTGTTGATCGTCCGGTATTCGGGGATCTGCTGGTATTTTTCGAATTCTTCCTGCCATTCGGCCGGATTGAGCGGCGGAATCGCACCGTGTATCGGTTTCCATTCGGTGATCGACAGGCCGGAATCGGTCAGCCGCGTCGCGCCGCCGACCAACACCATGGCAACGATCATCGCGCCGATGACGAAAAGCCAGAGCCGCAGGGCGGCAGGCGCCGGACCGTGCGGCGCGGCGGGGGCGAAGGCATTGGACTTCATTGACGCAGGTGGCATCATGGGTCTCGTTTCAATCGGGCATTGCGGCTATGTTTAATCAGGGCCGCGGGCAAGCACAATGCCGACAGGCCTCACAACCGCCCGAATTTCCATGACTCAACGCCGCATGCGGCAAGGCGCCATCGATGACTGCACGATATCGAAAACTGATCGGCACCCTGGTGCTGGTGCCCTTCATCTGCGTCTATGCGCTCGCCGCGATGATGGTCGCGATCGCTTTTCCGCCTACCATGCCGTTCTATGCACAGATGATCTATTATGTGGCGGCGGGATTGCTGTGGACGCTTCCCGCCGGGCTGTTGATCAAATGGATGTCGAAGCAGGACGGATAGCACGCCCCTGCCCTGCCGGATCTGCCAAGCTTATGAGACGTTCAGGAAGCAGCCGGGACGCGGCGGAAGCCGTTGGCCAGAAAGAACGGCACGCCGCTCAACAGGGAATCGACCATGGCGCGGTTTTGATAATGGCCATTGAGCGAAGCGCGCGGCAGCGACCAGGGGGCCGCGCCATGCGCCGGCACCAGCACGCCCGGCCGCGTCGTCACCGCCGATTTGAAGCCCAGATGGGAAAGCATTTCGAATTCGCGCGCGCCGCAGGCCTGGGAAAAGCCGTAGGGATAGGCGAAATGCTCCACATGGACAGACAGTTCGGCTTCGATCCGCTCCCGGCTCTGGACGATTTCAGAGCGGGCCGCATCCGGCGACAGGCGCGACAAAAGCGGATGATTGATCGTGTGCGCGCCGATATGCAGCAGGGGATCCCTTGCGGCTTTTCTCAGCATGTCCCAATCGGCGCCAAGCGACCGGCAGATCGCGGCGGCGTCGACGTCGTAGGCTTCGGCGAAACGCACGATCTGCGCCCGCGCTTCGTCTTCGTCGGCCAGGCCGCGAAAATGCATTTCGATGACGCGCGCGGCTTCGCATTTGGCGGCCGGCCCCGCGGAGTCGAGTTCCAGGATCTCGCCGCCGGCGTCGAACCGGACCCGGTCGGTCTTGCCCAGCACGGCCTCAAGGATCTCCCACCACAACACGGCGGTACCGTCGATCACGCCGGTGCAGACGAAGACGGTCATCGGCGCGGAATGTTTGCGGAACACCGGCAGGGCGTATTCGATATTGTCCCGGTAGCCGTCGTCGAAGGTGAAGGCACAAAACGGGCGCTCGGCGCGCCCGGCCTTCAGCCGCTTCACCGCTTCGTTCAGCGTGACGATGTCGAAGCCGCGCTGCTTCACCCGGGTCAGGGCGTCATCGAGGAATTCCGGGGTGACCGAAAGGTGGTGGTTCGGCTGAAAACCGCGCCTGGGCCGGGTCGGCTGCACGTGATGCAGCGTGAAGATGACCCCCATGCCGCCGGTAAAGGGCGCGCAAACGGTCGCGAGACCCGAGCCGCTGATCAACGCGGCGGCGGTCTTGTAGAGCGGGATCATCGGCATGGCGTTCATGGCGGCGGTCTATCCGATGTTGGGTCGTGACTGGTCTTTGCCTGCTGCTTCCGCCAGGCAAGGGCCGGCTTCATGTACCCATAATGGCGTTACGATCGCTTTAACGCCACCCGTCAGGCCGCGTCGCCGACCGACGAGGCGGTGTCGAAAACAGGCGCCATGGTTACGAAAACCTGACCGAATCCATGGCTGGTCAGGGTTTCAAACGCCGCCAGTCCCCATTTTTCGTCATGCCCCCAATCGACCGTCAGAAGCACGCTGTCAGCGGATTTCAAGAGATCGATGGTCCCCAGATCGGCGCCGAGCGGGCCGATCGAAATCAGCACCCGGTCGTAGGTCTGGGTGAGTGCGTCGATCAGGAAACCGAATTGCTCGGCATTGACGTCCTCAAGCACGGCGTCGCGGCGGCCAGCGGGAATGAGGTGGGCGCGGCTGGCCACGTCCTGATAGATGACGTCGGAAAAACCCGCCTCGCCGGACACCAGTTCGGCGAAGCCGGGAACCGACCGCGACGGCGCGTCGATTTCGATCGCGTCCACGTCGCCGCGAAGCGCGATCAGGATGCAGGACTGTCCGTCATCGGTGGTCTCGCGGGCCAGTTCCAAGGCGGTATCCACGGCCAGGTCCGCATCGTCGCGCGCGGCGACGATCGTGCATTTCAGATCGTGCAGATCCAGCCATTCGTAGCATTCGTCAAACGGCCGCACGAGATGCGCCACGGCCTTTCGAAGCTTCGCATCCTGAGAGTCCGGGCGCCCGGAATCGGCGAGATTGGTGACAGTGCCGCTGCCGCCCGAAACCGGCTTCCTCTCCCCGACGGCGGTCCGGCCGCGCTCGTCGGTCAGGCGGCGCCAGGTCACATCCATGGCGGCCTCCACCGGCGCGCCGGGCGTCCGGCTTTCGTCGGAGCTGGCGCGGAAGGCGTTGCCGGACATGAATTCCCGCATCACCACAAAGCCGAGACTGAGCAGCAAGGTCGCCAGGGTCACGCCGACGGTGATCGCGGTCTTTTTCGGCGAAAAGGAATTCACCGGCGGCGAGGCGCTGGAAATCCGCCGCGCATCAACGGGAAGGAAATCGGCGGTCTGGCGGGTCTCGATTTCGCGAAACTGGCCCATCAGGGTTTCCAGGCGCGCGGTTTTCACCGCCGCGTCCCGTTCCAGTTCGGCCAGCCGGACTTCCTGTTCGTTGGCGCGGGACGCCTGGGCCTTCAATTCATTCAGACTGTCCACCAGGGATTTCATCTGCGCACCGGCCAGTTGTGCTTCGCTTTCATAGCCGCGCACGATCTTGCGGGCTTCCAGCGTGATCTGGGATTCCAGATCGGCCAATTGTGAACGCAGACCCTTGATCTGCGGATGGTTGGCCAAAAGGGTCGTGTAAAGTTCGGCGATGCGGGATTGCAGCGCCACCTGACGTTCACGCAGCCGCTGGATGAACTGGCTGCCGAGCACGTCGGACGCGGTCTCCAGAGCGCTGCCGGAGCGCAGCAATTCGCGGATCAGGCCGGCTTTCGCTTCGGCGTCGGATTTGCGCGCCCGGGCGGCGGACAATTGGGAACTCAGTTCCGCCAATTGCTGCTGGCTGAGGGTCTGGTTGTTGGCGCCCATAAGCAGATCGGCGCCGGAGCGGAACTCGGCCGCCCGACGCTGGGCGGAGCGCGCCTGATTCTGCAATTGACCGATCTGCGGTTCAAGCAGGGAAATGGCGCTTTTCGTGGTGGACCGCTTCGTGTCTGCCTGACGCAGGAAATATTCCTCAACGATGCCGTTGGCGATTTTCGCGGACAATTTGGGGTCTTCCGTCCAGAACCGCACCACGAGAACACGGGAATCCTCGACCCGGAACACCTGGAGCCGCTTGAAGTAGCGCTCCATCACCGTCTCTTCGTCCTTGCGGGCCTGCTCCTCGGGGGTTCTGGTCGGCTCCAGCCCGACAATCACCAGCAATTCGGACAGAACGGATCCAGCCACCGGATTGAATTCGTCCATGGTGACCAGATTGAATTTCTGAATGACGGTGCGCGCCAGATCGACGGATTCAAGCAATTGCGCCTGGGAGACGATCCCCTGCTGGTCGAGCAGCGCCCGGTCTTCTTCCTGGCTCCGGTCCTTGCCGGTATAGATCGATTCCCGGCTTTCTATCAGGATCTTGGTTTCGGCCCGATATTTCGGAGATACAAGATTTACCCCGACAAAGGTTATGGCCGCCGCCGCCAGCACAAGCAAACCAATCCAGATTCGCGCGTCATAAACCGCGCCCACCAAACGGCTGAAATCGATTTCAGCGTCGGAACCGCTGTTTCCACTCGGTAAAATCATGACTCTCACTCCAAAACTCCGGTAAACTCTGAGCGATCATGGTAAGCATTGAGTTAATATCCGAAATTTTTAATCATTAACAATATTTACGAATGTTAATTTATATTCACTTTTCTCAATTTTCCGTAAAAATTAATACTTTACGCTTCCTTAACAAAAAACAGGTCATATGAGCGCCAGTCAAAGTGGATAGTGTGCACCCATGTTCAGGATACTCGTTTCGGCGCTGTTCGCGCTCTCCGTTGCCGGCTGTTCCGGATATCAAAAGCCGGCGACGGCCTTTCATGAGGCCCTGACCGAGTCCTACCGCCTGGATAGCGGCGACCAATTGCGCATCACCGTGTTCGGTCAGACGGACCTGACAAACACCTATCTCGTCGATCAGAGCGGCTATCTATCCTTTCCGCTGATCGCGAAAGTCGCGGCGCGCGGCCGCACGACCAGCGAATTGACCAACGACATCGCCGCCCGTCTGCGCAACGGCTATCTGCGCGATCCGGACGTATCGGTGGACATCGCCCAATACCGGCCCTTCTTCATCATGGGTGAGGTCAACAGCGCCGGGCAATATTCCTACGTGGCCGGGATGACGGCCCAGACCGCCGTGGCGATCGCCGGCGGCTTCACGCCACGAGCGCGCCAGAGCACCGTGGTCATCACCCGATCCCTCAACAACAAGGTGATTTCGGGCAGCGTTCCGATCACCGATCCGATCCGGCCCGGCGATACGATCCAGGTGCGCGAAAGCCTGTTTTAGGTTTGGCCGGCCGTCGTCTCGAACCGTCCATGGTTAAGCGGACCTGAAATCGGCGGCCATATCCGCGCCGCCCGGCTTAACGGAATCCACACCGGCATTTGTTACAGTTGTAGCGAACCAAGTAGGGGAAGCCAAAAGGTTTTCGGGTTTAGTTGGGTGGGACCATGACACATCGCGCCACACTTCGCATCGTGCACTGTGTACGCGCGCCGATCGGCGGCATATTCCGCCATATCGCCGATCTCGCCGTCGAACAGTCGAAGGCCGGACATGACGTCGGGCTGATCTGCGATTCGCTCACCGGCGGAGAATTCGAAGACGCGCTGATCGCCCGTCTCAGCCCGCATCTGTCGCTCGGCGTGCACCGCCTGCCGATGCGCCGGGAAATCCGCCTGAGCGACGTCTCCGCCGCCCTGACGGTGTTCAATCTCATCCGCGCCCTGCGCCCGGACGTTCTGCACGGACACGGGTCGAAAGGCGGCGCCTATGTCCGGATGATGGGCACGGCGCTCCGGCTGTTCGGCCAGCGGCCCCTGCGGTTCTATTGTCCCCATGGCGGCAGCCTGCATTACGACCCGGCAGGCCTCAAAGGCCGTATCATTTTTTCCGCCGAACACCTGTTGGAAAAGCTGACCGACGGTCTGATTTTCGTCAGCCTCTATGAACGGGATCAATATCGCGCCAAGGTCGGCGCGCCGAAAACCGCTGAAACCGTGGTCTATAACGGCTTGAAGCCGTCGGAATTCGCGCCGGTGACGCCGGCGCAGGAATACCCGGAGAGCCTGGGCGGCGTCCGGGATTTCCTGTTCATCGGCATGTTGCGCGACATCAAGGGGCCGGACGTGTTCATCCGTGCCCTGGCCGAACTGAAACGGCATGGAATTGCCGCCGATGCCCATGTGGTCGGGGACGGCCCGGAGCGGGAAGTCTATCACGCGCTTGCAGAAGACCTCGGGCTGGGCGACCGGATCCGCTTCCATGCGCCGATGCCGGCGCGCCAGGCCTTCGCCATGGCGCGTTCGATCGTCGTGCCGTCACGCGGCGAATCCATGCCCTATATCGTGCTGGAGGCCATCGCCGCCGAAATGCCGATCCTCGCCACGTCGGTCGGCGGCATTCCGGAGATCTTTTCCAACGAGGCGGACAACCTGTTGCCGCCCGGGGATGTGGAGGCGCTCGCCTTCGCCATGCAGCGGCAATTGGCCGATCCCGACCTGCAGCGTTCACAGGCAAAAGCCCGTGCGGCCGGGATCGCACAAAAATTTTCCGTCGCCACCATGAGCGGGACGATCGAACGCGCCTATCGCGCCGCCGAGGCGAAGCAACGCGCGGACCGTTACGACCAAAGCGCCGCCGAAACCAGCCGGCTCGCCAAGAACAACGAAAGACCCTGAGGAGGGGGCGCGTCCCGCGCTGCCCATCGGAAAGACCGTCATGAATGAAATCGATCCCAAAATGCGGTTCCGCAACGCGGTCAAACTCGCCTCCCCGGACGAGAACGACCTGGCCATTCCCGAGGAACTCGGGGAGGAGGCGCAACGGGTCGCCGACCTGTTTTCCGACCGGCCCTATTCGGCCCGCGTCGTCGCCGGAATCGCCCGCCTGTGCGATTTTCTCGCGATTTTGGGCCTCGGGCTCGGGATCTACTTCACGTACGCCATGAGCGACGGGCCGGATTCCCTGTACGTCCTGCCGGTCATCGGCGGTTCGATGCTGGCCATCATCCTGCTGCAGGCGGTCGATGCCTACGATCTCGGCGTGATGCGTTCCTTCGTCACCCAGTCCGGCCGCATCTTCATGGGCGTGACCGTGGTCTTCGCCTTCTTCGCCACCCTGGCCTTCTTTCTGAAGATGGGAGACTTCTATTCCCGCTTCTGGTTCGGCGCCTGGTATGTCTCGACCTTCGGTTATTTCATCGTCAGCCGCGTGATCATCGCCAACCTGATCCGGCGCTGGACCCGCGACGGTCTGATGGAACGGCGCGCCGTCATCGTCGGCGGCGGCCGCAACGCCGAAGAGCTGATCCATTCCCTGGAATCCCAGCCGGGCAACGACATCCGCATCTGCGGCATCTTCGACGACCGGACCGGCGACCGCTCGCCGCCCAGCGTCGCCGGTTATCCCAAATTGGGAACCGTTGGCCAATTGGTCACCTTCGCCCGCCATGCGCAACTGGATCTTCTCATCGTCTCCCTGCCGATCACGGCGGAGGCGCGGGTGCAGAAAATGTTGAGCAAATTGTGGGTACTGCCGCTCGATATCCGGCTTTCGGCCCATACCAACAAATTGCGCTTCCGGCCGCGCTCCTATTCCTATATCGGCGCGGTGCCGTTTCTCGACGTGTTCGACAAACCCCTGGCCGATTGGGACACGCTGTTGAAACGGGTGTTTGATCTGTTTTTCGCCTCGCTGGCGCTGGTGGCGCTTGCGCCGCTGATGCTCGCCACCGCGGTCGCCATCCGCCTGGAAAGCCCCGGACCGGTGATCTTTCGCCAAAAGCGCTACGGCTTCAACAATGACGAAATAGAAGTCCTGAAATTCCGCTCCATGTATCACGACCAGGCCGATCCCCTGGCAAAGAATGTGGTGACCCGCAACGACCCGCGCGTCACAAAGGTCGGCCGCTTCATCCGCAAGACGTCGATCGACGAATTGCCGCAATTGTTCAACGTGTTGGCCGGCAGCCTGTCGCTGGTCGGCCCACGGCCGCACGCGGTCAACGCCCACACGGCCGAAAAACGCTGGGAGGAAGTGGTCCAGCATTATTTCGCCCGCCACCGGGTCAAGCCCGGCGTCACCGGCTGGGCCCAGGTCAATGGTTGGCGCGGCGAGGTCGATACCCCGGAAAAAATCAAGAACCGGGTCGATCACGACCTGTATTACATCGAAAACTGGTCGGTGATGTTCGACCTGCAGATCCTGCTGATGACCCCGTTCAAGCTGCTGAAAACGGAAAACGCCTATTGACCCTTCTTCTGGAGGCGCCCCTGTCTCATGAAGCGCGCCGCGCCCAGGACATGGCGCACGGGAGCCGCGGTCTGACCGGCCACGGGGCCGGCATGTTCATCCTGTGGCTGTGCGTGTTTTCCGGCGGCTTCGTCATCAACGAGCCGGCACCCTACGATCTGATCATGGTTCCGGTCATCGCCGGCTGGTTCATGGTCGGCGGATTGCGGCTTTACCCGCAATTCGCGCCGGCCTTTCTGCTGATGATCCTGTTTCTCGTCGGCGGGATTCTCGGCCTCACCCAGGCGACGGACCTGTCGGATGCGCCGCTGTTCATCGCCGTCACCGGCTTTCTGATCGGCACGTTCATTTTCTACGCCAATCTGATCGGACAGGACGGGTCCGTCCTGAAAATCATCCGCAGCGCCTCGATCGCCAGCGCGGCAATCGTCGCCCTGATCGGCATTCTCGGCTATTTCGGCGCCATTCCCGGCGCATCGAATTTCACCCTGTACGACCGGGCCAAAGGCACGTTTCAGGACCCGAACGTCTTCGGCCCTTTTCTGCTGCTGCCGATTGCGCTGCTGGCGCAGGATTTTCTGACCAAACCGTTGCGCCGCACGATCTGGCTGGCGCCGGTGTTCATGATCCTGCTGTTCGGCGTGTTCCTGAGCTTCTCGCGCGCCGCCTGGGGCATGACGGTGTTCATTCTGGTCGGCCTAACGGTCGTCGTCTTCATCGTCGACCGGCACCCGAGACTGCGGATGCGGATTATCGGCCTGACGCTGCTCGGCCTTGTCGTGCTGGCCGGCGGCCTGGCGATCGCGCTGTCCTTCGAGTCCGTGGCCGAAATCTTCACCGTGCGCGCCAAACTGGTGCAACCCTATGATGCGGCCCGGGTCGGCCGGTTCGCGCGCTATTCCCTCGGTTTCACCTGGGCCTTCGAATCGCCGCTTGGCATCGGCGCGCTGCAATTCCGCAACGAGTTTCCCGAAGACCCGCACAATATCTACATGAAGAGCTTCCTGGCCCATGGCTGGCTCGGCGGCCTGTCCTATATCGCCTTCACCCTGTGGACCCTGATCCGCGGTTTCCCGCTCCTGTTCAAGGACCGCGACTGGACCCCGATCTACCGCGCCGCCTACATCACCTTCGTCGCCCACGTGCTCACCGGCGCCATCATCGACACCGACCATTGGCGGCATCTGTACCTGCTGTACGGAATGGTCTGGGGATGCTTTATTCTGTTCGAGAGGGAGCGACGCGGTTCGAGGCCACGTCGTCCTCGCGCAACTCGAACCGGATCCGCGCACGGCATCAGGGGAATCGGGTGAGTTGAATTTCATGCGATGAGGCTGAGGAGGAATTGCTCGTTCCATCCTGCTTTCAATCGTTTTGTTGTCATGGACATTTTGGCCGAATTTCGTCGCAACAGGTCGTGGGCGATGTGTTTGATGGTGGTGAAATTGGCCGGAGCGTGTTCGGTGCGCATGCGGCATTCATCGTCGCGAAAGACAATGTCCATAAGCCAGTGCATGCTTTCGACGGACCAGTGGCGATGCACGACAACGCCGAGCTTGTCGGCCTTGTCGGTTGACGAGGTGATGT
>Ga0214472_10008715_pt1 | contig 10585 bp, 12 predicted proteins | sample RVTome_6_FD_207662 | JGI IMG/M metagenome (GOLD analysis project Ga0214472, IMG submission 207662) | Soil microbial communities from uranium-contaminated site in the Upper Colorado River Basin, Wyoming, United States - RVT140D175 | ecosystem: Environmental > Terrestrial > Soil > Contaminated >...
TCCTTGTGATGATACACATGTTCAAGGTTATCGTGTCCGGCGCATACAAGGCGCCAAGGGAGCTCCACTGGCTGTCCGGGTTCATGCTCCTGATGCTCACCATGATCATGGGCATATCCGGCTACCTGCTTCCCTGGACCCAGCTCTCTTTCTGGGCTGTCACGGTACTTTCGAACTCGTTCGCGGTGGTGCCGGTTATAGGGCCAGACCTGAAAAAGATAGTTCTCGGCGCGGATTCCGTATCCCAGCCCACGCTGGGAAGGTTCTTCGCCCTGCACCTTGCGACACCGGTAATAATGGGCATGCTCTTGGGCTTCCATTTCGTGATGATAAGGAAGACCGGTATCCAGGAACAGCTTTAGTCTAATTCCAGCGAGGTAAAACTGGCATGAAATACAATAAGAATAACTGGCATGGAGAGCTTGAGCCCTTCTTCCCCAACGACGCCATAGACAAGGGCATAATAGTATCCATAGTACTGGGACTGTTCATCGCGATAGCTTTCTTCTACCCCGGCCTGTTCCTCCCGCCGGAGGTGCCGGCCGACCCGACGAACACGCCTCTGCACGTCAAGCCGGAGTGGTACTTCCTGGCCGCGTACCAGACGCTTAAACTGTTTCCGACCAAGTATTTCGGCGACGCGGCAGAGCTTCTCGGGATGGGCGTCCAGATGGTCGCGATCACCGGCATAATGTTTCTGCCTTTCCTTGACCGCACTCCCGAGAAGAACTGGAGGCGGAGGCCGTACTTCCTCAAGCTGGTCATGGCCGGGTTTTTCGTATTCCTGGGCCTGACCATCTGGGGACACTACTCTTAATCCATCCACGCTTAAAGGCAAGGAGATAACAGAAGTCATGAGACTTATAACCATAACACTCGTTCTAGCGGCCCTGTTGCTGATATCGGCTCAGGCAAATGCGAAGGACAACTTCTGCGCGGAGTGTCACACTTCCATGGAAATTGCCGCGTTCGGCAACGTGATGGAGTGGGACAAGAGCGTTTTCCAGGCCAGGGAGACTCTCTGTCCAGGCGTGCTTGAACTGAAGAAGGAGGCCTTTTTCGCCGAGTCCCGGATGGTGAAGTACGACGAGTTCCTCACCGAGCTGGAGCATACGACCAGAAGGTACCCTGAGTACATGAGGGAGGACCTGGTGAAGCAGGGCGTCAAGTATGAGGAGCTTGCGAGCATGACGCCTTCTTCGATCGGCGGCATAGCCGGGCCGAACCTGAAGGTCAAGAAGGGCATGCACGGAGTTTATGAAACGTTGAATAAGCTGAGGGGTGACTTCGGCCTGGAGAAGGTGATGGGCTACTCACTTCTCGGCACAATGATAGTGTCGCTGCTGTTCGCGTTCGGACTTAAAAACACACTCAAGGAATAAGGGGTTTCGAGAATGCACAAGAGATTACTTACGCTTTTCGCACTTTTGTTGCTGCCGATCTTCCTGGTGTCCTGTAAGGAAGGCGCTGAGAGCACTGTCAACGCCGATGTGCTTGCGAGTACGCTCCAGACGGCGATGGACACGGCAGATACCCTTGACAACATGAACCTCAAGGCGTACGGGCTCGCGCAGGTTGGTTCCGGCCTTGTTTCCGTCGACCCGGCCAAGGCAGGGCAGGTGCTGAACGAGGCGATGGTCGTCGTTAACGAGGTACGCTCCCCCAAGTACAAAGCTATACTGTCCGAGCTCCAGAGCGCTACCGCCGGCTGGCCGAAGGCCGAAAAGGGCCAGGTTGACCCGGCGATCGACAGGATTGAGAAGGCCACCACCCGCGTCTGGGTCGTAAGGCAAGTCGCTGAAGGTATTATGAAGCTGGACAAAAATAACGGCCTCGGACTCCTCAGGCAGGTTGCCGTGGTCGCCACCACAATCCCGGACGCAAGGTACCGCGACCTGGACCTCCGCTCTATCTCCGGCCTTATGGCCCAGGCGGACGCACAGGGCGCGGTGACCGTGGCGAACAACATATCCGACGCCAGGGTCCGGGCGTGGGCGCTGACCGATATAGGCTCGACTGCCGCAAAGACCGGCGCATCGTCAGCGATGGAAATACTGATGATGGCGGCTGACGCCGCGCGCGGCATACCCGCGCAGGTTTCCCCTGAGTCATCAATAATCACGGAAGAGGCAACCCAGGAGACGAAGGACGCAGTGCTTGGCCCCGAGTCCGCCAGGATAACCGCCTCCTCCGCACGCGCGCTTTCAGCCGTGGCGGTTGCGATGAAGGCCATCGACGAAGCGCAGGCAAAGGGGCTTCTCTCCGAGGCCGCGCAGATAGCAAGCGGCATTGACAATGCCAGGTACCCCTACACCAGGGCGTACGCGATCAGCGATGTCGCCATGTCCGAGGCCGATGTAGACCCTTCCATGGCAGTCCAGACCGCCGACAGTATAAATGCCGGACATGAGGACGCCAAGTTTGCGGTCCTGCTGAAGGCCATAAATGTAAAGGCTGCCGAGGGCATGACGTCAGGCATACTTACCGACATCAGCAAGGCCGAGGATGTGGCGCTCGTTATTCATGACCACTTCGACAGGGCCAAGGCGCTCGCGGCGCTCGGCAAGGCCGCTGTGCCATTCGACAAGGCCATAGCCTCGGAGATAGCCGGGAAGATAGAAGTTGAGCTGGGGCATGGCACGTTCGCGTACACCGGCATCAAGAACGAAGTCCTTGCGGACGTAGCGGTGGCATGGTCCAAGGAAGATGACGCGAAGGCCAAGGAAGTCATGGAAGCTGGAATAGTCGAGCCTAGGTTTGCAAGGCAGGCCGTCATGTTCACCAAGGCCAAGGCATACCTCGCAATGGCCGATGACAAGGCCGCCAACGATTCAGCCGCTGCCATGAAACTCTATGGCAAGGCGGCCGGGGCCGCGGATGAGGCCGGTAGCACAATGCTCAAGTGGGAGATAGCAAAGGGCCTGTGCAAGCTGGACTCCGACAAGCTCATCGACTTCGCCGCCAAGATACCGGAAGGCGACTTCTACAACAAGGCCATGACCATGACCGCGTTGGCGTCTGAATGGTCCGCCAAGGGCAGCCCGAACGCAGCAATGGCGTGGGATATGGCGGCCAAGTCGGCCAACATGATGGGCGATAATATAGAAAGCTCGGAGCTTCTCAACAAGGTCGCGGCCGCATGTGCGGCATACGACAAGGCAAAGGCCGGCCAGATCTACGGCATGTCATACGCCAGGGTGAGCAAGATAGGTGCGAAGGTCGAAGGCTGACCAGATAACCGGCATGCGGAGGGCATGCAGGCCGGTGGCGTATACAAGCTTCAAACAATATGCAGTACAGGGATAATACTGGAAGTTGACACAGTTTGATGGCGCCGGGTGAGCGTTCCCGGCGCTGGAAAGGGAGGGGACATGAAGATAGGGGTGCTGCTGCAGGAAGGTCCCTACAACCACGAGGCATCCGATTCCGCCTACAACTTCATACAGGCGGCGATGGCCAAGGGACACGATATCCAGGGCGTTTTTTTGTATGACGACGCGGTTACCAACGTCGCCAAAAACATGGACCCGCCTCAGGACGACAGGCATATCGCGAAGAGGTGGTCAGAACTGGGCGCGAAGGGCGTTGACATCATAGTCTGTGTCGCGGCCGCGAAGCGCAGGGGGATGAACCCGGACCTGATAGTTGACAACTCCAGGATATCCGGCCTGGGTCAGCTAAGCGAGATATGCACGGACGCCGACAGGGTCGTCACCTTCGGTGACTAATTCGTTCGAAAGGAGATAGCCTAAAATGGCCAAGATAATGTTCGTTAACAGGACCGCGCCCCACGGTTCGATATACATGTGGGAGGGCCTCGAGGTCCTGCTGATATTCGGCGCGTTCGACAATGAGTTGTCAGCCGTATTTATGGATGACGGCGTCTTCTCGCTCAAGAAGGACCAGGATACCACGGAACTCGGGATCAAGGGTTTCATAAAGACACTGCCGGTCATAGAGGACTACGGTTGCGAAACCATCCTCGTCGAGAGGGAGTCGCTCGAAAAGAGGGGCCTCACCGAGGACGACCTTGCGATCCCGGTCCAGATAGTGGACGCCGCCGCAATCGGAAAGGCAATGAGCGAGCAGGACGTGCTGCTGCCGTTCTAACACGGGCAGGATTAAGCGCGCGAGTAAGAGACGGGCACGGAGTCTGTGCCCTGATTAAAGACTGAATGTGCATCCTATAATAAGGAGGCTTCAAGGTGCTTCATATAATCAACAAGTCACCATTTTCAAAGAACAGCCTTGAGAGCTGCATCAGGGTCGCCCCTAAAGACGACCCGATACTGCTCACCGAGGACGCGGTGCTTGGCGCTATGTCCGGCAGCAGCGTCGCAGCGTTAGTCAAGGACGCGCAGAAGAACCACGCGATTTATGCGCTCTCCGCCGACATCAAGGCCCGCAACGTCGACAGGCTGGTGGACGGCGTCAAGGTAATAGACTACAACGGCTTCGTAGAGCTCGTCGAGCAGCACAGGACGATGTCCTGGCTTTAATATGGCATCTCTGCGGGACGACCTGATCGGCCATCTGCTCGCCAGGGACTACAGCTCGGCGTTAAAGCTGCTCCAGGGCGGGAGGCGTCCGGTCAGGACGCTCATGGGACTGCTCTTCCATGAGGAACCTATCGTCCGGTGGAGGGCGGTCACGATGTACGGGCATTTCGCCCTGGCGGAGCCCGATGTCGTAAAGACACAGCTTTTCAGGATTTTGTATACCCTGAGCGAAGAGTCGAGCATAGTAGGCTGGGCATCCGCCCAGGCCATAGGCGAGATAGCAAGGGTTGCGCCGGAGTTAGCCCGGGAGGACATCAGGCCCGTCATCCACTTCATGGACGACGACGAGGTGAGCCTGCCGGCAAACAGGAACACCGTCCAGCTTGCCGGGTCCATCTGGGCCATAGGAAACATCGCGGAAACGCTCCCGGAAATGGCCTTTGAGATGGGCCCTGTGCTGACGAGGTTCATTGATGACCCGGACCCTGAGGTTCGCGGCCTCAGCATATGGGCTATATGCCGGATAAGTTACAAAAAAGCGGCCGAAAAGCTGCAAAAGATGCTTGACGACAGCGCTGTAATTGAGATATATTCGTACGACGAGCTAAATACGGTCAGCGTCGGGCAACTTGCCAGAAAGGCGCTTGACAAGATAAACGGGACGGGCGGCGCCTGTCTCTGAAGCTTCAAGCATTTCTATCCTAATAAAATCATTTACGAAGGAGGTGAGGGTACAAAAGGTATCAAGTCGCCGAGGCAGGGTGGTCCGTTTCCAGGCGTTAGGGGCGGGCGCCTAAATTGAAGCCCTTGATGCTCATGAAGCTGGACGCATAAACCGAAGCGTTTATTTCCGATGAAGCATTGAATATTTAAAGGAAAAGGAGACCAAGGTAATGTCTAACACCCCGTTAATAGACCAGCTGGAATCAGGTCCTTGGCCAAGTTTTATCAAGGACATCAAGAGGATGGCGAAGACGAACAAGATGAGCGAGGATATACTCGGCCTTCTTGAGCGCTCCTACAACGATAAAAGGACCCACTGGAAGCACGGCGGAATCGTCGGCGTCATGGGCTACGGCGGCGGCATCATAGGCCGTTACTCCGATTGCCCGGAGGACTTCCCGAACGTTTCCCACTTCCACACCGTCCGTATCAACCAGCCCTCCGGCTGGTTCTATACCTCCTCGGCGCTCAGGTATCTGTGCGACCTGTGGGAGAAGAACGGCTCCGGCCTCACCAACATGCACGGCTCGACCGGTGACATCGTGCTTATGGGCACCACGACCGACAAGCTCGAGGGCATCTTCACCGACCTGTCCGAGCACGGCTGGGACCTCGGCGGCTCCGGCTCGGACGTCAGGACCCCGTCCTGCTGTAACGGCATGGCCCGCTGCGAGTTCGCCTGCATAGACACCATGGCCATATGCCACGACCTCACGAACGAGTACCAGGACGAGCTGCACAGGCCGGCCTTCCCGTACAAGTTCAAGATAAAGGTATCCGGCTGCCCGAACGACTGCGTCGCCTCGATCGCCCGCTCCGACTGCTCGATTATCGGCACCTGGCGTGACGCGATACAGCAGGACGACGCCGCGGTGGCCGAGTACGCAAAGGGCGGCAAGGTTGACATCGCCGCACACGTCGTCGATAAATGCCCGACCGGCTGCATGTCCTGGGACGGCTCCAAGCTCTCCATCGACAACAAGAACTGCAACCGCTGCATGCACTGCATAAACGTCATGCCGAAGGCGCTGCGCCCCGGCAAGGACAAGGGCGCAACCATACTCATGGGCGCCAAGGCCCCCATCGTCTACGGCGCGCTGCTCTCCTCGGTCATAGTGCCCTTCATGAAGATGGAAGCGCCTTACGAAGAGTTCAAGGAAATGATCGCCAACATCTGGGAGTTCTGGGATGAGAACGGCGAGGCCAGGGAGCGTATCGGCGAGATGATCGTCCGTATAGGCAAGGGCAACTTCATCGAGGAAGTCGGCCTTGAGCCCATCCCGGAGATGATCTGCGAGCCCAGGTCCAACCCGTACATCTTCTACGAAGAGTTCTTCGAGGAAGAGGGCGAATAGTAATCGCGGGAGGCGTAACGCCTGCTGTTTGATCCAATTACATTCATTAAATTCCATAGAACACGGAGGAGATTGAGAGATGGCAGCTCCCAAAAGAAAGACAGACATTGGACCGCCCCATTACGAGCAGTTCCTGCACCCGGTAATCAAGGAGAACTACGGCAAGTGGAAGTACCACGAGATCCCGAAGCCGGGCGTCCTCATGCACGTCTCCGAGACCGGCGCAAAGATATACACGGTCAGGGCCGCGTCCGCGAGGCTTATAAGCATCGAGCTGATCAGGGACTTCTGCAACCTGGCCGACAAGTACTGCGACGGCCACCTGCGCTTCACCAGCCGTAACAACGTCGAGTTCATGACCGACAAGGAAGGGAACGTGGACAAGCTGATTGCCGACCTGAACGCCCAGGGCATACCTGTCGGCGGCACCGGCGCGGCGATATCCAACATCGTCCACACCCAGGGCTGGGTGCACTGCCACAGCGCCGCGACGGACGCCTCCGGCGTCGTCAAGTCCACCATGGACGTGCTTACCGACTACTTCACCAGCATGAAGCTCCCGGCGCACCTCAGGATCGCCGTCGCCTGCTGCCTGAACATGTGCGGCGCGGTCCACTGCTCCGACATCGCGATCCTCGGCATCCACAGGACCCCGCCGACGATCAACCACGAGACACTCGGCAACCAGTGCGAGATACCCACGACTGTCAGCTCCTGCCCCAAGGCGGCCATCAGGCCCGCGATGGTGAACGGCAAGCAGTCGGTCGAGGTAGTCGAGGACCTGTGCATGTACTGCGGCAACTGCTACACCGTCTGCCCGTCCATGCCGATAGCCAACCCGCTGAACGACGGCATATCCATCTGGGTCGGCGGCAAGGTCTCCAACTCCAGGCACAAGCCGATGTTCTCCAAGCTGGCGATACCGTACCTCCCGAACAACCCGCCACGCTGGCCGGAAGTGACCGAGGCCGTCAAGAACATAGTCGACATATACGCCTCCGATGCCAAGAAGTACGAGAGGGTCGGCGAGTGGATCAACAGGATAGGCTGGCCGCAGTTCTTCGAGAAGACCGGCCTGGAGTTCACCAAGTACCACATAGACGACTTCACGCTGGCGTCTTCGACCTACAATTCGTCAACCCACATCAAATTCTAAGAGGGGTGATAAAATGGCGACAATGGACGAGATAAAAGACTATATCTACAAGAAGGTTGAATCCTACTCCGGCAAGAAGCAGGTGAAGGCGCCGGACCTCACCAAGGACGTGGTTGCCCACTTCAACTGCGACAAGAAGGAAGTGAAGGCTGCCCTCAAGGATATGATGGACGAAGGCAGGCTCACGTACGGCTACTTCGGAGGCACCACGATAGAACTGCCGCACAAGGAAGGCAGCGCAAACTAAGCTGTACCGCTTTACCGGTAGAAGCATCCTTCCGACTGGAGCGGCTCGCTCAACTAACCGGTTATGCACCGGCAATGCACCCTTCGGGACGTATGAGAAATACGGACCGAAGGGTGCAAATGCCTTATATCAACGGCACAATACGGCCGGACCGGCTGCGCATGGGGAAACGCATGCCGACAGTCGTTTTTGTGCCTTTAAGACATGACACCGGAGGGGTTGCCCGGAAGGATGTCGTGAGAAAGCAGTAAAGGAGAATCAAGCCATGGCAATGGTAAAGAAGAAGAAGAGCTTTGCAAAATCGAGCGGCGGCGCGGGCACCGAGGCGTCTCCGCTTCGGCCCAAGTACCAGCGCAAGACCCCCCCCTGCACATTCAAGTGCCCCTCCGGGATAGACATCAGGGGCTACATTATGCATATAAGCCAGACCGACCTTTACGGCAGGCCGTACGATGAATCCGTGAAGGAAGCCTGGTACATGCTTACGGACAAGAACCCGTTCCCCGCGGCCACTGGCAGGGTATGTCCCCATCCCTGCGAGAGCGAGTGCAACAGGGGCGCCCTTGAAGGCGCGCTCAACATAAACAACATAGAGCGCTACATGGGCGACTTCGGCATAAAGAACAACCTGCCGCTCCGTAAGCTCACTGAAGAAAAGAAGGCCGAGTCCGTCGCGGTCGTCGGCGCGGGTCCCGCGGGTCTTTCCTGCGCGTACCAGCTCGCGCGCCGCGGCTACGGCGTCACGGTGTACGAGTCCTTCGAGAAGGCTGGCGGCATGCTGCGCTACGGCATCCCGGCATACCGTCTTCCGGACGACATACTCGACGCCGAGATCAAGAAGATAGCGGACGTCGGCGTCACTATCAAGCTGAACACCAGGGTCGGCAAGGACGTCAACATGGACGACCTCAGGAAGGACAACAAGGTCGTGTTCATGGGCATCGGCGCGCACGCCGGCAAGAAGCTCGGCGTGCCCGGCGAGGACGCCCCGAACGTGATGACCGGCGCGGACTTCCTGCACAAGGTCAACCACGGCGAGACCGTCGAGATCGGCAAGAAGGTCGTGGTGGTCGGCGGCGGCAACTCGGCCATCGACGCGGCCAGGGTCGCGGTCAGGCTTGGCGCGGACGTCACGCTGTCCTACAGGCGTACCCGTAACGAGATGCCCGCCATCGAGCACGAGATACACTCCGCCGAGGAAGAGGGCATCAAGTTCGAGTTCCTCACAGCCCCGGTCGAGGTCGTACAGGAGGGCGGGAAGGCCACCGGCCTGAAGCTCAAGAGGATGGAACTGGGCGAGCCCGACGCATCCGGCAGGCGCAGGCCCGTCCCGGTCGAGGGTTCCGAGTTCGTCATAGAAGCCTCCTTCATCTGCCCCTCGATAAGCCAGGAGCCGCAGATGGAAGGCCTCGACGTCATAAAGAACGAGTGGGGCTGGATATCCGCCGACGCGGCGACCGGCAAGACCTCGGTCGATGCCATATTCGCGGGCGGCGACGTCACCAACTCGCTCGGCCTTGTCACGGAGGCCATCGGCCTGGGTAGGCAGGCGGCCGAGGCGATCGACGACTTCATCCAGAACAAGGAGCATACCGAAGTCGCCCCGCTCGCGGTCATCCGCTACCAGAACATGTTCACGCCGTACTTCCAGAAGAAAGACAGGAACGAGTCGGTGTTCCTCCCGGCGGGCGATGTCAAGGGCAGCATGACCAAGGAGCCGATGCAGCCGCTTACCGAGGAAAGCTTCAAGAGCGAAGTCTCCCGCTGCATGAGCTGCGGCCTCTGCTTCGACTGCGACAACTGCTGGATGTACTGTTCCGACGGCGCGGTCAAGAAGACCTCGCTGGACTTGCCGAGGGGCCAGCACTACGAGTTCGTACTCGAGAAGTGCCAGGGCTGCAAGAAGTGCGCGGACGCGTGTCCCTGCGGCTACATCGACATGCTTTAAGTCCGGCCACGGAACAAACAGGCTGCCGGAAGCTGTTACGGCCGCTGTAAGAATCCACCCGCTTTACGAATCCGGGTATTACGGGGCGCGGCCATGCCGCGCCCCGGCCCTGATATACTGAACCATAGGAGCTGTCATGGAAGATATTACTCTTCTTGAAATTATCGACTACGCCAAGATAAACGAGGACAACGCCCGGCAGTTTTACAAAAACGCCGCCCAGCACGCGAAGCGTGATAACATAAAGGCCTTCCTGAACTCGCTCGTAAAGGAGGAGGAGAGGCATTTGGCGCACTTAAACGACCTCGCGAAGGTCGTCGAGGCAGGCGGTCCGATACCGAAGTCCAACGACATCCCCAGGCCGCTCGGATACGCCGAGCACCTGGGCAAGGTCACTATAGACGAAAACTCCGACTACCAGGAAGTGCTGAAGTTCGCCATTGTCCGCGAGAAGGAAGCGCTCGACTCCTACACGAAGTACACCAGGCTGGTGGACGACCCGAAGGCGAAAGAACTGTTCACGCTTCTGGCAAACGAGGAAAGCGCGCACCTGCGCGACCTGGAGAACAGGTTCGACGACTTCATGAAAGAGATAGAGAACTGGTAGATCCCATAACCATTATAATTAGGTGACTAATAATTATGTACGAGATCCTG
>Ga0214472_10008716_pt1 | contig 10585 bp, 10 predicted proteins | sample RVTome_6_FD_207662 | JGI IMG/M metagenome (GOLD analysis project Ga0214472, IMG submission 207662) | Soil microbial communities from uranium-contaminated site in the Upper Colorado River Basin, Wyoming, United States - RVT140D175 | ecosystem: Environmental > Terrestrial > Soil > Contaminated >...
CAGATGCCCGCCCTTCACCAGCGCCGCGTTGGCGCCCATCTGCACCAGGGCGCGGCCGGCGTCTTCCATCTCCTCAGGCGTCCTGAGGTCCCGTTCCACCAGGATGCGTGCTTCGTCCAGGTTCGGCGTCACTACGGTCGCCAGCGGCACCAGCCGCTCCACGATGGAGCGCTCGGCGTCCCGGTGGAGCAGCCGATCCCCCGAGGTGGCGACCATCACCGGATCCAGCACGTAGCCCGGAAACCGGTGCTCTTTGATGCCATCCGCCACCGCCTCCACCAGCTCGCGCGTCGCCAGCATCCCCGTCTTGGTGCCCAACGGCGGGAGGTCCTCGGCCAGCGCCGCCATCTGCGCCTGTACCGTGTCCACCGGCACCGCATGGACCGCGCGCACGCCCTTGGTGTTCTGGGCCGTGATCGCCACCAGCACCGAGGTGCCGAACACCCCGAACTGGTGGAAGGTCTTCAAGTCGGCCTGGATGCCCGCGCCGCCGCCCGAGTCCGAGCCCGCAATGGTGAGCGCGATCTTCATGGCAGGGATACTCTGCGGCGGACGCGGGCGGCCGCCCCTGGCGCCTTGGCGAAATGACGGTCTTGCCTCACATTCAACGCTCCCATGACCACTAATCTCGTCTCCCTGGTGCGTGATCTACAACGGCGCAAGGGCCGCCGCCGGCGCGGCCTGGCGGTCGCCGAAGGCGTGCGGCTGGTCGAGGAGGCCATCGCCGCCGGCGTGCGATTGCACGGCGTCGTGGCGGCCCATGATCTCGACGCCGGCGCCCGAGGGGCCGCCCTGCTCGAGACCCTGGGCAACCACAACGTCCCCGTGGCCACCGTTACCCCGCGCGTCCTGGAGCAGCTGGCCGACACCGACACGCCGCAGGGCGTCCTGGCGGTCCTGGAGCCGCCCCGGTGGCCCCTGGACGACATCCGGCCGGCTCCCCGCTCGCCGGTGCTGGTGCTCGACGGCGTACAGGATCCGGGGAACGTGGGGACCCTGATCCGAACGGCGTTCGCGCTGGGTGCGGCCGGGGCGGTGCTGCTCCCGGGCACCGCCGAGCCCTCCAACCCCAAGGTACTCCGCGCGGCCATGGGGGCCACCTTCCGGCTGCCGTGGGCGAGCGCGGCCGACGGAGAATTCCGTGCCTGGGTGCGTGAGGTGGACGCCGTGGGCTGGGCCGCGGCCTCCGAGGGTACGCCGGTGTCCCGGCTGTCAGCGCCGGAGCGCCTGGCGCTGGTGGTGGGCAACGAAGGGGCGGGGGTGCGGGCGGCGGTACGGGAGCTGTGCCGCGCCAGCGTCGCGATTCCCCTGGCGCGGGGCGCTGAATCGCTCAACGTCGCGGTGGCGGCCGGGATCGTGCTGTTCGAGGTGGCGCGTGGGGCTTGATTCAGGATGGTCTGGAGGGGCGGGAGAGGCCGGAGTGGTCGTCGTCGCCGGTCTATTGGGCTCGCTGTTCGGGAGCTTTCTCAACGTGTGCATCGCCCGGTTGCCCTTGGATCAATCCATCGTGCGGCCGCGGTCCCGTTGCCCGCGCTGCGGCGCCCAGATCGCCTGGTTCGACAATATCCCGGTCCTCTCCTGGCTGATCCTCCGCGGCCGGTGCCGCCAATGCCACGAGCGGATTTCCGCGCAGTATCCCCTGGTGGAGGTGTTGGTGGCCGGGCTCTGGGCGGCCGCGGCCTGGGGATACGGCCTCACACTCCAGGGGCTCGCCGCAGGCATCTTCGGGACCATTTTGCTCGGCATCGCGGTGACGGATGCCCGCCACATGCTCATCCCGGACGAGTACACCTGGGGAGGACTGGCCCTGGGGCTGCTGCTGGCCCTGCGCGGTGGGTGGGCGTGGGGCGGACTCCTCACGGCGCTGATCGGGGCGGGTGTCGGCTTCGGACTGCTCTACGGCATCGCGTGGGCTGGTGAGCGGGTCTTTCGTGAAGAGGCGATGGGAGGCGGGGACATCAAGATGATGGCCATGGTGGGCGCCTTCGTGGGGTGGAAGGGCGTGTTGCTGACGCTGTTCGGCGGGGCGCTGCTCGGCACACTGGTGTTCATCCCGCTCTCGATCAAGAAGCGCCGGCTGGTGCCGTTTGGCGTCTTCCTGGCCGGCGCCGCGGGGATCACGTTCGTACTGGGCGAGGCCATCCTCCGGTGGTACGAGGCGTTTCTCCGCGTATGAGAAGAGGCGAGCACGGGCGAGCGCGGACGAGCCTTGCCCGACTGTGCTCGTCTGAGCTCGTCAGCTGCGCCGCCAACCTTCTACACCGCACAGCCATCCAATTCAGTGCATGAGCGCCCGAACCGCCGAGGCCGGCATTCTGAATAACAGCCCGGGTACCATACCTCAGGATGCCGCGGACGTCGCCCTCGCTCAGAGCGGCGATGCACAGGCGTTCGAGCGGCTGTACCGGGCGCAGGTCAACAAGATCCACAGCCTGGCCCGGCGCATGGCGGGTCCGGCGGAGGCGGACGAGCTGACGCAGGACGTGTTCGTCCGGGCCTGGCAGAAGCTGCACACGTTTCGGGGAGAGGCGGCGTTTGGCACATGGCTGCACCGGCTCGGGGTCAACGTGATCCTGGCCTATCGGGGCTCGCAGGGAGCCCGTCGGCGCTATCTGGACGAGGATGCCGATGCGGCCAACATCGGGATGGCGCGGCCCGCGCCGGTGGAGTTGACAATGGATTTCGAGACGGCGATTGGCCGGCTGCCGCCCGGCGCCAGGCAGATTTTCGTGTTGCACGACGTCGAGGGATACAAGCACGGGGAGATCGCCGGGATGTTGGGAATCACGGCGGGCACCTCGAAGGCCCAGCTGCATCGGGCGCGCATGTCGCTGCGCCGGCATCTGGAGCGATAGGAGGATCGGCCCATGACTGATCAATGGACGCCCCGGTTGTCCGAATACCTGGACGACGAGCTTTCCGCGGCGGAGCGCCTCCAGATCGAAGCGCACCTCGGGGGGTGCCCGGCGTGCCGGGAGACGCTGGCGGAGCTCCGGGCAGTGGTGGCCCGGGCCGAGTCCCTTGAAGATGGCGTCCCGGCGCGCGACCTGTGGCGGGGAGTGGCGGAGCGGATCGGCGCGGCCCGGCCGGCGGTCGAGCCGGCAGCCGGAGGCGGATGGCGCCGGCTGCGGCTGACGCTGTCGGTGCCGCAGCTGGCCGCGGCGGCGCTGGCCCTGATGGTCATGTCGGCGGGCTCGGTGTGGCTGACCAGGCCACCGCGCCCCATCATGCAGGAGGCTTCAGCGCCACCGGTCAGCGGTTCGGCGATCACGGTATCGCCGGTGGCGATGGGCGACGGGGCCTACGAGTCCGCCGTGCGCGACCTCGAGCTGGTGCTCGCCCAAGGCAGGGGCCGCCTGGACACGGCGACCGTGCGGGTGCTGGAGCAGAACCTGCGGATCATTGACGAGGCGATCACGGAGTCCCGGCGGGCGGTGGCGGCCGATCCGGCCAGTCCGTATCTCAACGCCCATCTCGCCCAAACCATGAAGCGGAAACTCGAGCTGTTGCGCCAGGCCGCTCGCCTGACGGCGGCGCGGACCTGAGGAGGACAGCATGGCGTTGACGATGGCGCTGGGGTTGCTCGCGGTGCTCGCCCAACGACCGGGCGAGGGCACGGACACGACCTTCGCGGTGCGGGCGGGTACCCGCCTGGAGCTGCGCAACATGAACGGCGACATCGTGGTGCGCACCTGGGACCGGAACAGCCTGCGGATCCAGGCGGAGCATTCCAGCCGCGAGCGCCTGGACATCGGGTACGCCGGTGTGGTGCTCAAGATCAGCGCGACCAGCCGGCGTGGCGCTCCGCGCGATGTGGACTACATCCTGACGGTTCCCGCGGCCATGGATCTCGATCTGGGCTCCAACCACGGCGACATCTCGATTGACGGCAGCACCGGCCGGATCAACATCGAGACGATCCAGGGCGATGTGACCGTGCGGGGCGGCCGCTCGGTGGTGACCCTGCATTCGGTAAGTGGTGACATGCACGTGGGCGCGGTCCGGGGTCGCCTGGAGGCCAGCTCCACCAACGGTGAGGTCATTGTGGACGACGTGGAGGGCGAGGTGTACGCGGAAACCACCAACGGCGACGTCATGCTCCGGGGCATCCGCTCGGACAACGTGACGGCCGCCACCGTCAACGGGGACCTGGTGTACCGCGGCACCATCGGGGACAACGGCCACTACCGGCTGTCCACCCACAACGGCGACGTCACCGTGACCGTATCGGCCGGGACCAACGCGACCGTGACCGTTTCCACCTTCAGTGGGGACTTCGAGTCGGATTTCCCGGTGACCCTGAGCGGCGCCCGCCAGGGCAAGCGCTTCAGCTTCACCATCGGCACGGGCAAGGCGACGCTGGAGTTGGAGTCGTTCCAGGGCAGTATTCGACTGGTCCGGCCCTAGCCCTGGCCATGGCAGCAACGGAATTCACCGCAGGCGAGGAGTGTGCTCATGCGCATGATGGCGGCAGGGATCGTGATGACGGGAATGGGGTGGGTCTGGCACGCGGCCCCGCTGGCGGCCCAGCAGGATCAGTTCAACTGGCGCGGCCGGCTTCAGGCTGGGGAGACCCTCACCCTTCGCGGCGTGCACGGGGACATTCGGGCGTTACCGGCGTCGGGCGGCGAGGTCGAAGTGTCCGCCGTCAAGCACGCCCGCCGGGACGATCCCGACGAAGTGGAGATCGAGGTGGTGACCCACGACGGCGGTGTCACCATCTGCGCCGTGTACCCGGCGCCCCGCCGGCGGTCGCCCAACGAATGCCTGCCCGGCGGCGAAGGGCGGAACAACACCAGCGATAACGATGTCGAGGTGGATTTCACCGTGCGGGTACCTCGGGGTGTCCATTTCACCGGCAAGACCGTGCAGGGTGACGTCACCGCCGATTCCCTGGGAGGCAACGTGCAGGTCCACTCCGTCAACGGCGACGTGGAGGCTTCCACCACCGGCTACGTGGAAGCCAGCTCGGTGAACGGGACCGTCCGGGCCGCGATGGGCCGGGCCGACTGGACCGGCACGCTGGAGCTCAGCTCCGTCAACGGCAGCATCACGGTCGTCCTTCCCGCCGATGTCAGCGCCGCCGTGGAAGCGTCCACCGTGAACGGATCGCTGGATTCGGATTTCCCGCTGACGGTGCAGGGCCGCTTTTCGGCCAGGCGGTTCCGCGGTACGATCGGGAACGGAGGGCGGGAGCTGCGGCTGGGGACGGTGAATGGGAGTATCCGCCTCAGGCGGCGGCCCTAGCGACAAAAGGGGGGGATGGAGGACAATGCAGGGGGATGACGGGCCTCTCGCCCTCCGTCGCCTTTCATCCCCTTCCATCCCCCGTGGTGCCCCCGTGGGACTTTGCCCCCCTTTCGGTGTATCCTCCCCACGCCATGACACGGTTGCGCGGCATTCCAGCCACGCTCGGGGTGGCGTCGCTGGCGTTGAGCGTTTCCTGCGGCGAGCCCCGCAAGCTCCGGAGCGACATCCCCATCGAATCCACCACCGCGGACCTGGTGCCGGCGGTGGAGGGGGCGGTGGGGCTCCACTTCAAGCGCCCGCCTGCGATCGCGGCGCGCTCGCGCGAGCAGGTCCGTTCCTACCTGCAGCATAAGCTGGACGCCGACCTTCCGCCGGAGGAGCTGAGCGGGATGACCCTGGCGTATCGCCTCTTCGGTCTGCTCCCGGATACCCTCGACCTGCACGCGCTGCTGCTGGCGCTGTACGCCGAGCAGGTCGTCGGCTACTACGACCCGGACTCCAGCATGCTGTACGTCGTGGAAGGGACCGATCCCGCCCAGGCGCGCTTGGTGCTGGCGCACGAGCTGGTCCACGCGCTCCAGGGCCAGTACCTGCCCTTGGACTCCCTGCTCACGCAGCCGCGCGAGAACGACCGGCGCATGGCGGCGCAGGCGGTCATGGAAGGGCAGGCGACGCTGGCGTCGCTGACCGCGCTGCTGCCCAACCAGGAGTACGACAGCATCCCCGAGTTCTGGCGCCGGTTCCGTCGCGAGGTGCGCGAGCAGCAGGCGCGCATGCCGGTGTTCAGCTCGGCGCCCCGGATTATTCAGGAGGGCCTCATCTTTCCGTATCTCGCGGGCGCGGATTTCGTGAGCTGGTTCGGCCGCACCTACCCCGACACGGTGCCCTTTGGGGCCCGGCTGCCGCAATCCACGGAGCAGATCCTGCACCCCGACCGCTATCGGGAGCAGGATCCCCCGGTGAGCCTCCGGTTCACGGGCGGCGGCGAGGCGGTGTACGAGGACGGGCTTGGGGAGTTCGAGACCCGGGTCCTGTTTACGGTCATGAGTGGGAGTGAATCGGTCGGTGTGGCCGGCGCTGCGGGGTGGGCGGGCGACCGGTATGCCGTGTTCACGGCGGGGACGGACCACGCCCTGGTCTGGTGGAGCGTGTGGGACACGGAGAAGGCGGGACAGCGGTTTGCCCAGCTCCTCCAGCGCGAGTGGACCAAACGGGAGCGCGCCGGGCGCCGGTGGGAGGTGTGGAGCGGGATGGTTGAGTCGCGGCCCGCGGCGCGGCTGGTGGACGCGCCCGCCGGCTGGGCGGGGTGGAAGAAGGTGCCGGAGGTGGAGGTGAAGTGAGCTTCTATGGCAGCAACCGCCCCACTCCCCACGCCAGCAATCCCACCATCGCTCCCAGCACGTAGCCCAGCCGCACGATCAGGTCCAGTTCCCGCTGGGTAGTGGCGCGGACCAACTCCTCGACTCGCTGGACCGAGAACCCCAGCACCTTTTGCTCCACCTGCGCCTCGATGTCCAGGTGCTCGACCACGGCGGGAACCTGCTGCTGGATCCAGCCCCAGAGCGCCGGGCTCAACGCTCCCACCAGGCGCTCTCGCGCGCCGGGTGGGAGCCAGTCAGCCGGCCGGCGGATGGGCCGCTCCAGCAGGGCGGTGAAGGCGGCCTGCGCGCCGTCGGTGATCCAGGCGCGCACTTCCTGGGCCTGGGCGGCGCGCGCCAGCAATTCGGCAGCCTTGTCGGGCGGGAGGTAGCGCAGCACGTCGCCGATGGTCCGCCGCTCGGCGCCGGCCAGGGCGGCGTCCAGACGGTCAATGGCATAGGCCCGGGTCGCCGGGTCTCGCAAAGCCCCGGTAACGTACCCCGCCACCGTGCGCTGGACGCCGGCCAGCCGCTCGGGCCCCAGGTTGGCCAGGTGGTCCGCGATGGGCTTCCGCAGGAAGCTCACCACGGCGTCGTTCACGCCCTTCGCCACCTGTGACCGCAGCGCCGGCTCGTCCAGCAGCCGCGCCAGCTGGTCCACACCGTCCCGCTCGAACGATTTCAGCATGCGGGCGATGGTGCGCTCCGTGACCACCAGGCGGGCGACGATCCGCTCATGCAGGAGGAGGTCCCGCACGAAGCGCTGGAACAACTCGTGAAGCATGCGTTGGAGCCGGGCGCGGGCCTCCGGGTCGGCCAGCACCCCGGCCAGCCGATCCAGCGCGATTGGCAGGTAGCCCTGAACCGCCCGTTCTACCGCGGCCACCAGGCCTGGAGGGAGGTTCTCGAGCAGCGGGGTGTGGGTTTCCGCCAGACGAACCGTCTGGCGCTCGAGCCAGCCCAGGATGGTCGCCTCCAGCTCCGGGCTCGCCGCCGCCCCGGCCAGCCATTCTTCGAGTCGCTGCCGAAGGGCGGTCCGCCGGGCCACCGTGAGGACGTCGCTCAAGGGGCGTTCGGCGATCTCGTCGGTGGCCCGGGCAAGAAACTGCCGGGTGGCCTCGCGGAACTGGTCCGTCGTCGCGAACGTCGCCAGGCGGTCCGCCAGCACCGGCGCCAGGGAGCCGAAGGCTAGCTCCAATTCCGCCAGGACCCCCGGTGGGAGCTCGTCGCGCAAGGACCCTCGCTCCCCGTCCAGCAGCCCGCTCACAAACCCTTCCAGGGCCCGCTCGAAGGCCGCCCGCACCTCGGGCGCGGTGAGGCGACCCGCCAGGTCCTCGGGCACCAGGAGTCGCTGTCCCACGGTCCGTCCCACGGTCTTGGCCAGGCGGGCGCGGTTCTTGGGGATGGCTCCCTGGAGGGTGAACCAGCGCGGCCCCCGGGGTTCGTACGGATGAAACAGCATCCAGATGGCGACGGCGTTCGTGATGCCGCCGGCCAGGGCGCCGAAGAGCACGGTGACCGCGCCCTGGAGGAGCTCGGGGGGAACGTTCATGCGGGAGCGCGGGGGGGAGGGGGCAGCGGCATGGTGCGGCAAACGCTAGCAGCGCGGTGGATGGCGCGCCACGGCGGCGGACCGACGGGTTCCAGAGGGCCCGCTGGGTGCTCTGGTCGATTCTGGCGCAGTGAACGCCGGTGGGTCCCGCAGGGGCTCTTTCGCGCGCTGCAGTGCCGCGCGCGCCGCAGACGAGGCCAAGAATCCGGGGCGCGCGCTCCCTGACGCGCGCTCCAGAGACCTTGCGGGAACCGCGCCGTGGCGCGGGGATGTCGCGGCACCATAGCGTGCAACGCCAGTCTCCGTTTATACTTGTCAGTTCTATGTTTTCCGCCCTCTCCGAGCGACTGTCGGCGGCGTTGAAGCGGCTGACCGGCCGCGGGGTCCTCACCGAGGACGACGTCAAGGAGGGGCTCCGGGAGATACGCCGGGTGCTGCTCGAAGCCGATGTGGGCTTTGAAGTGGCCCGCGCTTTCACCGAACGGGTGCGCGAGAAGGCGACCGGCGCCGTCGCGTTCAAGGTGGTGAGTCCGGGCCAGCAGCTCGTAAAGATCGTGCATGACGAGCTGACGGCGTTGTTGGGCGAGCGGCAGGCGGGCTTGGAGTTCGCGTCGTTGCCGCCCACGGTCATGCTGCTGGTGGGGCTCCAGGGGTCGGGGAAGACCACCACCGCCGTGAAGCTGGCGGCCCGGCTCAAGCGGGAGCAGAAGGCCCCGTACCTGGTGGCCGCGGACGTATACCGGCCGGCTGCTGAAGAGCAGCTGCGGCAGCTCGCGGCCCGGGTCGAGGTGCCGGTCTATGGACAGGCGGACAGGTGGACAGACGGACAGGCGGTCAACCAGGCGGCCGCCCGACCGCCTGACCGCCCGCCCGCCCCCGACGTCGTGGCCCTGGTCCAGGCGGGTATCGCGGCGGCCCTGAGCGCCCGCGCCCGCACCGTGCTGGTGGATACCGCGGGCCGGATGCAGCTCGACGCCGAGATGATGCAGGAGCTGGTCCGGCTGAAACTGGCGGTCCAGCCGCGTGAGGTGCTGCTGGTCGCCGACGGGATGACCGGTCAGGACGCGGTGCGGATTGCCGGGGGCTTCCATGAGGCTGTGGGGCTCACCGGCGTGATCCTCACCAAGCTGGACGGGGACGCGCGGGGCGGGGCGGCGCTGTCGATGTACGGCGTGACGCACACGCCCATCAAATACATCGGCACCGGCGAGCGTCTGGAGGCTCTGGAGCCGTTCGATCCAGCGCGCATGGCGGGCCGGATCCTCCAGATGGGGGACGTCGTGGGCCTGGTGGAGCGGGCCCAGCAGACGGTGGACGAGGGCGAGGCCCAGCGCCTGGCGTCGCGCGCCACGTCCAAGCGCGGCATGGACCTGGGAGATTTCCTGTCGGCGCTGAAGCAGGTGCAGTCCATGGGGCCGCTCGAGAGTCTGGTGGGTATGCTGCCCGGCGTGAACGCCAAGCTGATGAAGCAGGCCAAGGTAGATCCGCGGAGGATCAAGCACGTCGAGGCCATCGTGCTTTCGATGACGCCCAGTGAGCGCCAGCGGCCGGACCTGCTCAATGGGTCGCGGCGGGCGCGCATCGCGCGGGGCTCGGGGCGGCCGGTCCAGGAAATCAACGCGTTGCTGAAGCAGTTTGAGCAGATGCGGAAGATGATGCGGGGCTTCGGGGGGGTGGGACGGCGCAAAGGGTGACGGTGAGGGGTGAGGGGTAACGGGCAACGGATAACGGACAAGGGATAGGGCTGCTATGCCAACACGAATTCGACTGCGTCGCACGGGGCGGAAGGGCCAGGCGTACTTCCGGATCGTCGTCGCGGATCAGGAGATGGCCCGCGACGGCCGGGTGGTGGCCACGCTGGGCCACTACAACCCACGGGCGAACCCCGCGGTGATCCAAGTGGATGCCGAGCGGGCCAAGGCCTGGCTGGGCAAGGGAGCGAGGCCCACGGATACGGTGCGGTCGCTCCTGCGCAAGGCGGGAGTCCTGGCGAGCAGGCGGACAGGCGGACAGGCGGACGGTTCGGCGGCCGAATCGGCTGACCGCCCAACCGCCTGACCGCCGGACCGCCTGTCCGTCCGACCGCCGGCGTGGTGGAGGAGCCCGCCAATCTCGTCGTCGCACGCGTCCTCAAGCCGCACGGGTTGAAGGGGGAAGCGCTGGTCGCCGCGCTCACGGACGATCCGGAGACGGTGCTGGCGGCGGGGCGGCGCCTGGTGGAAGTGGACGAGACGGGTGCCGGTGTGGGGGGTGGGTTGACGGTGGCACGTAGCCGCGCCGTGCGGCAAGGCTGGCTGCTCGGGTTTCACGGGGTCGAGAGCCGCACCGTCCTGGAGCAACGGGGGCTCAAGTACCTGGGCGCGCGGCGCGACGAGCTTCGGCCGCTTGGGGCCAACGCCATGTACCTGCACGAGATCCCGGGAGC
>Ga0214472_10008718_pt1 | contig 10584 bp, 12 predicted proteins | sample RVTome_6_FD_207662 | JGI IMG/M metagenome (GOLD analysis project Ga0214472, IMG submission 207662) | Soil microbial communities from uranium-contaminated site in the Upper Colorado River Basin, Wyoming, United States - RVT140D175 | ecosystem: Environmental > Terrestrial > Soil > Contaminated >...
CTTGTGGCGAGAGGCGGCGGGGTGTTTGCAGCACCTCCGCCGTCTTATTTAATGTCGCCTATTATACCACGGGACTCATAATGCCGCCTCCACGCAGACGCGAAATGTATAACGCTGACAAAGCAGGCGGTGGAGCGCGTGCCCGATATCTTGCAAATGCCCCTGCCCTGACGTTCGCAGCCACATATGAACAAAGTCTGCCATATGCGCCCTGTCCGACATGAGCCAGTGAGTAGTCCCGAAGATGCCGGGATCGGTAATCGTCTCTGTAAAGTATGGTAGGCGATAGGCTGCTGCAAGTGCCACGCGTCCCGGCGCTACAGTATTCACCCCTTCGTGTTGATGTACATGAAGCATAGCCCTTGATTGCTTAAGGGTCTGGTCGCGGGCCTCAGACCAGGCATTCGGAGCCAGCGTCAACCCCTTCGCCAGACAGTCGTTCGCGACTTGCTGGCGGCGCGGCGGTCCCATGTAGGCCAGCATCGCCAGGTCGTACTGTTTAGGCAGGTCGTGACCGCTGTCGTCGGCCAGTCCGGGGTGCGAGCCGAGCGGCACGTACTCGGTGCTGGTTCTGGTGGCGTACCAGCGATCCGAGGTCCAGGTGCGCGCCACGCCGGGGATTTGTGGATAGGGGCCATCCATCCGCCATTCCAGATCCCAATGAATGATCGTGGCTTTGGCATCGGGCCAGCCCTGCTCCCACTCGCCATTGAGCGGCGTCAGGATGTAGCACTTCGTCGGATCGTAGGCGTCGATCTCATCCACGAACACGAGGTCATATCCCGACAGCCGCACGAGCGCGCGCCAATCGGAATAGCTGTCGTAGACGTGGCGGGTTGTAGCGAACACCACCTCGGCCATCACCAGCCCCCGAGCAGCAACATGAGCAGAAACAACCCGACACCAAGCGCGATCAGCCCGGCCAGCAGGATATCCAGACACGCCCATCCACCGGCCGCGATGCCCACGGATGGCTCCGGTCGCTCAGGGAGTCTCATGCGCTCGCCGCCTGTTCGCCATCGGGGCCCGCGCCCTTACGCTTGCGCGGGGCAACCTTGCGCTTCGTCGCGGGCTTGCGTGTCCGCCTGGGCTTCTCGGTTTTCTGCGTGACGATGTCCGGCGCGAGTTTGCGGTTGATCTTCGTGCCCTCGTCCGTGATTTCGAGCGTGTGCCCCTTACGCAGCGCGTCGATCTCCTGATCCGACAATGCGATTGGATCGGCGGTCGCCTGGCGGTACAGCCGGACGGCGGTTTGCACATCGGGCGCCACCTCGGCCGGCGTCACCGGGCCTGGCGGCGCGGGACGCGGGTTGAACATCGCTTTACCAATCGCTTCGACGCCGTCCAGCACCGGTTGCGGTTGCGTCGCGAGGTCGACCGTGCGCACGTTCGGCGCGTCCAGGCTGCGCGCGGGGACGGGACGCGGCGGCTCAGGCGCGGTCGGGGTGTCCACCGGGCGCCACAAGTCGGGGCGGGCCTGCGCGTCGCGCCGGTCGACCCAGGCGACCTTGCCGTTGCCCGTGCGCGGGTACAGCCGCGCGGTGATCGTGCCGCGGACGGCGCGATTGCCGCCCCAGATGGCATACGCCGCGATATCGTCGCCTTGCTTCTCGCCCGTCGGCGCGTCCGCCGGGGCCGTGGTCTCGCCACAACAACTCATGATATCTCGCCCTCCAAATTCCGTCGTGAACCGCGCCATCGTCGCGGCATAAGTGGGTCCGTGCACGAACGCGCGGGCGCGCTGCCCATCCGCGCCGTACACGAACAACGGCTCCCTCACCCGCCGCCCGCAGTGCCCGGCGGCGATGAGCTTCAGGTAGAAGTGCGTATCCTCTCCACCGTCCAGCGTCTCGTCGAAGCCGCCGACATCGCGCGCCCAGGTCGTCGGCACGAGCGCCGTGATGCAGTGCCAGGATTTATTCGTCCACGGGCAGTCCGGCGCCGCGACCACCTCGCCCGTCTTCCACCAGTCCGTGAAGACGTAGCGCCTCCCGTCGAAATGCGCCAGGCACTGTTCCACGAACGTCGGCGCGATCAGGTCGTCCGCGTCGAGGAAGACGACGAACTCGGTTTGAACAAGCTCAAGTCCCCGGTTCCTGGCCCGACCCGCGCCCCAACGCTCAGTATCGCGCACCACCACGATCTCGACCGGGACCGTCTGCGCCTGCGCGCTGCCGACGGCGGTGAGCAGGTTGGTCTCGTGGTAGTCCGCATAGGGAATGACGATGGTGACGTCGGCCATACTCAGCCAGCCGCGAGACGTATTGCCTCAGCATGTTCCTGATAGGCGCGCGTCCTGTCCGCATGAAAGCGCGCCGGGTCATCCTGGCCGGCCTTCATATTGACCTGAGTTTTAGCCGCGAAATCCGCCCACCACCCGCGCAATCCGCCGGGGTCTTCGGTCGCCGCCCTCAGAACGTCGGTGACACTTCCGTCGTGACCAACGGACAACACCGTCGTCTTCCAGGCGAAGCCGGCTGCCTCGTCGACGAGCCAGTAGCGGGTTATGATCTCGTAGCGGAAATACTCCTGCCCGACATCGCGGCTGTGCGCCCAGACCTCAGATTTAAACGTTCCGTAGTGCATCGTATCCCCCTCGTGATATCTGTACCCTCAGACAACTGGCAGCCAGGCGGTGAGGGCGCCCGCTCTTCGCCCCGTGACCGTCGCCACGGGACTAGGCTGCCAGTGTATTACCGTGCGGGAAAGACAGATAGACTATTACAGCCTATCTGTACGAGGTGCCCCCATCATAGTGATAGCTGTAGCCAGGCACGGCGTCAGTCTGACGGAAGTACGACATGTAGGCGACGTCATCGAGACGACCGCTCAAAAATGGCGCGTCGAGGATGAGTCGGAACTTTGCATACAAGTCGTATTCCACGCATGCCTTGGTCATGCGCTTGAAGACGCGGTACAGCCCGTTGTTCCAGGTCGTGGTCGTCGTGTCCCCGATGCCGCTGGCCGACACGTACTCTTCGGCCTCGGCATTATTCATCGGGAAGTAGTCACCGTAGAGCAGCGGCATCCCCGACCAGGACAGCGCGACGATGTAGATGTCGCTCTTGTAGTGGTTGTTGCCCAGCGTCTCGCGGGCAATCGAGTCGTCGAGGATGACCGGCACCTGCTCACCGGCGACCAGCAGGTAGGTGCCCTGGAACATCTCGTCGCGGAAGCGGGTCACGGCGGCGGCGTCACGCATGACTTCGTTGTACTGCTCGCCGTCGATCCGGTTGATGAAGTAGCTCGGCGCCCAGACTTCGGTCACGGCGCGGAACTGGTCGGGACGCATGACAATGGCCCACTGCACGCCGCCCATGCCCAGCCTTCCCGCGCGCTCGCGCAGGCCGAAGACGGTATCGGTGAGCGCTTCCACGAACGTGCGCCCGAGGGTGTCGGTGCCGCTCACGAGCGTGTTGAAGCTGACGACGTCGCTGTCCAGCGCCGGGGCGACGAGGCCGCTGACCGAGTCGGTGTGCCCGGTCTTGACGAGGTTATCCAGGCCGTTCCACTGGCGGGCGACACCCCGGTAGGTGTCGTCCTCGGTGCCGGCCACGCCGACGAAGTGCACCGGGCTGACATTGCGCTCGATCTCGATGCCGAGCGTGTACATGTGCGCCCGGAAGCGCTGCGCCGTGTTCGAAAGCCCGTCGATACCCGGCACGTCGGGCAGGAAGGGGTTATCGACCCGCGCGTTGTTGTAGATTTCGCGCGGGACGTCGGCGCGGTTGACGCGCTGGCCCATCTGGGTCAGGTCGTCGACCTTGGTACCGAGATGGATGATGCCGTAGGTGTAGGTTTGCTTGGCGGTCTTCAGGTCGCCCGCCTTGGGCGCGGTCGCGCAGGCGCTGGTGGCGTTGGTGCCGGAGCCGGCCGTCACGCCCGTCATCACGTCGATGATCTCGTTCATGATGGGATTGCGCATGAGCGGCAGGTAGCGGCCAATCGAGCGCACGCGCGCGGTGGCGTTGAACATGCCGGGGCGCGCGCCCATCGAGGTGAACAGGCCCTGCTGGTCGGCGTTGCCGGGGAAGTACCCGTGCAGCGCCTGGGCCGACGGCGTGGCCGAGCTGGTGTCGTGCTTCATGCCGAGCACGCCCGCCTTCTCCAGCACTTTCATTTCTTCCATCGTGTATGGCGTATCGCCAATCCTGATCGTATCCATTGGGGTGGTCTCCTGCGGCCCGCTAGAGGGCGGTACCGTCGACTTCAAGGCCGGTAAAGGTGTCGATGACTTTCAACTGCTTCTCGACCTGCTCGCTGAGCACCTTCAGGCGCTCCGCGTCCAGCTCGGTCGCCTCATCGCGCGAGGCGCTGCGCGGGCGGTCGTCGAGCTGATCCTGGAGCGTCTTGATCGCTTCCGCTTGCTCGTCGAGCCGCGTCTTCAGGGCGTCGACCTCGGCGCCGTGCGCCTCATCACGCTGCTTGATCGCTCTGGCACTCTCCAGGGAGCGCTCCGCGAGGTCGGCCTGAGTAGTGAGGAGGTCCACCACCAGCGCGCCAAAGTCGCGCTCGATGGTCTCGGCCGCCTGCTTCTCGCCTTCCTCGACGATTTCCTGCGCCTCGTCGGGATGGATGAAGTCCTTGAACTCCAGGTCCAGCGCCTCAAGCGCCTTATTGATCTTTTCGGTGTTGCCGAGAATTTCATTCTCGACCAGCTCGTCGCCAAACTTCTCTTTCAGGATGGCGATGTCCTTTTCGGTGAGGGTCATGTCGATTACCTTTGCTTGTATAGCGTCCAACGTCGTCCAGGGGTTCGCCGGGGTCTTGTGATCCAGCGGACTGATCTCAAACGTGTTGTAGTCGTGATACACGTGGCCCTGTTTGGTCTTGCGGTCATAGGAGAACCCGTGCGACACGCCGCGCTGCTTATGCGCGGCGTAGTAGGCTTTGGCGGCCTGGCCGAGTGGGGTATCATCGAAACGGCCGGCGGCCAGCACGAAATGGCCGAGTCTCCCCACCCAGAACGCCTTGCCGACGCGCACCGGGATATGCTCAACCCACAACTCCGGGTAAGGCACGACGCCGCTTTTCACGCGAGCGATAAAGTTGTCATGCGCCTTCTCGGTGAAGAACTCGCCGTCGCGGTCCTTGAAATTGTTGGACCAGCGGGCGAACCAATGCTCACCGGACGCCTTGAAGGCGGTCGTCTCTGGCTCACGCCTGAACAGGCGCTCCAGCGTGCCGACGATAGCCTTGAATCCCGCCGCCCCGGACGTGTCAGCAAGCCTCTGCTCGTTCTCGTCGCGCGGGATATAGGCCGCGCCGTCCATCGGGGGGAAAAGCGGACGTGACTCAATTTCCACTTCTCCGCCCTTGAGATCAAAAGAGGTCATGACGACATGCGCCGTGTCGGGTTCGACGGACGTGCTGGTCATCGTCTCCGCCGCGCCGATGGCCTCGCCCGATGCCATGCCGTCGATCTCGGCCAACTCCTTCACGAACACCGCGCTCGCCTCGGTCTCGACCGGCTCCGCGTCGGCAAAGCCGTCGTCAAACGGCTCGTCGCCCGTCGCGCTCGCCTCGGCCGCCGCGTACATCGGCGCGTCATCACCGGGCGGCATCTCGTGGCGTGCGCAGTATCCCGTGGGCATGACGTCCTGGGGGTAGTTATCGATCAGGTGACACGCCGGGCCGTACTCGCTGTTCTGGGCGAACCAGCGGCAGTTGGCGCACGCCTTCCCGTCGATAGCCGACAGCGGCATGTAGCCGACCTCGGCCTGGGAAGGGCGCGCGACCCTCTTGGCGCGGTCTTCGGCGGCTTTGTCCTCGTTGCCGTGGATGGCGGCCATCTGCGTCTTCGCCTCCGCCTCGCTGGCGTGACACCCAAGCGTCTCCCCCGTCGGCGCGTCGTCGGTGCCGGCCTTATACACACACCATTCGTCGTCCACCCTGCGAATGACGTAAGGCATCACGATCTCCCCTGCTGCGGGCCATCGTCCACGATCCAGAGATAAGCCGTGACGGTGCCTGCCGCCTGACCCTGCGCCACGCGCAGCACGATATCGCCCGCCACGTGCGGGTAGCCGTACTGCCCGTCGATGGCGCTGCCGGTATTGTCGACGGCCTGCTCGACGACCGGGTAGTTGCCACTCGTAGTGTTATCCGTGACGGTGAGCAGGGTGCGCTCGTTGGCGTCGACCTGCTCAAACAGCGTCACGTCAGCGGTGGCGGTGTGCCCGCTGTAGACGAGATAGACGTTGGCGAGATACCCGTAGAGCGGGCGGCGCACGGCCCCGTCCCCGGTCAGTTGCAGTTGGACACGTCGCATCGGCAGTGCCTTTCAGCGAAAGACCCCGCCGTTGCGCGGGGTCGATATGGGTTATGACTTCGAAGTTAAGACAGAGTCAGGAGATACCAGAGTAGCAGGCCAGCACCGGACGCGAGCCAGCCGCCCAGCATGTAGCGTGTCCAGTGTGGCGGAAACGGCTCTCGCGGTGAACCCCTCACACTGATGTACCCTGGGTTGCCGGGCGGTGGAGGAGGTAGGGGCGGTTTGTACCCCAGTCGGATTTTCTCGCTCTCTGGCATGTAGCGATATTCGCCGGTCATCTGTAGCCGACCTTCGGCCCAGGTATGTATCGACCTGGCCATGGGCTCGCGGCGTCGAGACCCCAATGCCGTGTAACCCGGCGCGTGTTCGGCCGGCGTTGGCTCAGGGGGTTCAGGCGAGTTCATCGGTCCTAATTCCATCACGCAGCCTCTAAATGGCAATCGCAGTTCCACCCGCCGCACTCCAGGATGGATGCTTGCGGAAGAATGCCGGTCGCCTTGTACCACCACATCGGGCGCGACTTGCCGTTCATGTCCAGGCACGTCTCGCAGTGCTCTTCGGTGTTCCCAAGTCGCCAGGTGAACAACCGGTCCGGCGCCGCCTTGTAACGGGCCTCGTGCCTGTAGGTGGTGATGGATTTATGCCACCACAACGGAGCGCGCGACTTCAGCGCCAGGGCGCGCACCGCCAGCGTCTCGGCCGTGCCGGCAAACACCTCGGCGGCGAACTTGCGCACGAACGGCGCCAGCGCGGCCAGCAGCAGCAACAGCGCCCGCTGGTCGCCCGCGCTTAACTCCTCCGCCTGCGCGTCCAGCGCCCGCAGCACCTCGCGGTACGCCGCGTCGCCGTAGCGGCGCAGCAGGTCGCGCAGACGCGCGCGCAGCAGCACCTCGGTCAGCAGCCCGGCCGCCACGGCCTCCAGCAGCTGTTCAAACTCGCGCGTGAAACGGGCCTCGCCGGTCTCCGGCGTCTCGTCCTGCTTCGCGCCCGTGTCTTCGTCGTCGCCGGCGCGCACTCCTACGGAGTCGCTCGCGCGCTCGCCAACGCGGCGTTCCAGCCCGGCCAGGCGGCGCGGGCCTTCGGCGTCGGCGCGCGGGCCATCTGTTTGCCGAGGGGCCTCGCCGTCTTGTGAGCCCGCAACCGGCTCCGGCGTGGGGCCGGGCTTGAGCGCGCCGTCGGGCGTCATAATCTCATCCCGCACCGCCGGGCTTTGCGAGGCGAGGATGCCGCGCACCTCGTCGACGTGCAGGTACTTGCCGACCGTCGCCAGCGCGCCGGACCATGCCTGGGCGCTCATCGCCTCGTCCTGGATCGCGTAGGGATCGCGGACGACGAATTCGAAGTCGGCGTAATCCGGGAGCGCCTCGTTAATCCGGGGCTCGAAGGCGTCCAGAAACGCCGCGAACGTCTTGTTCTGCGACTTGGCGTGCAGGACCATGCTCTGCTGCCCGGAGCCGAGCGTGCCGCCGGTGAGCTGCCACAATTCCTGCACGTCCACGCCCAGCGCCAGCGCCAGCGCGTTGACATGGATTTCCATGTACTCCTTGTACGACCAGTTCTGCGGCGCTTCCGACAACTCCACCGATTTCAAACTCGCCGGGGCGCTGGGATCGACCGAGTACAACCAGACGGTCTTGCCCCACTCCGGGCGGGTATCGTTTGTCTGCTCCTGGCGGTGGCGCTCGAAGGCGAGGTTACGCTGCGCCTGGTTGATGTTGCTCGCCACCATGTAGCCGGGCGGCGGTTTGTCGTCGAGCTTGGCCTCGATGTAGCGCATCATGTACAACTGCTGCGCCACCAGCGCAATCGCCCTGGACAGCGCGGACAGCCCGTAGTCGGGATAACTATCGTCGCCGTCGGGCGCGTCGACGAGATGGATGACGCGCGTGTGATGCAGCAGGTGCTTTCTGCCCTTGCGGTCCACGTACAGCACCGGAAACTCCGGGTCGCCGGTGGGTACGCAGCGCAAATTGGACAGGTGCGCGACCGACAGCAGTGGACCGGTTGGCTTGCGCATCGGGTGGCCGGAGTAAATCAGCTCGACATACGCCCCGTCGTCGAAGCGCAGGAAGTCCAGCCCGACCTTCTGTCGGAGCGAGACGAAGCCGGCGCCGAAGTCGGCCATTTTGAACACCTGCTCGAACCGGGCGCGGTTGCGCTTGCCCTTGATGCGCCAGTCGATCCCCGCCCACTTCTTCGTCATGCCCGCGAACGCCGACTGGACCATCCCGTTATAGTCGTTGCGGTAGTAATTGAGCAGATCGCGCTTGCGCTGGGCGGAGCCGTAGGCGGACAGCAGGCTGGTGCGACCCGTGAAGCCCATGAAGAAGTCGGCCGGGGCCTCGTTCTTGCGTGCGTCGACGTGCGTCTGGACGCTCTCGCGCTCGATTTGCAGCAGGTTCGGTGCGGCCATTGCGTCCTCGACGGATGCGGGAAAACGAAAAGCCCGCCGGGTGGCAGGCTCGAAGTTAGCGTAGGTCCTGAGTCTGGGAAATCAGTTCAACGACGGCCAGCGATAGGCGCACAAGCGGTGACGCGGCATGGTGAACACCGACCACTTGAAGGTGATCGTGAAACTCGGCAGCGTAAGCGGGATTTCTCCGTCGGGCCACCGGGCGAACAACGCCCTGTCAGCGTCATTCGGTCGAATGCGTATCGCAGCGGATGGTACGGGTATCTCGGTGCCGTCGGGCACAACAAAGCGTGCGTTTGTCACTGCGAAGACGGTCATTGTGCGGTGCCTTCCAGTTTGCGCAACCGATTGTAGATCGCTCGAAGCAATTGCAGCGGGATGTCAGCGCGCGGAACAACCGGGATGTCGTCGAAGCCAACAACAGTCGTTACGCCGTTGTCCTCACGGAGCATCACGGACGTACCGCCTTGGAAATGCCACTCGTATTCGCGAACGTTGGGGTGTTCTGTGCTGTCGGTCATGACGCGCCGCCCCTTAGCATTGCCAGGACCTGCGCCTGCTCAGCGTCGGACAGGTCGTGCCAGTCACGCCCGTAGCGCACCATCTGTTCACACGCGTGCTTTGCGCCTTCCAGCGTGATGTGGCGCTGCGTATCCTCCGGCAGCCACAGGCTGTCGAAAATCACGCTGTCATCGTCCCAGTAGCGCTCGACAGACCCGTGGATCGAGTCGTTGAAGACCGTGACCCACGCGCGCCACTGATCCGGAACTTCGGCTAGCCACTCGTCGAGGTAATAGGCGTTGCGCCGCCGGTTCAGAAAGGTGAAGTCTGTGCTATCATTCGGGGTAGACATGGGGAGCCTGTCCTCTCTGTGTTCAGCGCTCCTGTCGTGCCCAAACACGGTGGGGGCGCGTCTTCGTTACCCCCCAGTATAGCACAAGGTGATTATCCCTTGACGGTAGGTAACTACTATGCTATACTGAGAGAAGGTTAGGTAAGCACAGTAGGTACTCGTCATGGCGCGCAAAATTAAGCAAGTCAAATCACCGATGCAAAAGTATACCCTACTGGAAATGCAGCGCGAATTCCCCGACGATAGGACGTGCCTTGAGTGGTTATTCCACTACCAGCACCCGAACGGGTTAACCTGTGAGAAATGCGGCGTGGTCAACTCAAAATTCCATTACGTCGTCAGCAAGAAATCGTTTAGCTGCCAATGGTGCGGACATCACGTATTCCCCGCCGCTGGCACGATTTTTGACCATTCACCAACCCCATTGACCAAGTGGTTCTATGCGATCTACCTCATGGCGCAAACCCGCACGGGCATTAGCGCCAAGCAGCTTGAGCGCGAGTTGGGTGTCACCTATAAGACAGCTTGGCGCATGTTCAAGATGATCCGTAGCGTTCTTGACGATGACGGCGATGCTTTTGGCGGCGAGGGTAAGGACGTTGAAATTGACGAAACCTACGTCGGCGGTGTTCGCAAGGGCAAGCGTGGTCGTGGGGCTGAAGGCAAAACGCCCGTTGTCGGCATGGTAGAGCGCAAAGGCGAAGTGAAGGCGGTTGTTGTGCCGAATGTCAAAAGCGAAACCGTTCTGTCGATTGTCGAAAGCAACGTCGAGAAGGGATCGACGGTTCACACAGACGAATTCGGCGTTTACAACCCGCTATCCGAGAAGGGATACACTCACGAGCGCGTACAGCATAGTCAGAAGGTCTATGTTGTCGGCAATTCCCACACGAACAGCATTGAGGGTTTTTGGGCGCAAGTTAAGAACGCCGTGAATGGGGTGCATCACGGCGTTTCCCCGAAGTACCTACAGCGTTACGTGAATGAGTATAGCTTCCGATACTCACATCGGAACGACATTACTCCGATGATTTTGACTTTCCT
>Ga0214472_10008719_pt1 | contig 10583 bp, 10 predicted proteins | sample RVTome_6_FD_207662 | JGI IMG/M metagenome (GOLD analysis project Ga0214472, IMG submission 207662) | Soil microbial communities from uranium-contaminated site in the Upper Colorado River Basin, Wyoming, United States - RVT140D175 | ecosystem: Environmental > Terrestrial > Soil > Contaminated >...
GAACCTGCCGCCCGACCAGATCCGCGAGCTCGCTCCGAAGCTCCTGCCCGAGAAGTCCGCCGAAACCATCGTCTACTGCGCGAGCCCCACCTGACACGCCTCCGAGAGGGCCGCCCGGGTTCTGGCGGACATGGGGTACACCAACGTGAAAGAGTACCCCGGGGGGAAGACCGATTGGATCGATGCGGGCCTGCCGATCGAGTGCGACGAGGAATACGATCGCGACGGGGCCTGCCGGGACGAGGAGCAGGGCTCGATTCCCTCGTGACGCACTCCATTTGCCGATGACGGCGGGCGCGTTGACCGCGGAGCTCGGCGTGGTCGGGCTCGGCACGATGGGGTCGAACCTGGCCCTCAACTTCGACGACCACGGCGTGCGCGTCGCGGTCTGGGATCTCGACGCCGAGCGCGTGCGCGGCTTCGTCCGGAGTCACGAGACGCGGGCCATCGTCGGCGCCGGGACCCTCGAGGACCTGGCGGCGGCGCTGGAGCGGCCGCGGCGGATCCTCCTCATGATCCCCGCCGGGAAGCCCGTGGACCAGGCGCTGGAGAAGCTCCTGCCGCGCCTGGGGGCCGGCGACGTCGTTCTGGACGGCGGCAACTCCCACTGGCTCGACACGCGGCGCCGGGCGGAGATGCTCGGATCGCGCGGCTGCCACCTCATCGGGCTGGGCGTATCGGGCGGCTCGGAGGGCGCGCGCCACGGACCCTCGCTCATGCCCGGAGGCCCGCGGGAGGCCTACGAGGTCGTCAGGCCGGCGCTCGAGCGCATCGCCGCCCGGACCGAGCTCGGCCCCTGCGTCGCGTACCTTGGCCCCGACGGCGCCGGCCACTTCGTCAAGATGGTCCACAACGGTATCGAGTACGCCGACATGCAGGCGATCGCCGAGGCCTACGACCTGCTGCATCGCGGCGCGGGCCTCGACGCGGACGAGCTCGCCGCGGTCTTCGCGGAGTGGAACGAGGGGCCGCTCGAGTCGTTCCTCATCGAGATCGCGGCGGCCATCTTCACGGTGCGCGATCCCGGCACCGGCCGCCCCCTGGTCGAGGAGATCGTCGACGAGGCGGAGCAGAAGGGAACCGGGCGCTGGACGGCGACCACGGCGCTCGAGCTGGGCGTGCCGGCGCCGTCGATCGCGGCGGCCGTCGACGCGCGGGTGGTCTCGAGCCGGCGCGAGGAGCGGCGGCGCGGGAGCGAGATCCTGGCGGGGCCGGCGCCCGGCGGCGCGGGCGATCGCGAGGCGCTGATCGCCGCCGCGCGTGACGCCGTCCACGGCGCGCGCATCTGCGCCTTCGCCCAGGGCATGGAGCTCGTCGCGGCGGCCAGCCGCGAGCACGGCTGGGACGTCCCGCGCGCGGAAGTGGCGCGGATCTGGATGGCCGGCTGCATCATTCGCTCGCGGCTCCTGCGATCGGTTCGCGGGGCCCTCGAGCGCGACCCCCTCACCCCGAACCTCCTCCTCGACTCCGGGATCGCGAGCGAGGCCGCGCCCCTTCAGGACGGCTGGCGGCGCGCGGTCGGTGAGGCGGTGCGGTGGGGGATCGCCACGCCCTGCTGGAGCGCCGCGCTCGCCTGGTACGATGCGGCGCGCTCGGCCCGGCTCCCGCAGAACCTCGTCCAGGCCCAGCGCGACTGGTTCGGCGCCCACGGCTACCGGCGGCTCGACGACCCCGACGGCGAGCCGGTTCGGACGCCCTGGGCCGAGCTGGCGGCGGAGTCGCGATGAGCGCGCGCGTGGTTCCCGTCCGCGCCAAGCGGCCCCGCCAGCGGATCGAGCTCAAGCCCGCCGCTTCCTGCGCGCTCGTCATCTTCGGCGCCAGCGGCGACCTCACCGAGCGCAAGCTCATGCCGGCTCTCTACGAGCTCCACCGCGGCGGCTACCTCGACGGGTGCTTCGCGATCCTGGGCGTTGCGCGCAGCGATCTTTCCGAGTCGGAATACCGGACGTCGATGCGGAAGGCCGTCGCCAAGGAACGCGGCGGGGACCTCGACCGCGAGTCGTGGGACTCGTTCGCCGAGCGGCTCCACTTCATGCCCGCGGACCTGACCGACAGCCAGACGTATCCCGCGTTGAGGAAGCGCCTCGCGGACGTGGGCGCGGACGACCCACGGGCCGGCAACCAGCTCTACTACTTCGCCGTCCCCGCCGCGCTCATGGCCGACATCGTGGACGGCCTCGCCGCGGTCGACCTCACCGCGCAGGGCGAGGGTTGGACCCGCATCGTCGTCGAGAAGCCGTTCGGTTCCGATCTGCGGTCGGCCCGCGAGCTCAACCGTCGGATCGCCGGTCATTTCGAGGAGAACCAGGTCTTCCGCATCGATCACTTCCTGGGCAAGGAGACGGTTCAGAACATCCTCGCGTTCCGCTTCAGCAACACGCTCTTCGAGCCCGTCTGGAATCGGAACACCATCGACTACGTGGAGATCACGGCGGCCGAGACGCTCGGGATCGGCGAGCGCGCCGGGTTCTACGAGAAGACGGGAGCGCTGCGGGACATGATGGCCAATCACATGCTCCAGCTCCTGACGCTTACGGCGATGGAGCCGCCGGGCGCCTACGATCCCGACGCGGTGCGGGAGGAGAAAGTGCAGGTGCTCAAGTCCATCCGGCCGATGACCCACGACGAGGTGAGCGAGCGGGCGGTGCGCGGCCAGTTCGGATCCGGGCGCGTCGACGGGCGCAAGGTCCCCGGCTACCGTGAGATCGAAGGTGTGGCCTCGGATTCCGTGACCGACACCTACGTGGCGGTCGAGCTGCGGATCGACAACTGGCGGTGGGGCGGGGTTCCCTTCTACCTCCGTACCGGCAAGCGGCTCCGGCGCACCGTCTTCGAGATCGCGGTGCACATGAAGCCGACGCCCAGCGCGCTGTTCCAGGGCGACGAGACGGTGACCCCCAATGTCATCGTCATGCGCATGAAGCCCGACCAGGGGATCGACGTCACGTTCAGCGCCAAGGTGCCGGGGGAAGAGATGAAGACCACCGGCGTGCGAATGGAGTTCGACTACGAGAAGACGTTCGGGGTCGAGATTCCCGAGGCCTACGAGACGCTTCTGCTCGACGCCATCGAGGGGGACACAACGCACTTCCTGCGCGCCGACGAGGTCGAGGCGCAGTGGGCGCTCATCGACCCCATCGCGGAGGCATGGGCCGGCGTTCCGCCGGCGGACTTCCCGAACTACGCGGCCGGCGGCGAGGGTCCGGAGACGGCGGCGCGCCTCGTCGCTCGCAACGGACATGCCTGGCGCTCGCTCGAGGAGGACTGAGATGGCGCAAGGGGGGCGGCTCCTCGACGAGCCGGAGATCGTCGTCTGCTCCAACCCCGCGGGGGTCATCGACCATGCCGTGCGGCACCTGGTCGGGGCGGCCCGCGCGGCGATCGCCGAGCGTGGCCGTTTCGCCATAGCCCTGGCGGGCGGATCGACGCCGCGCCCCCTGTACGAGCGGTTGGCGGCCGTGCCGGCGCGCGGCGGGATCGACTGGCGCAGGGTGGAGCTCTTCTGGAGCGACGAGCGATGCGTGCCGCCCGACGACGAGCACAGCAATCACCGTCTGGCGCGCGAGACACTCCTCGACCGCGTTCCGGTGGCGCCCGAGCGGATCCACCGCATGCGCGGCGAGGACCCCGATGCGGAGCGCGCGGCGGCGGAGTACGAGCGGGTGCTGCGGTGGGCGCTGGGCGGGTCGCCGGGGCGGCCGCCGCGGCTCGACCTCGTGCTCCTGGGGCTGGGTCCCGAAGGCCACACCGCGAGCCTGTTCCCCGGGAGCAGCGCGGTCTTCGAGTCCGAGCGACTGGTCGCCGCCGTCCGGCACGCGGGCGATCCCGAGCCGCGGCTGGATCGGCTGACGCTCACGCCGCCCGCCATCAACGCCGCCCGCGACGTGGTGTTCCTTGTGAGCGGCTCCGAGAAGGCCGGCGCCGTCCGGGCTTCGCTGGAGGGCCCGCGGGACCCCGAGCGGTGGCCGGCCCAGACCATCGCGCCGGCGGAGGGGCGCGAGACGTGGATCGTCGATCGCGCCGCCGCGGCCGAGCTCTCCCGCCCCACGCGAACCCCGGCCGGCTCGCCGTGATGCCGGCGGGCGGCACCGGCGGCGGAGCGAGTGGCATGGCTCCTGCTCGGCAGCCATCGTAGCCTGGCGTACGGACGAAGGAGGAGGAGTCGATGAGCTCGCGCGACGTCGAGACCGTCGAAAAGTCGACGCTGGCGGATTTCGAGGAGCTTCCGGAGGAAGACGCGTACCGCGTCGAGCTCGTGCGCGGCCGCCTCGTCCGAGAGCCTCGCCCGGGCGCCCGACACGGCCGGCTCACGGTGATCCTCTCGGTCGAGATCGAGATGTTCGCGCGGGAGCACGCACTCGGCCTCACCTTCGCGGACGCGGGGTTCGTTCTCGCCGACGATCCACCGACCGTGCGCGGTCCGGACGTCGCCTTCCTGACGCAAGAGACCGTGCGGCGAGAAGGAAGTCCGGCCGGCTTCTGGCGCGTCGCGCCGGATCTCGCCGTCGAGATCCTGTCGCTCTCCAACAGGGCCGCCGAGATCCAGGAGAAGGTCCTGGAGTACCTGGCCGCGGGAACCCGTCTGGTCTGGATCGTGGATCCCAATACCCGGAGCGTCACCGTCTACCGGTCACCGAGCGAGATCCGCATTCTGCGCGAGAGCGACGTCCTCGACGGCGCCGACGTGCTGCCGGGCTTCGCCCTGCCGATCTCCAGACTGTTCGCGAGCTGAGGCGCGCTTCTTCGCTGCGGCGCGACCCGCCTCTCCGGTCTACGCCAGCCCGTCGTGGGCCACCACGCGGCCGACCCAGGCCGTGACGTTCGGGCGCTGGTCGCCGATCCGCAGGTACGCGTCCAGGTACCGCCACAGGGGCGACTCGGCGACGAACGCGGCCGGGGCGCGGGTGGGGAGGAGATCGCAGGCGAGGATCACGTCGTAGAGCGACATCGATTCGCCGACCAGCCACTCGCGCTTCGCCAGCCGTTCCTCGAGCCTGCCGAGCGCCGCCGCGATCGCGTCGCGCGCCCTGGCCGCGGCGGCCGTGTCACGCTCCGCCTCCGGCTTGCCGATCTCGGAGTCGAGCGGGGCCCGGATGCCGGCGATCTCGGGAGCGAGGACTGAGACGATCCGCTCGGCGGACCGGATCTCGTCGCGCGTGCGGGGGGTCAGGGAGGGGGAGTCCCGGTAGTTGGCCTCGAGGTAGTGGAGGATGGCGGAGGAGTCGCGCATCACCACGTCGCCGTCGAGGAGGATCGGCACCAGCGGCCAGCCGGCCGCCTCGATCATCGGCGCGCGATCGGCCGCGAACATCTCCTGCGCTTCGTACTCCAGGCCTTTGTAGGCGAGCGCGACCCGCACTTTGACGGAGTTCGGCGAGCGGCGGAACTGGAGGAGGCGCCGGACCATGCGCCCAAGCTAGCCGGGCTCCTGGCGCCCGACTATGATTGGCGGGAAGGTCGGAATCGAGGGATGACGCTACCGGAAGGGCCCGCCGTGGATCACCGCGTCACGCTCACCCAGCATCTGCTGCGCGAGGTCGAGGAGCAAACCGTAGGGGGCGGCAAGATCGCCTCCATCCTGGCCGAGATCGCCACCGCCTGCAAGGAGATCCGCGCCCAGCTCGCTCAGGTGGGGCTCGGCCCCCTGGCCGGGATGCAGGGCGGGACCAACGTCCAGGGCGAGGCCGTCCACAAGCTCGACTGGTTCGCCAATCGGGTCTTCGTCGAGCACTTCGAGGGCTCGGGCCTGCTCTGCACGCTGATCAGCGAGGAGATGGAGGACATCCATCACCTCGATCGCGACTGCGCGCGGGCCGAGCACATGCTGTGCTACGACCCGATGGACGGATCCTCCAACCTCGACGTCGACGGCGCGGTCGGGACGATCTTCTCGATCCGGCCCAAGGCGACGAACTCCGACCACGGCACGCCGGCCGAGGTCTTCCATCCCGGAACCGAGCAGCTCGCCGCGGGCTACGTGCTCTACGGGCCGCAGTGCATGCTGGTCTACGGCGTCGGCGGGCGCGTCCACGGCTTCACGCTGGACTCCGCCGTCGGCGAGTTCTTCCTGAGCCACCCCGATATCCGGATGCCGGAGCGCGGCGCCGAGTTTTCCGCCAACCTCGCGCGGCTGGGGAGCTGGGACCCGGGGATCCAGGAGTTTGTGCGCCGGGTGTCGGAGGGAGTGGGCGGCAAGCCGTATTCGCTCCGCTACATCGGCGCGCTGGTGGCCGATTTCCACCGGGCGCTCCTGCGCGGTGGCGTGTTCTTCTATCCCGGCGACGGAAAGAACCCGCGCGGGAAGCTTCGGCTCCTCTACGAGGCCGCGCCGCTCGCGTTCCTGGCAGAGTCCGCCGGAGGGGCCGCCATCGACGGCACGGCCCGCATCCTCGATCTCATCCCCGACGGCCTCCACGCGCGGACTCCGCTCATCATCGGAAGCCGCACCGAGGTGGAGGCGATCCAGTCGCTCATGGCCGGCGGCGCGACCACGGCCCCCGCCGCGGGCGCCGCCACGATCGCCGCCCCTGCGGTCGCATCGAAAGGAGCGTGAGACCCATGGTCCATCCCAGCGTCATGGAACCGGAGATCCTCGCGGGCGCGAGCGAGCGCGTGCGGGAGATCCTGTCCTACTATCCCAGCGAGAGCCCCGCGGTCAAGACGAAGCTGGCGCGGCTGCTCAACCACGGGCGGCTGGCGGGAACCGGCAAGCTCGTCATCCTCCCCGTCGACCAGGGGTTCGAGCACGGCCCCCATCGCTCGTTCGCCGTCAACCCGGCCGGCTACGACCCGGAGTACCATCCCCGGTTCGCGCTCGAGGCGGGGATGTCGGGCTACGCGGCGCCGCTCGGCTTCATCGAGGCGATCGCCGGCAACTACGCGAGCTCGCTCCCGCTCATCCTCAAGCTCAACAACAGCGACGCCCTGTTCAGCGACGCCGACCCGATCCCGGCCGTCACCGGCTCCGTCGAGGCGGCGCTGAGGCTCGGGTGCGTGGCGATCGGCTACACCATCTACCCGGCCTCCGCCATGCGGAACGAGATGTACGAGCGACTCCAGTATCTCGCCGAAGAGGCGAAGGAAGCCGGGCTCGCGGTCGTCGTGTGGAGCTACCCGCGCGGCTCGGGGATCTCCAAGGAGGGCCAGACGGCGCTAGACGTCGTGGCCTATGCCGCGCACCTGGCCTGCCAGCTCGGCGCGCACGTCGTCAAGGTCAAGCTGCCCTCGTCGCACCTGGAGCAGGCGGAGGCGAAGAAGGTGTACGAGAAGCACGCGATCCCGCTGGACTCGATCGCCGACCGGGTGCGGCACGTGGTCCAGGCCGCCTTCGCCGGCAAGCGGATCGTGATCTTCAGCGGCGGATCGAAGAAGGGGGAGGACGCCGTGTACGAGGAGGCCCGCGGAATCCGGGACGGCGGCGGCTACGGCTCGATCGTGGGGCGCAACACGTTCCAGCGGGCGTGGGACGAGGCGCTCGACTTCATCTCCACGGTGATCGACATCTACCTCGGCAAGGCGTAGCATCAAGAGAGGCCGCGGACCACGAACAAGGTCGAAGGAGGAAGAGCCATGAAGCGCGTCGTCGCCACGTGGATGGCGCTGGGAGCGCTCGTCGCGCTGGCGGCGACTCCGGCGCTCGGACAGGAGATGGAGGGCGCTCACGAGGGTCACGCCGGACCCTCGCACGTCGTGGTCGACCCCGGCGACCTGGAATGGATGCCGGGGCCCGCTTCACTCCCGCCCGGCGCTCAGGTCGCCGTGCTGGAGGGGGATCCGTCGAAGGAAGGGCCGTTCACGGTCCGGCTCCGGCTCCCCGCCGGCTACAAGGTCCAGCCCCACCGCCACCACGCCATCGAGCACCTCACGATCCTCTCGGGCCGCGCGGGCATTGGGCTCGGCGAGATGTGGGACGGCCAGCAGATCCGCTACACGGGACCGGGCGGGTTCCACGTCATGCAGGCGGGCGTGGCCCATTTCGCGATGATCGAGGAAGACTCGATCCTCCAGGTGCACGCCATGGGTCCGTGGGTCCTGGAGTACGTGAGCCCGGCCGACGACCCCCGCAACCAGCCGGCGCCCGCGTCGAACTGAGGATCACCCCGAGCGCGGGGAGAGCGGCGCCGCCTCGCGCGGCGCCGCTTTTTTGCGAATCGACCCCCGCCTGAGCTGAATCGCACGGGAATCCTGCGATTCCAGGCAGCCAGAGTACCTCCACATCCGCCCTACTCCGCGGGAGACATGCCATGACCCTGCCTTCGACGCCGCCCCCGGCCCCTTCCGGCCAGCGGGGCACCAACTGGGGCAAGATCGCCCTCTTCGGCTGCCTGGGACTCGTCGCCTTCACGATCGTGATCGGGATCGTCGCCGCCGGGGCGTACCTCCTCATGCGCGACGACGGCGGAGGCGGAGGCGGCGAGACCGTCCAGTACCGGAGCGCCGATCATGCCTTCAGCGGGGTTCGCGCGGAGAACTTCGTCGACTTCTCGTTCCGCTATCCGGCGCATTGGGAGGTGGTCGAGGACGAGAGCAGCGACACGCCGAACTTCGTGAAGGTGGAGAACAAGACGGACGACAACTTCACCATCGAGAACATCGCTGTCGGCTACATCACGGGAGACCTGCACGCTCCCGCCATGATCCAGTTGCTGGAGGATCAGATCATCAGCCAGCTGGCCGGGGACTTCCCGAACTTCCAGCGCGTGATGACTGGTCCCACCACGATCGCGGGGCACGAAGGACGGTTCTTCACGTTCATGGGACATCTGGAGACGGAGGAGAGGGGTGACCTGGAGTACTATGGCCGCGTCGTGCTCTTGCCCGTCACCCGCGACCGTGGCGTGGTCATAATGGCCTTTGCCACCGGGCTCTCGACGGTCGAGGGCCCCGCGGAGGTCGGCGAGCGAGGCGAGCTGGCCGGCGTCTTCGAGTCCTTCGCGGTCGGCGCGGGCGGAGCCGCGGCGGGCGGCGTGCAGGGTGGGGAGCAGCCCCCGGCGACGCTGAGCTACCCCGGCCTCGAGGTCCTGGACGCGGGGACCGTTTGGACTTCGCAGGCGGGCCGCCTCGAGGCGGGCGATCCCGTGCGTGACGACGGGACGCTCTACGACGCCTACCAGATCATGCTGCAGCCGGGGCGGCCCTTGACGGCGACGCTGACGTCCGGAGCCTTCGACGCGTATCTGACGGTGGTCTCGCCCAGCGGGGCGACGACCAACGACGACGATTCGGGGGGCGGGACGAACGCGCGGGTCTCGCTGGTCACCGACGAGGCGGGCCCCTGGACCATCCTCGCGAACACGCTCCGCAGCGGCGAGAGCGGCGACTACGAGCTGGTGGTGGAGGCGCCGGCGGGCAATTGAGTCGGCGGAGCCGGCCCGATCAGAGCACGTGGATGGCGACCTGACCCAGGAGCCACGCGCACAGCAGGCCGCCGTAGATCCCCAGGATGTAGCCCGCGACCGCCATGAGGAGGCCGATGGGCGCCATCGCGGGGTGGTAGACCGAGGCCACGATGGGAGCGCTCACGGCGCCGCCGACGTTGGCCATCGAGCCGGTGGCCAGGAAGAACAGCGGCGCACGGATGGCGCGCGCGGCGGCCAGCATGATGCCGACGTGGATCGCGATCCACAGCGCGCCGGCCGCCAGGAACAGGGGCGCCTGGACGATCGCCGCGAGGTCGCCCTTGGCGCCGATGGCGGTCACCAGGAGGTAGAGCGCCACCGTCCCCATCCGCGACGCTCCCGGCCCCTCGAGCTCGCTGACGGGCGTGAACGACAGGGCCAGCCCCGCGGTCGTCACGACGATCACGGCCCACGTCGTGTGGCTGACGATCTTGGGGTCGCCGAGCTCCGGCAGGACGTCGCCGGCGGCCACGCACAGATACGCCCCCACGAAGCCGATCCCGACGATCAGCGCCACGTCGCGCACCGTGATCGGGCGCCGGATCGCCTCGTAGCGCGCGGCCAGGCGCGCGTTCGTCTCCTCGATCAGCGACGTGTCGGCCCGGTTCCAGCGGTCGAAGCGGGCCTGGGTTGCGGAGAGGAAGAGCAGGATCGCCATCCATCCGTAGCCCACCACGGTGTCGACGACGATGACGGGGCCCAGCATCGCGTCGGGGGTGTCGATCGATTCGGCGATGGCGACCAGGTTGGCCGAGCCGCCGATCCACGAGCCCGAGAGCGCCCCCAATCCCTTCCATGCCTCGGCCGGGAGCCAATGCCCGAAGACCGCCAGCGCGATCGGACCCCCGACGACGATGCCGATCGTTCCGGCGAGCATCATGATGGTGGCGGGCTTGCCCAGCCTGAGAAGCGCCGGCACGTCGATCGTCATCATGAGGAGGAGCAGCGCGACCGGCAGCAGGTAGCGGATCATCCAGTCGTAAGCGGGCGAGGCGGCCGGCGTGATGCCGAGCGTGGTCGAGAGCATCGGGATCATGTAGGCGTAGAGGATGGGCGGCGTGACGTCGAAGATCTTCTGGAGGCGCGCCACGCCCGCCAGCGCGTACACGGCGGTGAGGACGCCGGCCAGGTAGACGAAGACGGCGGTGGGGTCCGTGATCAAGGCGGGCGCCGTCTCGGGCAAGG
>Ga0214472_10008720_pt1 | contig 10583 bp, 9 predicted proteins | sample RVTome_6_FD_207662 | JGI IMG/M metagenome (GOLD analysis project Ga0214472, IMG submission 207662) | Soil microbial communities from uranium-contaminated site in the Upper Colorado River Basin, Wyoming, United States - RVT140D175 | ecosystem: Environmental > Terrestrial > Soil > Contaminated >...
CCGACACTTTCTTAACCTGGGGGAACGTCTCGTCAATCCTCGCCTCTCAGGCCGTTCTCCTGCTTGTGGCTCTGGCGCTCATTATCCCCCTGACGGCCAACGACTTTGACCTGTCCGTCGCGGCAGTCGTTGGTTTATCCGCGATGATCATCGCGATACTCAACGCGGACTGGGGGTGGCCGGTTGGCGTGGCAATCCTATGCGCTGTCGCAGTGGGCGCGGTGATCGGATTCGTGAACGGTGCGCTGACGGTGTTCCTCGGGATCGAGAGCCTCGTAGTGACCCTCGGGATGAGCACGTTCGTTTCCGGCGTGATGCTGTGGATCAGCGGCACTCGGACAATAACTGGGGTATCCTCCGGTCTGATTGACTTCGTCATCCGACGGCGGCTGCTGGGAATACCGTACGAGTTCTACTACGGGCTGGTCTTGGTCGCCATCCTGTGGTACGTGTTCCAGTTCACCCCTGTCGGACAGCGGCTCCTGGTCGTGGGTCGCGGACGCGAGGTCGCCCGCCTGAGTGGAATCCGCGTCGGGCGCATCCGGCTCGGCGCGATGATGGCCTCGGCGACGATCGCGTCCATCGGGGGCGTGCTCATCGTCGGCACCTCAGGTTCGGCGGGTCCGACCACCGGGATCGCACTGCTCCTGCCTGCTTTCGCCGCGGTCTTCCTGGGCTCCACCACGATCAAGCCAGGCCGTTTCAACCCGTGGGGCACGGCGATCGCAGTCTACTTTCTCGTGACCGGCATCACCGGACTCCAGCTGCTCGGAGGCGAGAGCTACGTTCAACACCTGTTCTACGGCGCAGCCCTCATCGGCGCCGTCGCTTTCTCGCAAGTGGTGAAGAAGCGACGGGCGGTACGCACTGGATGACAGGCGCCACCCGGCGGCCATGCGGTCGCGGGGACCGTGGGGATGGATCCTGACCCTACTCCTGCGCGGTCCTCGGGATAAGATTCAACATGCATGACTTTCGAGTTGGCGCTCTCCTCGAAGCTCTACGCACGGGAGAGGTCCTCTATGCCACAGATGATTCCTGGCTCGACCTGTCGCGGTCTGAGGCTCGAGCGATCGCGGAGGAAGTCTATGCACGTACAGGGGCTTGGGATACGGGGTGCTGGAAGCTCGGTGCGCTCGATCGAGCCACACAGAGGAGATTCGGGATCGACGCGCCGCTCGTCGCGCCCTGTCTTCCAGGTCGACTGACGCTGCATGCTGGCAACGAGCGATTGAGGGTGGCCGACTACATACAGCCACGGTTCGAGGCCGAGGTCGGCATCATGGATCGAGGAGGGGTACTCTTGGCTGTCCCGTGCGTCGAGATCGCGGACTGTCGGTTCTCCGACTGGAACCTGCCTCCCTACGGTGTCATCGTCGATTACTGCCTGCAGGGAGGGATGCTGTTCGGACCACCAAGTGGGTCGCCCGGGGAGCGCATCTCAATCGAAATTCGTCATGACGGGCACCGGCTTCATCGATCGGAAGCCTCATGGTCCGAGGTCAGCTCCCGGATGGATCTGCTCTCTTCGAGCGGCGCACGGAGCTTTGTCGCCACCGGCGCGGCGAGTCCGCTGCTTTCGGTGGAGCCGGGCACGTGGGAGTTCGTGTTCGGTGGCGTCGGCGAGCTGACCGTGACCGTTTCATGATATACGAGGATGGCTCGCCGACGCGCTGCGCGCGGGACGAGCCGGATGAGGCCGCCCGACGTTCGGTGGCCGGTACCAAGCAGCAGAAGCGGAGTGCTCTCGCGCGAGAGCTACTGGTCTCGGTCCTGGTAATAGCCGTGGGCGCCTTCACCGTGGTCGGCATGTCTGCCAACGCGCCGCTGTTCCGACAGCACTTCGGCCTGTCCGAGACCGGTGTGGGGGCCATTGCGTCGACCGGCTACCTCGGGGCTATGGCGACGGCGCGGGTGGGGGGGACAATCACAGACCGCCGCGGCCCCAAGATCGTGATCGTGGCTGGCCTGTTGGTACTGGCCCTGGGCGCCGTGACCGCGTCGGCCGCGTTCGTTGTCGGGCTGTTCTACCTAGGTGTCCTGATCTGCGGTTTCGGCTACGGGGCGATCAACCCCGCCACCACCGTGATGGCCAACCCCTCCTCGTCCCGACGACGCGGGCTGACGCTGAGCCTGAAACAGTCCGGAGTGCCTGTCGGAGGAATGCTCGCGGGCGTACTGCTCCCATCGGTCGGCGCAGCCGCCGGCTGGCGGGTGTCGCTGCTCGTCCCCGTGTCGATGGCTTTGGCCGTCCTCGTGGTCGTCCTCTGGCTGCACAAGCAAGAGAGCATGCCGATGACGAGAATGGCGACGGTTCCCAGCAGCAACGTCACGTTGCGTCTGCCCATCGGGTACGGCTATGGGATGATCATGGGGGGGACGCAGGTGACCATCTTCGCCTTCACGGCGGTCTACCTCGTCGAAGCCCGTGGCCTCTCGCCGAGCATGAGCGGCCTCCTGCTTGCGCTCCTGTTCGTTGGCGGGATCACGGGCCGCTTGGCGTGGGGCTGGCTCTCGGACGTCCGGGACGAGGATCGGATCCGTCTGCTCCAGCTCGTCGCCTTCCTGGGAGCCGTCCTGCTCGGAGCGTTGACGATGATCCCGAACGGAGCCGTGCCCGCGGTCCTGTTCCTCATCGGCGTGTGCTCAGTGGGGTGGAACGGCGTGTACATCGCCGCGGTGGCCGAAGCCGCGGTGGCCGAAGCCGCGATGGCCGAAGACACGCTGCCCGAGCGCGTGGGCGCCGCCAGCGGTGCCTCCTTGGTCCTTATAAACCTCGGCGCCGTCGTCCTCCCGGTCGTCGTCGGGATCCTCATCGAATCCCTCGGAGGCTGGCGAGCGGGTTGGTTTGCGTGTGCAGGCCTCAGCCTGGTCGGAGCAGGCGTTGCCACCGCGAGTCGGCGGGGCACAGCGAAGGGAAGCACGATGCAGGTGCTGTCATGAGGGGGTTCCTACTTCCGGACGGGGAGATCGCCGACGGTGTTTCTGCCCGAGCGCCCGATCTGCCGTTCGACACCTTCGAGTTGGCCGGTGAGGACGTCCTCCGACGGGTCGCGTTCTACGTTCCGCCCTTCATGGGTGGGCAGGAGACGGTCAATGTCCTCCCACGTATGCCCCAACTCGAGGTGGTGCAGACGTTGACCATCGGCGTCGACTGGATCGCAGAACAACTGCCGCCGGGCGTGACACTCTGCAATGCGAAGGGCGTATTCGAGGAGAGCACGGCCGAGCTGGTCGTCTGTGGACTCCTGAGCATGGTCAAGCACATCCCCCGCTTCGTGCACGCACAGAGCGCGAGCCGGTGGGATCACCGCCGCGTCGGCTCCCTCGCCGGGGCCACGGTGGCCATCCTCGGGTACGGCGCGATCGGCCAAAGGGTCGGGCGGCAGCTACGGTGCTTCGATGTTGAGGTGATCGGCATCACGCGCTCCGGACGGAACGGAACGAACCGTCTCGATGCCGTACGGGACCGCCTGCCTAAGGTTGTTGGACTCGTCATCACGGTCCCTCTGACGGACGAGACGTCGGGGCTCGTGGACGGCCCGCTCCTGGCCTCGTTGCCCCCCGGAGCCGTCGTTGTGAACGCCGCCAGAGGTGCCGTCGTCGACAGCGACGCGCTCGAAGCCGAGCTGACATCGGGGCGGCTCCGTGCTGTCCTCGACGTCACCGATCCGGAACCCCTGCCCCCGTCGAGCCCGCTGTGGCAGCTCGAGAACGTCCTGATCACACCCCACGTCGGAGGGGACACGACTAGATTCCCGCCGCTCGCCTGCGATCTCGTCGTGGACCAGATCAGGCGGTTCAGCCATGGCGACCCGCTCGTCAACCTCGTCGCCAGAACGTGAGTGATTCGCCGGGAGGAGACCCGATGGCCAGCTACCGTATCTGCTCGATCCCGGGTGACGGGATCGGTCAGGAGGTCGTCCCCCAGGCGCTTCGCGTCCTCGATACCGCTGCGGAGGCCCACGGGTTCAAGATCTCCGTCGAGGAGCAGCCGTGGGGTTCGGCGTACTACATGGCGACGGGGCTTATGATGCCCGAAGAGGGGCCCGAGATCGTGGCCCGGGCCGACGCTACGATTTTCGGGGCGGTCGGGTCTCCGGACGTCCCGGACACGATCAGCGCGTGGGGGCTGATCCTGTCGACGAGACAGAAGCTCGACCTGTACCTCAATCTTCGTCCGCTCCGGTCGTTGCCCTCGCCGCTTGGCTCGGGGCCGGACTTCAATCTCCTGATCGTGCGCGAGAACACTGAGGGCGAGTACATCGACGTCGGGGGGCGACCGTTCTCCGGTCGACCCTCGGAGATGGCGGTACAGGTCGCGATCTTCACGGCAGCGGGGATCGAGCGCGCGGTTGAGGACGCCTTCGGCCGCGTTCCTGCGGGCGGTCTGCTCACGAGTGTCACAAAGTCAAACGCTCTTCCTCGGACCATGGGACTCTGGGATGACATCGCTCAGGCTGTCGCCGATCGTCACCCGGACGTTCGGTGGGAACGGATGCACGTCGATGCGGTCGCGTTCCAGATGGTCCGCGATCCCGGTCGCTTCGACGTGCTTGTCGCTTCAAACCTCTTCGGAGACATCCTGAGCGACCTCGGTGCGGGCCTCCAGGGGAGTCTCGGGTTCGCAGCCAGTGGGAACGTCAATCCGGAACGTGGCGTCGGCGTCTTCGAGCCCATCCACGGCAGCGCTCCCGACATCGCCGGGGAGGGAAGGGCCAACCCATGCGGGGCGATCAACTCGGTGGCGATGCTCCTCGACTTCCTTGGGGAGACACGGGCGGCCGCGACGGTGACGGCGGCGGTGGACCGCACGCTGGCCGACGGGGTGGCCACCCCCGATGTCGGCGGAACCGCCACCACCGTCGAGTTCACGGACGAGGTACTCGCCCGGCTGTCCGCGGCCGGTGACGTCGATGACGCAAGCCAGAGGCCAGGAGGGACCTCGTGACCAAGACCGCCGTCGTCGGAGGAACAGTCGCCACAGAGGCATGGGCCGGGTTGGCGTCGGTGCTCGTCTCGGACGGCCGCATCGAAGCGGTTGTGTCGCCCGAGACGCGTGTGGAGGCCGACCGGATAATCGACGCTTCCGGGATGGTCGTCATCCCAGGCGGCGTCGATCCCCACTGTCACATCGGGCAGCCGCTCGGCGACTACCCGATGCTGGACGACTTCCCATCCGGCACTCTGGCGGCGCTGGCTGGCGGAACCACCACGATCATCGACTTCGCTCTGCCACCGCAGATGGGTGTCCACCCATTGGAGATCCTGGACCGGCGGCTGGACGAGGCGACGGCCTCGCGGTGCGACTACACCTTCCACGGCTGCATCAACCCCGGCACCGAGGACATCCCCCAGGTGATCGCTGACATGGTCGAGCGAGGTCTGCGGACCGTGAAGCTGTTCACAACCTACCGTGACCTCCTGATGGTAAGCAGCTACGTCGTCCGCCAGGTCATGGCGACCCTGAAGGAGCATGACGGTCTCACCTATGTCCACGCCGAGGCCAACCCGTGCGTGGAGGCGGCGCAGGCTCATGCCGCCGAGCTCGGACAGATCGATGCCTCGGGGATGGCCTCGACCAGGCCAGAGGAGTGCGAACGCGATGCGGTAAGCGAGGTCCTCGAGATCGCGGAGGACCTGAGCGCACCGGTCTACTTCGTCCACCAGTCGACGCCGCAGGCGGTCGACCTGTGCGTTGACGCGCGCAAGCGAGGGGTGCGTGCCTTCTCAGAGACGTGCCCCCACTACGTGACGCTGGACGACTCGCAGTACAGACGTGAGCATCCCGAGAAGTGGGTATGCTGCCCCCCGCTTCGCAGCCGGGAGACGTTGGAGGCCCTCGTCCGGCGGATCGAGTCGGGGTTCGTCGACACCGTGGGCAGCGACCACTGCTGCTACGACACCGGGCAGAAGTCCGAACGTGCTGACGACGTCCGGGTGATGCCCAACGGCCTGCCGGGCATCGAGACCCGTCTGGCGGTCACGTACACGGCGCTCGTGGCATCGGGGCGTATAGGCCTGTCCCGCTTCGTGCAACTCACGTCGACGAACGCCGCGCGGCTCAACGGCCTGTTCCCGCGGAAGGGAACAATCGCTCCGGGTTCTGACTCCGACCTCGTGGTCCTCGATCCCTCGGCGTCCCGCACGGTCTCGGCACGCGATCTGCACATGCGTACCGATTACTCCCCGTACGAAGGCCGGACGGTCAAGGGATGGCCGGTGCATGTGCTGGCGCGTGGCGAGGTTGTCGTCTCGGACGGTGAGCTCCACGACCCCGGTCCGGTCGGTCGCAGACTGGATGCCGGACCCATCGACGCCTCGAGGTGATCGGATGGAGACAGTGGCCTTTGGGTCGACCGGGTTGCGGGTGTCGCGGTTCGGTCTCGGCACCGCGACCTTCGGCGGACAATGCGATGAACGGACGTCCTTCGCGATCCTCGACCACGCCGCGTCACTCGGCATCAACTTCCTCGACACCGCGGACAAGTATCCTCTAGGGAGCTCGTGGGAGCACGCGGGGACGACCGAGGCGATCGTGGGTAGCTGGCTTCAGGGTCGCCGCGACGACTTCGTTGTCGCCACGAAGGTGCATGGTCCCACGGGACCGAACCCGTGGGATCGGGGTCTGAGCCGTCGGCACATCACACAGGCTGTGGACGACTCGCTGCGGCGCCTGCAGACCGACGTCATCGACCTCTACCAGCTGCATCGGCCTGACCCAGAGACGCCGATCGAGGAGACCCTCGAGACCCTGTCCAACCTGGTACGGATGGGCAAGGTCCGTTATGTCGGGTGCTCCAACTACCTCGCGTACCAGGTCGCCCGGGCGCTTGGGAAGAGCGACTTACACGGGTACGCCCACTTCGTGAGCGTGCAGGCACGGTACAACCTCCTGTTCCGCGAACACGAGCGTGAGCTGCTCCCGCTGTGCCGAGAGGAGGGGCTCGCGCTCCTGGTCTACAACCTCTTGGCCGGAGGGCTACTCACCGGGAAGCACGATCCGTCCTCAAGACCCGCGCGCGGATCGCGGTTCGCCACGACCGGAGCGTCGACCCTCTACCAGAGGCGCTACTGGGACGACCGCAGGTTCGCGGCGGTCGACGAGATCCAGAGTGTCGCGCGCGAGTTCGGCATCTCGCTCATCACGCTCGCCACGGCATGGGTCCTGGACCACCCGGCGGCCCCATTGCCGCTGCTCGGCGCGACGAAACCCACGCATCTCGACGACCCTGTCGCAGGGCTCGACGTCTCGCTTCCAGACGAAGTTCGTTCCAAACTCGACGAAATCACCACCGAGTTCCGTCACGGGGACGCGGTCCAATAACGGAGGATCGCCCCGAGGGATCAGCACTCCCGGGGCGGTGGCATGGCGCCTTGTCGCCGGTGGGCCAGCTGTCTGCCCGTCCGCAGTGCCTCGGCACGCAGCCGGTCTACGGCCTCGCGGGTCTCGGCGTCCCACTCGTAGAAGGGCTCGCCTCGCCCCAAGGGTCCAGGGACCTCGGCGCCGTCGGCGAGGTACCCGAATAGCTCACGGGCGATCACACCGAACGTCGAGGAGCCACCTAGGTCCGCCGTGGCAAGGGGTCCGGCCGCCGTCCACCGCGGAGCGAGGCCGTCGGCCACCGCGGCGTCGATCGACGCGGCATCGGTCACGCCGTCGTCGAGGAGATGGACGCACTCACGCAGGACCGCGAACTGGATGCGGTTCCAGACGAACCCGGGGACCGGACGGTTGACTCGCACCGGCAGCTTCCCCATATCCTTCGCCAACTCGGTCAGTCGCTCCATGACGTCCTGGTCGGTGGTCGTCGAGGCGACGACCTCGACGACCGAGGTCAGGTGGGCGGGGTTCAGGAAGTGCAGCCCGGCCACCCGGTTCGGCCGTGACGTGGAGTCGGCCAACACATCGAGGGGGAGGCTGGACGTGTTCGTCGTGATCACGGTGTCCGGCTCGATCCACGGAGCGATCCGTTCGAACAGCTCCGTCTTGACGGACAGATCCTCGACGATCGCCTCGACGACGAGGTTGACACCGCGAAAGACGTGAGCACTAATGTCCGAGTGCGGGATGTCGGTCCCGTCCTCTCCAAGCGCCGCGGCGTCGAGTGCCGCACGACGGGCATGCTCGGTGTTGCGCCCGGCGATGGTGACCGACAGGCCAGCGTCGGCGAGGGCCGTCGCGACCCCCGGCGCCATGAGCCCGGTTCCGATGACGACCGCCCGCGAGAACGTCGACCACATCTCAGTCGACCGTCGCGGTCCGAGACGCCACCACAACGCCTTCCTGGAGCACCATGATCCGACTCTCGGGACGCTGGAGCAGGTCCGGGTCGTCCAACGGGTTCCCGCGGAGCACCAGCAGATCGGCCTGCTTGCCGACCTCGATAGTCCCTCGGGAGTCGTCGACACCGAGGAGTCGGGCGATGTTGATCGTGAGCGTGGCGAACGCTTCGTGCGGCTCCATGCCGAGGACGTTGACGTACGACGCGAGCTCCTCGACGCACTGACCTTGGGGGAAGTGCGTCAGGCCGGCGTCACCGCCGGCGACTATAGGGACGCCGGCCTGGTACGCACGGCGAACGCTCTCCGCGTGGATCTCGATCGTCCGTTTGTGCTCGTCGACTATCTCCTTAGGGATGCCGAGCTCGGCGCCTCTCTGCGCGAACGCCCGGTACATGGACAGCGTCGGCGAGAGCGTGACACCGTTGGCGAGCATGGCGTCCAGCGCCTGGTCGTCGATGTAGATCCCGTGCTCGATGGTTGCGACCCCCTGCGCCGCCGCCATGTGGACAGCGTGCTGAGATTCGGCGTGCGCCGCGACCGGCACGCCCTGTTGCCGGGCCTCGTCGACGACCGCTTCGAACTCCACATCCGAGAGCCCATTCCGCTCGGCCGGACAGAGCGGGTTAAAGCCGGTCCCGCTCACACCCACCTTGATCCAGTCGACGCCGTCCTTGAGCTGCCTGCGCACGACCGCGCGGGCCTCGTGGGGGCCGACAATCTGCAGGGCGAGGGAGTAGTTGTAGGCGCCGTGGTCGAAGATGTGGCTCGGATGAAAGTCTCCGAGCCCCCCCGGCGCGGAGATGATCTGACCTGCGGCATGGACTTTCGGTCCCCGTATGCGGCCGTCCTCGATCGCCCTGCGTGCCTCGACGCCGATGTTCCCACGGCTCCCGACGTCGCGGATGGTCGTGAACCCCAGATCGAGGAGGGCCCCGGCGTTGTGGACCGCGTCCATCGCCGCCTCAGCCAGCGACTTCTTGAGCTCGATGTCGTACGGGTCGGCCACCTCGAAGTAGATGAGATGACAGTGCGCGTCCATGAGCCCCGGGACGACGACTGCGCCGGACAGGTCGTGCACTTCGTCGTTGGGGCGAAGCTCCATTTGCGCATCGAGCGATGCGATCCTGCCCCCCTCCGTGACGAGGTCGCCAGTCTGCTCCTCGAACTGCGGCCCTGCGAGCATCGTGACGTTCCTGAGGACGATCCTTGTCATCCGCGACTCCTTCGTTCGGGTGTGTGGGAGATCGACTCAGTCAAGGAACTGCTGGGCGAACTCGTGGAACTCGCCATACGTCCCGTACTGGGTGACGCGCGCTCGCGAGGGGATGCCGAGGAGCTCTCCGACCTCCTTGCTGATCTCCCGGACAGCGTCGAGATCGACCCCGGTGCGGACCCCCATCTCTTCGAAGAGATGGACTACGTCCTCGGTGGGAACGTTGCCCATGCCCATCACGGAGACGGGCATCGCGATGCCGCCTCCATAACCCCCGATACACGATTCGAAGATTGTGGCGCCGTTTTCGTAGGCGGCAAAGATGTTCGCGAGCGCCATCCCGGTGCGTTCGTGCAGGTGAACGCCCAACGCGAGTTCGGGCCAGCGGCGGCTGATCTTCCCAACACGCTCGCCCACGAGCCGGGGGTTTGCCATCCCGATGCTATCGGCCACGGAAACCTCGCCGATCCCCATCTTAACGAACGCCTCGATCAGATGGAACACATCCTCTTCGGGGACCGGCCCCTCGTAGGGGCAAAGGAAGCAGATGCCCATACTCACGTTGACGTCGACGTCATTCTCGTCTGCAAACTCGACGATCCGTTCGATCTCTGCGAGGTTCTCCCCGACCGACATGTTCGAATTCTTCTTGCTGTAGGTCTCGCTCGCCACGATCAGGCAGGACAGCTTCTGGGTGCCTGCAGCGACTGCGCGCTGCGCACCGCGCAGGTTGGGGACAAGAGCGCGGTAGGTGACAGCAGGGTTGTCCGGGAGGTTCGCGACGACCTCCTCGGCGTCCGCCAGCATCGGGATGACCTTCGGATGAACGAACCCGGTCACCTCGATCTCCGGTATGCCGGTCTGTGAGATCCGTTCGATGAGCCTGCTCTTCTCCGCCGTGGTGGGTTCGTGCCAGCCCGACTCGTGGACGAGGGTCTGCAAACCGTCGCGCAGGAGGACCTCGACGATAAGTACATCCCGATCGCTCATACTCGTCTCCTTGGTTACTAGCTATGTCGGTTGGGGTCAATCTGGCTGGGTAGACGTCTGCCCCTTCGCTCATCCAACTCGGCCGAAGCCCGGA
>Ga0214472_10008721_pt1 | contig 10582 bp, 8 predicted proteins | sample RVTome_6_FD_207662 | JGI IMG/M metagenome (GOLD analysis project Ga0214472, IMG submission 207662) | Soil microbial communities from uranium-contaminated site in the Upper Colorado River Basin, Wyoming, United States - RVT140D175 | ecosystem: Environmental > Terrestrial > Soil > Contaminated >...
AGGCGCTCGGTCCGATTCGACACGAGCTCATGGTCCTCGACGAGCTGGAGGTGGACGTCAGCCTGGTGGACGTCGCGGAGGCGGTCGGCGTCGGCATCGAGGTCGCGCCACCAGTTGCCGTGCCAGCCCGAGCCCTGCTTGCCGATGAGGAACGTCATCCCGAGAGCGCCGGGCGTATCGATGAGGCCAGGCACGTGCGCGAGATCGACCCAGTCGACCCGGAGCGGATGGCTGATCGAGGTCTTCCAGCCGTGTCGCGCGAGGAGCGCATCGATGAGCGGAGCGACGATCTGCGGCTCACGCATCCCGGCCAGCCACGCCGCGGGGATCGCATCGAGGCCCCAGCGCGCACCGGCGAGCCCGCCGGCGATCGCCGCGGTCGTGTCCGTGTCGTTGCCGAAGCGAATCGCCCGGACGATCGTGTCGCGGTAGTCGGCGGCGGTCGAGAACGCCGTCCAAGCCGACCAGAAGGCATCGAGCGCACCGCCCCGGCCGGCGGGCTCGTGGTCGTTCGGCCACGCCGCCAGGGCGTCGATCGCCTCGAGGAGCTCGCCGTCCGCGGCGAACGCCGTTCGAGCGTCCGCGATCGCCGGCTCGAGGACGTCGTCCCGATCCCGGCCCTGGAGCAGGCCGTCGACGATGAGGGTGTAGACGGCGCAGGCCGCGCGCGGCACGGGGTGCCCGTGCGTGACCCTCGAGGCCGTCGCGGCCAGCCGAGCCAGCTCGGCCCGGTCGAGCTCCCCGAGCCGTATAGGGCCAGCGGCAGGATCCGCATGAGCGAGCCGTTCGACTGCGAGTGCTCGCCGGTCGGGCCCGCCTCGAGCGCCGGCGTCCCCCGCTCGATCGCCGCCAGCACCGCCGAGGTCGTCCCGCCGATGTCGAAGACCACGCCGCCCGTCGCGTACGCCCCGTCGCGCCGCCACGCGACGGCTCGCCGGCCCTGGCCCTCGGGATCGAAGCCACCGCTGCGCAGCGAGTCGAGCAGCGCCAGCATCAGCGCCCCGTCGTCGCTCCACGTCCCGGGCGGCTGCCCGTGCGTGCCCCGCGCGCCGAACTCGACCTCGCCGATCGCCTCGGGCGAGCGGAACTCGTACGGCACCCCGACCGCATCCCCGACGAGGTGGCCCCAGACGACCCCGGCGAGGCGCACTGGGAGCGGGAGACCGAGAATGTTCCGCATCCGAAGGGGTTGACGACTCCTACTCACTGTCCTACCATCGCTCCTACCATGAGCCGCTCCCGAGCCACCGCGCCCCACGCCCTGGCCGAGGCCGCCGCGACCTACGGCGCGGGGCATGCCTCCACCTCCCACACGAAGCTGTCGATCACCCTGCCGGACGGGCTCGTCGACGAGGTCCGGGCGGCGGCTCGCGCGACCGGGAGGAGCGTCAGCAGCGTCATCGCGGCGGCCATCGCGAGCGAGATCGAGCGCGTCGCCCAGGCCCGGCTCGACGCGGCAATCGATCTCCAGAACGAGGAGAGCGAGGCCTGGTCGCGGGGCTTCCTGCCCTCGACTGCGCGAATCTGGTCGGAGATCGAGTGGTAGGGATCGGCCGTGAGCCGGCGACCCCCGGGCCACGCCGCGGCGACATCCACTTCGTCGAGTTCGGCGAGGTCGGCGGCAACGTGATTCGTGGTCCCCACCCCGCCCTCGTCATCCAGACCGATCGGTTGGCCCGCTCGAGCACCGTGATCGTCGCGCCACTGACCAGCGCCGCGCGCGCGGCCGAGCTCGCGCCGCCCTTCCTCGTCGCCGTCTCGGCCCGCGAATCCGGGTTGCCCCGCGACGGTTGGGTCAAATGCGACCAGCCGGCGACATTGCCGACGTCGATGCTCGGGCCACGGGTCGGCCGCCTGAGCCCGGCGGCAACGGAGCGTCTCGACGCCGCGCTCCGATTCGTCCTCGGCGTCTAGGTTGACGGCCACGGCCGACGCGCCCGCCGGCGTCGCGGGCGGCCCTGGGCTCACCGCCCCGCCTTCCCCTCCGGTCCGCGGCTCCGCAGCGAGTAGCTCGCGGCCGCGAAGGCGACCTTGCGCTCCATCTCCGGCGCCGGCGCGGCCCAGCGGGCCTCCTCGTCGCGAAGGGCGTGCCAGATCGCGTTGAGCTCGGGGTCCCGGTCGGCGTAGAAGCGGATCTTCTCGGCGACCTCGCGGAACTCCTTCACGGCCTCCCGGTAGTCGCCGAGGCGGTTCAGCTTGACCGCGTCCTGGCGGGCCCGGGCGGCGAAGAGCGCCGCGACCCGGCGGTCGACCGAGCGATCGCGCGGCTGGGCGTCGTTGGCCCGATCGTCGGCGTACCGCCAGCCGATCGCGACCGGGGCGAAGCCGGCCGCGGCGAGTGTGCCGTCGCGGTCCGTCGCCCCAACGAGGATCCCGACCTCGGAATCGGGCGTCCCGTAGCCGAACTTGATCCGGACGACGGCCTCGAGGTGCTGCTCCGCGACGAGGTCGCCCAGGAGCAGGACCGAGCGGCTGCCGCTCTGCTCGAAAAGGTACGGGCTGAGCGGTCGGATCGTCATCCCGTCGGGCGCGGTCAGCTCGATCGCGGCGTCGCGGGCGACGATCTCGAGGAGCTCGCCGACCTCGCTGGCGATGAGGTCGGTGATCTGCTCGGGCCGCTCGATGTAACTGAAGTGGCCGCCGCCGGCGTCGGCCATGCCCTGGAGGAGGGCCTCGTCGAAGTCCTCCCCCACCCCGAACGTGGTCGTGCCGATGCCGCAGGCCCGCACCTCCCCGGCGTGCCGGGCAAGCTCGGCCGGATCGGTGATCCCCTGGTTGGCGAGGCCGTCGGTCAGAGCAGCACGCGGTGGACACGGCCGCCCGTGGCCGCCTGATGGACGGCGACCCTGTCATTCGCGGTACTTGGGGATAAACCCAGCCTCATCGGCGAAGTCCGGGATGTCGCGTTCGCCGTCGGTGACGTTGCTCAGGTGAGTACGAGCAGCCCCCAGTTTCCCGAGATCCAGTGCTGCCTTCTTCAGCCGCTCTGATCTCGTGATCCGCTGGGCTGCAGGTCCCAGGATCGTGTTCTCGCTCGCCCGCAAGTCCGCCGAAAGCTTCGCCTTGGCGCCACGAACGTTTCGGTCGTAGTCGGTCGACACGCGGCCGATCGCTCCGTTCAAAGCGTTCTGATACCTCACCCGGCGAGTCTCGGGCAGTTCGCCGTCCGAACCGGCCTCTCTATTCCACAGCTGGTTGGCTTCCACGTTCCAGAACGGCACCACCTTGTCGTCGAACCAGCGCTTCTCGTCGACGGTCGTCCGCAGGAACCGAAGGTCGAACTGGAAATCGGGTTTCCCGCGATCAAGGACGTCCTTGGAGAACAGTTGCTGCGTCTTCTTTGCGACTAGCTTCTGATAGGCGGTCCAGACCGCGTTCTTCCTGGGTGGCACGCCGACGGGCGCGACCGCATGGGACGCGATGGGCATGTCGAGATCTGCGAGGAATGTCATTGCCGCGACGTCCTCCAGGAACATCTGCTCCCGATCGGCTGGATCAGGGGGATCGCCCGCGGCGTGCGGCGACGCATCCCACTCCTCGCGCCAGCGATCCACGTCGTCCATCGTCGGGCGGAAAAGGACGTCGTTGTGTATGAACAGCGGCGCGAATGGGTCGACGTCGATGATGAGCCCAACGTGGAGCGGCAGGAGGACGAACCGGACGTTGGGCGGTCGCTCGCCCAGTGCTTGGGCGCAGCCAGCGAACGTGAGGAAGGTGAATGCCATCCGAACCGCGTAGACGCCGCAGTCGAGCAGCTGGCCGCCGTTGATCGCCCGCGGCATCAGCAAGTCGAAATACGGCCGGCCCCGATCGTACGGCGCTCCTTCGTCGAGATTGAACTCGGTGTGCGTCGTGTACGTCTGCAGGTATCGCTCCAAGAACACGATCAGGTCGTGCCAGGCATCGGCTCGCACGACTTCCGTGGTTCGGGGGTCAGCGACGCCCACCCACGAGAAGTAGAACGCGCAGGCGAAGCTCGCCAATTCGTCCTCGGTGTCCAGGCGCAGCGAGCGAGCGCTTCTTGCCACGCCGGCAATCACCTTGCGTCGTTTCGCAGAGCGAAGCACCCGATCCGCCAGCGCCTCCTTCGCGGCCTGCGTCCGTGGCCGCTCTGCCGGCGGCTCGAAGTGACCGTGCTCGTCGAGGATCGTCTGGATCTGGCGTGACCGGTAGCGCATCAGGTCCGAAAGCAGGATCGGCTTCGTCTCGGGCCGCTCGGGAGGTTCGCGGCTGTACGGCGTGAAACCGTATGACCGGGCGATCGTCGGCAGAAACATGTCGCGGTACTCGTGATGAGGCGACCGGCCGTATTCGATTCGGCCCAGTGGGATGTCGACATCGACCGGCCTGGCTTGTCCCTCACCTTGGGGCCCGAAGACCGCCAACTGGGCGGCAAGAAAGCGGTCCCGCAACGCGAGGATCTTCTCCAACGGGTCGGACGCCTTGGAACCAAGGTGCTGCCAGGCCGCGTCGTACAGCTGCTGGTGTACTTCCATCCACCCCCGCACCAGTGGCCGGATCGCTCCGCGGAGCACAGTGGTTCGCGACGGGCGCATCGTCCCGGATCCAAACGACCCCGGCGCCGGGTCGCCGGGGTACCACGTCGGCTGGACCTCGTTCCGTGCTTCCAGAGAGTGAGCGGCGATCACGTACCGCAGCGCGGTGGTGATCCTCTTCAACTCGCGATCGATGTCCTTGGCGGATAGCCTCGCGGCCGGGTACCTGAGGTGGCCGAAGACTCCCTCGAGGGTCTCGGTGATCAGCTCCTTACGGCCGCTTGTGAGCGTAATCCCTGGTTCGTACCACTCCAGCAGGTCGTCGAACGCGGTGTGCTCACCGAGGTAGAGCAACCGCACGAGGGCTTCATGCCAGACACTGGCAGGAATCTCGACCACCGGGAAGAGGCGCGGGATGATCTCCGAGACGACGCGTCGCAGCAGCAGCGTCACCTTCCCGCCGTTTTCGGCCTCGATGGCGGCGAACAGCTCGCGGATGAGCTCGAGCCGCGCGTCGTTCGGGTGCGCCTGGATCAGATCGAGGAGCGCTTGGTAGAAGGGCATCGAACGTGACCGGGGACTACACCTCGATCCAGGTCCCGTCTGCTTGCTTCTGCCACTGCGGGAGCTTGTCGTCGGGCCGCAGCATCACGAGGGTCGTCGGGACTCGAACCTCCCAGGGCTCGCCGACCGGCACCTCGCCACCCGGCCGGTCCAGGCGCTCGGCGATCTCGTCGGCGATGGGTAGGTAGAGGTCGTCGGAAATCGACGGCAGCGGCCCGCCCAGCCATGGCTCGCCGAAGACGCGGAAGTGGTCGAGCGCCGGCTCGAAGCCCGCCCGGATCGGGATCTGAACGCGAAGGTAGCCGGCCTTGAGGAAGTCCTGGAAGTCCCGATCGTCATCCTCGATCGCGACTTTGGCGAGCCAGGTTGGTTTCCTGCCCCAGAAGTACGGATAGGTGACCCAGGAGAGGTTCTCCCACTCAAACGCCTGCTCGAAGAAGCGCACATAGTTGCCTTCTGCGCTGTTCTCGACGAAGTCGATCTCGGGAAGCGAGAGGGCGCCCTCGTTCAGGGCTTGGAACTGGTCGAAGTGCTGCATGGTCAGCACAGAGACGCAGGCTCGCTTGACCTCGTCGACCATGATCCCGCGGTTCCTGGCCTCCGAGCTACTCACGATTTCGGGCGGCGCTTGCGATTCCAGGTCGACGAGCTTCGCTTCGTATTCCGATAGGCGGGCTCGATATGCATTGATGAGTTTTGCGTGGGTCTCCGCGCGCCACAGGTCCATCGCCCGGGTCGTGGCTTCGCAAATGACTTCGACCGCGATGGCGACATCGCCAACCCGATCGGTCACCATCGCGAACGGGACGGACCCCGTCTCCTCGTCGAGCCCAGTCGACCAGACCCAACCGCCGCTCGTGAATCGATGCGCACGCTGACCGATCACGACATTTACCGACCAGTCGTCCCAGACCGTTACGACCTGTCCCACGGTCGCTCGGATCGCTTGATAGCCGTCGGGGATCTTGACGCGCGTCGAGGCCGTGAATTCCTGGTCTTCGTCCTCACCGCCCGTGTTGAAGTCATAGGACTCGGTCACGAACGCCTCGGGCGGCGGCTTCACGTCAGTGGCTTGGTAGACCGTAACGAACGTCTGGTAGTTGTCTTCGTCCAGCTGGTCCGGCGTCAATTCGAACGCAGGCGGCTTTTCCAGCTCGACTGCTGAGATCCGGCGACGACGGAACGCCTCGAGCAGGAATGCTCCGGGCTCCGGGATCATGATGTCGTAGACCGTCCGCGGGCCGTAGTTGTAGACCTGCGCCTCGTACACTTTCGTGACCCACTGGTAGACCCCGGAGATGTGCGTCGCACCGGCAATCGTGTTGTCGAAGCGGTGCTGATTGGTCTCTTCGGTCTGACGGTTGATCCGGATGGTCTCGCGGCGGAGGACGCGCTCCGTGACCTTCTCCGACGCCTTCTGGGTTACCTGCCGCGCGACCTCGGTGGAGGCCTTCTCCGCCTCTTGGGTCTTCCGCTGCCAACTTGCCTCGGCCGAGGCGGTGAACTCGACGCTCGGACCGTACTTCCCCTTGAGCTGAAGCGAGCCCTTCGCCGCCGTCTCCTCCTGGACCGCCTGCTCAGACTCGCGTCGCATCTCGAACCTGTCCGTCGTTTCCAATGACTGCTCAGTCGCCACCGTTCGCTCGGTCTCGGTGACAAGGATCGTTTCGGTCTCCACGCGTGCGCGATGAACCCGGTCGTTGAGCTCGCCCTTTAGGACGTTCGTGATGTGTGAGACGTCCGATGTCTCGTATCCCTTGAGCTGTTGCTTGACGAGCAGCAAGTCCATCATCCCTGAGGGGCGGATGTCCGCGTGGGTCGTTGGAACGCCGACCGTGGGATTGAACGGCGGAAGGTGGTCGAGGATTCGCCCTGGACTCATCCCGAACACACCCGGGACCGCGCTCGTCGAGATCGCAACCATCGTCTTGCCGACGCGCCGGTACGTCGTCTGGGCGATCGGCTGGACGAGGGTCTGACCCTGCTCGTAGATGCGCCGGCGCTCGGCGGCGAGCATCTCGATGGTCCTGGCGACGGGCTCACCGGCGCTCAAGGACTGCTCCTTCAGAACGCTGCGTGTGCGCCTCGAAAGAGCGCTCTGCGAACTCTGTGCGAGTCGCAACCCGACAAGGCCCGGCATGACGGGCTGGAAGTCGGGTCGCCCCGTCAAGGCGATGCGCGCACCTCTGCCGACGTCGATCCCTGGTTTCTCAGGCATCAGCTGAGCGCTCCTCAGGTACGACGCGGCGACCGTCGCGGCAGCCAGCGCACCCACAGCGCCTTCCGAAGCCTGGCCGTCCCGAGCGTCGGACGTAGCTGTGCCTGCCGAGAAGACGGTGGCCTTCAGGCTCTCGAGACGAGTCGCCTGCTCGATCTCGAAGAGCTTGTCCGGCCGGAGATTCTCGGGAGGCAGCTTCCCAGGGAGCGGGTTCTGCGTCACGCTCGCGTAGCCCGACGGTCGGATCCGCCGGAGCTCATCGATGGCGGCGGTGAGTCGGTCGTGGCGGGCGGCGAGGTCCCTGAGCTTCCGATCGATGTCCGGCGGCGTGGGGCGTGTGGGTGGCGCCGGCCTCTCTGGAAGGACAGCGGCGGGAACCTTGAACCCGCGCCGTTGCGCGGCCCGAAGGTCGGTTGCATCTACCGGGAAGGCGGGATCCGCGTCGGCTTTCTCAACCAGGTGGTACGCGCGCCGGGCTGCGGCGAGTCGTCGGACCGGGCGATAGTGATCGGCAGGCGACAGCTTGATTGCGAGGATGCTGTCGCCAAGCTGCTCGACCTTGCCAGCGATCGAGCCGGAGCCAAGGAACGCACCGGTGGTCCCACCGAGGGCGGCGGTGATCGCAGCGGCGACAGCCGCGGGCGTGACCGGTCCGACTTCGATGACCGATTCGATCGCCTCGGCGACACGGTCCAGGGCCGCCAATTCGCTATCGGCCGCGACGGTGGTGACGAACGCCGGCGATGCGACGTACTGCTCGGCGAGCTGGCGAAGTTGCTGGCGGCGGCCTGGCCCTGACGGGATCGCGGCAGCAGCCTGCTGGAACGCCGAGTTTGCCGAGAGGTCGATCGGATCGACTTCGTCCGCTGACTTCCGCGCTTCCCTGACGACGTTGAAACGGAAGAGCGTTTCCATCGCCCTGCTCCTATTCCCGCGCGCTGCTCGAAGCATAGTGCGATCACGGCCGAAGTCCATCCCAATAGGCCACGTTGACAGACGTCACCGAGCTTCCAGATGCCGCCGAACCATCCAAGGTTTGCTGGAGCGCTCGGCTCGTGTCGCGGCGTGGCGGCAATGAACGCCGTTAGCCGGTGACGGTGAGCCCTTCCGCCGTGGCCGCGGCGGCGAGATCCCGATCGAGGGTGGCAAGCTCGGCGTCGACGTCCAGCGCGAGGTCGAGGTAGAGCGCGTCGTACACGCTGAGGCGGTGGCGTTCCGCGAGTTCGATCGCCCCGAGCAGGCCGGTCAGCCCTCGATCGACGATGTCAGGGCCGACATCGAACAGGCGGCGCAGGCGATTCGAGGTTTCGAGGGCGTCGAGCCGCTGGCTTCGAAGCAGGGCGTTCGCGACCTCCGCGCTGAGGTGCGGTGGCGTCAGGACCATCGCGTCCGCCTCCGTCCAGGCTCGCCAGCGATCGTGCCACGCCTCGTCGCCGCCGAGCAGGGAGACCACCGCCGAGGCGTCGACTACGACGGCCGGCTGGGCCGCAATGAACGCCGCATCAGTCACGGTCGACACCCTGCGCCTTCGGCTGCATCAGGGCGCGACGGATCTGCTCGTCGCGCTCCGCCCGCCCGGCTCGGACTGCCTCGGCGGCGTCGAGGCCCGAATGAAACGGGCGGCGCCGGGCCATTCGAATGAGGTCGTCGAGCGCGGCCAGGCGAGCTGCCTTGCGGCGATCGGGATCGGCGAGGGCGAGATCGGCGAGCGGCACGATGGCCGCGACCGGCTGACCCGCCCGCTCGATCACGATCCGCTCGCCGGCCGCGGCCTCATCCACGATCTGGCCGAACTTCCGCCGGACGTCCAGCGCCGTCACGGTTCTCATAGTGCCATGATAGCAGCATGATGGCGACGGGGAGTCGCGGGGGTTCCGTGCGCCATATGGCGGCTGTCGGGCGCCACCGGAGCCAGGCGGGCCATCCCTGCGACGTGCATACGCGACGGAGGGCGATTCGTAGAGGCACGCCGCGGCCGTCCCCGCTTGGCGTCCACTCTTGAGCACATGGCAGGCCGCGGCGCAAGATCTCCACGTGGAGCTCATCGCACCTGATCTCTACAGGCTCACGAGCGGCGGATTCGCCGCGCCGCACCTGGTCATGGGCGCTGTGCCCACGCTCGTCGATGCTGGGGCGCCGGGGCGTGGGCCGGCGATCGAGCGCGAGCTCCGGGCCGGCGGCATCCGGATCGAGCGGATCATCCTGACCCACGGCGATCCGGACCACGTCGGCGCGAGCGACTACCTGCGCGGGGTCACCGGAGCCGAGGTCTGCGCGAGCCTCGCCGAGCGTCCGCTGATCGACCGCTCGGGCTGGCAGGCCCTGCCGCTGCGGCGACGCCTCCTGCTTCGCGCCTTCTTCCGCGGAACGTCGAGCCCGACGGTCGATCGCTGGATCGACGGTCCGGCGATGCTCGATGGTGTCGCCGTCCTGCCGACGCCCGGACACACGCCGGGCCACCTGGCCCTCGACTGGAACGGCTGGCTCCTCGGCGGCGATGCCTTCGTCTCGGGCGAGCGGTTTCGCGAGTCGCTCGGCCTCTTCACGCTCGACCGCGCGACCGCCCGCCGCTCCATCGAGAGCCTGCTGGGCCGGGCTCCTCGGGGCGCGTCGAGCAGTCACGGCCGTCCAGCCGACCACGCGGCGGAGCGGCTTCAGGCGCTCGTCGATACCTGGGGCTGATCGACCGACGCTCGCGCGGCGTCGACGAAGGCGCGGATGGCCGGCGAGAGGGTGGCATCGGCGCGCCATAGGAGCCTGACCGGATCGCCGATCGGCCGGCCGCCTTCCGTGATCACCGGCCAGGGCTCGCCGGCCGGTGGCGGAACCGCGTCGTCGACGAAGACCGGCAGGCCGAGCCCGGCTGCGCCGAGCGCCATGATGCTCGTGGGGCTCGACGAGTCGAAGGCCACGAGCGGCTCGAAGCCGGCCCGCCGGCAGGCGGCCTCGAGCGCGCCCCTCGAATACGACCCCACCTGTGAGAGCACGAGGGGCTCGCCGCGGAGGCGTTCGATGTCGATCGAGGCGGCGCCGCGGAGTGGATGATCGTCCGGGACGGCGACGATGAGGCGGACCTGGTAGACGGGGAAGCCCTCGAATCTCGTGTCGCCGCCGGGCGCCACGCCGCTCGCGAGATCGACGATCCCGCCGGCGAGGTCCTCCCCGATGCCGCGGCCCGGCGCGGACCCGCCGCCGTACTCGCGGATCCGGATGACGACGTCGGGATGGGAGCGCCGGAACGCCCCGATCAACGGCGCCAGGAACCGGCGAAGGTGCGGCCCGGCGCAGGCGATGGCGACGATCC
>Ga0214472_10008722_pt1 | contig 10581 bp, 11 predicted proteins | sample RVTome_6_FD_207662 | JGI IMG/M metagenome (GOLD analysis project Ga0214472, IMG submission 207662) | Soil microbial communities from uranium-contaminated site in the Upper Colorado River Basin, Wyoming, United States - RVT140D175 | ecosystem: Environmental > Terrestrial > Soil > Contaminated >...
CGCCGGAGCTCGGCGGAAAGCGCGCGCGCCGCGGTCTTGATCGGGCGCCGTTTGGTCTCGTCCGCGGAGTCGGGATCGCCCCACTGCACGACGTAGTTCTCCTGCGCGCGGACGACGGCCAAGCCGTCGAAGTAGCGCTCCCGCGCGAGCGCCTTGACGTTGGCGACGTGCCGCGGCGCGTACACCGGCGCGAGCTCGAAGACGACCCGGCCCGAGGTGAGCTCGAGGTAGAGCGTGTTCTCGGGATCGAGCGGCCGCCAGTCCGCGGGCTGCGACGCGGCGAGGATGTCGGCGCTCGTGCGCGGCGACGTCTGTGCCGAGCTCACGGCAGCCAGCGCAAGGGCGAGCGCGGCCGTCAGCTCGACGCGGCGGAATCGCGCGCGGCGGATCATCCCGCGAGCTCCACGCCGAGCCCCGGCCCGGCCGCGAGATCGAGCCGGCCGTCGCGCAGCCGGAAGCCGCCGCGGCCCGGATCGTGGGCGAGCTCGAAGCTGCCGTCGAGATCGAGCCAGCGGGTCGCCGGCGCCGCATAGGCGGCGTGCAGGGCGGCGGCGATACCGATCGCGCTCTCGTCCATACAGCCCCACATCAGCTCGATCCCGGCGCTCTCGGCGATCGCGGTGATGCGCAGCGCCGGCGTCACGCCGCCGCATTTCATCAGCTTGACCACGAAGCCGCCGTAGAGCGGCTCGCCGGCGGCGAGGCGGAGCGCGTCCGCCGGCGAGATGCACGATTCGTCGGCGACGAGCGCCCGGCGCCGGGCGGCGGGGATCGCCCGCAGCTCGTCGTCCGCCTCGGGCGGGCAGGGCTGCTCAACGAGCTCGACGCCGTAGCGCGAGCAGGCGAAGAGCAGGCGCGGCACCTCGGTCGGCCGGTAGCCGCAGTTGCCGTCGACGCGCAGCGCGACGTCCGGGCCGACGCGCTCGCGGACGGCGGCGATGCGCTCGAGATCGCCGTCGAGGTCGAGCCCGATCTTGAGCTTGAGCGCGCGGAATCCGGCGCCGACTCGCTCCTCGGCCTCGGCGACGCTCTCCGCGCGCGGCAGGATGCCGATCGTCACCGAAGTCGGCAGCGTCTCGTGGGCGCGGCCGATGAGCGCGACGAGCGGCAGGCCGAGCGAGCGCGCCCGCAGGTCGTGGAGCGCCATGTCGAGCGCCGCGGCGGCCGCCGGAGTCGCCCGCCAGTCGCGGCCGACGCGACCGGCAAGCGCGGCGAAGCAATCGAGGTCGGCACCGACGAGCGCGGCGGTGCGCTCCTCGGCGAGCGCTTGGCGACAGGCGGCGAAGCTCTCGCCGGTGACGCTCGGCTCCGGCGTCGCGGCGCCGAGGCCGGCGGCGCCGTCGTCGCCCTCGACGCGCACGACGACGAGCTCGACCGCGGCGGTCGTGCCGCTCGCGATCGCGTAAGGCCGGGCGAGCGGGATCGCGTGCGGCGTCGTGATGATCGAGCGCAGCCTCACTGCCGCTCCACCGCCGTGCGAGCGCGCAGCGCCTCGACCAGCGGCGCCACGCCGTCGAGCAGCGGATAGACGGTCGGCAGGCCGGTCGCCGCGGCGATCTCGGCGCACACCGCGGCGCGTCGTGCGGACTCGAGGTGCTCGTGGTTGAGCGCGACGCCGAGCACGCGCGCCCCGTAGTGCCCGATGAGGTCGATCTCTCCGGAGAGCGGCGGGATCTCGTTGCCGAGCGTCTCCTGGTCGGCGAAGAAGCGGCGTCCGGGAGCGTGCTGCAGGACGACGTCGCGCGCCTCCGCCGAGAGCAGGAGCTCGGCGCCGCAGGGGCCCGCCGGGTTGCGCAGCGCCGACTGGCCTTCGAGCAGGATGAGATCGGGCCGCGCCTCGCGGTCGCAGGCGACAACGGCGCGCTCGAGCTCGCCGGAGACGAAGTCGTTCGGCGTCGCGTCGAGCACGAAGCCGTAGCGATTGCCCTGCAGCCAACCCGTCTGGCCGGTGGTCACGATCTCGGTGCGCACGCCACCCGCGATGAGCTCGGCGGCGAGGAGCTGGCAGGTGGTGCGCTTGCCGAGCGCGCAGTCGGTGCCGAGCACCGCGACGCGCGGCGCGCGCACCTCGCGGATGGCGCCGCTCCAGAAGGCGAGCTCGCGGAACGGCTTCGGCCGGCGCAGGTCGATCAGGCGAGCGCCGCTCGCGCGGGCGGCGGCGGCGAGCTCGGGATCGTCGCCGACCAGGTCGTGTAGGCCGTTGACGATCGAGAGGCCGCGCCGCGCGGCGGCGAGGAGCGTGGCGCGCAGCGAGGCCGACAGCTTGCCGCCCGCGGTGGCGACGCCGACGACGCACCCATCGGGCGGCGAGGGCAGCGCGGCGAGGGCGGCGTCGAGATCGGCGAACAGCGGGATGCCGCGCGGCATTCCGTCGAGCCGCTCGCCGGCGTCGGCGCCGGCGGTCGCGGCGCCGTCGACGGCGCCGAGCAGGCGGTAGCGCGACGGCCCGCGCACCAGGCCGTGTGCGGTCTTGGCGTCGGAGGTGTCGTAGCGGCCGTCGGTGAGGAGGACGGCGGTCGGACGATCGTCGCGCACCGGCCGGCATCCTACGGCAGGCCGCCGGCCGCGGCGGGCAGGCGAGCGCTCAGTCGCCGCCGGCGTTGCGATGCAGCCAGCGGTGCAGGCCGCGGCGCATCTTCTCCATGCGGCGCCAGAGTCGCGGCCAGCGGCCCATCCAACCGCGCAACCAGAGGTGGATGGTCGGGCTGCCGATCGACAGGAGCGCGAAGCCGAGGGCGAGCGAGAGACCGCCCTGGAGCACCGGCAGGAAGAGCCCGACGACGCCGATCGCGATCAAGATCCAGCCGATGAAGTTGACGGCGAGGCGCAGCCAGAGCGGCAGCGGCAGCGGCTGGAAGCGGGAACGGTCGGCGCGCGGCAGGCGCAGTCGCGGCTTCAAGATCGGTGGCAAGGCTCCGGTCGACTCCATCGGCAGGATTCACTACGCAGGAGCGGACGATTCGGTCGCGCACCCGGGGCGTGGGACTCTCCCCCACCCGCAAGGGCGTTGACAATCCGGACTAGTCCCGTCCAGAATCTCGATTCGTAATTGAGACGGTGTCTCAATAAATGCCCACTCTCCGCGAAGAAACGCTCTTGCTCGACCACTTGCGCCGCCGCGGGCTGCGCGCCACGCCCGAGCGGCGGGCCCTGCTGCGGGCGATCTTCGCACAGCATCGCCACATCGATGCCGAGGAGATCCTGGCCGCGGCGCGCGCCGGGGGGCACAAGATCTCGCGCGCCACGGTCTACCGGAATCTCGACCTCCTCGTCGAGTGCGGGCTGGTGGCGAGGGTCACCTTGCCGGGCGGACGTGCCGTCTACGAGCACCTTCACCCCGGCCTCGCTCACGACCATCTGAGCTGCCGCCAGTGCGGCCGCATGGTCGAATTCGTCAGCCCCGGCATCTCGGCGCTCCTCGTCGAGATCTGCCGCGCCCACGATTTCGATCTCGCGACGCCGCAGCTCCAGATCTCGGGCCTCTGTCGCGCCTGCGCGACGGCCGGGCAAGGGCGGCGCGCCCATGGCTGATCTTCGCGGCGGCGCGACGGTGCGGCTGAGCGAGCTGGCGATCGGCAGGGCGGCGCGCCTGCACGCGGTGGTGCTCGAGCCCGGCGAGGCTTGCCTGCTCTCGGCCATGGGCCTGGTCACCGGCAGCCGGCTCGTGGTGCGCGTCGCCGGCGACCCGTGCATCGTCGAGGTGCGCTCGACGCGCATCGGCCTCGCGCGCAGTGTCGCCGACCGCCTGCAGGTGGTCGCCGAGGCGGTCCGAGGCGAGCCGTGAGCGTGCTCTCGCCCGCCCCCCGCGCGGCCGCGCTCGCGGCGCCGAAGCGCGTCCTCCTCGTCGGCAATCCGAACACCGGCAAGACAACGCTGTTCAACCGCCTGTGCGGGCTGCGCGCCAAGACCGCCAACTTTCCGGGCACGACGACCGACCTGCGCCAGGGCCGCATGCAGGTGGGCCGCCCCGGCGGCGCGAGCGCGACGCTCGAGATCGTCGACCTGCCGGGTCTCTACAGCCTCGAGCTCGACCTACCCGAATCGCGCGTCGCGGCGCAGGCATTCGCCGGCGCCGACGGCGTCGCGCCGCCGGCCGCCGTCGTCGTCCTCGACGCCACCAACCTCAACCGCCACCTGATGCTCGTCGGCGAGCTCGTCGCCCGTCGGGTTCCGTTCGTGGTGGCGCTCAACATGATCGACCTCGCGCGCCGACGCGGACTGACCTTCGATCTCGGCCGCCTGGCCCGGGCGCTCGGCGCGCCGGTGGTGCCCGTCGCCGCGCGCAGCGGCGAGGGTGTTGCGGCGCTCATCGCGGCGCTCGCCGACATCGTCTCGGGCGCCGCCCCACCCGGCGTCGCCGAGATGCCGCGCGCCACCGACGAGCCGCTCGAGCAGTGGGCGGAGCGCATCGTGGTGGCGAGCGTCGGCGGCGCGCGCGCGGTCGGCGCCGAGACCGACACGATGCTCGATCGGCTCGACGAGACTTTCACCCATCCGATCGTCGGCCTCGTCATCTTCCACGCCGTGATGGCGTTGCTCTTCTGGACCATCTTCGCCCTCGCCACCGTGCCGATGGACCTCATCGAGACGATCTTCGCGGACCTCGGCGGCATTCTCGAGGCGCGCCTGCCGGGCGGCGCGGTGCGCGACCTCCTCGTCGGCGGCCTGATCGGCGGCGTCTCGGGAACGATCGTCTTCCTGCCGCAGATCTGCCTGCTCTTCTTCCTCATCACCCTGCTCGAGGACACCGGCTACCTGGCGCGCGCGGCGTTCGTCATGGACCGCCTGCTCTACCGCTTCGGTCTGCCCGGTTACGCCTTCGTGCCGCTGCTGTCGAGCCACGCCTGCGCCATCCCGGGGATCCTCTCGACGCGCCTGATCCCCGATCGGCACGACCGCTTCGCCACCATCCTGGTGGCGCCCTTCATGAGCTGCTCGGCGCGGCTGCCGGTCTACGTCTTGCTGACGAGCTTTCTCTTCCCGGCGAGCCCGGCGCTCGCCGGCCTCGCCTTCACCGGCTGCTACCTGCTGGGCGCGGTGGCGGCAATGGGGAGCGCGTTGCTCGCCCGGCGCACGATCCTGCCGGGCAAGTCGCGGCCGATGGTGCTCGAGCTGCCGTCCTACAAGTGGCCGTCACTGCGCGTCGCGTTCGCCAACGCGCTCGAGCAGGGGTGGGCGTTCCTCACCACCGTCGGCACCGTGATCCTGGCTCTCTCGTTCGTCATGTGGTGGCTGTCGGCGTACCCGAAAGCAGCGCCGCCGGCGGCGGCGGTGGCGCTCGCCGCGCAGGCGCAAGAGCTGGCGCCGAGCGACCCGCAGGCGGCCGCGAGCCTCGTCGAGGAGTCCGATCGGCTGGCGCTGCGGCACCAGCAGGAGGAGAGCTTCGCCGGCCGGCTCGGCCGCGCCGTCGAGCCCGCTTTCGCGCCGCTCGGCTACGACTGGCGGCTGTCGATCGGGGTGCTGACGAGCTTCGCCGCGCGCGAAGTCTTCGTCTCGACGCTGGCGGTGCTGGTCGGCGCGCCGGAAGACGGCGACGAGGCCGGCGTGCTCGAGCGCATCCAGAGCGCGACGCGCGACGACGGCACGCCGATGTTCACGACGGCGACCGCGCTGTCCCTGCTCGTCTTCTTCGTTCTCGCCATGCAGTGCATGTCGACTCTCGTCACCGTGCGCCGCGAGACGCGGCAGTGGCGCTGGCCGCTCCTGCAGTTCGCCTGGATGAGCGGCCTCGCCTGGTGCGGCGCGTTCCTCGCCTATCACGGGCTGCACGCGCTCGGGATCTCGTGACGATGAGTCTGCCCTTCGCCGATCCCCAGTTCTGGATCGTGACCGGCGGCGCCGCAGCGGCGCTCGGCTACGCGATCTGGAGGATCCGCCGCCGCACGCGCGCCGAAGCCGAGACGCCGTGCGACCGCTGCCCGAAGCCGGGCAACCCGCTGGCGCCCGGCGCTGGGCGCGCGAGCGGACCGCGCCGGCTCGGCGCCCTCGTCGCCGCGGCGCTCGCCGGCGCCGGCGCGCTCGCCGCCGCCACGGTCGAGCGCGAAGTCGCGGCGATGGGCACGACGTTGCGCGTCGAGGTCGAGATCGCGAGCCATCGCGCCGCCGCCCTCGGCCTCGCCGAAGCGATGATCCGCGAGGTCGAGGCGGCCGAGGGGCGCCTTTCGACCTGGCGCGAGACGAGCGAGCTCGCCCGCATCAATCGCGCGCCGGTCGGGGAATGGGTGGAGACCTCGGCCTACCGCGATCTCGCCGAGTCGATCGAGTGCTGGCGAGACACCGGGGGAGCCTTTCACCCGGCTATCGGCCGACTCGTCGCGGCCTGGGACCTGCGGGGAGGCGGGCGCGTTCCCACGGCCGAAGCCCTCGCCGTCGCCCGAAGAGGGCTCGAGGGAGCGGGTTTCGAGCACGCCGCCGGCTCGCGTCGAATCCGGAGGACGGCCGACGTGGTCCTCGAGGAGGGGGGCTTCGGCAAGGGGGCCGGATTGGACGCCGCGCTCGAAGCCTTGGAAAGGCTTCCATTGAAGGAGGACCGGGGTTTCGTGCACCTCGATCTGGGTGGCCAGACCGCCTGGGCGAATGCCGCGCGGCCGATCGTCGTCGACCTCGCCGACCCGCGGAACCGCGCCCGGCCGGTGCTCGAGCTGACGCTCCATGATCGCCGCGGCTCGTTCGCCAGCTCCGCCAACAGCGAGAAGCAGTTCACCTTCAATGGAGAGTCGTTCGGACATCTGCTCGATCCGCGCACCGGGAGTCCGGCGCCGAGTTTCGGATCGGTGGCAATCGTCGCGCGAGGAGGGCTCCGCGCGGACTGCCTGTCCACCGCACTCTTCGTGATGGGGCCCGAGGAGGGCGCGCGTTGGCTCGCCCGGCAGGACGAGCCGTTCGAGGTGGCCTTCCTCGTCGTCGACGGCAAACGCCTGCGAGCGCGGATGACGGCGGGGCTCGCGCGGCGCGCGCGGCCGCTCGTGGGCGAGCTCGAGATCGAGGTGTTGCACGAATCGTCGTAGAAGCCGAAGGCGGCGCGCGGAGTCCTGGCAGGGAGCGCGACGCCGCCTTCTTGGTTCCAAACGCCGTCCCCATGGAGGGGCCGGCCCTCGAAACGTGAGGGAGTGTACATGAGCACCAGCGCAAGGTCGTTCGGGCGGTTCGTCGCCGCCATCGCTTTCGTCGTCGGATGGATCGCGGCCCCGGCCGCGGCCGCGACGACCGAGGAACGGGTGAAGGCGCTCGAGGCCGAGGTCGCCGAGCTCGAGGCCGCCGTCGCGGCGGCGCACGAGCGATCGGCCTCGCCCGACGTCGCCGAGCTCGCCCGCCGGATCGAGCTCGTCGCCGCGGAGCTCGAGCAGCTGAAGCTCGGCGAGGCGGCGGTGGAAGCGGACGAGGGCGTCTACGGCCTCGGCCCGGCGGCGTCGAAGGTCTACAAGAAGGCGAAAGGCGTCTCGATCGGCGGCTACGGCGAGCTCGTCTACCAGAACTTCTCGGGCTCGCGCGACGACGGCGCGCCTTCCGGCAAGACCGACGAGCTCGACATGCTGCGCGGCGTCGTCTACCTCGGCTACAAGTGGAACGACAAGTGGCTCTTGAACACCGAGCTCGAATGGGAGCACGGCTCGACCGGCAAGAAGGGCGAGGCGTCGGTCGAGTTCGCCTACGTCGACCGCCTGATCCGGCCCGAGGTCAACGTCCGCGCCGGCCTGGTGCTGATCCCGATGGGCCTCCTCAACGAGCTGCACGAGCCGACGGTCTTCCTCGGCGCCCGGCGGACGGGCATCGAGAGCGCGATCCTCCCCACCACCTGGCGCGAATCGGGCGTCGGTCTGTTCGGCGAAGTGGGCGGCTTCAGCTACCGCACCTACGTCGTCAACGGTTTCGACGCCGCGGGCTTCACGGCCGCGGGGATCCGCGGTGGCCGACAGAAGGGCTCGCAGGCCAAGGCGGAGGACTTCGCCTGGGTCGGCCGGCTCGACTGGACGGCGACGCCCGGTCTCCTCGCCGGTGGCTCGCTCTACGTCGGCGACTCGGGCCAGGGGCTCGCCGACCCGGCCGGCGGCACGGTCGGCGTCTCCACGCGCATCTTCGAGCTCCACGCCGATTGGAAGTGGCGAGCCCTCGAGCTGCGCGGGCTCTATGCCGACGCCGACCTCGGCGACGTCGCCGGCTTGAATCGCGCCCTGAGGCTCGTCGGCAGCCAGTCGGTGGGCGAGGCGATGGACGGCTACTACGTGCAGGCCGGTTGCGACGTGCTCGCCGCGCGCGGCGGCGATTCCCGACTGTTGCCGTTCGCGCGCTGGGAGACCTACGACACTCAGGCGGCCGTGTCCGCGGGCTTCGCACGCAACCCGGCGAACGATGTCGACGTCTTGACGCTCGGCATCCAGTGGCAGCCGATCGACCAAGTCGTCGTCAAGGCCGACTGGCAGGATGTCGACAATGGCGCCGACACCGGCGTCGACCAGGTCAACCTGGCGCTCGGCTGGGTCTTCTGAGGCGAGCCGTGCCGCGCCCGCGTCGCCTCGCGCCGATTCGCGCGCTCGCCGCGGGCGCGGCGCTCCTCGTCGCCGCCGCTCCGGCCGCGGCGCGCGTTCTGCTCACCGTCGAGGAGGCGCTCGCCCTCGCCTTTCCCGGCGCCGCGATCGAGCGCCACACCGTCTTCCTGACAGCGGACGAGGTCGCCCGCGCCGCCGAGCTCGCCGGCGAGCGGCCGGCCTCGGCGATCGTCCACCCGTACGTGGCGACGGCGGCCGGCGAGCTGGTCGGCACCGCCTACTTCGATTCGCACGTCGTGCGCACGCTGGCCGAGACCGTGATGGTGACGGTCGACCCGGAGGACCGAGTCGGCCGCGTCGAGGTGCTCTCCTTCGACGAGCCGCCCGACTACCTGCCGCGCGCCGAGTGGTACCGCCAGTTCGCCGGCCGCCCGCTCGACGCCGAGCTCGAGCTGCGGCGCGCCATCCGCCCGGTCGCCGGTGCCACCCTCACCGCCCGCGCTACGACCGACGCCGCGCGCCGCGTGCTCGCGCTCCACCGCGTGCTCGCCGAGACGTCACGCGCAGCACATCCCTCGTCTGCCGCCAGCGCCGGCCGACCCGACGCGCCCGGCAACGCCCATCCTCCGCCGCCGACTCCGGCCGACCCGACGCGCCCGGAGGGCGCGGTCTCTTCTAGATGACCCGTCTCGAGGCCCTCTTCGTCCACTTGGCCAACCTCCTCGTGGGAGGGACCGGCCTCGCCTACGCTTGGTACCGCTATTTCGCGGCGCCGATCGGCGAGTTCTCGGTGGTCCATCCGGGCCAGCCCGTCGCGCAGCACCTGCACGTCCTGGCGGCGCCGCTGCTCGTCTTCGCCGTCGGGCTCCTCTGGCGCACGCACGTCTGGCTCGGCATCCGCCTCGGCAGCGGCGCCCACCGCCGCTCGGGGATCCTGCTCGCCGCTCTCGCCGCGCCAATGATCGCCTCGGGCTACCTGCTGCAGATCGCCGTCGAGCCGGGGTGGCGAACGGCGTGGATCGGCATCCACGTCGCCGCCTCGCTGCTGTGGATCGCCGGCACCCTGGCCCACCAGCTCAGCCGCCGGCCGCAGGGCTGACCGCGCGCCGCATCGGCTCCGGTAACCTCGCGCCGGACCTCCGGTATCCCCCGGTGTGAGGACGGACGGGGTGGCGATGGGCGCGGACGGCGAGACGACCGACTCGGAGCTCATGGCGCGCGTGCGCGAGGGCGAGCTCGAAAAGCTCGCCGAGCTCTTCGAGCGGCACCAGCGGCGGCTCTACGGCTTTTTCCTGCGCCTCGTCGGCGAACGCGCGGCGGCCGAGGACCTCGTCCAGGAGGTCTTCGTGCGCATGCTCAGGTACCGGCACACCTTTCGGAGCGAAGCGGATTTCACGCCCTGGATGTTCGGCGTGGCGAGAAACGCCGCCGTCGACCACTTCCGGAGCCGGCCAAAGGAGCTGCAAGAAGCCGAGGGCGCGCCGGAGCCGGCGGCAGCGCTGCTCCACCCCGTCGAGCGGCTCGAGCAGCGGGAGCGCACGGCGCAGCTCCAGGCCGCACTGGCGCGGCTCTCCGCCGAGAAACGCGAGCTCCTGCTTCTCGCCCGCTTCGGCGAGATGCGCTACGAGTCGATCGGCGAGCTACTCGGCATCTCGGTCGGCGCGGTCAAGGTGCGCGTCCACCGGGCGATGAAGGAGCTGCGCGAGGCCTATCGAATGGTGAGCGAGGGAGGCGTGGCATGAGGTGCGACGAGATGAGCGAACGGATTCCGGAGTGGCTCGCGGGCGAGCTCGGGGAGCGCGAGCTCGGCGAGCTGCGCCAGCATCTCGCGGCCTGCCCCGGCTGCGCCGAGGAGGCGAACGCGCTCGAGAGCCTGTGGCGCGAGCTCGGCGATGCTGCTGCGGTGGATCCGCCGGCGGCCCTCGGCGAGCGCTTCCGCGCCTGGCTCGCCGGCGAGATCGCGGGCGAGCGCCGGCGGGTGGTGCCGATCGCCGCGCGCCGCGCGCCGAGCGGCCGCCCGGCGCTCGGCCGGCCGCTCCTGCGCTTCGCGGCGGTGGCGGCGACGCTTGCCGCCGGCGTCTTCCTCGGCACCGAG
>Ga0214472_10008723_pt1 | contig 10581 bp, 9 predicted proteins | sample RVTome_6_FD_207662 | JGI IMG/M metagenome (GOLD analysis project Ga0214472, IMG submission 207662) | Soil microbial communities from uranium-contaminated site in the Upper Colorado River Basin, Wyoming, United States - RVT140D175 | ecosystem: Environmental > Terrestrial > Soil > Contaminated >...
CGAAATCCAGGATCTCTACCGATTTACCGGTGACAGTAATCAGATCATCCTCGGAGAGTTTACGCAGGGTGCGTGAAAGTGTTTCACTGACCGTACCCAGGTTTGAGGCCAGCTGGGTTTTGGAGATAGGCAAGACAACGGTCTGTTTTGTGCCGTGTGAAAGGTCCATCAGGTAACGCGCCAGACGCGAGGGCACATCCTTGAAAGTAAGTTCCTCGATCTGGTTAGCAAACTGGCGAAGGAACCTGGACAGGCCGGCGATCATGTTGATGGCGATCCGGCCATTGTTCATCAACAGGCCAAGAAATCCGTCCTTGGGTAAAAAGAGCAGCATGGAAGTCTGTAGCGGTTCAGCATATGCCGGATACAGCCCATCACCGAAGATTGCCGCCTCTGCAAATGTTCCACCGGGATGGATGACGTGCAGAATCCGTTCTTTACCGTCAGGGGAAAGCTTGTAGACTTTCACCTTGCCATCCAACACCATAAAAAAACCGGCGGCCTCTTCCCCGTCGGAAAAGAGCAGCTCACCTCGCGGATGTTCGCGGATGCGGGCAATGCCCAGCAGGGCATCAAGATCTGATTCGGAAAGGCCTGCAAAGAAAGGGCTGTTTTTCAGGATTTGACGATAGTTCATGATGCACCGTTGGTTATGGTTTTGGATGAAGATCAGGGATATTCTAACCGGGTTGACGATTTCAGCCAAGGGATAAGAAATTTTTCAGCCTCGAATCTCCGACAGCGCCTTGCTGGCTGCATAGACTATGATATGTTTTGCAGACAACCATCAGCCGAAAGGAAAGGAGAAAAGCCATGTCTGTCGCTAAAGTCATTGAGATCCATGCAGAAGGCAGTTCCATCGAGGAAGCAGCAGCAGCAGCGTTGGGAGAGGCGGCCAAAACGGTAGACCAGATCAAGACCCTCTACATAAAAGATATTCAGGCTATCATCGAGAACAACAAAATCACCAGGTATCGCCTCAATACCAAGATTACTTTTGTTATCAATAATTGATGACGATTGACTATTCTTTAAACGGCATGCCCTCAAGGTCAAGCCGTTTACGAAACGTGGGTTATGAGGGGGAGAAAACGAGTCAAACACCGAAGAAAGGTGCAAAGGCCAATAAGGAAAAGAAGAAGGCCAGCAAACCCTTGAGTTTGCTGGCCTTTATCATCCTGTGGTGCCGAAGGGGAGACTCGAACTCCCACGTTCATACGAACACTAGACCCTGAACCTAGCGTGTCTACCAATTCCACCACTTCGGCATTGAAGCGAGGGCAATTTATAGCAAAAGGGAAAATGCAATGCAATAAAAAAATCGGGGATCGAGGATGGGTATCGGCAATACCTTATTCGCTCAACCGCTTCGGTGCGACCACGACGGTACGGTAAGCATCAACAGTCACCAAACCGGGTGGAACCCCTTTCGGTTTCTTGACATCCCTGCCATGGGCGACGATCACTTCGACCTTGCCGGCATCCTTGCCTTTGGAGTAGCCGGCAGCAAATGATGCCGCGTAGAGGATATCCTCTTCAGAGACTTGCCCCACCTGCCCCTCGCACTTCAGCACCAGGTGACATCCCGGCATGCGGTGTGCGTGCAACCAGAGATCATCATGTCCGGTCAGGCGACGGCTGACATAATCGTTGGTACAGCTGTTCTTGCCCCAGAAGAGCCTCAGCCCCGCGGGCGTCTCTGCCCGATGCAGCTGGTCTTCCGGCGCAGCGGTTTGACGTCTGCCAAGCTGGCCCTTGACTTGTTTCAGCAATCCGGCAGCTTCCAACTCAAGCTGAATCTGGTACAGATCATCGCCGCCTTCAGCTTCTTGCAAAGACAGCTCAACCTGGTCCAGCCAGGCGATTTCCTGCTCGGTTTCGTGCAGACGGCGCTGATGATGATCAGCAGCCCGTCTGGCCTTGCGATACAACTTGAAATAGCGCTCGGCATTTTCCTGGGGTGACAGTCTGGTATCCAGGAAAATTTTCATTTTGACGACTGGTGATTGATAATAATCATCAACCTCGACCGATTCAGCGCCGCGTTTGATCTGGCGCAGGTGTGCAAACAGAAGGTCGCCCTTGATGCGCATCCCCTCCGGGTCGGCTTGCCGGACACTTTCTGCGGCAACATTATCAAGCCTTTTGATGAGCTTTTTACGTTGCTTGTTGATGAGGTTGGCAAGGCGGGCAGTCAGGTCCCTTGGCGATTCGTGTCCCTCTTCTGCCTGGGTTGCTTCAAGCATCGCGGAAAGGTCTTCAAATACGTCGACATGATCAAACCCATGCAGGCCGAGTGCCATCGGCATCATGCCGGTCTGGCCATCCCATGTCACCCGCAATGCTTCAAAAGACCCGCTGCTGAAGGTTTCCTGCACCTTGTCAAGGATTGTATCAAGAGTGTGTCCCGCACCCTGTTCCATGCAGATCGCCCGTGCCAGAGGTGCTGACATCGGTGCGATATCGAGTCGTGCCATGTCTTTCTCATCGACAGCGGCACTGAGGACAGGAAGCAGTTCTTCCCTGTCAGCAAAGAGCGAAATACGCTGTTTCTGCCCGGGCAGAACATATGGTTCTCCCGGCAGCAGCGTTCGAGGCCCTTGCTGGCGCCACAGCAGATCAACAATTCGTCCGCTGGCATCGACCAGGATCAGATTTCCCTGCGCACCGAAGCCTTCCAGGATCAAATCGCAGCGTTCATGATTTGCATCGGTAAATGCAAAATGGACGATGCGATCCAGGGGTTCGGCGTGCACTTCTATCAGACGGCGCAGGCGGGCGCGCAGGAGTTGGCAGAACCGTGGCGGTCTGGCAGGAGCGCTATGGGTCTGGCGGGTCTGGTAGAAGCCCCCCTGACCATCAGCTTTCAACAGCAGCTGAATCTTCTCGAGTCCGGTCCAGAACCTCAAGATCAAGGATCCCGCAGTGACCTGTATCACCCGGTCCAGACGACTGTTGACAAGTTTACGGTTGAGCTCAACCGTCATGGCTTGAAAGATGACACTATCCATACGCAGAGATTAGAGCATGTCGCGACCAGACTGCAAGTAATCTCTGCTATCGGCATCTTATGCATTGAGGTCAAGTCATGTGATGAAGGCCGGCACCGGGCAAGACAATTCATCGGTAATGCACTGTGAAATGCACATACTTTCTTCTTGACTTAACAGATAAATTCGGCATGATTAAAGTCTGTTTTTATTGAAGAAAAAGGAGGTAACTATTCAGCTCCCTTACTCAACGACACAGCATGTGGGCTGCAGCCATTGCCTGCGTCCAACGTTGTCACTTAACTTCCCGCAAGCAACAGCTGCAGCCCACATGTACTCGTTAATGTGCTGAATAGTTGCAAAAGGAGACAAACCATGTCAGAACAACCGAATTATCGTCTTGCCACCAAGGCTCTGCATGCGGGTCACGAACCTGATCCGACCACCAACTCGCGTGCCGTTCCGATCTACCAGACAAGTTCCTACGTGTTCAATTCGAGCGAACACGCCGCCAATCTGTTTTCTCTTGCCGAGATGGGAAATATCTACACCCGCCTGATGAACCCCACAACGGATGTGCTTGAGAAGCGTCTGGCTGAACTCGATGGCGGCGTTGGTGCATTGGCGGTAGCATCCGGAACGGCAGCGATCAACCTGGCCATTCTCAACCTGGCCAAGGCCGGAGATAACATCATCTCGACCCGCTATCTCTACGGCGGGACCTACAATATGTTCAACTACACCCTGAAACGCATGGGGATCACCGTCAAATTTGTCGACAGCAGCAATCCCGAGAATGTTGCCCGGGCAATCGATGCCAACACCAGGGCCGTGTTTTCCGAAACCATCGGTAATCCCAAGAACAATGTCGATGATTTCGAAGCGATCGCAAGAATCGCGCACGACAACGGCCTGCCCTTTATCGTCGACAATACGGTCGCAACTCCCTTCCTGTTCAAGCCGTTTGAACATGGCGCAGATATCGCCTGTTACTCCCTGACCAAATTCATCGGTGGTCACGGCACCAGCATCGGCGGCGCAGTCGTCGACAGCGGCAAGTTCGATTGGTCAAGTGGCCGCTTTGAGGAATATACGACGCCTGACCCAAGCTATCATGGACTGGTCTACTATGAGGCGCTTGGTGCCATGGCATATATTCTCAAGATGCGCCTGACCCTGCTGCGCGACATGGGACCCTGCATCTCACCTTTCAACTCATTCCAGTTCCTGCAGGGGCTGGAAACCTTGCACGTGCGCATGCCGCGACACTGTGAAAATGCCATCAAGGTCGCCCGTTTCCTTGAAGGTCATGCCTCGGTTGAATGGGTCAATTATCCCGGCCTTGAGAGTCATCCGGATTACGACAGAGCGCAACGGTACCTGCCCGCAGGACAGGGCGCCATCCTTGGCTTCGGCATCAAAGGTGGTAGAGAAGCCGGGGCAAAATTCATTGATTCCGTCAAGCTCTGCAGCCACCTGGCAAACATCGGTGATGCCAAGACCCTGGTTATTCATCCTGCCAGTACGACTCATCAGCAACTCTCCGACGCAGAACAGATCGCTTCCGGCGTCAGTCCGGACTACATCCGTGTCTCGGTCGGCATTGAAGATGTTCAGGACATTATCGAGGACCTTGACCAGGCGTTGGCAAGCAGCCAGGCCTGATTTCTTCTGCATACGATTTTGAAATGGTTCTATAACCCAAAAGAAGGTTTAACGCGGAGACACAGAGGACGCAGAGTAAAAAACATTTTGAGGGCAAAATAACTGACACCTTGATCACTCTTCTCAGCGTCTCCGCGTCTCTGCGTTAATTATTGGACTGACTTTTGTTTCGGTTATAGGTACGTTTTGAAAAGCGGGCATAATAGCCCGCTTTTCTTTTGCTCAACAGCATGGCTCGTGCTATGTTCTCAACACTTCAAACAGACATTTTCAGGACCACATTAAATGCGTAACTGGTTAGAATACATACCTTTTATCTGCATTGCCAGTTTGGTCAGAGCGTTGCCGAGGGCATGGGCACTCAACCTGGGCAAGCGACTGGGACAATTGGCCCGACATCTCCAGGGACGGCGGGTGAGCATCGCCCGCGAAAACCTGCAGAGAACTTTTCCCGAGATGTCCACCACCGAGGTCTCCGAGACGATCAGCGCGATGTTCAGGCACCTGGGCATCAGCTTTATCGACATGCTGCGCATTGACAAATATCAAGGACGGCAGGATCTTGAGCGTTACTTTGAAATCGACAATCAAGAGTCTCTGGTCGAAGCTCTCGATCTGGGGCGAGGATGTATTATTTTGAGCGGACATGTCGGCTTCTGGGAAGCCGGTAATTTCTTTATGCCGATGTTGGGATTTACAACCGGAGTGGTTGCCAAGCCGATGCGCAACCCCCTGGTTGATGCTTTCTTCTCTCGCTTGCGTCAAGCCAACGGCAACCATATCATCAGCAGTCGCAAGGGTGCGCGCGGCATTCTCAAATCATTACAAAAAAACCATGCTGTCTGTATCCTGCTCGACCAACACTTGTCAGGTCGAGGGTCGGTCGCCGCACCCTTCTTCGGCCGACCGGCTCATACCACTACCATCATCACGCAAATGGCAACGCGCTATCAGATACCCATCGTCACGGCATTCTCTTACCGGCAGCCGGACAACACCTACCGGTGTCATTTTTCGAAGATGTTTCTTCTCGAGGGAGACCTGAGCAAGGAGAACATTTTAGAAAACACCGCGCGACTCAACACGTTGATCGAAGATGGGATTCGCCAGGATATCAGCCAATGGTTCTGGCTCCACCGCCGCTGGCGGCGCTGCTGTGAAAAGTAGTCCTGTTACCATGTCATTTCATATCGTCCTCATAGAACCGGAAATCCCTCCCAACACAGGCAATATTGCACGCCTCTGTGGTGCGACCGACACAGTTCTGCATCTGGTGGGAAAGCTGGGTTTCTCCATCGATGACAAACATCTCAAGCGGGCCGGACTGGATTACTGGGCGGCGGTCGATGTCTGTCAATGGTCGCGCCTGGAAGCGTTGCAGGCAGCCTTCCCGGAAGGAAGATTCTGGTATACCTCGAAAAAAGCCGGCAAGACTCACGTTCAGGCCGTTTTCCGGCCGGGTGACTTCCTGGTTTTTGGCAAAGAGACGCTTGGGCTTTCTGAAGAACTATTGCAGCATAACGCCGAACAGTCAATTCGCATTCCGATTCTCAACCCGGTTGTTCGCAGCCTGAATCTTTCAACGGCAGCGGGGATCGTTCTCTACGAGGCATTGCGACAGACCGGGCAGCTGGGGGAATGAGCTATGCTTACAGATTAACGGTGATCAGCAGGGTAAGGCTTCCGGGATTCTTTTTAATTGTTTGGGATGTTGTTTGTTGAAAAGGCAAAACGTTTAAAACCGGCGGGTCGCGTCCCGCCAGACGCCTTGCTTTTTGCAACGCCAAAAAAGTAAGCAAAAACGCTTGCTCCTGCGGAGGGCACTTCTTGCGCGATGCGTTGTGGCGTTTATTATCTCCGTCGCTCGAACATTTAGCACGCAGTCGTTAACGCTGGGGCCTATCTTAACGGCCACGAAGCCTTTGTGGATGACTTCGAGTTACACCTCACAGCTGTAAATGAACTACCTGCAACCGCCGCTGAAATACGCAGCAAATTACTGAGATTAAAACCCGAACTTTTATTTAAACTATTCCAGATTCTCTTCAATGCGAATCAGCAGAGCCTCCTCCTGAATCACATCCAACTGGTTGATTTCAGCAACTGCCGCTGCAACGTTGCGCTCTTTAGCCACATGCGTCATAAAGACGATCGGCACAGCTTCCGCTGCATGGCGATGGGGCTGAATCATCGATTCAATACTGATTTCGTATTTGCCGAGGATCCCTGCTATCTGTGCAAGGACACCGGGTTGATCCTTCACGTTAAACCTGAGATAGTAAGAGGTAACTAGTTGATCCATTGGTTTTATTGTGCAGTAATGCATCTGTGATTGGGGACACCCCATGGCTGGAACCCTGATGTTGGTATTGGTTCGCAAGTCACGGGCCACGGCCAGGACATCGCCCATAACGGCACTCGCTGTTGCCAACATCCCTGCACCGTATCCGGACAACATAACCGGTCCGGAAAAATCCCCTACCAGACGAATGCTGTTGAAGACGCCATTGATTGACGATAGTGAATAATTTGCAGGAATCATGGTGGGATGAACCCTGGCCTCAACCTGCTCGCCATCACACTTGCCAATCGCCAGCAGCTTGAGCTTGTAGCCGAAATCTCGCGCATATTCGATATCAAGGGCCGTCACCCTGCTGATGCCTTCGGTATAAATCTGATCAAAATCAACCTTTGTGCCAAAGCAGAGGCTGATCAGTAAGGCGAGCTTGTGCGCGGTGTCGATGCCTTCGACATCAAAGGCTGGATCCGCCTCGGCATAACCCTGCCGTTGGGCCTCGACCAGCACGTCAGCGAAGTCTTCACCCTCTTCATCCATACGGGTCAGCACATAATTGCAGGTACCGTTAAGGATGCCGTAGACAGCTGAAAAATTGTTGGCACCGAGATTCTCCTTGATCGCCGATATAACCGGGATACCACCGCCGACAGCCGCTTCGAACATGACATTAACGCCGGCTTCCTCTGCGGTGCGGAAGATTTCTTCGCCATGCCTGGCAAGCAGGGCTTTGTTGGCAGTCACAATGTGTTTGCCATTGCGGATCGCCTGCAGCACAAATGTGCGGGCAGGTTCATAGCCGCCAATCAACTCGATGACAATCTGAATTTCCGGATCATCCAACAACGCATGAGCATCGTCAGTCAGCAGACCAGGAGCAATTTGCACCCCACGATTGGTGGTTGTATCAAGATCAGCGATACGCACTAATTCAAGCCTGGCACCAAGACGACTGGCCAGTAGACCCTGATTTTTCTGAAAAACCTTTACAACGCCGGTTCCGATCGTGCCGAAACCGAGCAAGCCAACTTTGATATTCTGCATAACACTTACCTTCTCAGGGAAAGAGAGAGAACCTTGACTGAGGCTCTCCTAAACTGAAACAATCGATTCACAGGAAAAGCGACACGCTTCAATACCTGCCCCCTCAACAGTCAGGGCATTTTCTATCTGTTGCTGCAAAACCTCCGGGCCGGCTTCTGCGTGCGGCATAAACGTCAAAGAGACATCCTTGAATCCGGCCTGATGGACGACACTCAGCATGTGTCTGACCAGAGCTGCATGGGTTTCCTGACAGAGCCCGTGCCATTTGCCGCCGCCAATAAAAAGGACCCAGCTCGCCTTAAGCTTGCCATTGTTCTGCAGCATGACATGTTCACCGGCACGACCCTGCACGTCCCCATCAAGCAGCATCGTGGTCAACTGGCCGTCAAGACGCCAGTCCAGCAAAGCAGCGGGGCCTTCAAGTGGCCTCTGATCGGTAAAGTAGAGCGCTACGACTGATTCCCCCGGCATGGAATCGGCAGGAAGATCCACTCGTTGCAACGGCTTCATGATGAAGTGATTCGATGTTGTTGTGAGAGATGATCCAGAACACCATTAATAAATGAGGGCGTCTCTTCGGTGCCAAAGCGCTTGCCGATTTCAATGGCCTCATTTATGACGACATTGTGAGGGACATCAGGGCAATAGATCAGCTCAAAAGCCGCCAGTCTGAGGATAGCCAGGTCAACCCTCGCCATACGATCAAGAGCCCAGTTGGTCGAGTATGAGCGGATTTCCCGATCGATACGTTCAAGATTCTCTGCAACACCGCAAACCAGTTGTTCAGCAAAATGCCTGATCTCCGCTTGCTGCGGCACCACCTCATCGACAACAGCCTCACCCAGTACATCATTGCGGAACTGGAAGTTTTTCCAGAAATCCCCGAGCACATGATCGAGAGTTCCGCCTTCATGGTCAGCCAGGCTGTAAAGTACTTTCAGAGCCATTTCGCGCCCCTGACGTCTGATACCTCGTGACATCTCGGCTTATAACGCCTTATAGAGGTTGGCCATTTCAACCGCAGCCATGGCAGCATCGAATCCTTTGTTGCCGGCCTTGCTGCCAGCCCGTTCGATCGCTTGCTCTATCGAATCAGTGGTCAGAACACCAAAGGCCACTGGAACACCGGAATCGAGAGAAACGCTGGCAATCCCCTTGGTGACTTCGGCACTTACGTAATCAAAATGGGGCGTTGCGCCACGGATAACCGCACCGAGACAGACAATGGCATCATAACGGCCTGATTCGGCCATCTTTTTGGCAGCAGGCGGAATTTCATAAGCACCGGGAACCCGCACAATATTGATATCCTCTTTCTCGGCACCATGACGCAGCAAGGCATCAATGGCGCCTTCGACGAGACGATCGCTGATAAAACTATTGAATCGGCTGACCAGCAGGCCGACGCGCAGTCCTTTGGCGTCAAGTTTTCCTTCGATAATCTTGGGCATCTCTCGCCTCCCGTAAAACATGGTCCGGAACAATCGGTTCCGAAGCTATAAATTTTCAAGCAGGTGACCGAGCTTCTCCTGCTTGGTCTTGAGATATTTCAGGTTGCTCTTGGTGGCCGGCATCTCGATCGACACCCGTTCGACGATTTCCAGGCCATAACCTTCCAGACCGATAATCTTGCGCGGGTTATTGGTCAGCAGGCGAATCTTGCGTACACCCAGCTCATTCAGGATCTGGGCACCGATGCCATAGTCACGCAAATCAGCCTTGAAGCCGAGGGCCTCGTTGGCTTCTACGGTGTCATGTCCATCATCCTGCAGGTTATACGCTTTGAGTTTGTTGACGAGACCGATACCGCGTCCTTCCTGACGCATATACAGAACCACGCCAGTCCCCTCCTCGGCGATCATGCGCATTGAGGCGAGCAACTGTTCACCGCAGTCACAGCGCTCTGAACCGAACACGTCGCCGGTCAGGCATTCGGAGTGGACTCTGACCAGAGTCGGCTTGTCAGGGCTGATTTCTCCTTTGTAGAGCGCAAGATGCTGGCACTTGTCAACCTCGTTATCGTAGACAACGGCCTGAAATTCACCACCTGAATGGGTCGGCAAACGGGTGACTGCAGCACGGGTAATCAGCAACTCCTTGCGCATCCGGTAGGCGACCAGATCGGCGATTGCGACAATGCGTAATTGGTGTTTTTTTGCAAATTTATGCAGTTCCGGCATGCGCGCCATGGTGCCGTCGTCATTCATGATCTCGCAGATCATACCGGCCGGCTTCAAACCTGCCATTCTCGCAAGGTCAACAGAGCCCTCCGTCTGACCGGCACGCACCATGACCCCGCCCTTCTTGGCGCGGAGCGGAAAGACATGGCCGGGACGGGCCAGATCCAGCGCGACAGTATCGTCGGCGATGGCAACCTGGATCGTATGGGCACGATCAGCAGCAGAAATACCGGTGGTCACTCCGCGACGCGCTTCGATCGAAACGGTAAAAGCTGTACCGAAAGAGGAAGAATTTTCCTGGACCATTAGCGGCAGGCCGAGGTAGTCGGCGCGATCCTCAGTCAAAGTCAGACAGATCAGGCCACGACCTTCCTTGGCCATAAAATTCACAGCTTCGGGGGTGACC
>Ga0214472_10008724_pt1 | contig 10580 bp, 8 predicted proteins | sample RVTome_6_FD_207662 | JGI IMG/M metagenome (GOLD analysis project Ga0214472, IMG submission 207662) | Soil microbial communities from uranium-contaminated site in the Upper Colorado River Basin, Wyoming, United States - RVT140D175 | ecosystem: Environmental > Terrestrial > Soil > Contaminated >...
TCGGCACCATCGCCCGCAAACTGCCGTGCGTGCTGGTGGTCATCGGCAGCGGACGGCGCGGCAGCAGCGCCGACGCGAAGACATTCTTGATCGAGAACTGTCTCAGCCCCGGTTTGGCCCAGCCGAGGAATTCACGGCTCTGATCTTCTTCGAGAACGGACACCTGGTTGTGATAGCGGCCGAGGTAATCGCTGGCTTCTGCAGCGCTGTGACCATTCAGAACAGATCCTGAAATGACCCGGTTGTTGCCGGCATGCAGCTGGCCGGCGAGCAGCTCTGACAGGCAGGCACCAATACGAGTGCGGATAAGTCGCGGGTTTTTGACTGCCGGGCCGCAGAGCGCAATGATTCTTTCGGTGAGGAGTCTGCCGGTGAGAAACAGGTGGCCGATGGCAATCACGTCCTGGTAGCCAATGTGCCAGACGCTGCGCTCTTGATCGACCCGTTCGAGGAAGTGAATATGGGTGCCAACCAGGCCGGCTGGATGACAGCCGGAAAATTCACTCACGGTAATCCCCTCAGGAGCCTCAATCCACGCATCCGGTTTTTTGCAGAGGTAGACTTTGCCTGCAGTCAGGTGACGGATGACTTGCAAGCCGGCCGCGAATTCTGCGGTTTTCTCGGCAATTGCAATCTGCGGATCCGCCGCCAGCGGATTGGTGTCGATCGCGGTGACAAACAGTGCCGCGGGTCGGGTTGCCGGCGTTGGTATCTTACTGTATGGCCGGGTGCGAAACGAGGTCCACAAGCCGGAATCGATCAGTTGCTGTTCAACCTCTTCAGCGGAAAGTTGATGGAGCCGGTCGGCTGCCGTTGCCGGAAAGGTTTTTTCGGCCGTTCCGGAAAGTTCGATAACCAGGGAAAGGAATAGCCGTCGCTCTCCCCGGTTGATGGCAACAACCTTGCCGCATGCCGGTGACGTATAGAGAACCTTTGGGTTCTTTTTATCGGAAAAAAGGGGTTGACCCAGGCTGACATCGTCCCCCTCTGCAACCAGCAGAGTCGGTTTCATGTCCTGATAGTCACTGCCGACAAGAGCGACGTGCGCAACCTTGGGGCCAGCCTCGACCAGCCGGTCGGGGGCGCCGCTAATGGGCAGATCGAGCCCTTTGTTAATATGGATCATGGCGCACCCTTGATATATTTTTGCAGCTGCTTGATGACGAAATCCTTCTCGTCCAGCGCGGCCTTGACCAGGTCACCGATCGATGCCAGACCGACCAGCTGGTCATTCTCCATAACCGGCAGGTGTCGTCGTCGGCTTTCCGTGACGATGCCCATCGCTTCATTGACAGAGGTTTCAGGAGTCACATAACAGACATCCTCCGACATCACCTGGCGAACAATGGCCTTCTGGGAGCAGAGGCCGCAGAGATCAACCTTGCGCGCATGATCGCGCTCAGTAAACATGCCGACCACCTGGCCTTGCTCTACGACCACCAGAGCGCCGACACCTTTTTCCGCCATCAGCGCCAGGGCATCATAAATCTTGGCCTCCGGTCCGATGCTCCAGACGTCACTGCCTTTAAGCCTCAAGATCTGAGCAATAGATTTCGACATCCTTTTCCCCCTGTTGGGCGGCAACGGTTCGTGGAATAGTGTAGCAAAAAAAGTGTAGAACAAAAGAGCGCGTCACCTCGAAAAACATAGTCCCGACAGTTAACCAGCGGGATCTTTTGTCGGACAGCCTCCTGAGTTCTCAGCCGGCAGCAGCCTGCTTTCCGCCCAGAAACTGATCTTCGAGCATAATCTCGAACTCCGCCAGAACAATCTCGTGAATACCTAAAAATTGAGCTTCTGCCGTTGTCGGCAGGACAATGTCCGGCTGCATCGTCAGGCCAAGGCCTACCTTGCGGCAACCCTTGTTCGCCAGCTTGACCAGGGCAACAAGGATATTCTGTGTATCCAGCTCTTCGCCATGGTGGCTGGCGACTACCTCTCTATAGACTTCCGGAAGATTCCACTCGTCGAAAAGCCGCAGACCCTGTTCAGCATGCATGGTGGAGATCACTTCCTGAACCAGCTGTCCGGAAAGCGTCATTGCAAACTCGCTGTCACTTGTAATTTCCTGTAGCGCCGCCAGCAGGAACTGCTTGCCGATATCGTGCAGCAATCCTGCCAGATAGGCCTGCTCGGAGATATTCTGATAGCCACAGCGATTTGCCAACCATCGAGCACCAAGGGCACAGCCCTGGGCGTGCTGCCAGAGGCTTGGCATATAGCGGTTCAGCAGCTCTCCCTGCGGACGATCCACGTCTTCGCGGCAGACCTCCTCAATCACCTGGCGGGCCTTGCTGCTGCCAAGGCGGGTCACCGCTTCTTCGACGGAAATGGTTTTTTGCAGACCGGCAAAGAATGATGAATTGGCGGCACGAAACAGATTGCAGAGCAATGCCGGGTCACGACCGACCAGCGACCACAACTTCTGAGCATCGGGGCCTTGGGCAGCCAGAGATGCCATGACCTGCCGGGCAACCCCGGGATGGACCGGCAAGCGTACCCGGTCGCCATCAACCAGCTCTTTGATAATTTCCGTCAGTGATTTATTTGCCAAAGCTATTCTCCCAAAAGGCGACGCAATTCATGCAGCGGGCGCAGTTTCAACGTGCGCGGCAAGCGCCGCATGACTTCCGGAAGAGAAACCTTGCCGAGGGCCGCCTTGGCAATACCGTCTTCCATCAGGGTAATCAAACCGGAGCTCTCAATACTGATGCGGCGTATCTCCTGGACAGTTTTGCGGGCCAGGACAGCTTCTTTGACATTGTCGTTAAGGTAGAGCAGCTCAAAGATGCCGACCCGGCCCTTGTAACCGGTAAACCGGCAGGCACTACAGCCCCGGCCGATCTGCAGATCGGCGCCGGCCAGATCACCGTGGGTGTAACCGAGCCGTCGGTATTCATCAGGGGTCGGCGTATAAGGGATTGAGCACTGCGAACACACCCTGCGCAGCAGACGTTGTGCCAGCATGCAGTTGATCGTCGAGGCAATCAAAAAGGCTTCGATGCCCATGTTCAGGAGGCGCAGCAGGCCTCCGACTGCATCCTCGGTGTGAAAAGTCGTCAGTACCTTGTGACCGGTCAACGATGCCTGGATTGCCGTCTCCGCAGAGAAAGCATCGCGGATCTCGCCCATGACAATGATGTCTGGATCCTGGCGGACGATATGGCGCAAGGTTTCGGTAAACGTCACACCGATTTTCGGGTTGATTGAACACTGGGAAATACCATCAAGAACGTATTCCACCGGCTCTTCGGCGGTGATAATGCTGACTTCAAGGTCATTGAGATAATTCACGCAGCTGTAGAGAGTGGTGGTTTTACCTGCACCGGTCGGACCGGTCACCACGATAATGCCGCTCGGCGAAGCCAGGGCATCGTCACGAAATTGCTGCAACATGCGTGGAGACATGCCGATATCGTCGATATCAAGCAACTCACCCTTCTTGTTCATCAAGCGCAAAACAATCTTTTCGCCATGGATGGTAATGTAGAAAGAGACGCGCAGGTCAAGGGTCATGCCGGTCGCGGCACTCTCATAGAGGATACGCCCGTCCTGGTGACGGCGCCGCTCGGCAATGTCCGCCTCCGCCATGACCTTCAGGCGCGTGACCACAGGCGCGGCCACATCCAGGTTCATCTCTTTGTGAATACCAAGGACACCATCACGACGGAAGCGGATGCGCAGCCGATCTTTCATCGGTTCAACATGGATATCACTGGCGCCCTGCTGCATGGCATCATCAAGCAGGCTGTTGACGATGCCGATGATTGTCGAGTCATCTGCTTCTGTTGCCGTGCCGCGCCTGGCCCCCCGACGGTAGAGTTCGATCACTTCACGAATCATCTGGCGCGGGCTGATCGCAGGCAGAATCAATCGGCCAAACACCCTGTCAGCGGCTTCGCGATCCTCAAGATCAAGAGGGTCGGCAAACGCGATGACGACCCGGCCATCGGACTTTGCAACCGGCACAAAGGAGTGCTGACCGAACATCTTGACAGGGACCTGGGCGAGCAGCTCACGATCAATATCGGAAAAAAGCGGCTCGACAAAAGGATAGCCGAGCTTCGAGGCGAGAATCTCTATCAGGCGGTGTTCGTCGATAAAGCCGTATTCAACCAGGATGTCGCCGAGCTTCTGCTTCTTGTTTTCTGCCTGGATGGCTAGAGCAGCATCCAGGTCGTTCTGGCGGATATGACCCAATTCAACCAGCAGGTCGCCTATGCGGATATTCAAGCGTTGCTGTTTGAGGACCTGGTTGAGCTGCTGATTGTTTAACAGCTTCAACTCTTTGAAGATCTCTACCAGGGAACGGTCGGAAATCAGCTTGGCCTTGACCCGTTTAACGTAGATCAGTTGTTCTTCGGTTATCAGTCCATGCTCAATTAACAGGCGGGCAATGACCTCACCGCTTTGAGGCGTTGGCGGCAATTTGGCGACAGGCAATTGCTGGGTTTTTTTCTCAGGGGCAGGGAGGCTTGGTTCAGACATAGTTTCAATCCATTACATGAGAGAATTCAGCGATTTTAAGAATAACATATTAATCCCTACGTGCAAAAGCTTCAGAAGACTTCCTTGGTTTTCATCCAAAAACGGCACTTTTCCGCAATCGCTGCATTAATCGGCGGATTTGCTTGACCTTGCGAAAAAAGTGTCCACTCCCAGAGCGAAACGGTGCCTGTGTTATCCGGAATTTCCGGATAGGCACTAAGTAATAAATAGGCGCAGGGCGAAGATCAACACCGTTACAATGACAAAGCGTTTAATCCATTCATGGCCTTTTTTTACAGCGACGTGCGAGGCAACCCAGCCGCCGCCGGCATTGCCGACGGCCAGAACCAGACCAAGCAGCCAATCAACCTGGCCATGCCAGACAAAGACCGCCAGCGCAGGAATGGTGAAGGCCAACACGACGAAGATCTTGATGGCGTTAGTGCGCACCATATCGAACCCGGCGAGTAACATCACCGGGATAATCAGGAAACCGACGCCGGCCTGCACGAAACCGCCATAGATGCCGATCAGGAAAAACGCGCCGAGCAGGGCGGCCAGGCGCAGCGGCGTGTAGGCAACTTCGCGGCCCCGCAAGCGCTTGGCCGGGTCGAGCACGGAGATGATCAGCACACCGATCATGATAAGGGCGAGCAATCGCTGGAACAGCTGGTCGTCAATGTCAATGGCCAGTTGCGCGCCAAGGTAGCTGCCGAGCAGTGACGGCGCGGTACAGATCAAAGCCAGACGCATCGGCAGGACACCGTGGCGACGAAACGAGGTGACGGCGAAGACATTCTGACAGATCACGCCGATACGATTGGTGCCGTTGGCAACGACGGCCGGCAGGCCGAGAAAGATCAGCATCGGCAGGGTCAGCAGCGAGCCGCCGCCGGCCATGATGTTGAGAAAACCGGAGACGAAACCGACTGCGGCCAGAGCCGGCAGCTGCCAGAGATAGGGATCCATTATGCCTCCGTCAGGAGATCGCGAATGACTTCTCCGGCCATGGTCAGCCCGAACAGGGGCGGGATGTATGAGGAGCTGCCGAGGATGACGCGGCGATCGGTGCAGCGCCAGAGGTGGTCATTCTTGTTAGGGCAGATGCAGTTGCTGGAGCAGGCAGCACTCTGATCACCCAGCGGACGAAATTCTTCAGTGGAATAAACCACCTTGACCCCTTTGCTGATGCCCCGGCGACGCAACTCCCGGCGGATAATTCGGGCCAGGCGACACCTCTCGGTCCGGGCCAGGTCAGCCACAACGATTTTGGTTGGATCCAGCTTGTTGGCGGCGCCCATCGAAGCGATAATCGGAATCTTGCTTGTAACGCAACTCTCAATCAGATGGAGTTTGGCGGTGATATGATCGATGCAGTCGAGCACGAAGCTGTAGCCCCGGCCAAGCAGTTCATCGGCGTTATCGGCACAGAAAAAATCCTTTATCGCTTCGACCTGGATATTCGGATTGATCGCTCGGCAACGCTCCGCCATCACCTGCACTTTCGGCCTGCCGACAGTCTCATCAAGGGCGTGGATCTGTCGATTGATATTGGTCAGGCAGATGTCATCAAAATCAATCAGTGTCAAGCGGCCGACACCGGCTCGGGCCAGAGCCTCAGCGGCATAGCTGCCGACTCCACCGACACCGAATACGGCAACCGAAGCCTCTTCGAGACGTTTCAGGCCGTCCTGTCCGGTCAGTAATTCCATCCTGCTAAAGCGATGTAAGGAAGTCATTGGGGGAGCATCTCCAGGCTTTTGTTGATTTGTCACTTTTTTAACACGGCGGATTCTCGCAAGCCAGTTTTTTTACCTTCACCTGAATCCGTGAGGAGCAAGGGTGAGGGGTGAAGGGTGAGGAGAGCAACCAAAGGCCCGGTTTCCGCCTGAAGATTTACGCCTCACCCCTCACACCTCACCTGCCGGGATCTGCAAAATGGCTTGAAATCGGCAGAGCCGAATCAAACTCACGGATTCAAGTTTCAGGTAAGGTGCAGGATTCTCCGGGCGTTTTCGGTCGTGATGCGCGCGGTTTCTGCCAGGCTCCAGCCACGCAGGCTGGCAAGGCGTGCGGCAATCAGGCCGAGATACACCGGCCGGTTCGCTTGACCGCGATAGGGCTCGGGTGTCATGTCGGGAGCATCGGTCTCAAGCACCAGAGCTTCAGCAGGAACCTCGCAAACGACTTCCGGCAGTCGCCGGGCATTCGAGAAGGTCAAGACGCCGCCGATGCCGAGAGCGAAGCCGATATCGATAATTCTACGGGCGGTTTCAAGGCTGCCGGAAAAGGCATGAAAAATACCGCCAAGTTGATCGCCTCCTTCCCGGTGCAGCAGCTCCAGAATACGGTCGGTACTGCGGCGCGCATGGATCAACAGAGGTTTGTTGGTCTCCCGTGCCAGGCGGATCATGCGTATAAAAACCTCTTCCTGGATTTGCCAGGGTGTTCCGGCCTGACGATCAAGCCCCACTTCCCCGAGGGCGACAGACCTGGGATGCTGCAGAAGATCACGCAAATCCTCAAAGTGTGCCTTCTGAGAGCTGCCGGCCGCCTGCGGATGGATGCCGGGCGCAGCGTAAACACCGACATGCTGTTCGGCGATCGCCATCAGCTCAGGCCAGTGATCGGGCGCAATCCCGGGCACGACCCAGGCGCCGATGCCGGCATTCCTGGCCTCTCCGAGTTGTGAGCCAGGAGTCTCCAGGCGATCCAGGTGGATATGAGTGTCAATATAGCGTGTCATGGTCAACAGAGCGTATCATAACCTGTTGTGAGCAGCCAGTCCCTGTGCTCTTCTCTGCGCATTTGGCTTGCCGCTGTTCGTCTGCTTGTGATAAGCGTAAACAGCTTATATTGTTTTCTTTCCATAGCAGCCTGCTCATGGATAGTCCGACAGGCTGCATAATGAATGTGTTTTGGGAGACCCCTATGCAGACGCCTGCGCGAGGCAGTTCCACTTATATCCGCAAGCTGTTTTTGTTTAATCATGGTGCCGGCCTGATCATCGGCGGCTGTTTTCCTTTTGTCGCCTACCTGATGTTGGGAGACATTGCTCTGACGCTGCCGTTTTTTCTGATCTGTCTGTTGGCCGGCTTCCTCCTGGGTGCCGTCTCCTTCTGGTTTGTCAGACAAACCCTGAAGAAACAGCTCCAGCTGCAACTTCAGGCGCTCTATGAACTCCTTGATGAGGAAGCGAGTGATCATGCCGGACAAACAGTCGAAGGCCTTTTTTCGGCCATCAACAATACGGTTGGCAAGGTTCGCAATCTGTTGACCAGTCTTCAGAAGACGGTCGACGAATTTGTTCCCCACTACCAGTCTCTGGCTGATACCAGCCGCTACCTGTTTGCGCGAGCCGAAGATGGCCTGCGAGCCGCACAAGGAGCCAGGATTGATGTCGAAGGCATGCATCAGAAGCAACAGACGGTGATCGACCAGGTCGAAAACCTGAACAACCGCTCCCAGGATGAAGCCGCAATATCCAGGGAGCTTTCTGCATCCCTCGAAGAGATGGCTGGAGCCCTGGAGCATTCCTCCCTGAAATTTGTCGAGACGGCCCGCAATGTCGATGAGATGGTTCATTCCATCCAGAATGCAACCAGCCAGGCGGAGCAGATGTCGCATATAACGGAAAGTACGGCGCGCGATCTGGACCAGATCGGCGAGGCTCTCGACCGTCTGCGCGGCGGTGTCGCCGACAATGCCGAAAGTTCCGCTGCCGTGAAACTGGATGCCGAGCAGGGCGTCAGGGTTGTCCAGTCTTTTACCCTGGAAATGGATCGTATTGACAAAGAAAGCCAGAAAGCGATTGTCGCCATGCAACGTCTGAGCCGGCAGACCGTTGAAGTCACCAAGATAATCGAGGTTATCAAGGACCTGGTCTCCGATACGGAACTGCTTGCCTTTAATGCTGCCATTATCGCGGCCAAGGCCGGCGCCGAGGGCCGCGGTTTTTCGGTGGTCGCGGAAGAGATTCGCGACCTGGCTGATCGCACCACCACCAGCGCCGAAGAAATCGAAGCGATCATCAAATCGATTCGCCAGGATACCGAGCAGGTGAACACCTCGGTTGAGTCAACCGGCCACTTTATTGGTCGTGGCAAAGAGTTGTCTTTTTCGACAGCACAAGCTTTGAGCAAGATCGTTGACAGCTCCAGTCAGGCTGCTGCTGATTCTCATGAGCTGTCACAGCAAACGGCTGAACAGGGGCAGCGGGCGCGCAGCATGATCGAACAAGCCGGCAACAGCCTGCGTTCGGTCAGGGCCATCGTGGAAACCATGGAACAGCAGAATACCGCGATGAGTAGTATCAATTCGGGGGTTGATGAGATGAAGTCCGCAGCCGACCAGATTGCCCGCAGCTTTGATGAGCAGGTGAAAGCGAACCGCGAATTTGATCGCAGTCTGATGGCCCGTGAAGAACAGATTCAGGCTATTTTTGAGGCCACCCGTTATCAGATGGAGACAGTTGAAAAGATTTTTACACACTTTAACCGCTCCGAAGAGCGCCTGTCGGCAAATGCCAAAAAGTCACGTATCCTCACCGATGAAATTAACGCATTGGAAAGCCTGGCTGAACAGCTTCGCGAGCTGGCTTCCTGCTTTCAGGCAGACACAAGCCCGCGCGCGGAAGTGGCTGTGGCTTCAGAAAAAACCGGTCGATAAGACACCTGTTGGTTGCTTGCCTTCAGAACGACAGGCTGCTAATCCGACAAACGGCTAGCGTCGGTATGAGCCGACATAGATTGCCGAGAGGATAAGCAGGACACCGAAAGCTTCCCTGCCTTCTGTTGCTCTTGAGAAAAACAGTACGTCCCATACGAAAGCAAGGGCCGGCTGCAATAGCAGGAAGAAACTGGTGATGGTTGCGGTGGTGTGTTTGATTGCTGTCGAGATCAAAGACCAGCCGATCGTGGTGCAGACGACTCCGGCGGCCACCAGAGCCCAGAGCGATATGGAGTCGGGAATCATAAAGGAAGAACCCGTGACCGGCGTGATGATGCCGAAAAAAACGGTGCAGGTGACTGAAATAACAAACATTGCTGAAACACCACTGACCGCTTGATGATTCATCGCGCTCTTGAGCAACAGGATATAACCGGAGTAGAAGATCGCCGTTCCGATCCCGAAAAGAATGCCAAGCCGGTAACTTTGATCCAGCGCACCCAGATCGACCCCCGTGATGAAAAACATCCCCACTAAAGCCATCAGAACCGCGACAATAAAGACCCGACGGATTTTTTCCCTGAAGAAAAGACATGAAAATATCGCTGTGAAAAAGATCTGAAAATTTCCAATGAGCGTTGCAAGCCCTGGTCCTACATAGTGGATGCTGCGATGCCAGCACATGAAATCGATGCTCAGAAAAATGCCGCTGCAAACAAGAAGCAACAACGTCCTGCGCTGCATGAACAGACTTGCACCTTTAAGCTTCAGCAGCAGGAGAAGCGAGAGACCTGCAAAGAGCATACGGTAAAAGCCCGCACTGTCGGGAGAAACGTCAGCCAGTCTGATGAAGATCGGGGCGAAGCTGATGCAGATCGAGCCTGTCAGCAACCAGAGCAAGGGGCGAACGGGGGAGGCAGGCGTTGAGGTGGACATGTTGCTTCTTTCCTGATGAGTTTCGTCCGGGAACGGCGCTTTTCGGCAATGCGCCAATCGGCGGATTTGATTGCGCGGTGAAAAAGACTACGTCCCGTCAGGCCTTGGTGGCCCATCTGTCTATTCAGCCCTCTTCTTTCAGAAGGTACTGCCCAAGCCAGTGCCTTGCAAACTGCAGTGCGGTGCGTCCGCAGCGTTTGCTCTTCTCGTGAGACCATTTGACGGCGGCCCTGGCCAGTTCATCATCCCATTGCGGCTCAACCTGGTGTTCGATACAGAGTCGGGCGATGGTCTTCTGCACAATCTCCAGGTAGAGGTCCTGTTTAAAAACATAGAACGAAAGCCACAGGCCGAAACGGTCTGACAAGGAGATCTTCTCCTCGACCGCCTCGCCATGGTGGATCTCATTATGGATCATCTTGGCTCCGAGATTGTCGGTGTGGAACTCCGGAAGCAGATGACGTCGATTGGAGGTCACGTAGATCAGC
>Ga0214472_10008725_pt1 | contig 10579 bp, 5 predicted proteins | sample RVTome_6_FD_207662 | JGI IMG/M metagenome (GOLD analysis project Ga0214472, IMG submission 207662) | Soil microbial communities from uranium-contaminated site in the Upper Colorado River Basin, Wyoming, United States - RVT140D175 | ecosystem: Environmental > Terrestrial > Soil > Contaminated >...
CGCACGCTGCGCAACGTCGCGTCCGGGACGAGCCCGGCACTGCCGGAATGGGACGACCTGGGCGGGATCTTCGAGGAGGGCCTGCGGCTCACCGCCGTCTATGTCGTCTACACGCTCGGCGTGCTCGTCGTGCTGGGTGTATTCGGCGCCGCGCTGCTCGTGCCCGTGTTCGTGGCGTCGGGCTCGGGCAAGGCCTCGGATGCGCTCGCCGCGGTGAGCGCGCTCGGGATCGTGGCGCTCTACGGAATCATCATGCTGGTTTCGTTGGCGATGGCGCTCTACCTGCCGGCGGCGCTGGCGCGGGCGGCGCTGCGCGGAACAGTGAGCGACGGATTCGCGTGGCGCGAGAACCTCGCGTTCATCACGGCGAACCTCGCGAACTACGCGCTCGCGCTCGTGAGCTACCTGGTCGCGGGTTTCGTCGCGCAGTTCGGGTTCCTGCTGTGCTGCGTCGGCATCTTCCCGGCGGCGTTCTGGAGCTACCTGGTGCTCGCGTCCGCGCTCGGCCAGACCGTCCGCCTCAGCTCGAGGCCGGTGTAGCGAGCACGTCCGAGAGCATCTTCTCCCCGGCGACGGCCCGGGCGTTCGCGAGGATCGAAGCGAGCTCGCTCCAGCCCGGCCCGGTGCGCGGGCGCGCCCCGAGCGTCGCGCGCGAAGCGAGCTCGAGCAGGCGGGCGAGTGGGATGCGCTCGGGCGCGAGCGCGAGCGTGACGCCAACCTCGGACCCGCGGCGCGAGACGTGATGGACCAGACGCTCGGCCTCGAGGCACGTCACGAGCTCGCTCACCGCCTCGAGGCGGAGATCGACGTCCTCGGCCAGCTGCTGGCGGCTCACCGGCTGGCCTTCCCGGGCTCGCCGCGCGATCGCCACCATCACCGGAAGCAGCCACTGCGGGTCGGAGGTCGCGAGAACGCCTCGGCGCTCCTTCCGCTCGAAGACGCGGCCCTTCATCGCCTGCAGCGTGAACGCGATCTCGAGCCCGAACAGGATGATCAGCCAGCCGAGGTAGAGCCAGAACAGGAACAGCGGGACGAGACCGATGGCACCGTACAGCTTCAGGTACGGCAGCGCCTGGCTCACGTAGAGACCGAACGCCCACTTCGAGACCTCGGACAGGCCCGCGGCCACGAGCGCGCCCCAGAACGCGGGACGCCAGCGCACGCGCGTGTTGGGCATCAGCTTGTAGAGCAGCGTGAGCGCGAGGAAGCTGCCGAAGAGCGAGCCGAACTCGGAGAGCAGGGCGAAAAAGGGCCCCAGGACCGGCAGCGCCTCGGCGCGCCCCAGCCAGTACTCCGCGGCATACAGCACGACGAGCAGCAGGATCGGGCCGAGCGTGAGCACGGTCCAGTAGATGCCGACGCGCGCCGGCCAGCCCCGCCCGCGCGGCGCCCGATAGATGCGGTTGGCGGCGTTTTCCAGCGAGATCAGCAAGCCGAGCGCGGCCCAGATCAACAAGAGCGCCCCGACCGCACCGATCGCCTCGAAGCTCAGCTCGCTCACGCTGCGCATCAGGTCGAGCAGGCGCTCGTCGAGCGCCGCCTTGAAGGCCGTGGCTTCGGGGCGGCCCGGGTCCACTTCGTAGTTGAAGAAGGCGTAGGCCGCGGACTGCAGGTGGCGAGCGGCGGTTTCCATGTCGCCGAACAGGCGAAAGGCGAGCATGCTCACCATCAGCAGCGGCACCAGCCCGAAGATGGTCCGGTAGGTAAGCGCCGCGGCGATCTGGGCCGCGTCGTTCTCGCCGAGCTCGCGGCTGCAGTGCCGCACCAGGTCCACCGCGAAGCGCAGGAAGCGCTGCGCCCGGCTGAGCTCCGCAACGGGGTGCGTGATCAGCCACTCCAGGTAGGACTGGAGCCGAACCAGGGGATCCACGCCCGCGATTATCGCCCGGGCGAAGCCGATGCCCACGGAAGCCGGTGCTAGCATAGGCCCTGATCCCTGGTGAGCCTGCGCCCCCTCGTTCTCCTCACCCCCTCGCAAGCCGCGGCCGTCGAGCTGCCGCGCCGGGTCGCCTCGACCGGACGCGCGATCGCGGGCGTCTACGCGATGAAGCCGCTCGACCTCGCGCGCGCGCTCGCCGAGCCGGTGCTGCTCGGCCGCGGCCTGTCGCCCTGGACGAGCGGCCACGACGCGCTGGTCGCGGCGCGCCTGCTGGCGGAGACGGACAACGCGGGCCTGCGCTTCCCGGAAGGCACACCGCGGGCCCCGGTGGCCGCGGCGCTCGCGCGTACGCTCGCGGCGCTGCGCCGCGCCGGGATCCCGGCGGCGCGCGTCGCGGGCCTCGCGAGCGCTCCCGGCGCCACTCCCGACGACGCGCGGCGGCTCGCGGGACTGTCGCGGCTCTACGACGGCTACCGCGAGCTCGTCCACGGCCGCACGGCCGACCCGGTCGCGATCCTGGCCGCGGCCCGTGAGGGCCTTTCGAGCGCGCGCTGGCTCGAGGGTGCCGAGGTCCTGATCGCCGACGATCTCGAGCTCGAGCCCGACGAGGTCGAGCTCATCGGCGCGCTCGCCGCGCGCTTCCCGGTGCGCGTGCTGCGCCGGGCGCTGCCGCCGTCGCTGCGGTTGCACTCGTTTCGCGGCCGGCTGGCCGCGCACGGCGTGCGCGAGGCCGACTGGGCGGAGACACCGCTCGCCGCGGCGGCGCCGCCGGAACCCCCCGCTTCGCTCGTTCGTCTGCGCGAGTGGCTCTTCGAGCCGCCGGGCGGAACCGAGACCGGCCGGCCCGGCGACGGCGCCGTCGAGCTCGTGACGGCGCCCGGCGAAGCCGCCGAGGTTCGCGCGATCGTGCGGCGGCTGCTGGGCGCGGCCGCTCGCGGCGTGCCGTTCGAGGAGATGGGCGTCGTGCTGCCGCGCCCCGAGGCCTACGCGCCGCTGTTCGCGGACCTGCTCACGCGGGTCGGCCTACCGCACCGGCTGCATCCCTCGCTGCCGCTGCGCTTCGGGCGCGCGGCGCGCTCGCTGCTGCTGCTCTTCCGCTGCCGCGGGCTGGAGCGGCCGGCCGTGATGGAGTTCCTCACGTTCGCTCCCGTACCGTTCGAGGTCCTGCTCGGCCCCGACGTCGCGGCGCGCCCCGCGAGCTGGGACCACACGAGCCGCGAGGCCGGCATCGTCTCCGGACTCAGCCGCTGGATCGTGGGCCTGCGCGCCTGGGCCGAGGCTGAGAGCGAGGCGGCCTCCAGCGAGCGCGATCCCGACCGCCGCGAGCGACGCCTGCGGCACGTCGCGGACGCCGAGGCCCTGCTGCGCGTCGTCGAGCTGCTCGGGGCGACGCTCGACGGCCTCGCGGGCGAGGCCGCCTGGCCGGAGTGGGTCGACAGGCTGCGCACGGTGGCGGACCAGTGGCTCGGCCCGGAGCGCGACCGCGAGGCGGTACTCGAGGTGATCGCCGACCTCGGCGGCCTCGGCTCGATCGCAACGCGCGCGCCCTGGAGCGAGGTCGAGCAGGTCATCGAAGCCCGCTTCGAGTGGGAGCGCCTGCCGCTCGAGCCGCTCGAGGGCGGCGCCATCCATGTGGGAGCCCTCGACGCGATGGCGGGCCTGCCGTTCCGCGTGGTCGCGATCCCCGGGCTCGTCGAAGGCGGCTACCCGGGCGTCTTCCGGCCGGATCCCTTCCTCCTGGACTCGGAGCGGGAGGCGCTCCGAGTCCAGGATTTTGGCAATGCGGAGGGCGGTTCGCTGCCGGCGCCCGGAGGTTCCATTTCTACCGCCGTCTCTCTCGAAGGGTCCGTTTCTGAGGCCCGTGTTCCTGTCCCAGTTCGTGTCGTCTCGTCCCGCAAACCCGCCCAGCTCGATCTCTTTTCAGAATCGGCGTCCCCCCCTTCGCCGCCCGCCTCGCCCGGCCCCGCGTCGGTCTCCTCGCCTTCGCCCGCCCCGTCGCCCACCCCCGGCGCGCTGCCCACCACGCAGGACCGCCTGGTCGAGGCACGCCGGCTGTTTCACCGCGCGGTCTCGCAGGCCACCGAGCGGCTCGTGCTGTCGTATCCCCGCGTCGATGCGCGCAGCGGACGCGAGCGGCTGCCCTCGCTGTTCTTCGCCGCGGCCGCCGCGACGCTCGCGGGACGACCGGTCGCGGGAGCCGAGCTCGACCAGATGGTGACGGAAGACGATCCACTCCAGCTACCCCTCGAAAACGCGGTCGACGCCGGTGAGCGCGACCGCTTCCGGATGCGACGCGACGACGGGGCCGCGACGGCGATCGCGGCCGGCTCGCCGTTCTTCCAGAAATCGCTGCTCGCGAGCAAGGCTCGCTGGTCGGGCCGGCTCACGCGCTACGACGGCCTCGTGCTGGAAGAGGACTCCGAGCTCGGCCAGAAGCTCGACCCGCTCCACGCGCGGCACCCCGTCTCCGCGAGCCGGCTCGCGGTTTACGCGCGCTGCGGCTTCCAGTACCTGCTGCAGAACGTGCTGCGGCTGCAGCCGGCGCCAGAGCCCGAGGAGAGGCGGCGCATCGACCCGCTCGAGCGCGGCGATCTCTTCCACCGCGTCGCCGAAGCGTTCCTGCGCGAGCGGCGCGACCAGGCCGAGCTGCCGGTGACGGACGCAGAGCCACGGCGCGAGCGGCTGCGGGAGATGGCGGAGGAAGCCCTGCAGGGCCTCGTCGCTGGGAGCCCGCCGCGCTTCACGCTGCTGTGGGAGCGCGAGAAGCGGCGCTTCCACGAGACGATGCAGAGCTGGCTCACGAGCGAGGCAGCCGGCGCCGCGAAGGCGACACCCGCCCACTTCGAGCTCAGCTTCGGGCTCGGGATGGCGCCCGACGCCGCGGAGCCGCACGACCCCGAGCCGCTCGAGATCGACCTCGGCGACGGCCGCTCGCTGCGCGTCTCGGGGCGCATCGACCGCATCGACCGCCGCCTCGAGGGAGGCTTGGTGCTGCGCGACTACAAGACCGGGCGCGCGCCGAAGGACGACGGCGGGCTGTTCCGGGGCGGCCGGCAGCTGCAGATCCCGTTCTACGTGCTCGCGGCGGAGAAGCTGTTTCCCGGCGAGGTGGTGGTGGACGCCTTCCTCGACTACGTCGACGGCGGGCGGCAGGTGGCCTTCCGGCCCGAGCACGTGACGGGCCCGGCCTTCCGCGGGCTGCTGCGCGACCTCGTCGACCTCGTCGCGCGCGGAGTGTTCGTGCAAGAGCCGAGCGCCTGCGATTTCTGCGACTTCACGGTGGTATGCGGACCGAAAGGCCTGCTGCAGCGCCGCCAGGGTTACAAGCTGCGCGACCCGTCGCTGCAGGCGTACCTGCGTCTAAGGGACATCGGATGAGCGCCTTCCGCCCGGCCGACGAGGAGGCGCGTGCGCGCGCTCGGCGCGACCACGGCACGAGCCTGGTGCTGGAGGCGGGCGCGGGCACCGGCAAGACCACGCTGCTGGTGGACCGCATCGAGTCGCTCTTGCGCTCGGGCACGGCGCGGCTCGACGAGATCGCGGCCGTCACCTTCACCGAGAACGCCGCTACCACCATGAAGCTGCGGCTGCGCGAACGGCTCGAGCGCGCCCGCTCGCTTAAGGAGCTGCCGCTCGACGAGCGCGCCCGGGTGGGCGCCGCCCTCGACGTGCTGGAGCGAGCGAGCGTCTCGACGATCCACGCTCTGTGCGCCCAGATCCTGCAGGAGCGGCCGCTCGAGTGCGCCGTGCTGCCCGGCTTTCGCATGCTCGACGAGGCGCAGGCCGACGCGCTCTTCGTCGACACGTGGGAGGAGTGGCTGGGCGAGCGGCTCGCCGGCGGCGACGACGTGCTGACGGGCGCGCTCGACCGCGGGATCCCGCTCGAGGGCGACGGCTGGGGCGAGCGCACCTCGCTGCGCGGCCTCGCGCGCAAGCTGATCGACCAGCGCGACCTCCAGCCGCTCGCGGCCGAGGACGCTTTCGACGCCCAGCAGGCGATGCGCGAGCTCGCCCTGAAAGGCGCACGCGCCGAAGCACTCGCCGCCAGCGTGCGGGAGGGCGACAGCCTGGCCGCGCGGCTCGTGAAGCTCGCGCATTTCGCCGAAGCTGCACGCTTCCGCTCCGGCGAGGACCTGGTCGCCCACCTGCTGCGGCTCGAGACGATCCCCTCGAACTTCGGCTTCAAGCCGCACTGGCCATCGCCCGAGGCGCTCGCCGAAGGCCGCGCGATCGCGGCGTGGACCAAGGAAGCGCGCCCGCGCTGGGTGGCGGAGCTCGGGGCCGACCTGCACGGACACCTGGTGCGCTCGCTCGCCGGAGTGGTGCGGATCTACGAGCGCAAGAAGGCCGAGCGCGGCGTCCTCGACTTCCTCGACCTGCTGCTGAAGGCGCGCGACGCGCTGCGCGACCACGCGGGCGTGCGCGCGTGGTTCCAGAAGCGCTTCCGCTTCCTGCTGATCGACGAGTTCCAGGACACCGACCCGCTGCAGGTTGAGGTGGCGCGGCTCCTCGCCGGGAACCGGCCAGGGGCCCTGGTGGTGGTGGGCGACGCCAAGCAGTCGATCTACCGTTTCAGGCGCGCCGAAGTGCGGCTGTTCAGGGAGCTGGTGCGGGAGGCGGAACGGACAACGGACAACCCTAGCCCCCGGGTGCTTCATCTCACACAGAACTTCCGGTCGCGACCCGCGATCTTGCGCTTCGTCAACCGCGTGTTCGAGGGGCTGATCCAGGAATCCGACGAGGCGGACCAGACCCCGTACCAGGCGATCTCCCCGCCGCCGGGGCTCTCCGAGGAGCCTTCGGTCATTGCACTCCGCTTCCCGGCCGGCCCGAACGCGGCGGGCGCGGATCTGCTCGCGGCCGAAGGCTTCGGTCTCGCTGCGTTCCTGGCCGGGATCGCTCGCGGCGCCGAGACGCTGCGCGACCCGGTGAGCGGCGCTCTGCGGCCGAGCCGCGCCGGCGACGTGCTGGTGCTGGCGCGGCGCCTGACGCGGATCCAGGCGCTCGAGGAGGCGCTCGAGGCGGCGGGGCTGCGCTTCACGGTGGAGGGCGGCAAGTCCTTCTTCGACCGCCAGGAAGTGCACGAGGCGCTCGCGGTGTTGCGCGCGGTCGACGACCCCTCCGACCGCATCGCGCTCGTGGCGGCGCTGCGCTCGTCGTTCTTCGGCGTGAGCGACCGGGACATCGTCGCCTACTCGCTCTCAGGCGGACCGCTGTGGGCGGGCGCCATCGACGAAGCCCGCCCGGGCGCCGCGGCGCTCGCACCCGCGATGCGGCTCGTCGAGGAGCTGCACCAGCGGCGGCGGCACGCGAGCGTCCCCGCGGTGCTCGAGCGGCTCTACGACGAGACGCGCATCCTCGCGGCCCTCACCGGCTCGCGCCGCGGCGAAGCGCAGATCGCCAACCTCGAGAAGGTCGCGGCACTCGCGCGCGAGGCCACGGCGCTCGGGGCGCTCACGCTGCGGGGCTTCGCGAACCTGCTGCAGGACCGCATCCAGAACGCGCGCGAGGAGCCCGACCTGCCCTCGACCCGGCCGGGCGACCCCGACAGCGTGCGCGTGCTCTCGATCCACAAGGCCAAGGGGCTGGAGGCGCCAGTGGTGGCGCTCCACGACACCGACGACAGCGGCTACTCGCCGATCGACACCGTCGCGCTCTGGCACCAGGGCCAGATCGCGATCGGCTTCCGCGGCGGCTGCCAGCCGCCCGGCTGGGACGCGCTCGTGCGGCAGGAGGAGAAGAAGGCGCGCGCCGAGGCGCGCCGGCTGCTGTACGTCGCCTGCACGCGCGCGCGCGACCTGCTGGTCGTCCCGCGTCCGCCGCTCGACGCGGCGCTCGGGGCGTTCTGGAAAGAGCTGGTTGAGGCGCTGCCGGCGCAGAGCGACGAGGACGTGCGCGTGGTGGACGCGGAGACGCTGGCGCGCCCCGACACTCCGGGACGCGGGCGGGAGCTGTGGGCGCTGTCGAGCGCCGAGGGCGGCGACGCCGTCGCGGCACGCTGGGAGAAGGAGCGCCGGGAGCTCGTCGAGCGCGCGGCCGAGCGTCCCTATCTGCCCGTCTCCGCGACCCGGCTCGCGCGGCGCACGGCGCCCGCGCCGGTGGCGACGGTGGCCGCCGCGGGGCGCGACTTCGGCAGCCTGGTGCACCGCATGCTCGAGTGGGTGCCGCTCGACGACACGGACAGCGGGCGGGCCGGGCGCGTGCGCGCGATGGCGCACGCGCTCGCGCCCTCGTTCGGCATCGGGGCGGGGGCGGCCGCGCGCGCCGGCGAGCAAGTGGAGCGCGTGCTGTCGCTGCCGCTGATGGAGCGTGCGCGGCGCGCGTCGCAGCTCTGGCGCGAGCTGTCGCTGTGGTTCCCCGACGGCGCGCACCTCGTCGAGGGCATCGTCGACCTCGTCTTCGAAGAGGACGGCCAGCTGGTGGTCGTCGACTACAAGTCCGACGCGATCGCCGACGAGCAGGCGCTCGACCAGGCCGCGCACCACGCGCCGCAGCTCCAGCTCTACGGTCGCGGCCTGACGCAGGCGATCGGTCTGCCGGTGCGCGAGCGGCTCGTCGTGTTCACCGCTTTGGCCCGCACCGTTCCTGTTTAGGGGGGTGCTGCGCCGCACCCCCCTCTAACCCCCCCGCCGCTTCGCCGAAGTGGACCCCGAGCGTCAGCGAGGCGAAACGAAGCGCCCTCGGCTCGACGAGGGCGCTTCGAATTCGGCTTCGCGGCGAGTCCGTTGTTCGTACCCTCTCGCGTAACGTGCAGCGTGGGTTTGCGTGCTACTCTAGTGGTTGAGCCGCGCGGGCCATCCTGGTCCCTCCACGCTCCGACGGAGGTACCGGCGATGCATTCGATCCCGACCGACCCGAGCCCGCCCAAGAGACCCGTGCCGGTGCGACCGCTCTCGATCCGCTACATGGGATTCGAGTGCACGAGCGCCGGCAGAGCCTACCGTCTGCGCGTCGAAGGACCCGGCGATCCACGCGAGTTCACGCTCACCATCCCGAACGGGGCGTTCGAGGCCCGCCAGGCCCGTTTCCAGGACGCCCCGGACCTGTGCTTCGCGCGGCTGCAGCGCGAGCTCGCCACCAATGCCGAGCTGCCCGACGGCGCACACCTGGTGATCACCCCCACCGAGCTCGACGAGTACCGCGACGCGCAGCTGCGCCGCTCGCCGGACCGCAAGACGCGCACGCTGCGTACCTGGCCCTGATGCCGTTCTCGTCGTTCGGACTCGATCCGCTGCTGCTGCGCGGAATCCGCGAGCTGGGCTTCGCGCGACCGACACCGATCCAGCAGCAGGCGATTCCGCCGGCAATGGCGGGCCGCGACGTGCTCGGCTGCGCCGCGACCGGCAGCGGCAAGACGGCCGCCTTCGGCCTGCCGATCCTGCACCACCTGATGGCGAAGCCGCGCCGCACCACGCGCGCGCTCATCCTCACCCCCACGCGGGAGCTGTGCGCCCAGATCGACGCGCACATCCAGGAGCTGGCGGTGCACACGCCGGTCACGAGCGCCGCCGTCTTCGGTGGAGTGGGTATGGGGCCGCAGGAGCATGCGCTGCGCGCCGGCGTCGACGTGATCGTGGCGACGCCCGGGCGCCTGCTCGACCACTTCCGGAAGCCCTACGCCGCGCTCAGGGGCCTCGAGATCCTGGTGCTCGACGAGGCCGACCGCATGCTCGACATGGGCTTCCTGCCCGACATCAAGCGCGTGCTGCGGCACCTGCCCGCGAGACGCCAGACGCTCTTCTTCTCCGCCACCATGCCGGGGCCGATCGTGTCGCTCACGCGCGAGCTGCTGCGCGACCCCGTGACGATCAGCCTCGACCGGCAGTTGACGCCGGCGGTGGGGATCACGCAGGCGGCGTACCCGGTGGACGCGAGGCTCAAGCCGGCGCTGCTGCTCGCGCTGCTGCGGCGCGGCGACATGAAGAGCGCGCTCGTCTTCACGCGCACCAAGCACCGCGCCAACCGCCTCGGCGACTGGCTCGCGCGCCAGGGCGTGCGCGCCGCGCGCATCCACGGCAACCGCAGCCAAAGCCAGCGCACGCAGGCCCTCGAGGGCTTCAAGGCCGGCCGCTACGACGTGCTCGTGGCGACCGACATCGCCGCGCGCGGGATCGACGTGGTGGCGCTCGGGCACGTCGTGAACTTCGACGTGCCGGGGGCGAGCGAGGACTACATCCATCGCGTCGGCCGCACCGGCCGCGCCGAGCTGACCGGCGAGGCCTTCACCTTCGTGGCCCCGGAGGACGAGCCCGGGCTGCGCGCGATCGAGCGCGCGATCGGCAAGCCGCTGCCGCGCGTGTTGCTGCCGGACTTCGACTACAAGCAGAAGCCGCCCGAACAGGCCCCGGAGCCGCGAGTCCGCCAGTCACCGCACGCACGCCGGCCCGCGCCGCATCCGCGCCACGCTCCGGCGCACGGCCGCCGGCCGCCGGCGGGTCGAGGACGAGGCCACGGATACGGGCGGAGCGAGCCCGAGGGCGCCTGGGCCGGCCGGATCCAACGCCAGCGGGGGCACGGGGGGCGCGGAGCCCCCCGATAGCGAGTCCAGGAAGTCCTGGCGCCGTTGTTCGTTAATCCGTTGTTTCGTTGGTCCGTTGTTTCGTTGGTCCGTTGTTTCGTTAGTCCCGTTGCGGCACTTCCATCCTTTCGTTCCCCCGCTCGTGAATCTCCGGCCGACGATTCGGTCCTGACCGTGCAGGC
>Ga0214472_10008726_pt1 | contig 10579 bp, 11 predicted proteins | sample RVTome_6_FD_207662 | JGI IMG/M metagenome (GOLD analysis project Ga0214472, IMG submission 207662) | Soil microbial communities from uranium-contaminated site in the Upper Colorado River Basin, Wyoming, United States - RVT140D175 | ecosystem: Environmental > Terrestrial > Soil > Contaminated >...
CGCGGGCGGCGTATGCCCGGTTCGAGACGCAGGCGCTGCGCGAATCGAGCAACTGGGACAACGCCAATCGGGAGCTGATCTTCTATTACGCAGACCGCGCGAAGAAGCCCGCCGAGGCATTGAGGATAGCGGAGATCGAAGTCGCGCGCCGGCAGGACGTGCACACGCTGGACGCGTACGCGTGGGCCCTGCACGCCAACAAGCGCTCGGGTGAGGCTCGCCGGGAGATCGGTCGTGCGATTGCCGTCGGCGTCCGCGATCCAGAGATTCTTGCCCGCTCCCGTGCGATTGCGGGCGCCAATCGACGGTAGGCAGGAGCTGACTCGATGAGACGTCTGGCGCGGCGTCACGCCGCGCCAGACGGGCAGCCGCCTCCGCGGACCGCGCGTTCTCTGCGACCAGCAGGGACAGCCGCTCACGTGGCGGCGGGAATGGAGGGATGAAGGAGCTCAAGTCACACGCAGGTTGGCTTGCCAACCGAGGCGCGTAAGTTGCTGAACTGGCCCGCCTTCGCTAAAGCTACGGCGGGCAACCTTCGCCTGCATTCACGCGCGCAGGGTGGCTTGCCAGCCGTAGCTCGCAAGTGACTGAGTTGGCCCGCCTTCGCCGAAGGCCTACGGCGGGCAGCCTTCGCCCGAAGTGCGAGCGAAGGCTGGTGGAGGCGGCGGGACGTGTTCCCGCCGCCAGACTATTCGGCGGCGGGACTTGGACTCGGCCGTGCCCGATCCTTTCCCACGGGCCTCTTCCCGCCGCCTCCACAGCAGCGGCTCAGACATGGCACTCGCTACTCTGGCTGGTAGAAGTTCTCGAACCGGTTAAACCGGAACGTACGGTCCACGCTCACTACCGTGACAGCGCCGCCCGGCAGGCCGAGCTGTGCCTCTGGGATCGCACCACGTCCTCCCACCTCGAGCCGGAAGTTCTTGTCCGTGACCGCGACGAACAACTGGTCGCTCATCACAGACCACCGCTGAGTCGGGTTGGCCAGCATCCCGCCGTCGAGCGTCCGCGACGCCGCGCCAACAGGATCAGCGTGGTTGCCGCGCGCCACGAGAGCGGACGAGCCTTCGGCCCACACGCGAATCCAGAGCCCGATCTCCTCGTCCTCTACGTCAAACTTCAATTGCAGTTGGCCGCGCTTCAGCTTGGCCTCTGCCTCGACCTCGGCCACACGGCTGCCGTTAGGTCCTAGCATGGCCCGTTGACAGTCGACGAAGGAGCCATCCGACTGCTCCACGGCCAAGGCGAGACTCTCGAGGCGGTTGAGTGCAGTGTTGCGTGCAAAGTGGTACGCGCTAAGTCCAGCGGCTGGAGCGCTGACCCCACCCGCTGTCAGGGCACACTGCTGGTGAAAGCTGTACTGCAAGTTGATGCCTGCGAGGTCGGCCGGGAACGGTGGTGGCGCTGGGGTTGCTGTGAACCCGGGCGGCAGAATGGCCTGCAATTCCGCGAGCGGCACGTACACGTTGAAGGCCAACCCCAGTGTGCTCAGGATCCGACCGGTCGGGTTGGCGAGCACCGGCGCGGTTGGCGGCTGGGTGTTGGGTGTGACCGTGTCGTAGTCGTAGGTTGGGAGTACGGCCGCCGGATGAGCGCCCGGATGGGCGCTCACGACCGACGAGCGCATGCCTACCGGCGTGAACGGCAGTGCCACCAGCACCGCGGTGAGAGTGACGGCAAGAACAATCATGCGACGCATCATGTCCTCCTTTTGGCACGACCCTGGACCATGAGAGCCGGCCGTTTTCACGAGTTACGCCTCGCCACAGATCGCGGAAACGGCGGACGAAGTACCTCACTGGCGTCGATGTGTTCGGGAGGACTGGCAGGTACTATCGAATAGGGATGCGGTACAGATTGCGCTGTGTTGTGCTGCGATAGAACGCGTAGACATCGGGGGAAGGCCCGGGCACCGCAGTGTCAACGTCGATCCGTCGCGCCCCGGGCAGTGCGGCTAATTCCTGTTCCGAACGAAATCCCGCCGCCGGCATACGGGGTAAGGCCTCGCCTGGCTCGAGTGGAACAATGTAACTTCGACCCTCGGGGAGCGGACTGCCAGAAATGCCGACCATATCCTCGGTGGCGGACCAATGCCACGCATGGGCTCCCCCCAGAGGCATGGAAGGCCCCGCGTCCACCGGAATGGCCTGCCACGAAGGGCCTTCGTTCGCGGCACGAATGGCAAATGCCTTGATCCATTGGCCATCGCGCGAAATTCCGTCGAAACCGTAGATCGGTTGTTCGAACACTTTCCGCAGTCCCGTCCCGTTGAGGCGAACGCGGTAGACGAATCCAGTGGGTCCCTCCGTCCGGCGGAAGAAGATGTCGCCGTCAGGTCCAAATCGTGGCTGGGTTCCCTCCACGCCCGGGATGTCGCGCGGCGGCGATCGACGGTCGAGCGACACGATCCAAAACCGCGGCATGCCGTTGGAATCGGCAATCTGCATCACGATTCGCTCGCCGTCCGGCGCGACGTCATAATCGAGCGCCTCAAACGTTGTGATCCATTTCCGCCACGAGCACGGACTTGCCATCCGGTGATGGGTACGAGCGATGCGCCATGCCGCGTTCGTGGTCAGGAACATAGATGTCGCGTTGATTGATCCGGCTCGCCTCGGTTGTCACGACCCCCATGTGGGGGTTCTTCTTCATCTCTGAAAACAGGATCCGTCCTGGACTGCTCCAAATCAGTCCGGAGGCATTGCGCAGCCAGAGCTGTGGCTCACCTCCGAGCACGGGCACCGTCCATATGTCCCACTGGAACCCCCGGCCGACCGTTCCGTACGCGATTTCCGACCCGTCCGGTGAAAAGACCGGGCTCAGTTTGAGCGTCGTCGTGTCGTTCGTTAGTTGTGCCGGCTCTCCATTGGGGAGCATCTTCACGTACACCTGACCCGGCACCATGGGCGTCGAAGCGGAGGGACCGCGAATGAACGCGACCATCCGGCCGTCTGGCGACAGGGCCGGCTGCACGACCGAATCAGGGAACTGCGTGAGCTGGACCCACTCGGACCGGTCGACCGGGCGAGCCGGCTCTCGCCACCACACGGCAGCGCTAGCGGCCAGCGTTGCGACAACGGCTGCGGCCAGTGCGGCGACTCGCCACCGGTTCCATCCGCGTTGCGCCTTTTCGATCGTGTCGCGCGCCTCGGCGATGGTCTGCACACGGAGAGCAAGGTCCCGCTGTAAACAGCGGCGCAAGAGCTCGCGGATGCCGGCAGGCGTTGAGGACGGCAACGCGTTCCAGTCGGGCTCCCGCTCGAGAATGGCTGCCAAGGTTTCGGGAATCGTCTCCCCCGTAAAGGGGCGCCGCCCCGTGAGCATTTCATACAGGACGCAGCCGAAGGCCCAGATGTCGGCGCGTGTGTCAACGGGCAGGCCGCGCGCCTGCTCGGGGCTCATGTAGGCCGCCGTGCCGAGAATCATGCCCACGCGCGTGGCGTCGATCGCCGTCGGCGGCGCCTGCGATACGTTCTGGGTCGATGCGACCTCACTCGCCAACGCCTTGGCCAGGCCGAAGTCCAGCACCTTCACAAGGCCGTCGGGCGTCACCTTGATGTTCGCCGGCTTCAAATCGCGGTGGACGATCCCCTTCCGATGCGCGGCATCCAGCGCATCCGCGATCTGTCGCGCGATGATCAAGGCATCGCGCGGCGGGATTGGCCCGCGGCGCAGCCTATCGGCCAGCGTCTCGCCGTCGACGAGCTCCAGCACCAGCGCTGGCATGCCGCCGGCGTCCTCAAACCCGTAGATGGCACCGATGTGCGGATGATTGACCGCCGCGAGCATGCGCGCTTCGCTCTTGAACCGCGCTAATCGCTCATGGTCCGCCGTGAACATGGACGGCAACACCTTGATCGCGACGTCACGGCCAAGCTTCCCGTCGTGCGCGCGGTACACTTCGCCCATGCCGCCTCGTCCGAGGAGGGACAGCACGCGGTAGTTGCCAAGGTGTCGGCCGGTCAGGTCCTCGGTAGCGACATCGCTGAGCCGCGCCAAGGCCGGGCCGCCGAGGAAACCGACAAAGCTGCCGGTAGACACTCGCTGATCAAGGAGTGCCTGCACCTCGCGCTCCAGCCCGACGTCGCCCCCGCAAGCGTTGGCGAGGAACTGAGCCCGATCGGCCTCGGCGCACGCACGGGCGGCGTGATAGAGCTCCCGGATCCGGTCCCAACGTTCGGGTGTCATGTCGCGTGCTTCCCGCGCAGATGGACTTGAGTTGAACCACCGGCAAGTGCCAAAAACAGCGCGCCGGGCATGAGTATCTGCGCCGATTGCCCCGGATTATACGACTTCCTGAGCGGCTGGAGGCGCCAGTCGCGTCTCGTCCGGTTCCCCTTGAGCCGCTCCCCAGCCGTGCCCTATCCTCACGCTACCGGGATGACCAATCGCGAACCGGACACGGCCAAAATCACGGACCTTCTCCTCGCGGTCAGCAATGGCGAACGAGACGCGCTTGACCAGCTCGTCCCGGTCGTCTACGACCATCTGCGACGTATCGCAGGCGCGCAGCTGCGGCGCGAGATACCCGGCCATTCGCTGCAGCCAACCGCCCTCGTACACGAAGCCTACCTCCGACTGGTCGAGCAGCGGCAGGTCCACTGGCGCAACCGGGCCCACTTCTTTGGCGTGGCTGCGAGCCTGATGCGGCGGATACTCGTCGATCACGCGCGAGCGCGGCTCGCTGGAAAGCGTGGTGGCGGACTCGAACGCGTCACGCTGCATGGTGACGAGGCGGCGGCGACAGTTCAGAACCCTTCCGGTATTGACGTACTTGCCCTTCATGAATCTCTGAGCCGCATGGCCGCCTTCAACCCGCGTCAGGAACGCATCGTCGAGCTGCGGTACTTCGGAGGGCTGACAATTGAGGAAGCGGCCGAGGTCATTGGCATCTCAGAGGCGACGCTCGTTCGCGAGTGGACGATTGCGAAGGCGTGGCTGCGAGCCGACCTGTCTGACTCGCGGTCTGAGAACACGCGAACGTAAGACCGATCCTTCTAGCTGGCGCCAATCCTACTGGGTCTTAGCTTCAACCTTGGTGACTCGACACGCTGGCGCTGGTGTGCACGCCGAGTCGCCTTGTTGTGCTCACTCGCTAGACCAGACGCACCACTTCGCGGGGGCGAGGTGCGTGCGAAGACAAAGCGTCGCCGCCGCTGAGGGCGTTCGACTGATCGAAGCATCGTGAAGAACCTTCTCGGTCGAGGCGTGCCCACCTCCTGCAAGAACGTCCACCCTCGTTGGCCGTAAAATACAACAACTTGTATACTGTGGTGAGCGTGACCGATGCGGACAAACCTCTCATCATGGGGCCGGGCGTGCCCGAGATCCGGATTCATATCGCCGGTGCACACCGAGTGTTCTACGTGGCGACGCGAGCGGAGGCGATCTACGTCTTCACGCATTCGAGAAGAAGACGCAAAGGACGAGCTCACAGGGGTCTACGGATCGGCCATTAACGGTTTCGTGCACTAGCGAAGTTGAGGCAGGAGCATGGCAAGGAGGAACGCGGTTAAGGTTACGCCGTCCACGGGGAACATCTTCCGGGATCTTGGGTTCTCGAAGGAAGAATCGGAGCATCTCGTCATCCGTGCTGACCTGCTGATTCAGGTTCAGAAGGCTATCGCTTCAAGAGGTCTTAAGCAGGCAGAAGCGGCGAAGGTGCTTCGGGTCACGCAGCCTCGAGTGAGCGACCTCCTGCGCGGTCGCATCGACTTGTTCAGCACGGATGCATTGATCGACATGCTGGCGCGGCTTGGCGTCGGCGTCAGGCTGGTGATCAAGCCGAGTAGATCCAGGAAAGTCGCGTGAAGAAGAACCAACTCGTCAACGTTGCTCTCGGTGAGAAGCTCTCAGCGCTGCGCACCGAGGAGTACTTCGCGGAACGCGCCGCCAGGGTGTCATTAAGAAAGCGCTTCAAGTTCTCAAGCGTGCGGGCAAGGGGAATCCGCCGGTTCCTGCTGACGAACTGGTCTCAAAGAGAGTGCGTCGTCGCCATTAGTCCACGCTAGTCCACAGGGGCCGTCCACCGGGCGCATGGATTGGCAATCTTTGCCATGGGTGGTATTCTGGGTCAATCGTAGCGGGACTCACATGCCAACTCGGAACATCAGCCTGACGCCCGAGCAGGACGCCTTCGTCGAGAAAGTCGTCGAGGCCGGCGAATATCAGAACGCGAGCGAGGCTATTCGGGATGCGCTGCGTGTACTCCAGCAGCGCCGGAAGGAAGACAGCCTCCGTCTGAAGGCGCTTCGAGCGCAGATCAAGGTCGGTATTGATGCGATCGATCGCGGCGATTTCGCGGAGGTCGAAGACGCCGACCTTGAAGAGTATCTCGAACGGTTGACGACGACGTCCGCTGCGAAGCGTGTGCGTTAGGGCGCATGGCGCGGTTTCGGCTCGCTCGCCCAGCGCAGATCGATCTGGCCAATATCCTTGCGACAAGCGCCGAGCGTTGGGGTACCGAGGGCCGTCAGCGGTACGCTGCTGTTCTCGCCGCCGCGATGCGGCAGGTCGCGGACGAGCCGGAAGGCCCGCTCACGAAGAAGCGACCCGAGCTTCGTTCAGGTATCCGCAGCTTCCACGTCCGATATACACGCCGTTCTGCTGAAGGCGCAAGGGTCAGGAGACCGGTTCACGTTCTCTACTATCGCGTCGCCCAGGAAGGCGTGATCGAGATCGTCCGCGTGCTGCACGAAAAGATGGACCCGAGCCGTCACCTCGACGAACTGTCAACCGAAGGCGACATCTGAACCCGCAATAACCCAGGCGGCAGAGTTCCCGCGTCCCGGCATTCCTGATACCTGAAAGGAATTGCCGATTTCCTGCGTTCAGTACAGCGAGCGGCCTGTCCAAAGGCCGGGAGTCTCGCGAATGCCACCATCGGCGGATGTGTTGAGGGCGGACCAGGCGACAACCGAGCGCGCTAAAGTCCTCGTGGCATTCGGTCTCACAGGGCGTCAGGCTCGCTGCCTGGCAACCGTCATGCTGCACTCCGGCATTTTCGTCGGCCGGCAGTACGCTGCGTTCGCGGGGATCACACACGGGCAAAAAGTCCACGACTTCATCGAAGAGCTTGTCGTCCGGAAGCTCGTTACTCCGATTGAGCTCGGATCGACCGGACGGGCAAGGATCTTCCACGTTCACCACAAGCCTCTCTACGCAGCCATCGGTGAGCCGGACAGCCGGAACCGCCGGCGAATCACAATCGACCGGGCGATCTGATCGAGCGCCTGATGGTCCTGGACGGCGTGCTCGCGGACCGATCCCTGACCTGGCTCGGCTCTGAACGCGAGAAGCGGGGCTACTTCAAACAACGCCTGGGCGACAGCCTGCGGGACGACGAGTATCCGCGGCTGGTCTTCGGCAAGAGACCGAACATCACCGTGCGCTACTTCCCTGACAAGCTCCCCATCGGCTACGAGCGGGACAAATACCGGCACATCTTCATCTACCTCGTCCGCAGTCCTTCGCCGATGGACTTTTGCGTGTTCATCATGCGGCACCTCGAGTTGCTCAACGCCTTGGGCTTCTGGACCCTTCGAGTACTTTTCCCACGGTCCCTTGCGGAGTCGATCGATGCGTACAGGAGCGCCGCCTACGAACTTCTCACCAAGCCGTTGCGGCTCTCGGAAACCGAGGAGTTGACGTGGTTCCTTCGGCAGCCTCAGATGCCCGACACAAGCCGCGTGGCAGTGGAGAAATAGTGGAGGCGGCGGGAAAATCGAGGTGAAGAACTCGGTCAGGCCGAAGGTTGGCTTGCCAGCCGTAGCTCGCAAGTCACTGAGTCGGCCCGCCTTCGCCGAAGGCTACGGCGGGCAGCCTTCGCGTGATCATCGAGCGAAGGCTGGTGGAGGCGGCGGGAGTCGAACCCGCGTCCGAAAGCACGTCCTCGTGGGACTCTACATGCGTATCCGCTTCTGGGTTCTCGTGCCCGGCGTGAGGAAGCGGCTAAAAACCGCCGGACACCAGACCCGGGTCATCTCACGGTCACGCGCCGGGCCGCCGCGCGACCGCCAGCCTGTGTAATGGCGTCTGACCCCCAACCACCAGGCCAGGTCAGGGCAGACGTCACTGCTTAATTAAGCAGCGAGAGCGTACTGAGAATCCGCAGTTAACGGATGTTCCATCAGATTTACGAGTTAATGGTGCTCGGCATGCATCCCGCGATTCAGTACCCCCGTCGAAACCAAAATCGCCCCCGTGGGTAGCAAACGCGCGCCGGCGGCTCAGTCCCGCCGACCCTGTCATTGTACCTGATGAGCTCTACGGCAGCTCCTTGTAGACATTCTCGACGTTGGCCTGCAGCACCGTCGCGTTCGCCGGCGCATATCCTTTGTAGCGTTCCGGAATGCTCCAGCTCATGACGACATCGGCCACGCTCCGCCCATTCTTCTTCCCCTCGCGTACCGCCTCCCGGAAGTCCCCGTTGAACTCGGCAAAATCGCGCAGGTCGTCTGGCGTCACGATTGTGCTGTGCCCGGTCACGATGGAGTCCACGGCCGTGACCGTTCCCGTGTAGGCCTTCATGAGCGTGTCGGGCATTTCCACGCCGCTGCCGCCGCTGTTGTAGTCGAGCAGCGGCACGCTCTTGTTCCCAAATATGTCGCCCGCGTGCATCACGCGAAGGGCCGGGAACAGCACCCACGCATCGCCATTGGTGTGGCCTCGGCCGAAGTAGCGGAGATCGATCCGATCGTTGCCAGCCCCAATCGTCAAGGTGTCGCGGAATGTCCGCGTGGGAAGGCCGCGTCCCCCGCTTTGCGCGAGCACATTCGGCGGCAGGGTTCCGGGGAAGCCGGTGACTGGAGGGAGATTCGTCGTCGCCGCGATCCGCTTCATGTTCGCGGCCGTGTTCTCGTGGGTGACGATGTCGACGGTGGCGGGGAAGTCGACGTTGCCGCTGACGTGGTCGAAATGGGTGTGCGTGTTGATGATCGTCGTCACCGGCTTGTTCGTGAGCTCACGGATTTTCGTCAGCAGCGGCTGTCCCCACCCGGGATTCTTCGTGTCGACCACGGTGACGCCATCAGTCTGGACGAACACCGCCGTGTTGCCACCGCCGCCCCGGAGCACGAACAGGTTTTCCTTCAGCTTCTCGACCTGAAGGGCTGCCGCTGACGGAGCCGGCGCTTGCTGCGCCGCCGCCGCAATCGCAAGCGCGCCGACCACAATCAGCGACCCGAGGACGACGTGTCGTTTCATCTGGTGCTCCAGAAAACCCGCGAGCCGGCCGCCTTCGCCGCGCGGCGGCTTCGGCGCGCCAAGAAAGCCGGCCCCCACTACCATGATTATGTGCGAGCCGGCTGAAGCCGGCCCCCACGACCGTATGGCTAAAGCCGGCCTCTACGACTACGGAATTTCTTTGTACATCCCTTCGACGTTGCCCTGCAGGCGGGCGCTCGTCGGTGCGTAGCCTTTGTACTTCGCCGGGAGCGTCCAGCTCTTCACGAACTCATCCACGGTTCTCCCGCTCTTCTTCGCCTCGCGGACGGCGTTCAGTAAGTCGCGGTTGAAGTCGACGTACTCGCGCAGGTCGGCGGGCGTCATGACCGTACTGTGGCCCGTGACGATCGAATCCACGCTTTTGGCCGTCGCCGTGTACGCCTTCATGAGCGTATCCGGGATCTCCGCGCCGCTGCCGCCGTTGTTGTAGTCGATGAAGGGAATGTTCTTCCCCGAGAAGATGTCGCCGGCGGCCATCACGCGCAGCGAGGGGAACAGCACCCATGCGTCGCCATCGGTGTGCCCGCGCCCGAAGTAGTGGAGATCGATACGATCATTCCCGTTCCCCAGCGTCATGGTGTCGCGGAACGTCCGCTTCGGCAGCCCGACGCCGCCGCTCTTCATGAAGATCGGCATGCTCTTCATTCTCGCCGCCGTATTCTGCTGCACCACGACGTCGACGGTGGCGGGGAAGTCGACGTTGCCGCTGACGTGATCGCCATGCGTATGCGTGTTGATGATCATCGTCACCGGCTTGTTCGTGAGCTCCCGGATTTTCGTCAGCACCGGCTGCCCCCACCCGGGGTTCTTGGTGTCGACGACGGTCACGCCGTTCGCCTGGACGAACACCGAGGTGTTGCCGCCGCCGGCGCCGCTCAGCACGAACAGGTTGTCCTTCAGCTTGTTGACTTCGATTGCCGCCGCCGACGGTGCCGGCGCCGGCGCCTGCTGCGCCGCCGCGGCCATCGCCAGCCCGCCCGCCACGATGAGCATCCCGAGAATGAGTTCTCGTTTCATTTGCGCCTCCAAAAAACGCCGAGCCGGCTAAAGCCGGCCCCCACGACCGTGGGGAGGTGGCACCGACTACCGAAAGTCCTGTCGCACCGACCGCGAAGGGACCTCGCACCGACCGCGAAGGGACTCCGCACCGACCTCTAAGAGACCTCGCACCGACCGCGAAGGGACCTCGCACCGACCGCGAAGGGACCTCGCACCGACCGCGAAAGGGACTCGCACCGACCGCGAAGGGCCTTCGCACCGACCGCGAAGAGACCTCGCACCGACCGCGAAGGGACCTCGCACCGACGGCGAAGGGACTCCGCACCGACCGCGAAGGGACTTCGCACCGACCGCG
>Ga0214472_10008728_pt1 | contig 10578 bp, 5 predicted proteins | sample RVTome_6_FD_207662 | JGI IMG/M metagenome (GOLD analysis project Ga0214472, IMG submission 207662) | Soil microbial communities from uranium-contaminated site in the Upper Colorado River Basin, Wyoming, United States - RVT140D175 | ecosystem: Environmental > Terrestrial > Soil > Contaminated >...
ATACCGGCGGTCGTTTCGTACTGGTAATCCAGTATCGCTGCGGGTGATTCTACTGGTCGAACAGTATTTGTCAACGGCGAGCGATCCCAGATTTATAGGAAAACCCCCAAAGATTGGCCGCGTTTCTGTTTTTCGCATGATTGGTCGGCACTTGAGTCGCGGCGTTTCCAATACGCAACGTTCATGACGGCGTTTGTTCCAAGCCGGATTTGACGATTTTCTCGATATTGCCGGTCGCACGGCCGATACCGATTTATGGATGCCGCGGGTCCGCCGCCGGCGCCGGAAAAAACACCTGGGGGGTCTGGGGATGAATCGGTTCGCGTTGTGCTTGGTGATCCTCTGCGCGGCGGCGGCCAGCGGGTGCCGGTGCGGTTATTGGCAGCCGCATCCTTGCGGGCCGTGTGGCCCGGGGATGGGCTGCGGCGAGTGGTACTTTGGCGACTGGCACGAATGCTGCGAGCCGTGCGACTGCCACGGCAACTGGATCGGCGGTTGCCCAGATGCTTGCGGCGGCTGCGACTCTTGTCACGGCGAACCCTATCTGGGTGGATCGTACCACGACCCGGGGCCCTGGGGTGGACATGCCGATTACGTAGACGGTCCGTATTACGAGGAAGTTTCGCCGGCAGCGTACCGGCAGGCGTCGCGTCGCGGACAGAGCAACATGCCGCCGCGCACCGCGAGACAGCGGCACGCCGAAGCCCGGTCCCGTTGGATGCGCTGATCGCCAGGCGCCGTTTCCCGTTCACGTACACGCGACCATGCGGTGGATGGAATCAAACGCAATGCGCGTTGATTCGGCTCCAAGTTTTTTTACACTTGGAGGATGGCCGTCAGTGGGATTCGCGCCGTACTTGAGCTGCTCAGCGCCGCCGGCGTGCGACATATCTTTGGCAATCCCGGCACGACCGAGTTGCCGCTGTCCGATGAGTTGGTCGGAGATGACCGGTTTCGCTACGTGCTCGGGCTGCAAGAAGTGCCGGTCGTCGCGATGGCCGACGGGTATGCAAGCGCTTCGGGCCGCTTGGGCGTCGTCAATCTGCACATCAGTTGCGGATTGGGCAACGGGATGGGAATGCTGTACAACGCCTTCCGCGCCGGCACGCCGCTGCTAGTGACCGCCGGTCAGCAGGACCGCCGGCTGCGTTTCGAAGAACCGATTCTCTCTTCTGACATGGTTCGCGTAGCGCGGCCTTGGACCAAGTGGTCGGTCGAAGTCGATCGGGTCGAAGATCTGCCGTCGGCGGTCCGCCGCGCGATCCAGACGGCGCTCACGCCACCGACCGGTCCGGTATTCCTATCGATTCCCGTCGACGTGCAGCGCGAAACGGCCGAGTTGGACCTGACGCCGCCGCGGCCACTGGATACTCGCGTCCGACCGCCATTGGCGGCATTACAACAAGCCGCCGAATTGTTGGCCGCGGCCCGTAACCCCGGCATCCTGGTCGGCAGCCGGGTGGCGGAGCGAGACGCCATTGGCGAACTGGCCTCCGTGGCCGAGCGATTGGGCGCGCCGGCCATCTCCGAGTCGGGCACGACGCACGGACGGCTCGGCTTTCCGGCCGATCATCGGTTGTATGGCCAGTGCCTGCCATTGTGGTCGCCGGAAGTGCGCCAGCGGTTGGAAGAGTTCGACGTGCTGTTGGTGGTGGGCATGGACCTGCTGCGGCAATACATCTATCACGAGCCGTCTCGCACGGTGCCGGAGCACGTGCGATTGGTGCACCTCGACGAAGACCCCTGGCAATTGGGCAAAAACTATCCCGTCGAAGTCGGATTGATCGGCGACACCAAAAGCGGCCTGGCCGAGTTGGATTCGGTGCTGGCCGACGTCATGTCGCCCGAACAATCGCAGGCGGCACGTCAACGGGGCGACGTCCGAGCGCGTCAACACGCCGAAATCAGGAAGGCCCTGGAGGTAAAACTCGGCGAACAGCGCGACGTCCGTCCGCTCACCCCGTTGGGTTTTATGTCGGCCATCGCCCGCGGCCTGCCGGACGACGTGGCCGTGGTCGAGGAAGCGGTGACCACCACCAACACGTATCTGGAACGGCTCGGCGCGCTCAAGGACCCCAAGGGGTATTTCGCCCATCGGGGTTGGGCATTGGGCTGGGGACTGGGCTGCGCGTTGGGCGTCAAACTGGCCTGGCCCGACCGGCCCGTGCTGGCGCTGTTGGGCGAAGGGGCCGCCATGTACGGCATCCAGGGACTGTGGACAGCGGCGCACTACCGGCTGCCGGTGACCTTCGTCATCGCCAACAACGCCCAATATCAAATCCTCAAAATCGGCGCCAAAGGCATGGGCCTGCCGGCGGCCGTGGCAGGCAAATTCCTGGGCATGGATTTGACGGAGCCGGAAATCGATTTCGTCGCCCTGGCCCGCTCCCTGGGGGTCGACGCCACGTGTGTCGAAGAACCCGATCAACTCACCGCGCTGTTGTCCGACTGCCTGTCGGGCGACCGGCCCCGTCTGATCGACGTCCTCATTGCGCGCTCGACGCCGGACCGGATGAATTACGGATGAAAAACGCAAGTCGCCCCGGGCCGCCGGCCGAGCCTAAAAGGTGGCAATCAATGCGCCAAAGGGAATCAATCCGGCAAACGGGGGCGACGCGATGCGGGTCGAGTTGGCCGGCCAACCGGCAGGCACGCGCGCGGCTGGCGTCGATTCAGCCGACAAATCCGCGATCCGCCGGTTGCACGCCAACGACCGCGCGCTGCTGGTGAAGCACAATCTGGCCAGCGCCGCCGTGTTGGGCTTGATGGCCGCGGCGCTGTGGACTTGGCAGGCGGGGCTGTGGCCGCTGACCATCGTGGCATGGCTGCTGGCCGGGCATTTCGCGCACGCCAAGGTGATCGCTCTGCACGAAGCGGCGCACGGTACGCTCAATGCGCGGCGGTTCTTGAATGAATTGCAAGGCACGCTCATTGGCGCGGTGATCTTCGTGCCGCTCTCGGCCTATCGTATCTGCCATGCGCGGCATCATGCATACCTGGCCAGTCCGCGCGATCCGGAACTGTGGCCGTTCACGATGCCCGGCACACCGCGTTGGCCGCGTCGCCTGGCCGCCGGCGCGGAGATCACGTTGGGCTTTGTCTACACACCGCTGTTGATGCTGCGCGGAGTCATCGTCTCCAGGCCGCTGTCGCCGGATCAGCGGCGACGCCTGCTGGCCGAGTACGGATTGAGCGTGCTGATCTGGAGCACGATGATCGGCGTGGTTGCCGCGGGCGGCTGGTGGGCCCAGTGGTCGGTGGCCTGCCTGGCGCCGATGCTGTTGGCCGGCAGCTTTCAAACGCTCAACAAGTACACCGAGCACATGGGACTGTTGGGCGATACCGTGCTCTCATCGACGCGGACGGTCGTCGATCCACGGCCGTGGGGTAAATTGCTCAGTCGGTCGCTGTTGAACGTCGACTATCACGGCACGCACCATCGCTACGCCAAGGTCCCCTACTACAACCTGCCGGCCGCCACGCCGTACGTCTTCGATCGACACGCGGCGACAGCGCCGGTGTACGCGACCTACGTCGCGGCGCTATGCGCCATGATTCGCACGCTCACCAATCCACGCGTCGGCCGGCAGTGGCTGGAGGAGGAGGTAGACGGTAGAGGGGGACGCGCTGACGGGGAGAGTCGGCTTTATTAACGCTTTCGCGCGGAGCTATCCCCGACGCCCAGTAAGTCCTTCGCCCGACTACTATCGCCCGCGTCGTCTGTACGGAGTTCACGTCGGAGTCAGAATACGATGATTTGCTGAGTCTCCGCGCCCGCGCGTTCCGTATCGGCTATCTGAGGGGATCGGGTCGGGAACAAGTAGTCGGGATCGCATTGAGTGCCGTCCCCTCCGCAACAGCGCGTCCCCGACCACCGTCTACCGACTACCGACTACTTTTCCTCCGACTACCTTTCCACCGACTACCTCGTCGAGCCGCTCAAAGGTGAATTCGCCGTCCTGGTAGTCCAGTTTGACGCCGGCGCCAGGGGGGAACTCGCCTTTGAGGATTTCCATGGCCAGCGGATTCTGGATCTGCTGTTGGATCACGCGCTTGATGGGACGGGCGCCGAAGACCGGATCGTGGCCTTCGCGGGCGATGGCGTCCAGCGCCGCTTCGGTGACGCTGAGTGACAGGCCGGTCTCCTCGAGTTGTTCGCGCAGTCGCTCAACTTGCAGCGACACGATCTTGCGCAGCTCGCCGGCTTGCAAGGGATGAAAAATGATCGTCTCGTCGATGCGATTGAGAAACTCCGGCAGGAAGCGCGTGTGCAACGTCTGCTTGACCGCGTCGCGCATTTCGTCTTCGCCGCCGCCTTGCTCGGTGATTTCCTGGATCAACTGGCTGCCGAGATTGGACGTCATCACGATGATCGTGTTGGTGAAATCGACCGTGTGTCCGTGATTGTCCGATAAGCGGCCGTCGTCCAGCACTTGCAGCAGCACGTTGAACACGTCGCGGTGCGCCTTTTCAATCTCGTCCAACAGCACGACCGCATACGGCCGGCGGCGCACGGCTTCCGTCAACCGGCCGCCTTCTTCGTAGCCGACGTAGCCCGGCGGGGCGCCAATCAGGCGGCTCACCGTGTGCCGCTCCATGAACTCGCTCATGTCCAGCCGGACCATGGCCGTTTCATCGTCGAACAGCACTTCGGCCAGCGCTTTGCAGAGTTCCGTTTTGCCCACGCCGGTGGGTCCCAGGAACAAAAACGAACCGATCGGCCGGTGCGGATCGAGCAAACCGGAGCGGCTGCGGCGCACGGCGTCGGAGACGGCGGCCACCGCCTCGTCCTGTCCGACGACACGCTGATGGATGCGCTCTTCGAGCACCAGCAGCTTGGCCCGCTCGGTCTCCATCATCCGGCTCACCGGGATACCGGTCCAGGCGCTGACGACCTCGGCAATCTCGTCCGGGCCAACTTCCTGTCGCAATAATCGGCGTTTTTCGGCGGGCTGTTCGGCTGCGGCTTCGGCGCCGGCGGATTCGGCGCGCTCGGCCAGTTGCTTGCGCTCATGGTCCAGTTCGTAGAGCCGCTGATAATCGTCCTCGCTGACGATCTCGCCGGCGGCCTGCTTCTGTTTGATGGCGGCCTCTTTCTTTTCGTATTCCAGTTCGACCTCGGCCAACCGGCTGCGAATCTGGTGTACGTCGCCGACGCCGTGTTTCTCGGCGTCCCACTGTTCCTTGAGATTCGCCAACTTGTAACGGAGTAGTTCCATTTCCGCTTCAATCTCGCGGAGCCGCTCTTGGGCGTGTTCTTCCGTTTCTTCCTTGAGCTGTCGAGCGGCCAGTTCCAATTGGACCAGCCGCCGCTGTACTTCGTCGATCTCCGTCGGCACGCTCTCCAATTCCATCGCCAACCGGCTGGCGGCTTCGTCCATCAGATCGATCGCCTTGTCCGGCAGGTGCCGGTCGGAGATGTAGCGGTCCGACAGATTGGCCGCGGCCACCAGCGCCGAGTCCTTGATCTTCACGCCCTTGTGGTGCGCCTCGTAACGCGGCTTCAGGCCGCGCAAGATGGCGATGGTGTCCTCGACGCTCGGCTCGCCGATGTAGACCGGCTGAAAACGACGTTCCAGGGCCGCGTCTTTCTCGATGTATTTGCGATATTCGTCCAACGTCGTGGCGCCGATGCAACGGAGATCGCCACGGGCCAAAGCCGGCTTGAGCAGGTTGGCCGCGTCGCTGCCTCCCTCGGCCGCGCCGGCGCCGACGACGGTGTGCAGTTCATCGATGAACAGCATCACCTTGCCGCGGGCTTCGTTCACTTCGCGCAGCACGGCCTTCAACCGGTCTTCAAACTCACCGCGGAACTTGGTGCCGGCCACCAGCGCGCCCATGTCCAACGCCACCAAGCGACGGTCCTTCAAACTGACCGGCACGTCGCCTTGAAATATCCGCAAGGCCAGCCCTTCGGCGATGGCGGTCTTGCCCACGCCGGGATCGCCGATCAGTACGGGGTTGTTCTTCGTGCGGCGCGAGAGCACCTGAATCACGCGGCGGATTTCCTGGTCGCGGCCGATGACCGGATCGAGCTTGCCGTCGCGCGCCCGCCCGACCAGGTCGATGCCGTACTTTTCCAAGGCCTGGTACTTGGCCTCCGGTTCCTGGTCGGTCACCCGCGCGGCGCCGCGGACGGTTTTCAGCGCCTGGAGGATTTCTTTTTCACCGATGGCGTTCAGCCCCAGCAGTTTTTTCGCCTTGGTGTCGATCGTCGCCAGGGCCAAGAGCAGATGTTCGGTGGAGACGAATTCATCGGTCATCTCCGCGGCTTTGTGCTGCGCGGCCTCCAGCACTTTTATCAGTTCCGGCGAAGGATTGGGTCCGCCGCCGCCGGTGACCTTGGGCAGATGTTGCAATTCGGCCGCGACAATCTGCTCCAACTGTCCGCGATTGGCGCCGATCGAATCGAGCACGGCGCCGACGATGCTTTCGCGTTCACCGAGCAGGCCGGCCAGCAGGTGCAGCGGCTCAATCTGCGGATGCCCCGCGTCAGACGCCAATTGTTGAGCCCGGCCCACGGCGTCTTGGGCCTTGGTCGTCAATTTGTCCATGCGAAATGCCATGCCAGTAGCCTCCTCTCATGAGCGCAGCGAAGATTCACGGCGCCGACACGGAGATTGAAGATTCCGGAGCGAGTAGGCAGCGGGCTACGGCAGCAGGCAGATCTCGCGCGAGCGCGTCACCGCCTACTGCCCTCTGCCTACTGCCCGCTTTTTGAGCTATGAGTCCTTGACTTCGAACTCGGCGTCGATCGCGTCGTCGTCGGTGGCGGCCGATGCGGCCGTTTTATCGGCGCCGTCGGTGGCCGGCTGCTCCGCGCCGGCCTTTGCGCCGGCTTCGTAGAGCGTTTTGCTCAAGGCGTGCGATGCCTGTTCCAATTCGCTCAGCGCCGACTTGATGGCCGCGCGATCGGTCCCCTTGGCCGCCTCGCGGACTTTGCTGATGGACGCCTCGAGCGGACCCTTGTCGGCGTCCGACAATTTGTCGGCGTTCTCTTTGATGAGCTTTTCCATTTGGAACGTCATCGCGTCGGCCTGATTTCGCAGTTCGGCCAGCTCGCGCTTCTCCTTATCCTCGGCGGCGTGCGATTCCGCGTCGGTGCGCATTTTCTCGATCTCCGACTCGCTCAAACCGCTCGACTGTTCGATCCGCACGGTCTGCTCTTTGCCGGTGCCGACGTCCTTGGCCGATACGTTGAGGATGCCGTTGGCGTCGATGTCGAACTTGACTTTAATTTGCGGCACGCCGCGGGGCGCGGGCGGGATGCCTTCCAGATTGAACTCGCCCAGCAGCCGGTTGTCGGCCGCCATTTCGCGTTCGCCCTGAAACACCCGCACGGTGACGGCCGTCTGATTGTCGGCCGCCGTGCTGAAGGTCTCTTCGCGCTCCGTCGGGATGGTCGTGTTGCGTTCGACCAGCTTGGTCATGATGCCGCCCAGGGTTTCGATACCCAGCGACAGCGGCGTGACGTCCAGCAGCAGCACGTCCTGCACTTCGCCGGCCAGCACGCCGCCTTGAATGGCCGCGCCGACGGCGACCACTTCGTCGGGGTTCACGCCGCGGTGAGGCTCTTTGCCGAAGATTTCCTTGACGATCTCCTGCACCTTGGGAATCCGCGTCGAGCCGCCGACCAGCACCACTTCATCTATGTCCTTGGGCGACAGTTTGGCGTCCTGCATCGCCTGCAAGACCGGTTTGCGGCAGCGTTCGAACAGCGGATCGACCAGTTGTTCGAACTTCGACCGCGTGATGTTCGCCTGCAAGTGCTTCGGCCCCGAGGCGTCGGCCGTAATGAAGGGCAGATTGATGTCGGTCGAGCTGGCCGAGCTGAGTTCCTTCTTGGCCTTTTCACACGCTTCCTGCAGCCGCTGCAGGGCCATCGTGTCTTTGCGCAGATCGATGCCCTGCTCTTTCTTGAATTCCTCGGCCACGTGGTTGATCAGCACTTCGTCAAAATCGTCGCCGCCCAGATGGGTGTCGCCGTTGGTGCTGATCACGCGGAACACGCCGTCGGCCACTTCCAATACGGAGACGTCGAAAGTGCCGCCGCCCAGGTCGAAGACGACGATCTTCTCGGCCGTTTTCTTGTCCAGTCCGTAAGCCAGCGACGCGGCCGTCGGCTCGTTGATGATCCGCGCCACTTCCAATCCGGCGATCTGGCCGGCGTCCTTGGTGGCCTGGCGCTGGGCGTCATTGAAATAGGCCGGCACGGTGATGACGGCCTTGTTCACTTTGTGGCCCAGATAGGCCTCGGCCGATTCCTTCAACTTCCGCAACGTTTTGGCCGAAATCTCCGGCGGCGTGTACTCCGTATCGCCGACCTTGACCTTCACGTAGTCTTCTTGCCCCCCGGTCACTGCATAGGGCACCATCTTTTCTTCTGACGCCACTTCGTTGTGACGCCGGCCCATGAACCGCTTGATGGAGTACACGGTGCGCGTGGGGTTGGTGACCGCTTGACGCCGGGCCGGCTCGCCGACCAGGGTTTCGCCTTTATCGTTGAACGCCACGACGCTGGGCGTGAGGCGATTTCCCTCGGGGTTGGGGATCACCTTGGCTTCTTTGCCCTCCATGACGGCGACCACGGAGTTGGTCGTGCCCAGGTCGATGCCGATGATCTTTTCACCTTTTGCCATTTTCGTAATTCCCTCCTTCAGCGGATGCCGTCCCGTCAGGCAGGACGCTACGCACTGCTCGTCGATGCTTAACGCCAGCCAGCAAACCCTTCACGTGTTTCAAAACCCTTCTCGTCCTTCAGCCGTGCCGCTGCCCGTACGTAATGGTACAACGGTACATCATGCTGTAGCAAAGGTCGTGCCAGCCACAGGGTTCAACCCGGCGCTGCACGGCAACCCATTGCTATGAAGCGATTTACGAAGCTGAGAGTGGCGTCCGCGATTTGACCATTCGAGATCGTCAGCGGCAGGGCTGCCATATTTGACACCGCCCCATATGCCCATTCAGGCGGCCTGCCAAAGTGACAGGGGAGAGCGGAGAGTCCAGGGTCGAGGGTCGAGGGTCGAGGGTCCAGGGTCAAGGGTCGAGGGTCAAGCGCGTCCCCGTCTACCGTCTACCTTTCACCTGTCCCGCAATATCTCCAACGCGGCGTTGCGGCCGCAGGCGCCCATCACGCCGCCGCCGGGGTGGCTGGCGGCGCCGCACAAATAGAGACCCGCGACGGGCGTGCGGTGATCGGCCCAACCGGGCAAGGGACGCAACGCGTACAACTGGCCCAACGACATGGCCCCTTGAAAAATGTTGCCGCCCGTCAGGCCAAAGGTCCGCTCCAAATCCACGGGCGAGATCACTTGCCGGTGTTCGATGGCCGCCGGCACGTTCGGGGCGTAGCGGGCCAATTGCTCGACGCAGCGGTCGCCGAACTCTTCCTTGAAGTCATCCCAGTTCCCCTCGGCCAACTTGTACGGCGCGTACTGCACGAACATCGACAGCACGTGTTTGCCCGGCGGGGCGATCGTGTCGTCGACGCTGGTGGGCATGGTGATTTCCAACACCGGTTGGCGGCTGGCCTGCCCGTACTTGGCGTCGTCGTAGGCCCTTTCGAGGTATTCCAGACTCGGTCCGATGTGCATCGTGCCGTGATGATGCGGCGCGACGCCGCCGGAGGGCGCGCAATTGAACCGCGGCGGCTCGGCCAGCGCCAGGTTCACCTTGGCCGAAGCACTGGCATAGTCGATCCGCCGCACCGCCGCCAGAAATTCCTCCGGCAATGCGTCGGCTTCCAATAACTTTTCAAACGTCCACCGGCAATCAATGCTCGAAGCCACCACCGGGGCGGTCAGTTCCTCTCCGTCCGCAAGCGCCACGCCTCGCACGCCTCGCCCGGAAGTGACGATCCGCGCGACCGGGGCTTCGCGTCGGATGTCCACCTTCAAGTCCAGACAGGCGTTTTCCAGCGCCGCCGTCAGCCCGCCCATCCCGCCGCGGATATACCCCCACACGCCGCGCGCGCCGCCCGCTTCGCCCATCACGTGGTGCAGCAACACGTACGCGCTGCCGGGAGCGGAGATCGACAGGAACGCCCCGATGATCGCGTCGGTGGCCAGCGTGGCCTTCAACACGTCGCACTCGAACCAGCGATCCAGAATCGGCCGGGCCGCGCCGGTCATGATTTCAATCGCCTCGGGCAGGTCGCCGCCCAGTTGCTTCATCGCCCGGTAAAGCCGCCACAGCTTCCGCGCGTCGCGCAGCCGCTTGGCCAGCGGAATCCGCCGCCAGGTTTCCGGCAACGGCAACGGGTCGGGCGCCGCGCGGAGCAGGACCGGTTCGATAACTTTCGCCACCCGTCCCAAGAGCGCTTCGTAGCGCGGATACGCCTCGGCGTCGCGCGGGCTGAACTTGGCGATCTCACGGCGGTTCAAATCCGCGTCCGGTCCCATCAGCAGGCTGCGCCCGTCGGGCAGCGGTGTGAACGAAGACGGGTTGCGCGGCAGGATTTTCAGTCCGTAATCGTTCAGCCGCAGATCACCGATCACCTCCGGCAGCAGCAGGCTGACCACGTAGGCGGCCGTGGAGATCTTATAGCCCGGCCAAAGCTGCTCCGTCACGCACGCCCCG
>Ga0214472_10008729_pt1 | contig 10578 bp, 9 predicted proteins | sample RVTome_6_FD_207662 | JGI IMG/M metagenome (GOLD analysis project Ga0214472, IMG submission 207662) | Soil microbial communities from uranium-contaminated site in the Upper Colorado River Basin, Wyoming, United States - RVT140D175 | ecosystem: Environmental > Terrestrial > Soil > Contaminated >...
TCGGTAGCGAGGTCAATGCCGCAGGCTGGCGAAGCGACTGGACGATCGGTTCCAAGGCCGCAAACCCCTGGACCCGCGCCCGCATCGCCCGCCACGGCCTTCTCGCCCTGAACAAGGACGAAGCGGTCTATTTCACGCGGGCCACCGATGAAGCCGGCGGCCGCCTGACCGAGGCCTGCACCTACCGGGTTTCCGGCGGCACAATGCCGGCCGAATGGTGGTCGCTGACCCTCTACAACGCGAAAAGCTACCTGCCGGACAATACCGACGATGCCCTCTCCTATGACCTGACCGATGCCGCCGCCACAGGAGATGCATCGGCCTGGTCCTTCACGGTCTCCCCTTCGCCGGCCGAAGGCGGGTGGGTCTCCAGCAGGGCCGCGGGCGAGTTCGACATGTCACTGCGCCTCTACAAGCCCTCTGCCGGCCTGCTAGCCGACCCCGAGGCAACGCTGACTGCGCCGCGCATCGAAAAGCTCACCTGCGGGGAGGCGACCTGATGCGTATCCCCCTGATCGGCCTTGGCACTTTCGTCATCGGCTTTGCTGCCATGCACCTTGCAGTGCTGAATGCCGTGCCCGGCTTCATCATGGACAAGGCGCGGGCCCGGATGACCGAAGGCGGCATCGCGGTCCATGAATGGCGGATGGGCCCGCGCATGACCCCGCAGACGCAGACCATCGTCCGGCCCTCGCCGGATCTGGCCTACGCAATTTGCCTGATCGACGTATCCGGCGGGCCGGTCACCCTGTCGGTACCCACCTGGCCGGAGTACGGCTCGCTGTCGGTCTTCGACTCCCGCACGGACAACGTCTATGCCGGCTCGCTGGATGCGCGCCTCGCCGATGCGCCCGGCGTTCGCACCATCATTGTCGCCCTGCCGGACCAGGATGTTGCCGAGGAACCGGGCATCGACATCGTCCGTGTGAAGGCCCCTGAAGCCCTCGCCCTGATCCGCCGCCTTGCGCCCTCGCAGGGCCTTTACGATGCGGCCGCGACCTTGGTGCCGGTGAGCACCTGCGGGCCGGCTTGAAAGAGCTTCTAGACCGGAGCTACGGGTGCCCGCGCCGCCGCTTGAGCCGCCTCGAAACTGTCTGACATGGCGTCAATGATCGCCCTGATCGCGGGATCATAATTGAACTCCCTCCGGGTGCGCCACCATTTGCGCACGCGCCTTGTCTGGAAGTAAAGTTTCATCAAGCCTTCGTTCCGGTCATACGCGGCCGGTCCGATCAGGCCGCGCTGGCGCAGCATGAACGCGGCTTCGAACCCGCCCACCGCGTGCCCCATCAGGTTTCCGAATCTCAGCTTCTCGGAGTCGTTCAGCGCCGCCTCGCCGAACATGGCGCGGAACATGAAGTCAGCCTTTTCCGGATCATCGACAAAAGAATAGTGGAGAGCGCCGGTCTGAATGAACGAGTTCAGCGTCAGCTCGGACCGTGCGATGTCATTCGCCTGCCTGGATTGCTGGTTCGCTTGACGAAGCTGGTAGAACACAGCCCCCAGGGATGCGAGAATCGCCAGTACAGCCACGATCTGGCTGACATAGTAGCTTCTTCGAGTGCCATGAATGTCCCTCCGACCCCTATGCGTCCCACACCGCGGTGTCCGGATACAGGGGATTCGGAAGGAAACAGTGCGCCGGGTTTACTCCGCCGGAACCTGCTCGGCTTCGCGCTGCGCTTTCAGCTTCGCGGCCTTCTCCTCGACCAGCTTCACGATATGCTCGACCATGTCGGCATTGGAGACATTGTGGTCAGCCCGGCCGGAGATGAACATCTTGCCGCTCTCCTTGCCGCCGCCAGTGAAGCCGAGATCGGTCAGTGCCGCTTCGCCGGGTCCGTTGACAACGCAGCCTATGATCGACAGCGAAATCGGCTCCGTGACATGCACGAGGCGCTTCTCCAGGGTCTCGACCGTCCGGATCACGTCAAATCCCTGGCGTGCGCAGCTGGGGCACGCCACGATATTGACGCCCCGCGTGCGAAGTCCCAGCGATTTCAGCATCTCGAAACCGACCTTCACTTCCTCCTCGGGCTCCGCCGAGAGCGAGACGCGGATCGTGTCGCCGATGCCGGCCCAGAGCAGTGACCCCATGCCGATCGCGGATTTCACCGTACCGGTCCGCAGCCCGCCAGCCTCGGTGATGCCGAGATGCAGCGGCGCGTCAGTCGCCTCCGCCAGCAGCTGGTAGGCCGCCGCCGTGAGGAACATGTCCGAGGCCTTCACCGAGATCTTGTAGTCATGAAAGCCAAGGTCATCGAGGATGCGCGCATGATCGAGCGCGCTCTCCACCATCGCGTCTGGACACGGCTCGCCATATTTCTCGAGCAGGTGGCGCTCTAGGCTCCCGCCATTGACGCCGATGCGCATCGAGCAGCCATTGGCGCGCGCCGCCGCAACCACTTCCTTCACCCGCGCATGCGAGCCGATATTGCCGGGATTGATGCGCAGGCAGGCCGCGCCGGCGTCAGCCGCTTCGATCCCGCGCTTGTAGTGGAAATGGATGTCCGCCACGAGCGGCACCGGGCTCGCCTTGACGATCTCGTGCATCGCCCGGGTCGACTCTTCGGTCGGACACGAGACCCGCACGATATCGGCGCCCGCCTCGGCGCAGCGCTGGATCTGCTCGATCGTCGCAGCCGCATCCTCGGTCGGGGTATTGGTCATCGACTGCACGGCGATCGGTGCATCGCCGCCGACCAGCACGCTGCCAACGCGGACCTGGCGGGACTTCCGGCGCTCGATATTGCGCCAGGGACGGATCGGATTGTGGCTCATAGGGCTATGCAGCGCCTCTCAGGCTTACACTCAGGCCCCACATGTGGCGCCGGGCGCGCCGCCCGTAAAGGGCCGGGAGCGGCGTCAGCGCGTCGCGTTGCTGTTAGTGGCGGCCGGCGGCGCCTCCGCAACCGTTGGCGCCGCGACTTCGGCGGCCCGCACCAACTGCTCATCCACGCTGACGGAGAAGACCTGCGCGCCTTCCGGGCCGAGCGGTCCAACCGACAGGTCGCCGACGCGCCATTCGAAAGCGCCGCCATTACGGGCCGACACGGTCCAGCCAGCCTTCAGGCGCGGGAAATAGTTCTCGCCTTCAGCCATCGTGCGGCTGAGGAAGATTGTGCCGTCGGCGCCGCGGATCTCAAGCCAACCCTGGCGGACGGCGACAATCTCAAGCGGCAGGTCGGCTGGCGCCGCGCTATCTGCGGCCGCATCAGCAAACAGACTGTCGCGGGCGCCGCTGACCGCCACGACGGTTGGCGAGACCACTTCTTCCGGGCCCCGGTTCATCAGCATCGCCGCAGTGACGCCGCCCGCCGCAAACAGCAGCAGGGCGCCAAGGGCCGCGCCGATCAGCGGCAACCGGCTCGATGCCTGTTTGATCTGGCCGATCTTCGGGACCGGCGCCGAGGTTTTCACTTCGTCGACCGCGCCGCACTCACGCGTATAGCGCTGCACGACCTGTTGTTCCGGCAGGCCAAGGTATTTCGAATAGGCAATCAGGTAGGGCACGAGATAGCCCTTGGCGATCGTCTGGAGTTCCATCCGCTCAATCGCCATGAGGAAATTCTCGCGGATGCGGGATTCGCGGGCAATTTCGCCAAGGTCGAGGGTCAGGGCCTCACGGACGCGGCGCAGCACCTGCCCCATGCGGAGCTCTTCGCCTTCGTATTGGCCCGTGCGGAAGATATCGTCAGCGCGCAGGCGCCGGTCGTGCGCATCCATCTGCTTTGCCGCCTCCGGAGAGATCGGCATCACGTTAGAACGGTTCGTTCCGTTATCTTCCACCCGCCCAGTTTCCTCGGGTTGCCCGTTTTCCGGCTCAGGCGATACGTTCTGTGCCATTGTCTACCAGTCTCACTGACCATTGCTGCGACCTAATGAAATCGGCGCAAGTTCCGGTCCATTTATTAGGTAGGGCCATGTTCCTGCCGCCGCAACACGCTTCAACTGTCAACCGTGTCAATTCCATGCTCGGCCGCAAGTGCTAACACTTGGTTACGGAACGATCCGTTCGGCTTGTCCAGGCAAGCAAAAAGTCCCTTGCGGAAGGCGCCGAGGTCGGCGCTGCGCAGCGCCTGCTTGACCGGGCCGATGGCGGAAGCGGCCATCGACAGACTGGTGAAGCCCAGCGCCGCAAAACATAGCGCAACCGGGGGTGAGGCCGTCGCCTCGCCGCAGACCGACAGGCGAATATTCCTGGCCTTGCAGATATCCGCCACCATTTTCAGGTAGCGCAGCGCCGCCGGGCTGACGAGGTCGTAACGTTCGCTGACCGACGGGGTCATCCGGTCGGCGGCGAAGAAGAATTGCAGGAGGTCGTTGGTGCCGACTGACAGGAAATCGACCTCCCCGGCGAGATCCTGCATCGAAAAGCCGAGCGCCGGCGTCTCCAGCATCACGCCGACTTCCAGTTTCGACGGTGTCTTGCCGGTCTTGCGGGCGCTCCAGTCAACTTCCTCCATCAGGAGCGCCTTGGCGTCCCGGTATTCCTCCGGCACGGTCACCATCGGAAACATCACCGTCAGCGGGCGCTCGCCTGCCGCGCGCACCAGTGCCCTGAGCTGGCGCCGGAACAAGCCCTTGTGGTCAAGCGCAAAGCGGATGGACCGCCAGCCAAGCGCCGGGTTCTCTTCCCGCTGCAGGTTCAGCGCCGGCAGTACCTTGTCCCCGCCAAGGTCAAGCGTGCGGAACACTACTGGCCGGCCATCTGCATGGTCCAGCACCCGCTTGTAGAGCGCAATCTGGTCCTCAAGCTGCGGCAGGGTTTCCGAAACTAGAAACTGGAACTCGGTCCGGAACAGGCCCACGCCGTCAGCGCCCGCCTGGTCCAGCATGTCGAGATCGAGATCGAGGCCGGCATTCAGCATCAGCGAGACATGTGCGCCGTCCAGCGTCTTGGCCGGCAGGCCTTTCAGCTTCGCATACACCGCCTGACGCTCGGACCGGAGCCCGACGCGCGCCTTGTAGGCGTCAAATACCACGTCATCCGGGCGGATGTGGACGCTGCCTTGCTCGGCATCGACGATGATATAGTCGCCTTCCTCGATGCGCGTGGTCAGGCCTTCGATGCCGCCGATCGCCGGAATCCCTAGCGCGCGCGCCACGATGGCGGCGTGCGACGAGGCCGCGGCCTCTTCCATCAGGATGCCGGTCAGGCCGGCAGTCGCATATTCCAGCAGCTCGGCCGGGCCGAGGCGCCGGGCCACAAGGATGTTCTGATCACCCTCGGTTTTCGGCTTGCTTTCCTCCCCGCCCAGCACCCGCAGCAGCCGGTTGTCGAGGTCCTCAAGGTCATGCAGCCGCTCGCGTAGATAAGGATCGCGCGCGCTCTGCATCCGCGCCCGGTGTTCGCGGCGGGCCCGGTCCACCGAGGCCTCTGCCGACAGACCGGACCGGATACCCTCATGCATCTTCTCGGCCCAGGACGTGTCATAGGCCAGGAGGCGATAAGCCTCCATCACGTCGCGGGGGTCCTCCCCCAGCGCCGCCCCGTCGATCATCATCATCCGGTCGATCGACGCGCGCAGGCCTTTGAGCCCCACGTCCAGTCTTGCGGCCTCCTCGATTTGGTCGGAGGCGAAGAATTTCGCCGCCGGCACGACCGGGTCATGCAGCACGGCGCGGCCATAGCCGAGACCTTCGCAGAAGATCCGGCCCTTGAGATTGCCGCCGCCGCCCGGCCCGCGCAGGCGCCGTTCCGGCGCGGACTGGGGCGCCGGCGACAGCGTCAGCATGTGGACGATTTCCGCCAGCACCATCGAGATGGTCTGCAGTGTATCGATCTCTTCTTCCCGATAGGAGCGCTCGGTCCGGTTCTGGACGACCAGGACCCCGGTTACCCCGCCGGTGCGCAGGATCGGCACACCGAGGAAGGCGTGGAACGGGTCCTCCCCGGTTTCCGGCCGGTAGGAGAATGAGGGATGGCGCGGCGCGTCCTCGATCGCGATCGGCTCGGCCGTGCGCGCGACAAAGCCGACGAGGCCTTCATTCTCCGCCATCCGCGTCTTGTTCACGGCTTCCGGCTTCAGGCCTTCGGTTGCAATCAGCAGCAGCGACCCGTCCGGCTCGCGCAGGTAGATCGAGCACACATCGGCCACCATCGTGGACGCGATCAGCCGCACGACATGGTCAAGCCGCGAGCGCGTGTTCCCGTCCTCCGCCATCACCTGGCGGAGATTGTTCATCAATAAACGCGTGGCCGGCAGGTTATAGGGCATACGCTCCCGCTGCGGTGGAGGCTCACTCGGCGTCGAGACCGAAGGCCGTATGTAGGGCCCTTACGGCCAATTCTGTATAGGGCGCGGCAATCAGCACCGATATCTTGATCTCAGAAGTAGAGATAACATCGATGTTGATGCCCTTTTCCGACAGGGCGGTGAACATTTTTTCGGCAACCCCGGTATGGCTTTTCATGCCAACGCCGATGATCGAGATCTTCGAGACGTCACTGACGACTTCCAGCCGCTCGAAGCCGACATCCGCCTTCAGGTTCTCCAGCGTCTCGCGGGCGAACGGGCTGTCGCGCTCGGTACAGGTGAACACGAGGTTCGCCTTGGAGGCTTCGCGCGAGCTCGCCTGCACGATCATGTCGACATTGACACCGGCCCGGGCGAGCGCCGAGAAGATTTTCGCCGACGATCCCGGCTTGTCCGGTACGCCATAGAGCGTGACCTTGGCTTCGTCCCGGGAATAGGCGACGCCGCTGACAACCTGCTTTTCCACGATTTCTTCCTCTGCACAGACAAGCGTTCCGGGAGATTCCTCGCCGGGCTTCACAAAGCTCGACAGCACCCGGACCGGGACATTGTGGTTCATGGCAAGCTCGACCGAGCGCGTCTGCAGCACTTTCGCGCCGAGCGACGCCATCTCGAGCATCTCTTCATACGAAATCTTGTCGATCCGGCGCGCCTTCGGCACCATCCGCGGATCGGTCGTGTAGACGCCGTCAACGTCGGTATAGATGTCGCATACCTTGGCGCCGAGCGCAGCGGCCACTGCCACGGCGCTGGTGTCCGAGCCGCCCCGGCCGAGTGTAGTCACGCGGTGCCCGTCAGTTACCCCCTGGAAACCGGCCACCACCGCGATCTCACCGGAATCGATCGAATCCGGCAGGGACGAGTCGTCAAAGCCGAGAATGCGGGCGCGGCCGTGATCGTTGTCGGTCTTCAGCCGTAACTGCCAGCCGAGCCAGGAACGCGCCTTGAGGCCCCGGCGGCGCAGCGCCAGCGCCAGCAGGCCGGCGGTGACCTGCTCTCCCGAGGCGACGACCACGTCGTATTCATCATCATAAAGGTGGCGGGCGAGTTCCTTGCCGGCCGCGCCGTCCGCCAGGGCGACCAGCTTGTTGGTCTCACCCGACATGGCCGAGACGATCACGGCCATATGCTCGCCTTTGGCGGCGCGCCCCGCGACGATTTCCGCCACGTTGGCAATCCGGTCCAGGTCGCCGACCGATGTGCCGCCGAATTTCAGTACCGTGCGCGCCATTTCGCCCCAACCGACTATCTGCCCCGGCTGGGGCATCCTATATCGGCCCCTCTAGAAGAAAGTTCGGCCCGGATCAAACAGGATTGCTAAACCATGCCGAGAACAATTGACGCGCCCGATGCGCCGCCGGCGGTGCCGAGCATCGACCCCGCAGAGGTCGCCAAATTCTCCGCCATGGCAGCGGACTGGTGGAACCCGCGCGGCAAGTTCCGGCCGCTGCACCGGTTCAATCCCGTGCGCCTCAAGTTCATCCGCGAGACGGCCGAGCGCCAATTCGGCCTCGCGCCCGGCCTTCGCGCGCCTCTGGACGGCCTGCGCCTGCTCGATATCGGGTGCGGCGGCGGACTCGTTTCTGAACCGATGACCCGGCTGGGCGCCTCGGTCACCGGGGTTGACGCCTCCGAAGCCAATATCAAGACCGCGATCACCCATGCGACCGAACAGGGCCTCGCGATCGACTACCGCGCCGGCACCGCCGAGGGCCTGCTGGCGGCCGGCGAAGCGCCATTCGACATCGTGCTGAACCTCGAAGTCGTCGAGCACGTCGCCGACCCGGCGCAGTTCCTGGCCGACACCGCCCGCCTCGTGAAACCCGGCGGCCTGATAATTGTCGCCACCCTCAACAAGACCGCCAAGGCGCTCGCCACCGCTGTCATCGGCGCCGAATACGTCCTGCGCTGGCTGCCGCGCGGCACGCATGACTGGTCAAAATTCCTTGACCCCGAAGACGTGCGCGCGCCGCTCAAGGGCGCGGGCATGGAGATCGAGGACACGGTCGGCGTCGTCTTCCAGCCGATCTCGGGCCAATGGAAGATCGCCGGCGATACCAGCGTCAACTACATGGTTGTCGCCCGCCGGCCGGCCGCTTGAGCGCGCTGCCCTCCCCGGACGACATTCTCGCTTTCTGGTTCGCGGACGCTGCGACTTCGCCCGAAACTTTCAAGGCCCAGAGCAGGAAATGGTTCAATGGCGGCAAGGCCTTCGACGCGGAACTTGAAGCGAAATTCCTGGCGCTGCTCGAAACCCTGTCGGCCGGCCCGCTCGCCGAGGACTGGGCCGCGCGCGGCCCGCGCGGCCGCCTCGCCGTCCTCCTCGTGCTCGATCAGATGAGCCGCAATATCTTCCGCGGCAGCCCCCGCGCCTTCGCGCAGGACCGGTTCGCGCTTCATCTGTGCAAGGAAGGTCTCGCCCTGGGCGAGGATGCAGGCCTCCCGGAGCCGGAGCGTGTGTTCTTCTACCTGCCGCTCGAGCATTCCGAATTCCTCGCAGACCAGGACCGTTCCGTCGAAATGCACACCGCTCTCCACGAGGCGGCGCGCGACAACTTTCGCGACTATGCGAAGACGACGCTCGACTATGCACACCAGCACCGCGAGGCCATCCGCCAGTTCGGCCGCTTCCCGCATCGCAATGCGATAGTGGGCCGGGTCAGCACCCCCGAGGAACAGGAATGGCTCGCCGAAGGCGGCGGGTTCTAGATCGCGCTCGTGACCGTGATGCGCGTCTCGAGCTGGCGTGCAATGTCTTCCTGCACGGCCCGGGTCAGCGGATAGGAGCGCGCAAGCCATCCGGCCACCACGTAGAGCACACCGGGTAGCAGACCAAAAATCAGCACAAGGCCAAATATGGAACCGTCGGAATTTTCCTCGCCCGGACGGAACCGCGCGACCTGGCCGACCAGGAGATAACCGACGCCGAAGGCCAGGCTGGACCCTACCTTGTTCAGGCTCGTAAGCAGCGCGTAGTAGAGCCCCGAACGGTTCTCACCCGATTGCGCCGCCTTCCATTCAACGACGTCGGCCGTCATGGCCCGGGCCAGGAAGATCGGTGCGCTGAAAGGAATGCCGGCGATCAGCGACGTGATCAGGAACGCCGTGAAGTTGCCCGCCGGGGCGAGCGGGATAAAGGCCATGAAGCAGAGGCCTGACATGGTTACAGCCACGAAATAGGCGGTGCGCTTCTCAGTGCGCTTGGCGAGCCAGAGCCAGAATGGCAGGGCCAGAACTGCCATCACGAAGAACAGCATCAGGGCGAGACTTGTCTGAGCATCACTCGCGCCGAAGGCATGCTCGGCCACGAAGAGATAGTTCGACGCAGTGACGGCGATGGCGGTTGCGCCAAACAGTTCCATCGCCAGCAGACGGGCGAAGACCGGTTGGCGCAGGGCATCGAAGATCGGCTTCAGTTCGAACTTCTCGATGGCCAGGGATTCGCCCCGCAGTGGTGGGTCAGGCACGAAGAAGCAGGAGAGCGCAGCGACAACCGGCAAGGCGATGATGAGGATCCAACCCATCACAGCCACCTGCCCGAACCGATCGGCCTGGATTCCGAAGAGCGACAGCAAGAGGGGCACGGCAAGCAGGAAGAGCATCGCGATCACGGAGATGATTTCGGGCCAGAGAAACAGGCGTGAGCGGTCGTCATAATCGTGCGCAATCGCTGGTACCCAGGACGAGCGTGACGTCTGAAGGATGGTGAAGCCGACATAGAAGACGAGCATCCAGACGATGAAGTAGCCTGCCCCCGCGCCTGGCGGCGGCATGTAGACGAAGAATGTGGAAATGCCGAGCACGGGCACGGCAAGCAGAATCCAGTGGCGCACCCGCCCGAGCGGGCTGCGATATCGATCAACAAGATAGCCCATGATCGGGTCGGTGATGATGTCCCAGAAGCGCAGCAGCATGAACAACAGACCGGTCAGCGCAAGGCCGAGACCCACCTCGTTGGCGTAGAGCGGTGCAAGGTAGACCGCCACCGGCAGGCCGACGCCGGCGATCGGAATGCTCAGCGAGGAGAACGCCAGGACGCGGGGAAAGGACAGGCGCTTCGAGGGGGAGCGGGACATGCGCGCACACTGCCGCGCAGAAAGGTGACGGCCAAGTCATTTTTTTCCGCGGGTCGCTTGACGCCGGGCGAAGCGCGGGCTCACCATCGCCAAAATTCACAAGAGGGAGGCTGGCCGCACATGATCCGCAACATTCTCATCGGCGCCGGTGCGGCGCTGGCGCTGCTGGCCGGCGTCCTCCTGATCAACGCCTTCAACTATGGCGCGGAGCCGGTCGGCGGGCGCGTCGAGCTGCCGGAACC
>Ga0214472_10008730_pt1 | contig 10577 bp, 12 predicted proteins | sample RVTome_6_FD_207662 | JGI IMG/M metagenome (GOLD analysis project Ga0214472, IMG submission 207662) | Soil microbial communities from uranium-contaminated site in the Upper Colorado River Basin, Wyoming, United States - RVT140D175 | ecosystem: Environmental > Terrestrial > Soil > Contaminated >...
GAGCGCTTCATCCCGGCCGAGGTGTTCGGGCTGTTTCCGGTGCTCAAGGACATGTTCGGCCGGCGCGGCGGCGACCTGTCGGGCGGCCAGCAGCAACAGCTCGCCATCGCCAGGGCCCTGGTCACCCGGCCGAGCCTGCTGGTCCTGGACGAGCCGACGGAAGGCATCCAGCCCTCCATCATCCTGGAAATCAAACGCATTATCGGGACCCTGGCCGGGCGCGGCGATATGGCGATATTGTTGGTCGAGCAGTACTTCGAGTTCGCGCGCGACCTCGCCGATTCGTTCGCCGTCATGGACCGCGGCGAGATCGTACTGAACGGAACGGCCGAGGCCATGGTGGAGAATGATGTCCGTCGCTACCTTACGGTCTGAGCCCGCCGCCGCCACCCAGACCCACGGCGCGGCAAGCGTCGCTTTCGCCCGCGACGACGACGTCACCCGTCTGACCGGCCTTTACCAGCGCGACCCGCTACGCGTCCTCTTCCCCGATGTGCCCGAAGGCGAGATACCGACCGCGGTCCTGGTAACGACCTCCGGCGGCCTGGTAGGCGGTGACCGACTCGACGTTTCGGTCTCCGTTCGCGACGGCGCGGAGGCGATGATGTTCGGCCAGGCGGCGGAGAAGGTCTATCGCTCCGCCGGCCCGACCTGCCGCATCGCTGTCGAGCTGTCGGTCGGCCGCGACGGCTGGCTCGAGTGGCTGCCCCAGGAGACTATTTTGTTCGAGGGCGCCCGCCTGGAGCGGCGCACCTTGATCGAGATCGCGCCGGGGGCGCACGCACTCGCCGGCGAGATCCTGGTGTTCGGCCGCATCGCCGGTGGCGAGCGGCTGAGCCACGGCCTCGTCCGCGACGCCTGGGAGGTGCGCCGCCAGGGCCGCTTGGCATGGGCCGACGCGCTGCATCTCGAGGACGACATGGCGAGCGTGCTCGCCGACCCGGCCTGCTTCGACGGCGCCACGGCCTATGCGACGATCGTCCATGCCGGCGACGATGCGGCGGGTCGACTGGACCTGGCGCGCTTCCTGCTTGTACAAGACGGCGGCGGGCTGAGGGCCGGTGCCACCGTGGTCAATGGCGTGCTGGTGGCGCGCTGGCTCGGCCGCGACGCGGAAACCCTGCGCCGCGCCTTCGGCGACTTCTGGGCGGCGTTTCGCGCTGCCGCCGGCGGCCTGCGCAACATATTGCCGCGGCTGTGGCACGTATGAAAACGAACGGGAGGACGGGAACGTGAGACTTTCACCGAGAGAGAAGGACAAGCTGCTGGTGGCCATGGCCGCCACCGTGGCGCGGCGCCGGCTGGAGCGCGGCGTCAAGCTGAACCACCCGGAGGCGGTGGCGCTGATCAGCGATTTCGTCGTTGAGGGCGCCCGCGACGGGCGCAGCGTCGCTGATCTGATGCGCGACGGCGCCGGGGTGCTGACCCGCGATCAGGTGATGGAGGGAATCCCTGAGATGTTGCACGAGATCCAGGTCGAGGCGACCTTCCCCGATGGCACCAAGCTGGTGACCGTCCACAACCCGATCCGCTGAGGAGGACGCCATGATCCCCGGAGAAGTCATCGTCGCTAAGGGCGAGATCACGCTGAACGTCGGCCGCGACGCGGTAAAGCTGAAGGTCGCCAACACCGGCGACCGGCCGGTGCAGGTCGGCTCGCATTATCATTTTTACGAAACCAACGCGGCGCTGGCCTTCGACCGCAATGCGGCGCTTGGCCGCAGGCTCGACATCCCGGCCGGCACGGCGGTGCGCTTCGAACCCGGGCAGAGCCGCCAGGTGACGCTGATCCCGTATGCCGGCAAGCGCGTGGTCAAGGGCTTCAACGCCAAGGTCCAGGGCAAGCTGCCCGGCAAGGCGGCGCGCAAGAAAATCAAGAAAAAGAAGAGGGGGAGCTGAGCCATGCCGTTCAGGATCGACCGCGCGGCCTATGCATCGATGTTCGGCCCGACGGTGGGCGACAAGGTACGCCTCGCCGACACCGAGTTGTTCATCGAGGTCGAGGAGGACCGCACCCATTACGGCGAGGAGGTAAAGTTCGGCGGCGGCAAGGTGATCCGCGACGGCATGGGCCAGTCGCAGGTTCCCCGCGCTAAGGGCGCCGTCGACACCGTCATTACCAACGCGCTGATCGTTGATCACTGGGGGATCGTCAAGGCCGACGTCGGTATCAGGGACGGCCGCATCGCCGCCATCGGCAAGGCCGGCAACCCGGACGTGCAGCCGGACGTCGACATCGTCATCGGCCCCGGCACCGAGGCTATCGCCGGCGAGGGCCGCATCCTCACCGCCGGCGGCATCGACGCCCATATCCACTGGATCTGCCCGCAGCTGGTGGACGACGCACTTTATTCCGGCGTCACCACCATGCTCGGCGGCGGCACCGGCCCGGCCGAGGGCACCAACGCCACCACCTGCACGCCCGGTGCCTGGCACATCGGGCGCATGCTGCAGGCGGCGGACGGGCTTCCCGTCAACCTTGGCTTTTTCGGCAAGGGCAACGCGTCGGACGAGGAGCCGCTGGTCGAGCAGGTCGAGGCCGGCGCCTGCGGGCTGAAGCTGCACGAGGACTGGGGCACCACGCCGTCAGCCATCGACACGTGCCTGAGCGTCGGCGACGACATGGACGTGCAGGTGGCCATCCACACCGACACGCTCAACGAGTCGGGCTTCGTCGAGAACACCACGGCGGCGTTCAAGGGCCGCACCATCCATGCCTTCCACACCGAGGGCGCCGGCGGCGGCCATGCGCCGGACATCATCAAGGTGTGCGGCGAGCACAACGTGCTGCCGTCGTCCACCAACCCGACGCGCCCCTTCACGGTCAACACCGTCGACGAGCATCTCGACATGCTGATGGTTTGTCATCATCTCGACAGCCGCATCCCCGAGGACGTGGCCTTCGCCGAAAGCCGCATCCGGCGCGAGACGATCGCCGCCGAGGACATTCTGCACGACCTTGGCGCGTTCTCGATGATCACGTCGGACAGCCAGGCAATGGGCCGGGTCGGTGAGGTCGTTATCCGCACATGGCAAACCGCCGACAAGATGAAGCGCCAGCGCGGTCGCCTCGCCGGAGAAAAGGGCGACAACGACAACCTGCGCGTCCGGCGCTACATCGCCAAGTACACCATCAACCCGGCGGTCACCCACGGCATCGCCGACCACGTCGGCTCGGTCGAGGTCGGCAAGCTCGCCGACCTGGTGCTATGGAAGCCGATGTTCTTCGGCGTCAAGCCGGACCTGATCCTGAAATGCGGCACCATTGCCGCCGCGGCGATGGGCGATCCCAACGCCTCGATCCCGACGCCGCAGCCGGTGCATTACCGGCCGATGTTCGGGGCGTTCGGGAGATCGCTCACCGCCAGCAGCGTCTCGTTCGTCTCCAAGGCAGGTGTCACCAACCGCATCGGCGATCGCCTCGGCCTCGCCAAGCCGCTGGTCGCCGTCTCCGGCACCCGCAAGCTCGGCAAGAAGGACATGGTTCTGAACGATCTGACGCCGAAGATGGAGGTCGACCCGGAGACCTATCAGGTGCGCGCCGACGGCGAGCTTCTCACCTGCAAGCCGGCAACCGAGCTCGCCATGGCGCAGCGTTACTTCCTGTTCTGACCATGCGGCGGGCGACGGAAATCCACCATCGCGGGAGCTGGCCGGCGGAGAGCGCCGTGGCCACGGTGACGCTCGCCCTCGACGACCGCCACCGGCGGCGGATCCGCCTCACCGATGACCTCGGCGAGGCGTTCCTGCTGGACCTCACCGAGGCGACGCTGATGGGCGACGGCGACGGCCTCAAGTTGGAGGACGGTGGATTCATCCGCGTCGTCGCCGCCGATGAGTCCGTGGCCGACGTCCGCGGCTCGTCGCCGGCGCACACCGCCAGGCTTGCCTGGCACATCGGCAACCGCCACGCGGCGGTCGAGGTGCTGGCCGACGGCGGCTTGCGCATCCGCGACGACCACGTGCTGATCGCCATGCTCGAGGGACTGGGCGCCAGCGTGGTGCAGCACCAAGCGCCCTTTTTGCCCGAGCCCGGGGCGTATGCGAGGAACGGACACGGTCATGGACACGATCACTGACGCCGGCCTGTACCGGCTGTTGAGCTGGCTGTCGCCGGCATTCCCAGTCGGCAGCTACGCCTATTCCCACGGCATCGAGCGGGCGGTCGAGGAAGGGTTAATCGCCGATCCGGATTCGCTTCGCCGCTGGATCATCGCCATCGTGCTCAACGGCGCCGGCCGGCTCGATGCCGGGTTCTTCCGAGCTGCCTGGCAGGCGGCGACGGACGACGACGAGGCGTTGGTGCGGGCGGCGGAATGGGCCGACGCCATGCGGGCGACCCGCGAAACGGCGCTCGAAAGCGCCGCCCAGGGGCAAGCCTTCCTCGACGCGCTTTCGGCCGCCTGGCCGACCCCCGGGCTGGCGCGCTGCACGGCGGCGCTCGCCGGGTCGGGCCGGGCGCCGGCTTACTCGGTCGCGGTTGGCGTGGCGGCGGCGCTCGCCCAGGTGCCACTCCGTCACGGACTGCTTGCCTATCTCCACGCGATGGCCGCTAACTTGGTGTCCGCCGGGGTGCGGCTGGTGCCGCTCGGCCAGAGCGACGGGCAACGGGCGCTGGCCGATCTGGAGCCGGCCGTGCGCCGGGCGGCGGATCAGGCGATGGCGACGCCGTTCGAGGCCATCGGCAGCGCCGCGCCGATGGTCGATTGGACGTCCATGCAGCACGAAACCCAGTACACGAGGTTGTTCCGGTCATGAGTTCACCATTGCGTATTGGCATCGGCGGCCCGGTCGGTTCCGGCAAGACGGCCCTGATGGATTGGCTGTGCAAGCGTCTCCGCGACGACTACAGCATCGCCGCCATCACCAACGACATCTACACCCGCGAGGACGCTGAGTTCCTGACCCGCTCCGGGGCGCTGCCGCCCGAGCGCATCGCCGGCGTCGAGACCGGCGGCTGCCCGCACACGGCGATCCGCGAGGACGCGTCGATGAATCTTGCCGCCATCGCCGACATGGTTGTCCGCTTCCCCGGCCTCGACGCCATCCTGGTCGAATCCGGCGGCGACAACCTTGCCGCCACCTTCTCGCCCGAGCTCGCCGACATCACCCTTTACGTCATCGACGTCGCCGCCGGCGACAAGATCCCGCGCAAGGGCGGCCCCGGAATCACCCGCTCCGATCTTCTGGTCATCAACAAGATCGACTTGGCGCCGCTGGTCGGCGCCAGCCTTGAGGTCATGGAGCGGGACGCCAAGAAGATGCGCGGTGCTCGTCCGTTCGTGTTCACCGATCTGAAGGTGGGAACAGGCGTAGAGCGGATCATTGACTTCATCGTCTCGGCCGGCGGCCTGGCACCAGGCGCCTCGGGCGGCCGTTGCCGCGCTGCGTCCTGAGGCGATGGGAAACGGATACCCGGCTCAGATCTCCCGACAGACACGTGGTGCGCTGTTGCTTGGTCTCCGGCAGGTGTAGGTGCATTGATTCTGTGATGAATTCCTGCAACAATTCCGATTCTGCCGACGAAACCGGAAATTTACCAGGATTATGGCTCAGGCCATCAGCGAGTATCTGACTACCAGGGAACTGGCTGAACTGCTCCGGATCAAAGAGCGCAAGGTCTACGACCTGGCATCGTCGGGGGAGATCCCCTGCTCACGGGCGATGGGAAAACTGCTGTTCCCCCGCCATGCCGTCGAGGCATGGCTGGCCGAGAACAGTTCGGGGTACGCCCCGGCCGCCTCTATCCAGGGCCCGCCGGTCGTCCTCGGCAGCCACGATCCGCTTTTGGAGTGGGCGCTTCGCGAATCGCGGTGCGGGCTGGCGACGTTTTTCGACGGCAGCCTGGACGGGCTCGACCGCTTCGCCCGTGGCGAGGGCGTGGCCACCGGGCTTCACCTGTTCGATCCGGAAACTAGGGGTTGGAACGTCGCCGCGGTGCAGAGCCGTTTTGCCCGCCAGCGCATCGTGCTGGTTGAATTCGCATGGCGGGAGCGCGGCCTGATGGTCGCCGCCAAGAACGCGAAGAAGGTCTCAGGTATCGCCGGTCTCAAAGGCATGCACATGGTGCCGCGCCAGCCCGAGGCCGGCAGCCAGCGCCTGTTCGAGCATCTTCTGGGCGAGACCGGCCTGACGCCGAAGGACGTGTCGTTCGCGGCGCCAGCCCGCAGTGAAACCGATGCCGCCGCCGTCGTGCGCGAGGGCACGGCCGACGTGGCGTTCGGGCTGAAGGGCGTGGCCGCTCAGTTCGGTCTTGCTTTCGTGCCTATCGTCCGCGAGCGATTCGATCTTTTGGTCGAGCGGCGAGCGTGGTTCGAACCGCCGATGCAAAAGTTTCTAGATTTTTGCCGGACCGACAGCTTCCACTCCCGCGCCTCCAAACAGCACGGCTACGATGCGTCCGGTTTTGGCCGCGTCCATTTCAACGGCGCCTGAACGCGGCCGAGCCGTCCGACGATCCTAGAACCCGCTCAGCTGGACTTCCGCGATTTTGCGTTGGGGAAGAACAGCTGTTTGCCCTCGAGCTTGAAGTCGGCGATTGCCTTCTGCCCGTCCGCGCCTAGCAGCCAGTCGATGAAGGCCTGGCCCTCCTTGGCCTTCACCTTCGGATGCTTCTTCGGGTTGACCAGCATGATGCCGTATTGATTGAACAGATCCTTGGCGCCCTCGACTTGGATCTTGAAATCGCCCTTGTTCTTGAAGCTGATCCAGGTGCCGCGGTCGGCCAGCACATAGGCGCCCATGCCGACGCCGGTATTAAGCGTCGCCCCCATGCCGGACCCAGCCTCGCGGTACCATTTGCCGCTGGCCTTTTTCGGATCGACGCCGGCGGCCTTCCAAATTTGCAACTCCGCCTTGTGGGTGCCTGAGTTGTCGCCGCGCGAGAGGAAGACGACCTGAGCGGCGGCGATCTTCTTGAACGCCTCCTTGGCGTCCTTCATACCGCCGACCTTGGCCGGGTCGGCCGGCGGGCCGACCACGATGTAATCGTTGTACATCAGGTCGAAACGGGCGACGCCCCAGCCTTCCTTGACGAATTGCTCTTCGGCGGACTTGGCGTGTACCAGGAGTACGTCGCCGTCGCCGTTCTGCGAATTCTTGATCGCCTGGCCGGTGCCGACGGCGACCACGTGCACCTTGATCCCGGTCTTCTTCTCGAAGATCGGCAGCAGGTGCTTGAAGAGGCCCGAGTTCTGGGTCGAGGTAGTCGATTGCACGATGATCGCCTTGTCCTGGGCGAGCGCCGGCGCCGCCCAAGTGGCGACCGCGATCAACGCCGTCGCGGTCAACGTCAATATCGTTTTCTTGAGCATCAGTTCCTCCCTGTCGTTATGAGATTGCTCAGCGGACGATGCGGCCGGCGAGATAGTCCTGCGCCGGGCGCGAATCCGGGTTATCGAAGAAACGGGCGACCGGCGTGTGCTCGACGACCTGGCCGCGGTGAATGAAGAGCACTTCGTCGGCCAAGCGGCGCGCTTGGCCGATGTCGTGGGTGACGAACAGGACCTTGGTGCCGCCGGCATGGATCGACTTCACCATGTCCTCGATGATGGCGACCGAGCCCGGATCCAGGCTCGAGGTCGGCTCGTCCAGGAACAGCACCTCCGGCTCGGTGGCCAGCGCACGCGCCAGCGCCAGGCGTTGCTGTTCGCCGCCCGAAAGCAGGCGGGCCGGCTGCTGGGCGTTGGCCGCAAGCCCGGCAAGATCGAGAATTTCGAGCCGGCGGTCGTCCGAATCGGCGCCGCGCAGACGCAGCACGAAGCCGATGTTGTCGGCAACCGAGCGGCGCAATAGCACCGGGCGCTGGAACACCATCGCCTGCCGCTTGCGGACTTCCTCGCCGATCGGCCGCCCGGCCCACGACACGGTGCCGGCGGTGGGCACGATCAAGCCATGCAGAAGCCGGAGCAGCAGGCTCTTGCCGGCGCCGTTGGGACCCATCACGACGGTGAGTGGGCCAGATTCTATTTGCAGATCGATGCCGTCGATCAACCGCTTGCCGCCGGCTTCGAACACCAGCCCCTTCGTTTCCGCCGGCAGGATGGCGTCAGATGAAGCAGCGGCGCCGATCCGGTCGATCATGGTCGTCGCGGCGTCACGCATAGGCGTACCGCGCCGCGGTGGCGCGCAGCGACATCACGGCGGCATTCACGGCGACGGCAAGCGTCATCAACACGATGCCGAGCGCCAGCGCCAGCGCCAGGTCGCCCTTGGATGTCTCCAGCGCGATCGCCGTTGTCATGATCCGGGTCAGGTGGTCGATGTTGCCGCCGACGATGATGACGGCGCCGACTTCCGAGATGGAACGGCCGAAGCCGGCCAGGGCCACGGTCATCAAGCTGTAGCGCGCATCCCAGATCAGCGCCCGGATGGCTGCCGCCGGCGGCACGCAAAGAGAGCGGAATTGTTCGGCGTATTCGTTGTGCAGGTCCTCGATCACCTGGCGCGACAAGGCGGCGACGATGGGCGTGATCAGGATCGTCTGGGCGATGATCATCGCCGCAGGCGTGTAGAGGAGCTGCATCCAGCCGAGCGGCCCGGCATTCGACAACAGCAGATAGACGAGCAGCCCAATCACCACCGGCGGCATGCCCATCAACGAATTGAAGCCGATGATCAGGGCATGTCGGCCCGCAAAGCGGCCGATGCCAAGCGCGGCACCCACCGGCAGGCCGATCAGGCATGAGATGGCGACGGACGACGCGCTGACGCGCAGCGACAGCCCGATGATCTCCACCAGGTCCGCATCGGCGGTCAGCACGAGGCCGAGGGCCAGATCGAACGCCTGCCCGAAATCCTGCATTTTTCACCCTTTTTCACTCAATTAACTATTGATATGCATAATCTTGCATTATTTCCTCATTTGCGGCAACTGTGCAGTTTATGGAAAGCTGGGGCGGTGCAGAGGGGGCACCGGGACTTCGACCCGTTGCATGACTGGGCGTCCCGATGGGGCGCCCCCTTTACTTATAGGTATTGGCGGCCCAGTGCTTTCGGGGGGCAGGGCATGCGGTTGAACCGGCTGATCGGCGAAATTTCCGGCGCCTTCGCGGACCTCGGCACGTTCCTGCCGCTGGTCGTTGGCGTGCTGGCGGTGCGCGGCTTCGACCCGACCGGGGTGCTTGTCGGGTTCGGTCTGTTCGCCCTCGCCACCGCCGCGATCTACCGTCGGCCGGTCCCGGTGCAACCGATGAAAGCGGTCGCCGCGGTGGTCATCGCCGCCGGCCTGACGCCGGCGGCGATCGCGGCCAGCGGCCTGATCATGGGCCTGGTGCTCGCCGTGCTCGCGGTTTCCGGCGTCATCGGCCGGCTGGAGCGGCTGATACCGCAATCGGTGCTGTTGGGAATTCAGCTCGGCATCGGAGCCCACTTGGCCCTCGTGGGTTTCGCGCATGTCGCCGCCGATCCGCTGACTGGCGGCCTCGCCCTCGCACTGCTGGTGATCCTACTGCTGACGCCGTTGCGGGCGCTCGCCTGCTTGGTGCTATTGGCGCTGGTCGTCGCCTGGCAGGCGGCCGGCGGCGGCCTGCCGTCAGGGCTGACCCTCGGCTTCCATTTGCCGGGGTTGGCGTTCCCCACCGGCGCCGATTTCGTGGCCGCCGCCGAGACGGTGGTGCTGCCGCAGCTTGCGCTTACCCTCACCAACGCCGTCCTGGCCACGGCGGCGATCGCCGCCGGCCTGTTTCCCGACGACCGCGACCGCATCACCCCGCCGCGTCTGGCGTTGACCTCGGGCATCCTCAACCTGCTGTTGGCGCCGGTCGGCGCCTTGCCGATGTGCCACGGCGCCGGCGGCCTCGTCGTCCAGCACCGGTTCGGGGCGCGCACCGGCCTCGCGCCGGCCATCTTCGGGTTGTTCTGCCTCGGCCTCGGGGTCTCCCTGGGGCCCGGCGCGGTGACGTTGCTGGCGGCGTTGCCGATCGCGGCGCTCGGCGCGCTGCTGGTCGTCGGTGGCGCCGATCTGGCGTTCAGCAGGCGCTTGTTCGAGGCGCGGCTGGATTGCCTGCCGGCGATCCTGGCGACGGCGGTCGCTTGCGTGACGGTCAACGTCGCCGTCGGCCTTGCCGCGGGTCTCGCCGTCGAGGTGGCCCGCGGCGTCATTGCGCGGGCTTTCGGCCGCACCCGCCCGCAATAGCCACGGGGTAAGTGTCGAAATCGCCGTTTTCCTAGGTCCCGCCATATGAGATACAACTTCTCCCGTAACGGCGGCGAAGGATGCCAGCGATGCGATGCCCGGATATTGCCCGACCGAAGGGTGCGCTGATCAAGCGAATCGTCGCGCTCGCCACCAGCACGCTCGCCAACGCCCTCGACGACGTCGGCCTCCATGACAACGTGATTGTCGGGATCAAGGCGGTTGCTCCCGGATTCCGGTTCGTCGGCCCGGCAGTGACGGTCAAAGAGCGGAGCGGCAAGTACGGCAGCTTCACGTCCGCCGATTTCAAGGTCGGCGAAATGATCGACGCAGCCAAGGCCGGTGACGTGATCGTCGTCGACGCCGGCGGCGCCCTCTATTCGACGTGGGGCGGGATGGCGTCCTGCGCCGCCAAGCTGAAGGGTGTCGCCGGGCTGGTCGT
>Ga0214472_10008732_pt1 | contig 10576 bp, 13 predicted proteins | sample RVTome_6_FD_207662 | JGI IMG/M metagenome (GOLD analysis project Ga0214472, IMG submission 207662) | Soil microbial communities from uranium-contaminated site in the Upper Colorado River Basin, Wyoming, United States - RVT140D175 | ecosystem: Environmental > Terrestrial > Soil > Contaminated >...
GTGTACAAGAGACAGGTGTACAAGAGACAGGTGTACAAGGGGACGGCTCAACGGGGTTTCACCCTGTTGGAGATCATGGTGGTGATCGTGATCCTGGGTCTGCTGGTGGCCGTTGTGGCGCCCAATGTGTTGCAGAATCAGGACAAGGCGATGGTGGAGAAGGCGCGCGCGGATGTGGCGCTGATGGAGCAGGCATTGGATATGTACAAGCTCGATAATTTTGCCTATCCGACGACCGACCAGGGGCTGGATGCGTTGGTCTCCAAGCCTGAAATGAACCCGGTCCCCAAGCGCTATAACACGGACGGTTATATCAAACGCCTGCCGAAGGACCCTTGGGGCAACCCTTACCAGTACTTGCAGCCGGGACAGCACTCGGTGGTCGACATCTATTCCCTGGGTGCCGATGGAGAGTTGGGTGGAGAGGGCCTTGCGGCAGACATCGGCAACTGGTGATCAGCGCGGTTTCACCCTGCTGGAGCTGATGCTGACAGTGCTGATTATCGGTCTGTTGGCCGGTTCCGTATCCTTGGCGCTTCCCGATACCGCGGCACAACGGCTGCTTCGGGATGCCCGCCGCCTGGAGGCACAAATTGCGTTGGCGGCCGAGCAGGCGATCTTTCGCAACAGCGACTATGGCCTGTTGATCGAGCATCACGGTTACCGTTTTTTGCGCCTTGAGCAGAATGCCTGGCAAGAGGTCGAGCCGGGTTCCCGCTTGCGTGCCGCACCACTGGATTCCGAAACCGAGTTGCGACTGAAGATCGACGGTGTAGAGGTGGATACTGCCGATCAGCCCCAGATACTGATGCTCAGCGATGGACAACTGACACCGTTCGAACTGATTCTGAGCCATTCGGGTCTCGATCATAGCCAACATATCGAAGCCGGTTTCGGGGGCGACCTGTGGCGTACGGAGCAGGCCGAGCCATGAGCAGAAGAGGTCAACGTGGCGTTACCCTGCTGGAGCTGCTGGTCGCCCTGTTTATCTTTGCCGTGGCTGTCGGCGCTTTGCTCAAGGTGGTGGGCGGACAGGCGCGCATCACCGGTCAGTTGGAGGTGCGCTACTTCGCCGAACTGGCGGCTCATAACCATCTCGCCGAACTGCACTTGCAGTCGGTAAGGCCGGCTGTGGGCCGGCGTGATTACAAGCAGAATATGGCCGGGCTGACGCTTAAAGTGGTGGAGGAGGTGGCCGAAACCGACGACCCCAGGCTACGCAGGGTGGTTACCCGTGTTTACCTCGAGGAACAGGACCTGACCGGCGAACCGGCGCCATTGGCCGAGTTACAGGCGTTTATGGGAGAGGCGCCATGATCCGGCAGAGAGGTTTCACACTGCTGGAGATGCTGGTCGCCGTTGCTCTGTTGGCGCTGCTGGGTCTGGCTGCGGCACTCACGCTTGGCAGCGGAGTGCGAAGCGAGCAGGCCGTGGGCGACAGCCTCGAAGCGTTGCATCGGTTGCAGAATGCACAGCAGTGGCTCCAGCGTGATCTGGAACAGATTGCACCTCGCCGAGGGCGTACCGACCAGGGCGATCCTCGTCGCCAGGCGCTGATAACGGACGACAATACGGAAGGCGTGCTCCTCGACTTTTATAGAACCGGGAAGCGTATGCTGAGCTACCGGACACCCATCTCGCAGTTGGAGAGGGTGCGCTATCGGTTGGTGGAGGGGCGGCTGTACCGCGACAGTTCTCCCTATCTCGAAGCGCCTGCCCACGAGCGTTGGCATGAGGCCGTGTTGATGGAAAACGTTGCGGCCCTGACGCTGCGCTTCCATTACAACCAAGGCTGGCATGATAGCTGGCCTCCACCGGGCGGCTTGTCCAAACCGTTTGCCTCTCTGCCCGAAGCGGTCGAGGTGGTGATCGATACCAAGCGGTACGGACCGGTAGCGCTCACCCTGCTGCTGCCGGGAGGCGCCTGACAATGGTGTCTCAGCAGCGGCAGCAGGGTGTCGCCCTGATACTCGTGCTACTGGTCGTCGCGCTGATGACCATTATTGCCACCCGGCTCGGGTTCGGCCTTCAGCTTGGTATTCAACGAGCCGAGAATCGGCAACAGTACCAGCAGGCTTACTGGTATGCCCTTGGAGGAGAGCGCCTTGCGCGAGAGTTGATCGAGTCGGCCCTCGAGAGCGAAGAGCGCATCCATCCGGGGCAGGCCTGGGCCAGCCCATTGCTTCGATACCCCATCGACGGAGGACAGATACACCTGGTCATCGAAGATCAGCGTGCCTGCTTCAATATCAATGCGCTTACGACCCTGAATACGCCGCAGAGCGCCGATTACCGGGCTGCAGAGCGGGGTTCGGTTAGGCAATTGAGTGCGTTGTTGAGGTTGTTGGCGTTTGAGCCGGGTGAAGCGGAGAACATGATCGAGCCACTGCGCGACTGGTTGGACAGCGATACTCTGCCTACCGGTCTTAACGGTGTTGAGGATCTTTACTACTCGAGCCGCGTGCCGCCATACCTGCCCGCCAACGGCCCGCTAACGTCGATGAGCGAGCTGTACTACATAGATGGATTCGTTGTCGGTGATAATGGATCGGTTCGAGACGAGCGCCGCGAACGCCTGGGCCGAATGCTCTGTGCGGTACCGAACGATCGCGTCATTCTCAACCTGAACACCTTGGCACCGGAACATGCCCCGGTGTTGGGAGCCCTGTTTGAGGACAAGGTGCCGTTGGACGAGATCGAAGAGTGGTTGCAGAGTCGCCCGGGCGATGGCATAGCCAGTGTCGATGAATTCTGGGAGGCGTTGACCACCGGCCGTAATGGTCATGAAGATCTCGATGTTGCGGTCAAGGAGCAACTGAGCGTCAGTTCGGAGTACTTCCAGGTCCGGGTGGAGGTCAACTATTACGACGCGCGTCTGTTAATGTATGCGAAAGTCCGTGTCCGCGACGGGAAGGCCTATACCTATCAGCGCCAATATGGTGAGTTGGAACAGTGGCCTGCCCGAGCCATAGGGGAGCAACGAGAGGTGGAGTCGAGTAGTGACCATGGATGAGGTGATGCTGTTGTGGGGCGGCCGTGCCCCTGATCTGCCGATTGAATGGTTGATATGGGACCGGGGCAATGCCTGTCGGGTGGATGGAGGAGAGCTGCACAGCGGCAGAGAGTTGGCCGACCTGAGGAGCTTGGCTCTTTTGCGTCCCTGCTATCTGCTGTTGCCTCAAGAGCAGGTGTTGGTCACGCAGGTCAAGTTGCCCACGGATAGCCGTGCGGCACGCCAGGCAATCCCGTTCCAACTGGAGGAGCAATTGTGTGACGACCCGGACCGACTGCACTTTGCGGTTGGCAAGTCGCAGGGAGGGGGGCGCTATACGGTGCTGGTCATATCCCGCCAGTTGCTCCAGGGTTGGCACGACCTCCTTGTGTCCGCCGACCTGCCGATCAAAGGCGTGTTCGCCGATGCCCAGGTGCTGGAGAGCGAAGCCTCCCGGTGGACAAGGCTGGATGTGGCAGGCCGGGTACTGTTGAAAGGTGATGATGGTTCCGGTATGGCACTCTCTCAAGAGGAGCTGCAACAACTGAGCGACGTTCTGGAAGGGGAGACGCCTATCCGCACGTTGGCGGTGGAACCGGGCGATACGCCGCTGGTATCGCTGGCACGACACCTGAATCTGGAGCGAGCCATCGATTTGATGCAGGGTGATTTCAGGTTGCGCGACCCTGTTCGCGGGCTGCTTCAGCGTTGGCGAACTCCTGCATTGCTGATTCTGCTGCTTGCGGTGCTTGGTCTGACCCAGGTAGCGCTGGAAAATTACCGACTCACGCAACAGAAGCACGAGTTGGAGCAGCGTGTCGAAGCGCTGTACCGGGAGGCCTTCCCCGAGGCCAGGAAGATAGTGAACCCCCGCCTGCAGATGCAAAGGCAGTTGGAGCAGTTGAGACAGAACCGGTTGGGTGCACCTCTACTGCGTGTATTGGACAGGAGCGTGGCCGCGTTCCAGCAGCGACAGGATATTCGGTTGACCGCCCTTCGGTACGATGCCGACGATGGCCGCCTGGCACTCGAACTGGAGGGGCCGGACGCCGAAAGTCTGCAGATGTTGAATGATCGGCTGCAGTCCGAGGGGCTGAACAGCGAGTTGGGACAGTTTTCGAGCGACAAGCGGGCGACTCGAGGGCGCCTTACGATCACGGAGGTCCGCTGATGTTGAGAGCTTACTACAGCAGTCTACAGGAGCGAGAAAGGCTGGTATTGTGGCTGGGCGTCGGCTGTGCACTGATACTGCTCGCTTACCTGATATGGCGGCCGCTGTCCGACGGCAACCAACGGCTGCGACAACAGGTATCGGAGAAACAGGCGCTTGTGCACTGGATGGAGCAGGCCTCCGCGGAGGTCAGGCAACTGCAAACGGCAGGCGCGGATCTTCAACATGCAAACGCCCCCCTGCAGCAACTGATTACACGCAGTGCCAACCTTCAGCACCTGCAACTGGAACGAATGCAAAGCCGCGCTGCAGACCAGACGCAGTTGTGGTTGGACAACGCCGACTTTAAAAGGGTACTGGCGCTGCTTGAGCAACTGCACAGTGACGGAGTTGTGCTTCAACAGGCGCAGGTACGTGCCACTGAATCACCGGGACGGGTAAAGGCGCAACTGACATTCGGGCGCTAGTGGCCTGCTCACCCCCGTGCTCGCGGCATGCCATACTTCCTGTATATAAAAGCGGCAAAAGCCGGCAAAAAAACGGCAAATATCCCCCAGGGGGAATGGCCCCTGAGGTCCCCCTTCACTACAATGCGCCTTTTTTAAAATTCAGCCCGGATCGTCCCATGCTCAAGACACCCTACTATCTGATCGATAAAGCCAGTCTCAAGCGCAATATGGAGAAGATCGCCTACGTGCGCGAGCGTTCCGGCGCCAAGGCGCTGCTGGCGCTGAAATGCTTTGCCACCTGGTCGGTGTTCGACCTGATGCAGGAGTACATGGACGGCACCACCTCATCCTCGCTGTTCGAGGTCAAGCTGGGGCGGGAGAAGTTCGCCGGCGAGACCCACGCCTACAGCGTGGCCTACTCCGACCGGGAGATCGACGAGGTGATCGCCAACTGCGACAAGATCATCTTCAACTCCATCGGACAGTTGCAGCGGTTCAGCGATCAGTCCAGGGATGTGATCCGCGGTCTGCGCGTCAACCCGCAGGTGAGCACCTCCGAGTTCATCATCGCCGACCCGGCGCGCCCGTTCAGCCGCCTCGGCGAGTGGGACCCGGTACAGATCGAGACCGTGATCGACCAGATCTCCGGTTTCATGTTCCACAACAACTGCGAGAACGCCAGCTTCGAGCGCTTCGACGAGATGCTGAACACGATCGAAGAGCGCTTCGGCCATCTGATCGCCAAGGTCGATTGGGTCAGCCTCGGCGGCGGCATCCACTTCACCGGCGAAGGCTATCCGGTCGACCGCTTCTGCGACCGTCTGCGCAGCTTCGCCGAGCAGTACGGCGTGCAGGTCTATCTGGAGCCGGGCGAAGCGGCGATCACCAAGAGCACCTCGCTGGAGGTGACGGTGCTCGACACGCTGTACAACGGCAAGCATCTGGCCGTGGTCGACAGCTCCATCGAGGCGCATATGCTCGATCTGCTGATCTACCGTGAATCCGCCAAGATGGAACCTTGCGAAGGGCCGCACACCTATATGATATGCGGCAAATCCTGCCTGGCCGGCGACATCTTCGGCGAGTTCCGCTTTGACAATGAGCTGTCGGTAGGCGACCGTTTGTCGTTCAAGGACGCGGCCGGTTACACAATGGTCAAGAAAAACTGGTTTAACGGTGTGCAGATGCCGTCAATCGCCATTCGAGAGCTGGATGGCAGCATCAGGCTGGTCAGAGCCTTTGGTTACGACGATTTTGTCGGTAACCTCTCCTGACGACACTTTTTGTATATTCGACGTTGAGGAAAGTGATGAAGAAGAATGTTCTGATTATTGGCGCAGGGGGCGTGGCACAGGTTGTCGCGCATAAATGCGCCCAACACAACGATACACTGGGCAATATCGCGATCGCATCGCGCACACTCTCCAAGTGTGAAGATATTGTGTCCAGTGTCCTCGAAAAAGGCAGTATGAAGGTAGACGGCAGCATCAAGGCCTACGCCCTCGATGCGATGGACGTTGCCGCTACGGTAGAGCTGATCAGACAGACCGAATCGCAGATCGTCATCAACGTCGGCACCGCTTTCCTCAACATGTCGGTGATGAGCGCCTGTATCGAAGCCAAGGTCGCCTACCTCGATACCGCGATCCACGAAGAGCCGAACAAGATCTGCGAAACGCCGCCCTGGTACGCCAACTACGAGTGGAAGCGTCGCGACGAATTCAAGAATAACGGCCTGACCGCCATCCTCGGCGTCGGCTTCGACCCGGGCGTGGTCAACGCCTATGCGAGGTTGGGTTGCGATCTGCTGGACTCCGTAGACTCCGTCGACATCGTCGACGTGAATGCCGGAGATCACGGCCGATACTTCGCCACCAACTTCGACCCGGAGATCAACTTCCGCGAATTTACCGGTACAGTCTACTCCTGGCAGAACAGCCAGTGGCAGTCCAACAAGATGTTCGAAGTCAGCCGCACCGACGACCTGCCGGTGGTGGGCGAGCGCACCACCTACCTGAGCGGCCACGACGAAGTGCACTCCCTGTCGCAGAACCTCGGCGTGCCCGATGTGCGTTTCTGGATGGGCTTCGGCGAGCACTACATCAACGTCTTCACCGTGCTCAAGAACCTCGGCCTGCTCTCGGAACAGCCGGTCACCACCGCCGAAGGGCTGGAAGTGGTACCGCTGAAAGTGGTCAAGGCCGTGCTGCCCGACCCGTCGTCCCTGGCACCGAACTACACCGGCAAGACCTGCATCGGTGACTTCGTCAAGGGCAAGAAGGACGGCAAGGAGAAAGAGGTCTTCATCTACAACGTGGCCGACCACAAGGACGCCTACAACGAAGTGGGCAGCCAGGGTATCTCCTACACCGCCGGTGTACCGCCCGTCGCCGCCGCGATCCTCGTCGCCACCGGCGAGTGGGACCCCAAAACCATGGTCAACGTAGAAGAGCTGGACCCGCGTCCGTTCATCAACCTGCTCAACACCATGGGCCTGCCGACCCGCATCAAGGACGAAGAGGGCGACCGCCCGGTCTCCTTCTGATCCCGACCGCCGCCTCGCCTGGAGCGGGGCGGCGGGTTATCTTCCCATCAACCCGCTTAGCGGGCTCTTTACGCCCTGCGCTCCCTGTTTCAGGACATGGGTGTATATCTCGGTCGTCTTCACATCGGCGTGCCCCAACTGCTGCTGAACCGTGCGGATATCCACGCCGGACTGCAGCAAATGGGTGGCGAACGAGTGTCTCAGCGTGTGGCACGAGACCGCCTTGCGAATTCCTGCATCCCTGGCTGCTTTTCTTACAAGCTTATTGAGGTTACTCTCATCGAAATGGTGTCGCCGGAGGCGGCCGCTTTCAGGATCGATACTTAGACGCGACGCAGGGAAGAGATAATGCCAGCCAAGTTCGAAAGGCGCAGAGGGGTACTTGCGAGCCAGTGCATCCGGCAGCCACACCCCGGCATAGTGATCGAGCCGCTTGTCACGCGCAAAGTTTACACCGACCATCTGTACCTGTTCGCGCAGAGGCTCCAACAACTCGTCCGCCAACGTCACCAGGCGATGTTTCCCACCCTTGCCGTTGATCACCCGAATCTGCCGATAGTCAAAATCGACATCCTTGACTCGAAGCCGTACCAGCTCAATACGGCGCAATCCCGAGCCGTACAACAGTGCCACCATCAGCCTATGCAGACCGTCGGTCTGGGCAAGCAGCCTCGAGACTTCATCCCCGGTCAGTACAACCGGCAACTTACGCTGTTTTTGGGAAGGGCTGTAACCGGACAAGTCGCCTACCGTTTGTCCGAGAAACTTCGTCTTGAGGAAATTGATCGCATTCAGCGCCAACGCCTGAGTGCTGGCAGACACATTTCGTTCCGTCACCAGAAAGGTGAGAAAGCGCTTGATATCCTCATCGCCGAGCTCGGACGGATGCCGCTTTCCGTTGAATACAATGAAGAATCGTATCCAGTACAGATACGAATCGATGGTGCGAGAACTGTACCGTTGAACCCGCATGTAGTCTTCAACGGATTTGAGAAAGGGGGATTTTGCCATGATGTTTTACACCTCATCCTTGAAATGTTGTACAAGTGTTATACCTTGCAAGCAGTCACATGTCGAGAAGGTATACCTTTTTACAATGCTGGAGAATACAGGGGCTAAGCAAAAATGAATAATATCAAGCCATTAAAATTACCCAGTGGAATGCTAGGGTAATTAAAAGGTAAACCTTATAAAAACTATTATGAGGTCGAAGACCTCATAATTGGGCTGTTAGGCTTTAATAAGATGCGTCTATACCGCGGAGTATCTAAGAGACTGGATGACCAAAACAATGGCATGCTCTTACCCAGTGGCAACCTTCGAGAGGTCTGCCCGAAAATGGATGGGAAGTTTAAATACGATGGTACATTCCACTACGGCTACTCGATAAACAACACAGCCAGAGCCCATCAAATAGAGTCTGGCCTCTACAATGGATGTTTCGTATCCACTACAAAATCCGAAGCAATAGCCATTAGATTCGCCACAAAAAATTTCACTGAGCCCGGATGGATTTATGTTATTGATGAAACTCTCCTCATTGATCACAACGTGATTTCTCTCGAATTTTACGACCCATTATATCCAGATGAATTGGAAGTCTCCCTTGCTGCATCTAACAACGGGGCTTTACCAGAAAAAATTATTATAGAAAAATTTGAGGTTAAACCATGCGGTGCAAAAGTCTGAAAAACAAAACAATAATAAAAACTATATTGACTGCATCATTAAACACTCTCATCCCCTTGGGCCATGCTGAAGAATTTGCCATGATGCAATCAATCGGCGATCTAGTTTACTGCAAAACAGAAGCGGCACTGTCCAAGCCATTTAACACCGATGACTGTGCCGTTCTTAAATTCGGCTGGCCAGTGCAGGTACTTGAGACGCACGAGTCAATTGCCAAGGTCAGTATTGTCCGTAATATCCTTACCTATGACGATGTGGAGGCGTTTGTACGCCTCGACAATCTGGCACCAGAAGGCAGCCAGACGAAACCAGAAGTGATGGTTAGCAGCCTTGCTTTTATCTGCCCGACCGCTGAAGCCGCTGTCGCATATTGGAAACACTCGCGATCCGGCGAAGTCCTACAAGCTATTAACGTTGCAACCGACAGTAACTGTAAGAAAATTCTCCCTGAAATTGCCATAGGTGTTTACGGACAGGCAGATCCTGATGTCTTGGAGGTCAGTGCATTTGTGCAGAAGGGGCCAATAAAAACACCGGTCAAAGGATATATACCACGAGGTGTAATTCGTTAGTCATCATCCGCATCCTGCTCGATGCTCGTAACCTAACAAGCGATTCAAGCTGCTCGCTTCGCTCGCTCGGGACGGGCTGAGGCCAACCCCTTAACCTATCGTTAGGCAAATCACTGAAAATGAATAGACATATTATCTTCAAGCACTACTGGTGGATTGGTTTACTGCTTGGGGGTATAGCAACCGGACTTGCTTATTTTTTTAGCGGCAGCGACCGCATTGGATTAACTGGTACTTCAATAGCTGGCACTCTTGGCTTCTACTACTTCGTCCAACAGCAAAAACTAGCTGAAACTCAGTTATTCCATAATTTGTTTTCAGACTTTAATGCGCGCTACGACAAGCTCAATGGGCCACTTGCTCAAATAGCCGAGCTCTCTGAACATCTTTCTAATAGCGACCGTAATCTGATCGTTGACTACTTCAACCTCTGCGCAGAGGAATACCTCTTCTACTCAGAGGGCTATATTCATCGTGACGTATGGCGTTCGTGGTGCCGAGGTATGCTTTGGTACTTACGAAGACATCCGTTTCGGAATGTTTGGCATGATGAGGTTAAAACGGAATCGTTTTATGGGCTATCACTCAATGCCATTGAGAAAGGCGCCGCCTAACAAATGGTTCAAATCGTTCGCTCCGCTCACTGGGACGGGCTAGAGCCCGCCCCTTAACCAAACGTTAGATGCCTACGGAGACTTATGCGTTGAACGAAGATCACAAAATCGAAGAAGCCCAATATTTCTTAAATCGATTAACCGATCCACAACTTGAGATTCGAGAGTTCTCGTTCGAGCTAAGTGCATTTCTCACCGCTGCCCGCTCTGTGCTTCAGTACTCACTTAAAGAAGCAGAGCAAAAGTCAGGCGGAAAACCCTGGTATGACAATGAAGTTAAAAAATACGAGGCAGTAAAATACCTCAAAGAAAAAAGAAACATCAGCGTTCATGCCGCACCTGTAATACCTGGCAAAATTATCAACATCCACATTGAAGAGCAGTTAGGTGTTGGTGATTTCTGCAGCATAGAAATTATGGCTCTTCGTCACAGAGAGTGGATTTCCGTCCTTCCCTGATGAACACTATCAGCACTCTCCGGTAGCAGGAAGCATAAGTGAACGACCACCAGATTTTGGCACTGGGGCTGGGACTGCAAGCCCCC